>Ga0207929_1000011_pt1 | contig 156774 bp, 155 predicted proteins | sample NGESurdeep072012_FD_184466 | JGI IMG/M metagenome (GOLD analysis project Ga0207929, IMG submission 184466) | Arctic peat soil microbial communities from Barrow, Alaska - NGEE Surface sample 53-1 deep-072012 (SPAdes) | ecosystem: Environmental > Terrestrial > Soil > Wetlands > Peat ... | reverse complement strand
TGGCCGATCTGGTCGGCGAACTGACCGCGATCTACACTTCGGGCAGGCCACGCGCCACCGACAGCGCCAAGGCGCTGGCGCCCCATGCCGAGTTGATCGCCGACCCTCTATTCGCCGAGGCGCCGCTGGCGAGCCCGCGCATTCCCCTGCTGCGCATGAAGGTGCCCAAATGGGCGGTGGTGGCGCGCATCCTGTGGCACGCCGGCTATCACCCCGAAATCGAGAACTACCGCAAGGCCAAGCACCGCGCCGCCGAAGCCGCCGACATCCTGATGCAGCGCGCGGCATCCGAAGGCGCCACCGCGCTGGTGGCGCACGGCTATTTCAACCTGATGATCGGGCGCGAACTGCGCCGCCGCGCCTTCCGCAAAACCGGGTCGCACCGCGTGAAATACTGGAACGCGGTGATCTACGAGCTGCCTTAGGACTCGCGCCTTCTGACCTGATTGTCGCGAGTCGTACTGTGTGACTTCAAACTCACCTGTTGTTGTTGCAAGCTCAATTTGTCATCCCCGGCTGAGCGTTGCGTCAGCAACGCGAAGGGAAGGGGACCCAGGCAGTCGAGAGCCTCGATGCTTCAACGCCTGGGTCCCCTTCCCCTCGCTTCGCTCGGCCGGGGATAAGCGGAGTGAAACCGGGAGCCGCGCATGACCGAATCCAAAGTCGACGTGAAAACCGCCGACGGCACCGCCGAAGCCTTTCTCTACACGCCGTCCTCCGGCGCGGGCTCGTGGCCCGGCGTGATTTATCTCACCGACATCATGGGCATCCGCGGCGCCTACCAGAAGATGGCACAGCGCCTCGCCGACCAGGGCTATGTCGTGCTGCTGCCCAATGTGTTCTATCGCGGCGCCAGGCTTCCCGTGCTCGATTTCGTGCCGCAGATGGGCGACGAGCGCACCATGAAACGCATGGGCGAACTGCGCGCCAGCCTGAGCAACGCTCAGATGGGACCCGATGGCTCGGCCTTCGCCGATTTTTTGCTGGCGCAGGCGAACGTCAAAGGCCCCAAGACCGGCGTCGTCGGCTATTGTTTCACCGGCCAGATGGCGGTGCGCGTCGCCGCCGCCGCGCCGGACAAAATCGCCGCCGCCGCGTCGTTCCATGGCGGCGGCCTTCTCACCGACCAGCCCGACAGTCCGCATCTCTTGCTGCCGAAGATCAAGGCGCGACTCTATTTCGGCCACGCCGTCGAGGACCGCTCCATGCCCGCCGAAGCGATCGCCAAACTCGAAGCGGTGCTGAAGGACTGGCCGGGCAAGAGTGAAAGCGAGACTTACGAAGGCGCCCACCACGGCTGGTGCGTGCCGGGCCGCCAGGGCATCTACAACGAGAACCAGGCCGAACGCGCCTTCGCCAAGCTCGTCGCGCTGTTTGATGCGACGCTGAAGTAGTCTAAACGTTGCCTCGCAAGCGGGGCGCGACATGGCAAAGAAATCGAAATCGAGACCGGCGATAGACGTGCTGGCCTACAACAGCGCCTCCTGGGACAAGCGCGGCCGCGAGGCCGACATCTGGACGCGGGCGGTGTCGCGCCAGACGATCGCCGCCGCCCGCCGCGGCGACGTGGGGATCGCGCTGACGCCGACCAAGCCCGTGCCGAAGGACTGGTTTCCGAAACTCAAGGGCGCTTGCGTCCTCGCGCTTGGCGGCGGCGGCGGCCAGCAGGCGCCGATCCTCGCCGCCGCGGGCGCGCGCGTCACGACGCTGGACGCGTCCGCCAACCAGCTGGCACAGGACAAATTCGTCGCCGAGCGCGAGGGCCTCGCCATCCGCCTGGAGCAGGGCGACTTCGCCGACCTCGCGCGCTTCGTGGCCGGCAGTTTCGATCTCATCGTCCACCCCGCCTCGAACCTGTTCGCCGCCGACATCCATCCGATCTGGCGCGAATGCTTCCGCGTGCTGAAACCCGGCGGCCGCCTGATGTCCGGCTTCCTCAACCCCATCACCTTCGCGATCGACGAGGAGCGCCGCACCGTGCGCAACCTGCGCATCCGCCACAAACTGCCCTACGCCGACATCACCCACCGCACGAAAAAACAACTGGCGCATCACATGAAACAAGGCCGCTCACTGGAATGGGGCCACACCCTCACCGACCAGATCGGCGGACAGATCGCAGCAGGCTTCCGCATCATCGGCTTCTACGAAGACGCGTCGCCGGGCGATCCGCTAAGCGCCTACGTGCCCGACCACCTCGCGACGCTGGCGGAGAAGGCTTAGCGGATTGGGATTGGTACGACACTAACAGATGTCATGGCCCGCAACTGCGGGCCACCCAGGTGACGACGCGAACGTTATTACAAACTGATGATCAGCCCGCTCATTGTTGCGTCAGGCTGCCGGACGCTTCCATTCTTTCGATGGTCTCTTTGACTCTGATCGCCAGCCAATATTCTCCGGTCTCGCCTCGGCGCTTGGCGCGATCGATTTCGGTTTCGACGAACCGGATGGCGCCCGGTCCGAATTCGACGATGCAGTCCGCGGCAAGCTGGTCCACGCCCTCCTGAGGCACGTAAACGGCCTTCAGCCTCTCCCAGGCGTCCCAGCCGAAGGTGAAAGTGATCGGAGGGGTTCTCATGCGTGCAACGATCAGGATTGCGCCTTGCGCGGTGGAATTCGGATTCGTTCAGCTGCTGAGAAGGTTGCCTCTGACAACGCGAGCATCGGCCTGCGAGAAGGCGCGCGATACGAACTGTTGGTTCATATTTCGCAAAAAGATAAGCAGCACTTTGCATTGCGCGAAATGATATCGATTTGCGGGTTTTCTAATCCTCCGGCTCAACCCACAATTGCCGGGTGGATGATGCAAGCGAACTTCTCATCTTGTTTGGCGCCAATGTCCGCCACCAACGGCGCGCGAAAGGGTGGCCGCAAGACCGTCTGGCGGCGGCGGCGAACGTGTCGTCTCAGACGGTTGGGATGATCGAGCGCGGCCTGGCCGCGGCTTCGTTCGAGACGGCGGCGCGGATTGCACGCGCGCTCGACATTCCGTCCGCGGCGCTCTTCGCCGTGGGCGCCGGAGATATGCCCAAGGGCGACCGCGGCAAACTCTTGCACCGTATCAACGCAACGCTGTCGCGCATGAACGAAGGGCAACTGGCGAAGGCGGCGAAGATGCTGGAGGTGTTTGCGGGGTCGTAACGGAGAATCGATGCCAAGAGGCGTCAGTTCACCGTTCGATGGCTGCTGAAGACGATCCTCACTGTCTGGCTGCCCTGACGAGCTTTTTGTCCAAGGTGGCGAGTTCGATGTTCTTGCTCTTTGCAAGCCAAAGATACGTTGCGTCGTAGAGCGTAATCTTCTTCTTTGCGGCAAGTTCTATCGTTCCGGCCAAATCCGGTTGAACCCGAGTGATCGGGAGACTGAGGTAACCATTGAAAGCCATGATCAGCGCTGCGTGTTCTGACGGCGAGTTGCGAATCTTCTTGAGGCAAACGCTTGCCATCTCGTAGTCGATGAGCAGCGGCGCGAACAATTTCGTGTCCTTCAACATCACCTCGGCGCGAGTTCGATCAAGTTCGTCGAATGTGATCGCCGCGATCGTCGAAGCATCGACAACCTTATCTGTCACGGTCTTCGCGGATCATGCGGACCGCTTCTTTCTTCCGCGTCAGATCGAGAGTCTGAACATAATCCGACAACTCTTCGATCGATTTTGGTGCCGTGACTTTCTCGATGATGGCAAGTAATTCGCCTTGAAGAGAGCGATGATTGCGCTTCGCACGCTGTTTGAGCAGTTCAACTTGTTCGGCCGGGACATTCTTGACGGATAGATTCACGCCCATGCGAGTCTCCATTTACCTCCGAATTGGAGCAAAAATGGAGCCAAAATGCAACCGCCCTAAAGCATCGCCGGGATCACCCGGTCCGGCGGCTTATGCCCGTCGGCGAAGGTCTTGATGTTGATGATGACTTTCTCGCCCATGTCGATGCGGCCTTCGATCGTGGCGGAGCCCATATGCGGCAGCAGGACGACGTTCTTCAGCTTCAGCAGCTTGGGGTTCACCGCCGGCTCGTGCTCGAAGACGTCCAGCCCGGCGCCCGACAGCTGCCCCGCCTCCAGCATGCGCGCCAGCGTGTTCTCGTCGATCACTTCGCCGCGCGCGGTGTTGACGATGTACGCGCTCGGTTTCATCAGCTTGAGGCGGCGCGCCGACAACAGATGATACGTCGCCGGCGTGTGCGGGCAATTCACGCTCACGATGTCCATGCGTGCCAGCATCTGGTCGAGGCTCTCCCAATAGGTCGCCTCCAGCTCGTGCTCGATGTCGGGATGCACCGGCTTTCTGTTGTGATAATGGATCTGCAATCCGAACGCCTTGGCGCGGCGCGCCACCGCCTGGCCGATGCGCCCCATGCCGACGATGCCCAGCCGCTTGCCGTGGATGCGGTGGCCGAGCATCCAGGAGGGCGACCAGCCCTTGAAATGATCGTCCTCCAGTTCCTTGACGCCTTCGACCAGCCTTCGCGGCACGGTCAGGATCAGCGCCATGGTCATGTCGGCGGTGTCCTCGGTCAGGACGCCCGGCGTGTTGGTGACGATGATGCCTTTGTCGAGCGCCGTCTTGACGTCGATATTGTCGACGCCGGTGCCGAAATTGGCGATCAGCTTGAAGTTCGGTCCGGCGCGCACGATGACCTTGGAATCGATCCGGTCGGTGATGGTCGGCACCAGCACGTCGCATTTCTGCACCGCCTCGATCAACTCGGCCTGGCTCATCGCGTGGTCGTCGACGTTCAGCCGCGCGTCGAACAGCTCGCGCATGCGCGTCTCGATCGCATCGGGAAGCTTGCGCGTGACGATGACAAGCGGCTTCTTGGGGGCCATTGCAGGCAAAACCTTCCAAACGGGCGCCGCTTAACGGCGCCCTTTTGGTATTAACAGATGAGGCCCAAGCGTCAAGTTTAGGCGTTGCTCTCCGTCATGGCCGAATAGACCAGCGTGCGCAGGTCGCGGCGCAGCGTCAGCCGCGCGTCGGTGCCCATCACCTGCGTCATGAAGACGACGGTGAGGTCTTCCTTGGGGTCGATCCAGAACGCGGTCGAGGCCGCGCCGCCCCAGAAGAACTCGCCCGGCGTGCCCGGCACGCGGGTCAGCGCCGGGTCCACCGTCACGCCGCAGCCGATCGAGAAGCCGACGCCGCTGTAGCCGGCCTCGCTGAACAGGCCCGGCGCGGCGACGATGTCGGTCAGAAGCTTGCCGCCTTCCAGAAGATTCAGCGAGAACATCTTCACGGTTTTCGGCGACAGGATCTGCACGCCGTCCAGTGTGCCGCCGCCCAGCATCATGCGGCAGAAGCGCATGTAGTCGGCCATGGTCGAGACCAGCCCGCCGCCGCCCGATTCCAGCTTCGGCGTTTCGGCATAGGTCGATTTTCCGGCATCGTCCTGGATGCGCAAGCCGCCGCCCGGCTTGGGCATGTAGCAGGAGGCGAAGCGGTCCATCTTCGCCGCCGGCACGCTGAATGCGGTGTCCTTCATGCCCAGGGGCTCGAACAGCCGGGTTCTGAGGAACTCGCCGAACGTCATGCCCGAGCATTTCTGGACGAGATAGCCCATCACGTCGATCGAGACGGAATAGTTCCACTTCGTGCCCGGCGAGAAATCGAGCGGCAGTTTGGAGAGCTGCTCCATCATGCCTTCCAGGCCGCCCGGCGTCTGGAAGTCGTTGATCTTCTGCGCGCGATAGGCCGCGTCGACCGCCGTGCGCCACATGAAGCCATAGGTCAGGCCCGACGTGTGCGTCACCAGGTCGACTACTTTCATCGGCCGCTCGCAGGGCGCGGTGAGGAACTGGCCGGCGGTGTTCTCGACCAGGCTCGGCACGCCCGACTGATAGACGCGCAAATTCTTCCACGACGGGATGTGGGTGTGCACCGCGTCGTCGAGGCCTATTCTGCCTTCCTCGACCAGCATCATCAGCGCCACGGCGGTGATCGGCTTGGTCATGGAATAGATGCGCACGATGGCATCCTCGCGCCACGCCTTGCCGCGCTCGATGTCCATCTGGCCCGCCATGCTGTTATGCGCCAGCGCGCCGCGCCGGAAGATCTGGGTGTGGATGCCGTTCAGCAAACCGCCGTCGACATAACGCTCCTTCATCACCCGATCCAACGTCGCCAGACGTTTCGACGACAGTCCCACGCTCTCCGGCTTGCCCATGACAGTCTCCTGATGTTGTCCTGAGGCCAGCATACATTTTTCCTCCCCCGTTGTTACGGGGGAGGTGCCGAGCGAAGCGAGGCGGAGGGGGCCCAGCGCCGCAGCGCGGCGCCCCCTCCGTCACGCCCGAAGTGGGCGTGCCGTCGATGACCGCGCGCCATTGGTCCGAGCGCGGCCAAATCGACCCCCCGTAACAACGGGGGGAGGAAAGCCGCCGCCGGCCAAGTTTTTCGAAAAACCGGTATCTTTTCCGTTGCGGCAGCCTCGCGGTGGCGGGATAATCGCCCCAAGAACAATCAGGGGAGACCGCCATGGCCTGGGACTTCGAGACCGATCCGGAATACCAGAAGAAGCTCGATTGGGTGCAGGAGTTCGTTGAGAACGAGGTCGAGCCCTTGACCCATATCGGCGTCGGCATGGGCGGGGTGAAGTCCAAGACCTACCTGAAGGCCGTCCGTCCGCTGCAGGCCAGGGTCAAGGAGATGGGCCTGTGGGCCTGTCACCTGACGCCCGATCTCGGCGGCCAGGGCTATGGCCAGGTCAAGCTGGCGTTGCTCAACGAAAAGCTCGGCCGCGTCGGCCTCGCACCCGTCGTCTTCGGCTGCCAGGCGCCCGACACCGGCAATGCCGAGATCATCGCCCATTACGGCACCAAGGAGCAGAAGGACCGCTACCTCTGGCCGCTGCTCAACAACGAGATCACTAGCGCCTTCTCGATGAGCGAACCGACCGGCGGCTCCGATCCGCTCTACTTCAAGACCAAGGCCGAGTTGCACGGCAACGAATGGGTGATCAACGGCGAGAAATGGTTCTCGACCGGCGCCCGCAATGCCGAAGTGCTCGTCGTCTACGCCGTGACCGATCCCGACAACAAGGATCCCTACAAGCGCATGAGCATGTTCCTGGTGCCGAAGAAGACGCCGGGCGTGAAAATCCTGCGCAATGTCGGCGTCGGCGGCATGCAGGGCGGCAATGAAGGCTATGTCCAGTACAAGGACGTGCACATCCCGTTCGACGCCATGCTGGGGCCGCGCGGCGCCGCCTTCGAGCTCGGCCAGGTCCGCCTCGGCGGCGGCCGCGTGCACCACGCGATGCGCACCGTCGGCCAGTGCCAGAAGGCGCTCGACCTGATGTGTCAGCGCGCCGTGTCGCGCTCGACGCGCGACGGCAAGCTCGGCGATTATCAGATGGTGCAGGAGCAGATTGCCGACAGCTACATCCAGTTGCAGCAGTTCCGCCTGATGGTGCTGCACGTCGCCTGGTTGATCGACAAGCACAAGGACTACAAGGCCGTGCGCAAGGACATCGCGGCGGTGAAGGTTGCGATGCCCAAGGTCTATCACGACATCGCGGCGAACGCCTTGCACATCCACGGCGCGCTCGGCGTCTCCAACGAGATGCCATTCATGGGCATGGTGACCTCGTCCTTCGTCATGGGCATCGCCGACGGCCCGACCGAAGTGCACAAGGTCACGGTCGCCAAGCAACTGCTCAAGGACTACCGCCCCGACAACGACCTCTTCCCCAACTACCACCTGCCCAAGGTGCGCGAACGGGCGCGGGAGAAGCACGCCGACCTCGTCGCCGAGCTCAAGGAAGAATGGGCTCAGAGGGCGCAGAGCATCGACGCGCTGTAGCTATCGGGCCGCCGCAAGCCCCACATCGTCCAGCACGATGGCGCCGCGCAGCGATTTGTCGAAGTCGAAGCGGATGCTGCGCAGCGCCTTAAGGTCCAGCTTCGGATTGGCCTTCGCGAAATCGGCCAGCGCGAAGCGGTAGCGCCGCATGACGATCTCCGACGGCGCGATGCTGCTCAGCTCGGGGATACGGCGGGTGTTGGCCTTGATCTGCGGATAGAGCAACAGATCGTGCGACAGCGGCAGCCGCGCCTCGGCGCCGTGGGCGTCCGTCAAGACGACGGTCCAGTCGAGCGCCGCGTCCGGTTTGTCGTCTCCCTTCGTGCCATGAAAATCCGGCGGCAGGCTGGCGATGCCGGCTTGCGAGAGATCGAAGACGAGGTCCGTTCCGGCGCCGGCGCCCACCCCCGCCTGACCCAGATCGATGCGGTACGTCGCGCCATGCCTGTGCACCCGGTCGTCCCAGGCCAGCACCGCGGTGTGGGTGTCCAGATGCGAGGATTTCAGGTCGACGAAGTCTTCGCGCCACAGCGAAAGGTTCGCGGCGCTGATCGTGACGCCCGGTCCGCTGCCGGTCGCCGGATCGATGTCCTCTTCGTAATTCGCCAGCCAGCGCGTCTCGCTGTCGGCATAATTGTTCACCAGGAACGCGTCCGGCAGCCAGCCGGCGCCGTTGCGCGCGTCCTCGAACAGTGGGCGATAGCCGTCCTTGCCCATCAGCGTCTCCTGCAGGAACGCCGAGAGATAGACTTTCGCGATGCGCCGCTGCGCCTCGCCGTCCATGATGGCGCGCTCGTCGATGAAGGGCTTGACCGGCATGGACAGGTCGTTGCGGCCCCACACGGTGTTGAACTGGTCGTGATTGGCGTCCTTCACGTAGAGCGTGGCCTTGAACTTGCCGGCGCCGGGCGAGAACGTCGCCCGCGAATATTGCGTGGCGCCCATGAACGACAGCAGGTCGCCGTCCATGCTGCCCTGGATGACGAAGTAGTTCGTGTCCTTCATCGGCGTCGGCCGGTCGCGCGGATCGTATTGCCCGTCGACCGGCGCGATGGCGGCGATGGCGCCGAGCTTGAAGCGATAGTTGAAGGCCAGCGTCGCGTCGTCGGGAAAATGTCCCAGATTGTTGAAGGCGTTGGCGATGGCGACCGCTTCGCCGCCGCGCGAATGGCCGATCAAGCCGATGCGGTCCATGTCGACCTTGCCGAACAGCGGATTGTGCGGATCTTTGTTCCAATTGCGCCATTGCACCAGGTGTTCCAGCAGCAGCCAGCCGCGCACGCTGTTCTCGCCGCCATTGCGCATGTGGAAGACGTCGGCGAAGTCCGCCGCCGAACTGTTGAGAAAATTCTCGTCGACCGAAGCGAGAATAAAGCCCTGGCTCGCCAGCAATTCGCCCAGATAGGCGTAGCCGGGATCGGAAAAATCTTCCATCACGTGATTGCCGTGCACGATCAGGACCAGCGGAAACGGCCCCTTGCCTTGCGGCATCCACACCCGGCCCTGCACCGGCAGGTGCGCGACGTCGAAGCCCCAATACTGCGTGCGCACCCAGCCGCCCAAACCGGTCCACTGCTTGTCGAGCTTCGATGCGTCGACCGGTTTGGAGACGATCCGGGCTCCGGCCGCGTATTCGGGACGCTGCCGATCGTGGCCGCTGCCATAGGTCAGGGTGATGACCTTGTACGGTCCGGGTTTGCCGGGGTCGGGCAGGGCGAGCGTGCGGCCCTTGAGATGGTACTGGGCCAGCGTTGGATTGGGATCGGTGACCGGCTTGAAGAAGCCGTAGAGCGCCAGGACGAACAGCGCCGCGCCGGCCAGGAAGAAGATGATGGAACCTGTGCTGCGGCGGCGAAGCAGTGCGGCGCCGGCGCCGAAGAACAGGGACACGCCGATCAAGGTCAACGGCAGCGCGACCGCCATCCCCAGCTGGAACCAGGCGGCGCCGACATAGAAAAGCACGGCCGGCAGGCACAGGAACAGGGCGAAGCAGAATTTCGGCTGCAGCAATCCGCCCGCCCAGATCACGGCGAGCAGCACCAGCGTCACCAGGCCCAGGATCACGACGATGCCGGCCAGGCCGGCGAGTTTCTCGACACTGAAATGCGGCACGATTTCGACCCAGGCCATGGCGACAAGCAGGACCGCCCACAGGCCGTACAACCCCCGCGCAGCACCCGACCAGGCCGCGTCGGATGGCGTCAGGGCGCCGCGAATCCGCTTCAGGACCGCAAGCGGACGATTGCCCAGTTTCAGCATGAGACTTCCTGCTCCATCCCCGTCGCGGCGCCTCCGCAGCGAGCCCACAAGCTTAGGTGGTGCATCTTGAGCGGGCCGCAAGCGTCCCGACAGGGGGGCGGACTATTGTATTATCCCACTAGCGCCGCGAATATTAGCCGCCGGCCTGAGCAACTGTTCGCGGGAAGGCATGGCTGACGGCTGGCATGGCGCCGGCGAAGTCACCTCCGTGTTCTCGCCGATTGTCGTGGAGATCGAGGCGACGCTGGACGGCAAGCCCTATTCCGCCCGGAGCGATCGCCGCCCTGATGCACCCTGCATCAGGCCAACGCTGCGCTCGCCGATAGCCTGCGCCAAGCAGGTTCTTGAGACAATTGCGCCGCTTGCGGCTGCGGCCCCCACTTCTGCTAGGCTTGCGCGCATCGCTATCTCGAAACCAGATATCACCGGAAACGCAGCACCATGAGCACCGCCGCCGATCAGCCGAAGCCCTCTTGGCCCGCCATGTCCATCGCCGAGGCGACGGCGCTTTTGACCGCGCCCGGCGCGCGGCTGGAGATGGACACCGTCACCATCCGCGGCGTTCCGACGAGGGTGTGGAAGAACTGTCCGCCGACCAACAAGGAAGTCTTTCTCGCGGGCCGCCAGTTCGGCGACAGGGAATTCCTCGTCTACGAGGACGACCGCTGCACCTTCGAAAGCTTCGCCCGCGCCACGCTGAAACTCGCCGCCGAGCTGCAGAAACAGGGCGTCGAGAAGGGCGACCGCGTCGCCATCGTCATGCGCAACCTGCCCGAATGGGTGGTGTGCTTCTACGCCGCCGAGATCGTCGGCGCCATCGTCACGCCGCTCAACGCCTGGTGGACGGGACCGGAGCTGGAATACGGCCTGGTCGATTCCGGCACCAAAATCGCCTTTGTCGATGCCGAGCGCCTGGAGCGCATCAACGAGCATCTGGTCAATTGCCCGGCCCTGACGCGCATCTATGTCAGCCGCTTCTCAGACGACGACCTGCCCAGCCCGATCGTGCACCGGTTGGAAGACACGATCGGCAAGGTCAACGATTGGGGCACGCTGCCGCCCGGTGAGATGCCGGCAGTCGAACTCGCCGCCGACGATGACGCCACGATCCTCTACACCTCGGGCACGACGGGCCGGCCCAAGGGCGCGCTTGGCACCCATCGCAACATGACCTCGAACATCATGGCGGCGGGATTTTCCGCAGCGCGTAATTTCCTGCGCCGCGGCGAAGCGGTGCCGGTCGTCGCCAATCCGCTCGACGCGCCGCAGCGTTCGACGCTGCTCTCGGTGCCGTTCTTCCATGCCACCGGCTGCTTCGCGGTGCTGGGCCCGACCGTCGTCTCCGGCGGCAAGATCGTGCTGATGCGCAAATTCGAGGCCGAAAAAGCGATGGCGCTGATCGAGAAGGAGAAGATCAACAGCGCCGGCGGCGTGCCGACCATCGCCTGGCAGCTGCTCGAGCATCCCAGCCGCAGCAAATACGACCTGTCGTCGCTCGAAGCCGTCGCCTATGGCGGCGCGCCGTCGGCGCCGGAACTGGTCAAGCAGATCAAGCAGAACTGGCCCAAATCCGCGCCCGGCAATGGCTGGGGCATGACCGAGACGTCGGCGACCTGTACCACCCATTCGGGCGAGGACTACGAGCACCGCCCGACCTCCTGCGGCCCGCCGGTCGCGGTCTGCGATCTGAAGATCATGGACGTCGAAGGCACCCGCGAACTCGCCATCGGCGAAGTCGGCGAGTTGTGGGCGCGCGGCCCCAACATCGTCAAATGCTATTGGAACAAGCCCGAGGCGACGGCCGCCACCTTCATCGACGGCTGGGTGCGCACCGGCGATCTCGCCCGCCTCGACGACGAGGGCTTCTGCTTCATCATCGACCGCGCCAAGGACATGCTGATCCGCGGCGGTGAGAACATATACTGCGTCGAGGTCGAGAACATCCTCTACGAGCATCCCGCCGTGATGGACGCGGCCCTGGTCGCGGTGCCGCACAAGCAATTTGGCGAGGAACCCGGCGCCGTGGTGCATCTCAAACCCGGCATGCACACGACGGAAGAAGAACTCCGCCAGTTCGTCGCCGGCAAGCTCGCGGCGTTCAAGGTGCCGGTGAAGGTGGTGTTCTGGCCCGAAACCCTGCCGCGCAACGCCAACGGCAAGATATTGAAGACGGAACTGAAGAAGATCTTCGCGAACTGACCGATGGTGCAGTCCAAGGCCGCAGCGGTCGTCGACAATCTGAAAGAGGCCGACGGGACGCATCATCCGGCGCATAGCGTTCTCTTGAAATCAAAAACAGATTGTCATCCCCGGCGAGCGTAGCGCAGCGGAGCGAGGGAGTTCGTAGCGACAGCGTACGAACGACCCAGGCAGGGGCAACAGTTAGTAGAACCCTGGGTCGCCCATACGCTGTCGCTATGGGCTCCCTCTCGTCGCGCGAAGTGCGCTTCGCTCGCCGGGGATGACAGCGGTGCTTACGCCGCCCACACTCCGCTCTTGTCGGACGTATACCCAATCGCCCGATATGCGGCGTCGACCAGGCTCTGCCCGCGATCGTTCAGCAATATCCCCAGCCCCATCTTGTTCATTGCATAGCCGAAGCTCATACGCGCCTCAGGATCCGCAAACCCGATCGAACCGCCGGCGCCGACATGGCCGAAAGCGGCTTCCGACAGGATCGCCGAGCAGTTCTCGGCGTTGTCCAGCTTGCGATTGTCCATCGCCTTCATGAAGCCCAAGGAGAACCGCGTCGGAATCTGCAGCGTCGCGTCCTCATGCGTCGCCACCGTGACTTGTCCCATGCGCGTCAGCGTGTCGGCGCCGACGAAGCGCTTGCCGTTCAGGCCGCCGCCGTTTGCCAGCGGCGCATAGAGCCCCGCCAATCCGCGCCCGTTGGATACGCCCGTCGCCGAGCCGATTTCCGCTGCCCGCGCCTCGCGCGCATTGGCATTGAAGCCGCCGCCGTTGAGCAGGAAGCGCCCCGTCGGGCCCATCGGGTCGGCCATCATGGCGAACGCCATGCGCGAACTCGCCGACTTGGCATCCGGCGGATAGAGGATCACCGGCACGACGCGTGGCTCCAATTCCTCCGGCAGGCCCATCCAGAAGTCGATGCCGAGCGGTCCCGCGATCTCATCGGCCAGGAACTTGCCCATGCGCTTGCCGGTGCTGCGATGGACCATCTCACCCACCGTCCAGGCCGTGGTGACGCCGTGATAGCCGTTGCGCGTGCCCGGTTTCCAGAACGGCGCCTCGGCGCTAAGCCGCTCGCACATGTAATCGTAGTCGTAATAGGCGCCGGCTTTGAGCTCCTCGCGCAGGCCCGGCACGCCGACCGAATGGTCGAGCATCATCGAAACCAGCGCGCCCTCCTTGCCGTTGCTCGCGAATTGCGGCCACACCGTCGCCACCTTGGCGTCGAGATCGAGCAGGCCGCGATCCGCCGCCATGTGCGCGCAAAAAGCGCTCGCGCCCTTGGTGCAGGAGAACACCACGCAGATCGTGTCCCGCGCCCAGGCCTCGCCGCCGTCCGTTTTCTGCCCGCCCCACAAATCGACGACCGTCTTGCCGTCGAGCGTGATGCTGACCGCCGCGCCGATCTCGCCGCGATTATCGAAATTCTCGGCGAAGGCATTCGCCACGCCGGCGAATCTGGCGTCGCAGGTGCCGCACACCGTGCCGCGGGATGTCTTGCGCTCGATATTGCCCATGGTCCGCCCTTCGATTTTCGCGAAGCTTCCGGGCATTGGACGCGTGTGTCAAACCGGTGCTAGACCGCCGTCATGGCCGATCTGCGCGTCACCGCAAACATCACAATCGCCGATGCCGAGCTGGAGGAGCACTTCATCCTCTCCTCGGGCGCGGGCGGGCAGAACGTCAACAAGGTCGCGAGCGCCGTGCAGCTGCGCTTCGACGCGCTGCACAGCCCCAGCCTGCCCGACGACGTCCGCATCCGCCTGCTGCGCCTCGCCGGCCATCGCCTGACCAAGGACGGCGTCATCATCGTTACCGCGCGCGAGTCCAGAGACCAGATCCGCAACCGCGAAACCGCCCGCGAAAAACTCGCCGAGCTGATCCGCAGCGCGGCATATGTGCAGAAGAGACGCCGCCCAACCAAACCGACCCGCGCCAGCAAGGAACGCCGCATCGATTCCAAGAAGCGCGACGCACGGACGAAGAAACAAAGGTCGAAAAGGTTTGAGGAGTGAGTCTTCTTTTTCCTCCCCCGTTGTTGTGGAGGAGGTGGTTTGCTCGCTCTTCGCGGGCAAGACGGAGGGGGTGACGCCTCGCAATGGCCCCCTCCGCCTCATTCGCTTCGCTCACTCGGCAGCTCCCCCGTAACAATGGGGGAGGAAAAAAGGCGACGCCTACTTCGCCTTCTCCGCTGCATCCACTTTCTGCTGCGCCGCTGCCCAACGGCGCGAGCCTTCGCCGGCGCTGCCGGGCTGCGGCGCCGGCAACTCCTGGCCCGCGGCCCGCATGCGTTCGGCGATCTGGCGGCCGAGCGCGATGACGTGCGGGATTTCGCTGTCGGCCAGCGGCTTCATGAATTTCTTGCGCGCCATCGCCTTCTCGACATAGGGCGCCAGGTCTTCCGCCTTCTTCTTGACGCGCTCGGCTTCCTTTTCCTTGAACTCCGGCATCACGTCGTGCGCGAACAGCTCGAGCGCTTCGCAGATGTGCTCGTGCTTGTTGCGCCCGCCCTGTTGGATGAAGGAGACCTGGTCGACGCCGGCATCCTGGAAGCCGCGCATGTGCTTGCGCAATTGATCGGGCGTGCCGATGCCGCCTTCGCCGCCGGCGCCGGGCGCGTCCGGTCCCGCCGCGGCCTGCGCCTTCTCGAACGCGGCCCAGATGTCGGTGCGGCCCGGTATGTGATCGCCGAAACCGTAATGATGCCCCAGCGCATAGCCGAAGAAGCGGAAACCCATCAGCCCGCGCCGCCGCGCCTCGGCTTCGTTCTGGTGCACCGAGAAGCTCGACACCATGCAGATGTTCGGGTTCACGGCGTGGCCGATCGGCACGCACTCCTCCTTGAAGATGCGATAGTAATCGTCCACCCACTGCTTGGCCTCGGCCGGATCGACGAAGGCGAAGGTCAGCGCGCCGATGCCCAGCCGCGCCGCCAGTTTGATGGTCTCGCGGTTGGAGCACGCCACCCACAGCGGCGGATGCGGCCGCTGCACCGGCTTGGGCACGATGTTGCGGCAGGGCATCTCGAAATACTCGCCCTTGAAGCCGGGATAGGGATCCATCGCCAGCATGTTGGCGCATTGCTCGACCGCCTCAGCCCATTGGCTGCGCTTCTGCTCGACCGGCACGCGATAGCCCCCCAACTCCTGCTGCGCCGAGCTTTCGCCCGTGCCCCATTCGACGCGGCCGTTCGACACCAGGTCGAGCGTCGCGATGCGTTCGGCGACCCGCGCCGGATGGTTGTAGTTCGGCGGCATCAGCGTGATGCCGTGGCCCAGCCGGATATTCTTGGTGCGCTGCGAGCAGGCCGCCAGGAACACTTCGGGCGCCGAGGAATGCGAATATTCCTCCAGGAAGTGATGTTCCACCTCCCAGGCATTGTCGATGCCGAGCTTGTCGGCGAGTTCGACCTGGTCGAGCGCGTTCTGGAACAGCTTGAGCTCGTCGCCGGCGTTCCATGGCCGCGGCAACTGGTGTTCGTAGAAAATCCCAAAGCGCATCGTTCTCTCCTCGGTCAGTTCGTTTTTTGCAGCGCGGCGGCGCGGCGCTGGTCGCGCAGCTGTATGCGGCGCGCCTGTTCCTCGGGGTCCCAGGCGTGGCGCGGGCCCGTCGTCATGCCGCCATCGACCACGATATGCGTGCCGGTGACGAATTCGGAATCGTCCGACGCGAAATAGAGGCAGGCCCGCGCGATGTCGGCCGGCACGCCGCCTTTGGGAATCGGCTGCGCGTCCGGCGCGGTCTCCGTCATCGTGGTCTTGATGACGGCGAGCATTTCATCGGGCGCGCCCATCGCCTTGGCGCCGGCGGCGAAAATGTCCGTCAGGATCAATCCCGGACAGATCGCGTTGACGCGAATCCTGGCGCGGCCGAGCTGTGCCGCGCTCACGGTGGTCAGGTGGATGACGCCGGCTTTGGCCACGGAGTAGGCGACGGGCCCCGCGCCGGCCTGCAGCGCCGCCACCGACGCCGTGTTGATGATCGAGCCGCCGCCGCGTTCCTTCATGAACGGCACCGCATAGCGGATACCGAGCGCGACCGAGCGCAGCAGCAGGTTCATCGAGCGGTCCCACGCCTCGCCCGTCATGTCCTCGATCGTGTTGGGGCTGCCGCCGGCGCCGGCATTGTTGAACAGGATGTCGAGCCCGCCGAACGCGTCCTTGGCGCACCTCATGGTCGACTTGATGTCGTCTTCCTGCATGACGTCGCAATGATGATACTTCACCTGCCCGTTGAAGCGCCGTTCCAGTTCGCGTCCCTTGTCGTCCTGGATGTCCGCCGCCAGCACGCGGGCCCCTTCGGCGACGAACAGCTCGACGGTCCCCAGCCCGATGCCGGAAGCCGCGCCCGTGACCACGGCGATCTTGTCTTTCAGGCGATCCAAAAATGCCTCCCTTGCGGCCGTTTCCGGCACTGATTTGTTGTCAGTCTAGGCAGGGAGGCGCGCCAAAACAAACCGCTTTTTCGAAAATTGTTTTCCCCCATTGGCAGGGGCCTTCAGCCGATCCGCTCGACCAGCGCGGCGATGGTGGAAAGCCGGGCGCCCGGTTTCAGCGCCTTCTCGAAAAGCGCGCTCGCTTTGGGATCGTTCTCGCGCAGCCAGCGCAAGCTCGCCTTGGAGCCTTCATACCAGCGGCCCCGGCCGGCAAAATAATTCTCCAGGAGAGCCGTCAGCAGCCAGGCGCGCCGGTAGTTCCCCTCGGCGTCCCCGACCCGCGCGCGCGCCAGCATTTTGCGCGCCCAGACCTTCCTGGCCTGCAATTCGTCGGGCGGCAACGGTTTCGGCCCCGCCGCGTAGGCCTTTTCGATACGGGCCAGCAGGCGGTCGCCGAAGCCGCCTTTCTGGCGCAGGACCTTTCCGCCCCGAACATGCATGAGCTGTTCGGCCTTGGCCTTGCGCTCCGGATAGGCGAAGAAATCGAGATAGACGCCGCGCCACAGGCGGGCATCGCGAACGACCTCGCCTTTGTCCCGAACACCGAGGAGATCGTAGTCCGACGCACGTGTGGCCTCGCCGCGCGCCTGCGAGCCGTACAGGATCAGCGTATGGCAGCGATGCTTGCGCTGAAATTCCTTCACCACGGCCGCGAGAAACCGGCCGTCCCGCGTCATTGGTTTTGCGCCGCTCACCGCGAAAACACCCCCATCAGCATCGGCTTGGCGTAGAGCGCCGGCGCATCGAACGCCATCACGTCCGGAATCGTGAACGGCAGATCCGACGCGGCGTTCAGCGTCGCGTTCAACATCTGGGCGGCGATGTAGGGATCGACCGCGCGGATCGAGCCTTCCGCCACGCCGTCGGAGATCATTGCCGCGAAGCGCTCCGAGACGCGGTTGGCGCGCTCGACCATGGCGAGGCGCATCGGCTCGGGCAGGGCGCTGAGCGCCGAGGAGCGCAGCAGCGGCCCGCGCTCCGAGAGCTGGAACTCGACCAGCGTCGCCGCGGCCGACGAAATGCGCTGCCAATAGTCGCCGCCCTCGACCAGCGCCGCCGACTGCACCCGCCGCATGACGTCGAAGGTGCGCTCGAAACACTCGACCACCAGATCGTCCTTGGCGTCGTTGTGATGATAGAACGAGCCCTTGGTGACGTTGAGCTGCTCGGAAATCTTCTCGACCGAGGCGCCGCGATAGCCGCGCTGGTTGATCAGCCGTGTCGCGGCGGTCAGAAAGGTCTCGCGCTGGATTTCCTGCGCGTCGGCGGGCGCCGGCAATTCGGGCAGCCGGGCCGGATGCCAGGCCGCGCCCTTCGGCGCCACGCCATGCGCCATGATGTCGAACATGCGGTCGCGCACGCGGCTGTAGTCGTCCAGGTCGTAGCGCGGCAGCCAGGTCACCGACCAGTACATCTGCTCCATCAGCATATGGGTGCGCGCCGTCGACATGCGCCGGTCGAGCCACTCATAGCCGGGGCCACGGAACAGCGAGCGCACCTTGCGGAAGAACTGGCCGTAGGCCTTGGCCACGATCGGCAGATGCGGCTCCTTCAGCGCCCGGATGTCGTTGAACACCGCGATCGGCGCTTCCTCGCCCTCGCGGATGCGGCGATGCAGGTCGAGATAGGCGCCGAGGAATTTCAGCAGCCGCTGCGGCGGCTCGCTTTCCTCCAGCGCCGCTGAGATCAGGGCATCGAAGCGCTCGATGCCGCGCAGGTAACAGGCGACCGCAAGGTCTTCCTTCTTGCGGAAATAATAGGTGACGCTGGTGGTGATCAGATCGACGCTCGCCGCCACGTCGGCCAGCGTCATGCCGCGTACGCCGCGCCGGTTCAGGATGCCGGCGGCGGCCGCGATGATGGCTTCTTTCTTCTTGTTGTAGCGGTCGGTGGAACCCGCTCGGGCATTGTCCATGTCTGTGCGGTTCAAAATGCGCTCGCACTATAGCCTATCGGCGGTGGTTTATCCTCTCTCGCCGTGGTTCTGGCCGAGCGCCTCCTCGGCCAGGACGCGCAGGTTTTCCTCATGCGTGGCGCGGTCGATGCGGTAGAAGCTGAGGCAGCCCAGGGCGACGGCATAAAGCGTGAACGTTACCGGGAAATAGGCCAGCGCCAGGTTCTTGGCGATCTGCGGATCGAGCGTCGCAGGATCGGCATGGGTCGGGAAATGCACGAAGGCGAGCAGCAGGCCCGCGACCAGAATCCCCATGCCCGACACGGCTTTTAGCACGAAGGCGTTCGCGGCGAAGAACAACCCTTCCGAGCGGCGGCCGGTGCGGCGCTGGCTGTCCTCGACCACGTCGGCCAGCATGGAGGAGACCACGATGGTGCAGGCGATGCTCAGCATCGTGCCAGTGGTGCCGAACAAAGCCAGCAGCGGAACCAGCACTTTCGTGCCGTTCGCGGGAAACAACCCGACGATGCGGAACGCCAGCGGCGTCCAATACAGGGCCGTCGAGGCGATCCAAAGGATTATCGCCGCGCGCTTCTTGCCCATCCTGGACGCGAAACGCGTCGAGAAGCTCCACGCCCCGAACGGCGCGATGATCGTGACGACCGAGAGCACGAAGATCTGAAGCGCGCTCAGGCCCCAGAAATACGTATTGAAGTAGTTGTTGAGCGAGGCCAGCGTGCCCGCCGCGATCGCGGCGAACAAGGTCGACGACAGCAGCACCAGGAAGGAGCGGTGATTCACCGTCTCCCACATCTCCCTGAGTGTTCCCAGGATCGAGATCCGGCGCTTCGGCGGCACGGTGAAATAGGGAATGAATTTGTGCGTGCCCCAGGCTGAAATGAGAATTGCGGCCACCATGATCAGGCAGGCCGCGATGGAATAACTGACATAGCCCGCCGGATTGAGCTGGCCGACCGGATAGGCCTTGCTGGCCTTGAAGAACAGGCCGAACGCCAGCAGCGTCATCCCCAGCCCGCCGACCCAGCCGAACAGCTGGCGGTAGCTGAGGAACGCCGTGCGCTGGTCGTAGTCGGGCGTCAGTTCCGCCACCAGCGCGGAGCTCGGAATCTCGTACAGCGTGATGAAGCTGCGCACCACCAGGATGATGGCGATCAGATAGTAGAACAGCGCCGCATTCGACCAGTGTGGCGGATTCCACAACAGGTAATAGCCGATGGCGACCGGAATCGCCGCGGCATACATCAGGGGATGGCGCCGGCCCCAGCGCGTGCGCAGATTGTCGGAGAACTGCCCGACGATCGGATCGGCGAAGGCATCGAACAGCAACGCCGCCGCGATGGCGCTCGACACCCAGGCGGACGGCAGGCCGACGACCTGGTTGTAGAAGAACAGCAGGAAATAGCCGAAGCCTTGGTCCTTGACGCCGAAGGCGATGGAGCCGAAGCCGTAGAACAGCTTGGTGCGCGTGCTGGCAAGGGCGCGCCGCACGGCCGGATCGAGAATGGCCGTGGGAACTGCGACCGAGCCGCTCACGGATGTTCCGAAGCGGGCATATAGGCGGCTTCAGCCACCAGCTTGCGCAGGTTTTCCTCGTGATCCTTTCGATCGATGGGAAAACGCGAAATCACGGCGATGCCGATGCCGTAGAGCGTCACGATCGCCGGCAGGTAGACGAGCGCCATGTTACGGATGATGATGGGATCGACATGCCCGGGCACCGCGTTGTCGGGAAAGCCGACGACACCCAGAAGCAGTCCGGTCAATAGAATTCCCAGACCGGACACCGCCTTCGCCATGAAGCTGCTGCCCGCGAAGAACAGACCCTCCGAGCGCCGCTTGGTCTTCAGCTCGCTGTCCTCCACCACATCCGCCAGCATCGCCGTCATCAGGATCCCGCTTGCGATCGTCATCGCACCGGAAATCGCGGCGAAGACGAACAAGGTGGGGACGAGCCAGGGCGACCCGTTCGCCCAGAACACGCCGAGGAGCCTAAGTAGGACCGGAAAGATCGAGATGAACAGGCCCGTCGCGAACAGCGTCACCGCGCCGATACGCTTGCCCAGCCGCTTGCCGACCGGCAGCGCGATCAAAAAGGCCATGACGAAGGCAACCACGGTGCCGAAGCCCAGGATCACGATTTGGGCGCTGGAAAGCTCCCAGAAATAGGTGCCCAGATAGATCGCCATCGCGAAAACGAGCCCTGTGGCGGCGCCGAACGCGATCTGCGCCAGCATCAGGATCAGGAAGGCGCGGTTGTTGAGTGTCGCCAGCATCTGCCTGGCGTATTCGAGAATCGAGGGCGCGCGCGCCGGCGGTTTGCGCAGGATGGGAATGAATTTGTGCGTGCCCAGCGCCGAAATGAGTATCGCGCAGAACATCAGAACCGCCGCGAGCATGCCGTAATGCGTATAGCCGGTCTCGTTGAGTTGCCCCACCTTGTGCGTCGCATCGGGCCTGAGGAAAACGCCCAGAGCCAGCAGGTACATCGTCATGCCGCCTGTCCAGGCAAAAAAGACGCGATAGCTCGATAGCGCGGTGCGCTGATCGTAATTGTCTGTGAGCTCCGGGTTCAGCGCTGAGCTGGGAATCTCGTAGAAGCTGATGAAGGTGCGCACCACGACTGCCACGATGAAGAGATAGATGAGCAGCGCACCTTGGCTCCAATGCGGCGGGTTCCACAGCAGGAGATAACTGACCGCGACCGGCAGCGCGGAAAGATAGAGAAGCGGATGCCGCCGTCCCCAGCGCGAGTGCAGATTGTCGGAAAACTGGCCGATGATGGGATCGAGCAGGGCGTCCATGCACAGGGCCGCGAACAGGATGCCGGCGACCCGCGCCGGCGGCAGGTGCATGACCTGGTTGTAGAACAGCAGCAGGATGGTCTGGAAACCATTGTCCTTGATGCCGAAGGCAACGGAACCGAAGCCGTAGAACAATTTGGTGCGCAGGCTGCCGACGTCGCGCTGCAAGGCCTCAACGTTCATCCGCTGTCTCCACTTACGCCAATGTTGCCGTGTCTCATTCGCCGGGCGCCGGCTCGGGCAGGCCGTCGGTCAGGTGGGCCTCGACCGCGACCGGCGCATGCGCCATCTCGGCGGCCACTTCCAGCTTGCGCAGATTGTCCGAATGGGTTTCGCGCGTGATGCGGTAGCGCGACATCAGATACATGCCGGCCGTGAACATGACGATGACGACCGGCATGTAGACGTAAGCCAGGTCGCGCACGATGTGCGGGTCGAGCGTCGCCGGATTGGCTTTGTTGGGAAACGCGACGAACGACAGCATCAGGCCGGCGATGAAGGCGCCGGCACCGGAGATCGCCTTGGTGACGAAGCTCTGGGCGGCGAAGAACAGCCCTTCCGAGCGGCGGCCGGTCTGCAGCTGGCTGTCCTCGACCACGTCGGCCAGCATGGAGGAGAACATCACCAGCACGACGATGGCCAGCGTGTCGGTGATAAACCGGTCGAGCAGCAGCAGCGGCAGCAGCCAGGGCGAGCCGTTGACCGGAAACAGCCCGATCAGCCGCAAGCCGATGGGCAGGGACGACAGGAATATGAAGGCGATGAAGAGCGCGATCCCCAGCTGCCGCTTGCCGAAGCGCTTCGACAAAGGTATCGCCGCGACGACGCCGATCGCCGCGGCCCCCAATCCGATGACGGAAAACAGGGCGATCTGCGCCGATGTCAGGCCCCAGAAATAGGTCGCGAAGTAGAGCGCCAGCGTGGTCGAAACGCCGATCGCCACCGTTCCGCACAGGGCGGCCGCCGTCAGCACCACGAAGGACGGGTTCGACAGGCTGGCGCCCATCTCGCGCAGGATCAGCATCAGGGACGCCCGCCGCGCCGGTGGGACGTGGAAGTACTGAATGTTGCGATGGGTGCCGAGCGACGAGATCAGGATGATCGCCGTCATGACGATGCCGGCGATCATCCCGTAATGGACATAACCCCCCGGGTTGAGCTGGCCGAGCTTATGCGCCGCGTCCGGCACCAGGATGAATTTCTGCGTGATGAAGCCCATCGCCACGGTGCCGAGCACGAGGAAGAAATAGCGGTAGGAGAGAAAGCTGGTGCGCTGGTCATAGTCGGTGGTCACCTCGGCGATCATCGCCGAGTTCGGGATCTCGAACATGGTGATGAAGGTGCGCACGATGATCGCGACGACGATCAGATAGAGGAACATGCCGCTCTGGGACAGGTGCGGCGGAGACCACAGGAAAAAATACGAGACGCCGACCGGTATGGCGGATGCGTACATGAAGGGATGCCGGCGGCCCCATTTGGTGCGCAGGTTATCGGAGATCTGTCCGACGATCGGATCGGCGAAGGCGTCGAACACCAGCGCGATCATGATCGCGGTCCCGACCAGACCCGCCGAAAGACCGATGACCTGGTTGTAGTAGAGCAACAGGAGGACGGCGAAGCCGCCGTTCTTGATGCCATAGGCGGCCGAGCCGAAGCCGTAGAACAATTTCGTCCGCAACCCGCCCAACTGGCGTCGTCCGGCCTCGGTGGTCATGGCGTACTCCAGTCAGGCGATTTCAACGTGCTCATTCGGCCGCCGCGATGTTGGAGTCGCTGATCGAGCCGGCCGCCGCCGCCGCGATGTTGGATTCGCCGATCGAGCCGGCCGCGCCCGCCGCTTCAAGCCCCGCCGGCGACATCTCGGCCAGCGCGGCGGATTCGGCCAGCAGCTTGAGATTGTGCTCATGCGTCTTGCGGTCGATGCGGTAGCCGGTGATCAGGGAGATGGCGATGATCCACAGCATGATCTGCAACGGCATGTAGATCAGTACGAGGTTGCGCACCGCATGCGGCGCCACGGTATCGATCGTCGCCTGCGCCGCGTGCTGGGGAAAATGGACGAGGTCGATCAGGATGCCGGCAAGCAGGATGCCCAAACCAGAGGTCGCCTTGTTGACGAAGCTCAAGGAGGCGGAGAACAGACCTTCCGAGCGCCGTCCGGTCTTCAGCTCGCTGTCCTCGACGACGTCGGTGATCATCGATGTGATCAGGATGCCCGATGAGATCGCCAGCGCCAGCCCCACGGTGACTGAGCTAAAGAAGATCAGCAGCAACATGTTCGAGCCGTCCTTCGGCATCAGGCCGAACAATTTGAGCGTCATGGTGATGTTGTTGACGAACAGCGAGCCAAAGGCCGTGGCGATGAAGCCGAGACGTTTGCCCAGCCGCGCCGAAACCAACGGCGCGACCGGCACAGCGATGGCGACGGCGAGCAGCGCCCCCAAACCGAGTACCGAGAGTTGAACCGGCGTGAATTTCCAGAAATAGGTGCCGAAATAGGTGTTGAGGACGGAACCCAATCCGAGCGCCATGCCGCCGAACAGGTTGGTCAGGGTCACCATCAAGAGCGACCGGTGCGACAGGCTCTCGTACATTTCGCGCGCCTGCTTGATCAGGGTCGGCCGCGGCCGCACCGGCAGCTGCTTCATGTATTTGATCCGCCCATGCGTGCCCGCCGCCGAGACCAGGATGCTGGCGGCCATGACCAGCGCCGCCATGATGCTGTAGGCGAAATAGCCGTCGCGGTTGAGGATGCCGGTGGGCTGCGCTTTCGTCGCCACCATGAAGAAGACGAGCGCGACGGTCAGCGTGCCCCCATTGCCGAGCGCCAGGAACAGCCAGCGGAACGCCATCAGCGAGGTGCGCTGGTCGTAGTCGGGGCTCAGTTCGGGCGCCAGCGCGGTGCTCGGAATCTCGTAACAGGCGATCGCGATGCGCACCAGGATCGCGGTGGTGACGAGATAGCCGAACAGCCACCACGAATGCCAATGCGGCGGATTCCACAGCGCGAAGAAGAACAGCGAAACGGGCAGGGCGGAGGCGTACATGAAGGGATGGCGGCGGCCCAGCCGCGAGCGCCAATTGTCGGAAATCTCGCCGATGATGGGATCGAACAGCGCGTCGGCGGTGATCGCGACCATGATGGCCAGGCTGACGAGCGTGGCCGGCAGTCCCAGGACCTGGTTGTAGAAGATCAGCAGGAAGGTTGCGAAGCCGGCATCCTTTGTGCCGTAGGCCACCGAGCCCAGGCCATAGACCAGTTTCGTGCCGAACCTGGGGGCCGGTATCGCCCCCGTCGCTTCCGCCATCGTTTTCTCTCCACCCTCCGGCCTGCTAACACCAGGCCGGTTCTTATTGTTGTGCGCCGTTCCTCGTTGGGAACGCTCAGGCGCCGGCGATCAAGCTGACCGCCGCCACGCCTTGCTTGTCAAACGAATAGGGAAATCGGGTATCGCCTGCACGGCGGCCATTCCGCCCCCGCAAGCTCCCGAAATAGTGCAGCACAAACGACGATTTGGAACGCTCATCGCCCACCGTGCGTGTTTCTCTTTAGAAGGTGCGGTATGGCGCAAAGGGTGTCAACCGCATCCCGCGCGAAGCGGCGCAAAGAGGGCCAAAGCGCCCGCCATCGGCGTCCGAAAATGGCCACATCGGGGCGCGCCTTTGGGCCATACTCCTTACCATGGAAATGCCCCCGCACGACGTCTGCTACCGCGCCATCGCCACCCGCGACGCGCGCTTCGACGGCCGCCTCTTCATCGGCGTCAGGACGACCGGAATCTATTGCCGCCCGATCTGTCCGGCGCGCACGCCCAAGCGCCAGAACGTCACCTTCTGGCCGAGCGCGGCGGCGGCGCAGGAGGCGGGCTTCCGTCCCTGCCTGCGCTGCCGGCCGGAGATTTCGCCCGACGCCGCCGCCTGGCGCGGAACGTCCAACACGGTGTCGCGCGCGCTGGCGCTGATCGCCGAAGGCGGGCTGGACGGCGATGAGGCGTCGCTCACGAAGATGTGCGAACGATTGGGCGTCGGCGAGCGGCAATTGCGCCGCCTGTTCGACAAGCATTTGGGCGCGCCGCCCATCGCGGTCGCCCAGACGCGGCGCGTGCTGTTCGCCAAGCAGCTGATCCAGGAAACGCGCCTGCCGATGGCTGCCGTCGCCGATGCCGCGGGCTTTGGCAGCATCCGCCGCTTCAACGACGCCTTCAAGAAACTCTACCGCCGCCCCCCGCGCGAGTTGCGCCGCCAGAGCAGCGCGGCGCCGAACATGTCCACCGTGACGCTGCGCCTGGGCTATCGCGCGCCCTACGATTGGGACGCGATCCTCGGCTTTCTCGGCGCCCGCTCGATCGCCGGCGTCGAGCTGATCGAGAAGAACACCTACCGCCGCACCATCGAGATCGACGGTGCCTTCGGCAGCATCGCCGTCGCGCCCGCCAAGAGTCAGACAGTCAAGAACCATCTCGAAGCGACGATCCGCTTCCCACGCGTCACCGCGCTGCTCTCCATCGTGGCGCGCCTCCGGCGTCTGTTCGATCTCGATGCCGACATCGCGACCATCGGCGCGCATCTCTCCGGCGACGCCGCGCTGGCGCCGCTGATCGCGCGGCGGCCGGGCCTGCGCACGCCCGGCGCCTGGGACGGCTTCGAGCTCGCCGTGCGCGCCATCCTCGGCCAGCAGATCACGGTCGTCGGCGCGCGCCAGCTGGCCGTCAAACTGGTCGCCCGCGCCGGCACCGATATCGCGCCCGACCTCAGCGGCGACGAGCGCCTGGCCCGCGTCTTTCCCTCCGCCGCCCGCATGGCCAGGACCGATCTGTCGACGCTCGGCATGCCGAAGGCGCGCATCGCCGCGCTGCTGGCGCTGGCGGAGGCGGTTGCGCGCGATCCCAGGCTGATCGAGCCGGCCGGCTCCTACGAAGAGACCATCGCCAGGCTCCTGGCGCTGCCCGGCTTCGGTCCCTGGACGGCGCAGTATTGGGCGCTGCGTGCGCTGCGCGACAGCGATGCCTTTCCCGCCGCCGATGTCGCATTGCTGCGCAGTCCGCTGGTGGCGGAGGGCGGCAAGCGCCCCTCGCCGAAAGCCCTGCTCGCGCGCGCCGAATCCTGGCGGCCCTGGCGCGCCTATGCCGCCCAACACTTATGGACCGCGGACAGCGAGCATGTCTGAGCCGTTGTTTCTCGACCGCGTGCGGACGCCGATCGGCGAGCTCCTGCTGGTCGCCGATGCGCGCGGCGCCCTGCGCATGCTCGAATTCCACGACAAGCCGGAGCGGTGGCGCCCCGACTTCAAGCGCCGCTTCGCCGATGCGGCCTTCACCAAGAAACGCGACCCCTTCGGACTGGCGGCAAAGTTGAAGCGCTATTTCGGCGGCGACATCGCGGCGCTGGACGAGATCGCAACCGCTGCCAAGGGCACCGAATTTCAGCACTCCTGCTGGCGGGCGCTGCGCAAAATCCCCGCCGGCACCACGACCAGTTACGGCGCGCTGGCCAGGAAGCTCGGCAAGCCCGCCGCCATGCGCGCCGTCGGCCTTGCGAACGGCGCAAACCCGATAGCTGTCGTTGTGCCTTGTCATCGCGTCATCGGCAGCGATGGTTCGCTGACCGGTTATGGCGGCGGCCTGGAGCGCAAGCAGTGGCTGCTGGACCACGAGAGGAAACACGCATGAACCCGCACTATTCGACCTTCGCCGCCCTGCATGCCGGGCCGAAGCTTCTCATCCTGCCCAACGCCTGGGACGCCGGCAGCGCCCGCATCATCGAGAGCGCCGGCGCGCAAGCCATCGCGACCTCCAGCGCCGCGGTCGCCTGGGCGCATGGCCATGCCGACGGCCAGTTCCTGCCCTTCGAGACCCTGCTCGCGACGGTGAGCGAGATCGTCAAGACGGTGTCGGTTCCCGTCTCCGCCGACATCGAGGCCGCTTACGCCCACGACGCGGCGACGGCGGCGAAAACCGTCGGCCAGGTCATCGATGCCGGCGCCGTCGGCATCAACATCGAGGACGGCAACGACGCGCCCGACCTGCTGGCGAAGAAGATCGAGAACCTGAAAAACGCCGCCGCCAAGGCCGGCGCCGGACTGTGGGTCAATGCCCGCATCGACACCTATCTGCGCCGCCTGGTTCCCGCCGAAGCCGCCTATGCCGAGACCGTCACGCGCGCGCGGCTCTATCGCGAGGCCGGCGCCAATTCGATCTTCGCGCCCGCGCTGACCGATCTCGCGGATCTGACGCGGTTGGTGAAGGATGTGGTCCTGCCGCTCAACTGCCTCGCCTGGCCGGGCCTGCCCGACGGCGCCGCGCTGGAAAAGATCGGCGTCCGCCGCCTCAGCGCCGGCTCGGGCATCGGCAAGGTCATGCTCAATCACACCCATGCAATGGCCAAGGCCTTCCTCGCCGACGGCAAGTCCAAGCCCTTCAGCGCAGGCCAACTCGGCAACATCAACGGCCTGATGCGCAAGGGGTGATCGATCTGGGCAGTTGCTCTCTCCTCGATGTCATGGCCCGCGAATGCGGGCCACCCAGGTGATACAGCTCACGCATAGCGGAGCCGTGGGGGTTCACGCGGAGCCGCGGAGTACGCGGAGTAGAAGAACTGTTCTCCGCGCACTCCGCGGCTCCGCGTGCACAATTCCTTCTCGCGCGACTGATAGACTCTGCGCCCACCGGGGTGGCCCGCAGTCGCGGGCCATGACAAATTGTGGAATGATCGCCGCACCATGAACCCCACGCAAACCTACTGGACCGGCGTCGCCCGGTTTCTCTGGCCGGCGCTGATCGGCGTGGCCGCCGGCGGCGCGCTGGTGCTGTGGCGCGGCGGGACGACGCTGTGGATCGCCGCCGCCGCTATGGCCGGGGCGGCGATCCTGGTCTCCATCATGGCGCGCGAAGGCCGCTTGTTCCTCGCCGAACAGGCCGCCGATCTGGGCGAGAAGAGCGACACCTTCCTGACGCCCGTCGCGCGCGCGGTTCTGGCGCAATTGCCCGATCCGCTGCTCCTGCTGGATCAGGGCGGCCGCGTCCTGTTCGCCAATGCCGCGATGTACACCGTCATCGGCGTGCCGCCGGAGGGCAAGCACATCTCACTGCTGCTGCGCACGCCAAGCGTGTTGGAAGCCATCGCCCACACCACCGCGACCGGCGAAAACTCGTCCGTCGAGTTCGTCACGCCGGTGCCGGTGACGCGGCACTATCAGGCCTACACCGCGCGCCTCTCGGTGCGGCCGCCGGTGACGACGCTGCTGCTGCACGACCTGACCGCGATCAAGCGCACCGAGCAGATGCGCGTCGACTTCGTCGCCAATGCCAGTCACGAGCTGCGCACGCCGCTGGCCGCGGTCTCGGGCTTCATCGACACGCTCAAGGGCCACGCCCGCGACGACCCGCAGGCGCAGGGCCGCTTCCTCGATATCATGAGCGTCGAGGCCGGCCGCATGCGGCGCCTGATCGAGGATCTGCTGTCGCTGACGCGCATCGAGCTCAACGAGCACGTCCGCCCCTCCGGCAGGGTCGCGCTCGAAGCCATCATGCGCGAAGCCTTCGCCGTGCTGAGCCCGCTGGCGCAGATCGACGGCATCGCGCTCGAACTGATCGCCGCGGCGGATCTGCCGCCGGTGACCGGCGAGCGCGACGAACTGATCCAGCTGTTCCAGAACCTGATCCACAACGCGATCAAATACGGCCGCACCGGCGGCCATGTCTGGGTGACGATCGTGCCGGCGCCGTCCTCCGGCGGCCGCGGCAACGAAGCGATGCTCTCCGCCAGCATCCGCGACGACGGTGAAGGCATCGCCGCCGACGCCGTGCCCCGCCTGACCGAACGGTTCTACCGCGTCGACGTCAAACGCAGCCGCGAAAAAGGCGGCACCGGCCTCGGCCTCGCCATCGTCAAACACATCGTCAACCGCCACCAGGGCCGGCTGACGATCGAGAGCAAGGCGGGGGAGGGGAGTACGTTCACGGTGCTGTTGCCGATTGCGGCGATGATGGAAGCTACGGATGGTTAGAAGCCGGCTTATTTTTTCCTCCCCGTTGTTACGGGGGAGGTGGCGCGCCCGCACTTCGCGGGCGTGACGGAGGGGGCGACGCTGGGCGCGGCTTCGCCACGCTGGGCCCCCTCCCCCTCGCTGCGCTCGGGACCTCCCCCGTAACAACGGGGGAGGAAAGGAAGCTGCTGCCCCCTCTGTCACATAACTGTTATAAATCTGTCGCATATCCATGTGGCTGGGGAGCCTATGAGCAATTGGCGCGCCGCCGCGCAGAGTCGGACGGATGACATGAACGATCACACCGTGAAGGCCTTCAGCGAGAAACTCGAAGGGCTGTCTGCCTCCATCGCCCAGATGGGGGGCCTCGCCGAGGCGCAATTCGCCGCCGCCGTCGAAGCCGTCGCCAAGCGCGACACCACGCTGGCCGAAGGCGCGGTCGGCGGCGACAAGCGCATCGACGCGCTGCAGGTCGACATCGAAGACCGTGCCCTCAAGCTGCTCGCCCTGCGCCAGCCCATGGCGGTGGACCTGCGCGAGACCCTGGCCGCGATCAAGATCGCGTCCGAGCTCGAACGCATCGGCGACCTCGCCAAGAACATCGCCAAGCGCGCCATCGTGCTCAACCGCGAGCCGCCGATCCGGCTCACCGCCTCGCTCGCCCGCATGGGCAAGCAGTCGCTGGCCCAGCTCAAGCAGGTGCTGGACGCCTATTCCGACCGCAACGCCGAGGCCGCCGAGGCGGTGTGGAAGCAGGACGGCGAAATCGACGAGATGTACAACAGCCTGTTCCGCGAACTGCTGACCTACATGATGGAGGATCCGCGCACCATCGGGCTGTGCACGCATCTTCTGTTCATCGCCAAGAACATGGAGCGCAGCGGCGACCACGCCACCAACATCGCCGAAGTCGTCTACCACATGGTGCGCGCCGACCATCTCGCCGCCGATCGGCCCAAGGCCGACACCACCAGCGAGACCACGGTGCCGTTCGAGCGCAAGGCATGAGTCTGAAACCCACCGTCCTCGTCGCCGAAGACGAAGGCGCGCTGATCACCCTGCTGCGCTACAATCTGGAGCGCGAAGGCTATCGCGTGCTGGAAGCGCAGGACGGCGAGGAAGCGCTGCTCGTCGCCGCGGAGGAAAAGCCCGATCTCGTCCTGCTCGACTGGATGCTGCCACAGCTGTCCGGCATCGAGGTCTGCCGCCGCCTGCGCGGCCGCCAGGAAACCCGCAACGTGCCGATCATCATGCTGACGGCGCGCGGCGAGGAGACCGACCGCATCCGCGGCCTCGATACCGGCGCCGACGATTACCTGACCAAGCCGTTCTCGATGACCGAGCTGCTCGCCCGCCTGCGCGCCGTGATGCGCCGCATCCGCCCCAGCCTGGCGCCCGACACGATCGCCATCGGCGACATCGAGATGGACCGCGCCGCCCATCGCGTCCGCCGCGCCGGCCGCGAAGTGCATCTGGGCCCCACCGAATACAAGCTGCTCGATCACCTGATCCAGCATCCCGGCCGCGTCTTTTCGCGCGAGCAATTGCTCGACGCCGTCTGGGGCTCGGACGTCTATGTCGAAGCCCGCACGGTCGACGTCCATGTCGGCCGCCTGCGCAAGGCGCTCAATGTCGAAGGCGTGCGCGATCCCATCCGCACCGTGCGCTCCGCCGGCTACTCGCTCGACGACGCGGTGGCGCTTTCCTGACGCGCCACACCGATATCGCGCGCGGCGACAATCCGGCGGCGCAGCGGCCGCGCCAGCTAGAGGGCCTCCGGCTCCAATCGTGACACGACCGGCAAGCTGTGCGATCTTCGCAATGCGCCGGCCGATGCGGCGCATAGGGAGAATTCGGTGACGGCGCAGCAGAGCGGTGGGATGAAGGCCACGGTGTGGAAAGACTTTCTTCCGATCGAAGTCATGTCCGGGTTGCTGGACTTCGTGGCCGCCACCGAATCCAAGTTCGAGTCCTCCAGCGTCGGCTTTGCGGACAGAGGATTTGTGGTCGACCCGACCCGGCGCATCTCGCTGGTCAGTTCCGATTTCGGCCCTTTTCATGAGGCTCTCGGCAAGCGGATGATGTCGCTTGCACCGGCGATGATCCGTGCCTTGGGTCTGCCGCCGTTTTTGCCGGCGCTGGTGGAGTTGGAATTGGCGGCGCATGGCGACGGCGCGTTCTTCGCCCGTCATACCGACGCCCAGACCGCGCGATCCGATGGGCTGGAGCGCCTGTTGAGCGGCGTCTACTATTTCAATCGGGAGCCTAAGGCTTTCACCGGCGGCGCGTTGCGTCTGTATCCGCCGCGGCCGGCTGCGAGCGGCGTGCCGTTCGCCGATGTGCCGCCCGAGCGCAACAGTTGCGTCTTCTTTCCGGCATCCATGCCGCACGAAGTGATGCCGGTGTCTTGCCCGTCCGGGCAATTCATGGACTCCCGCTTCGCGATCAATTTGTGGTTCGTTGGACGCGTCTGATCCGCGGCTCACAAGACCTTGGCGATCGCCTGTTGGAGATCGGCCGGCTTGGTCGTCGGCGCGAACCGCCCCGCCACCTTGCCGCCGCGGTCGATGAGGAATTTGGTGAAGTTCCACTTGATGTTGCGCGTGCCCAGGATGCCGGCCTTCTCGGCCCTAAGAAAATCGTAAAGCGGATGGGCGCCCGCGCCGTTGACCTCGATCTTGGCGAACATCGGGAAGCTGACGCCGTAATTGGTCTGGCAGAAGGCGCCGATCTCGTCTTCGGTGCCGGGCTCCTGCGCGCCGAACTGGTTGCAGGGAAAGCCGAGCACGACCAGGCCCTGGTCGCGATGCTCGCGATAGAGCTTCTCCAGCCCCTCATATTGCGGCGTGAACCCGCAGCGGCTCGCCGTGTTGACGATCAGCATCGGCTTGCCGCGATAGTCGGAAAGCGAGACGTCCTTGCCTTGCAGAGTTTTTGCCGAAAAATCGTAGATCGTGGTCATCGTCTTCCTCTGTCGCTGCCGACAATGCCACTCTTCGGCCGGTGCCGCACACGGAATTTCGCGTTCGGCGCCTTGAGAAAGCCTGGAGAATTCGCCGGCGCGCGGCAAGGATCGCCAAGTCGAAATCTCGTTCGGATAGCTGTGGATACTTTGGGTGGTCCTCGGACAGCCCCGCGACCTTTGACTACTATCTGGATACAGGCAGCGGCTTTGAGGGGGCTCAATGTTCGGATCTCAGATTCTCGACATCGCCATTGCGATGATCATGTTCTACCTGTTCATCAGCCTCATCTGCTCGGCCGTGCGCGAGGGTATCGAAGCCCTCACCAAGGTCCGCGCCATGAACATCGAACGCGGCATTCGCGAACTGCTGAACGATCCGAACGGCAATACCATCACCCAGCACTTGTTCGATCATCCCCTGCTCGCCGGATTGTTCCAGGGCGACTACAACCCCGCCGCGTTGGTGAAGGCCGCTGGCGGCAAAGCCAATGCCGTCGTCAAGAACATGGGCATTCGCTCACGCAACGATCTTCCCTCCTATATTCCGGCCAGCAATTTCGCCATCGCGCTGCTAGACATCACGGCCAAGCGCGCCTGCGCTGCCGCGCCGCCGGTGTCGCCGCTGCAGGCGCCCCCCCTGAACCTGAACACGGTGCGCGATGCCATCGCCACGCTGCCCAATGCGCAAATCCAGAGCGCCGTCTTGTCGGCCGTGGAGCGGGCGAACGGCGATCTGGCGCAGGCGCAAAAAAATCTGGAGGACTGGTTCAACAGCGCCATGGACCGCGTCTCCGGCTGGTACAAGCGCCGCACGCAGATAATACTTTTCGCGCTTGGATTCGTCGCAGCGGTCTTGCTGAACATGGACACGTTCGCGGTGCTGCACGCCGTCAGCGGCGACCAGGATCTGCGCAACAAGATGCTTGCGATCGCCCAAGCCGCGAACACCGATGCGGATAAGGACAAAGCTTCGAAACAACTAATCGACGGTTTCCAAAAGCTGAACTTGCCCATGGGTTGGGACAATTTCCGGCCCATACCGCAGGCGGACTGTGCCAAAGAGGCTCCCGCGCCCTGCCCGGACAGCCGGCCTGACTTTTGGGTTCGTGCGAATTTCTGGAACATCCTGAAAATGATCCTGGGCTGGCTCATCACCGGGGCCGCGGTGACGCTCGGCGCGCCGTTCTGGTTCGACACGCTCAGCAAATTCATGTCGGTGCGCTCCGCCTTGAAGCCGGGCGACGCGCAGGCCTCGCCGCCGCCGGCGCCCGGAACGACGGCCGCGCCCGCCGCGCCGGCCGGCGCGGCTCCGCCGGAGCCGCCTTTCAGTGCCAACGAATGGATCAGCGGTATCGCACAGGCAGGTGTCATATGAGCGCAGGCGACAACCCCAGCAACCCCAAGCCCGACCGGGACCTGACGAAACTGGCGCCGAAATTCCGCGACGCCGTCCAACGGGCCATCGCGGCGTGCAACGACCCCACCGGCCTGAACGCCAACGCCATGGTCTATGAAGGCTTCCGTACGCTCGAACTGCAGCAGATCTACTACGCGCGCGGCCGCACGGTGATTCCGCCGACCCACACCGTCACCAACGCACCGACCAATCTGTACAGCTGGCACGGCTACGGCCTGGCGGTGGACATCGTCCATGCGACGCAGTTTTGGACACCGCCCGGCGGCGAAGCCTGGTTCAAGGCTGTCGCCGCCGTGTTCAAGCAGAACGGCTGCAATTGGGGCGGCGACTGGACCCATCCCGACACGCCGCACATGCAATGGGGCCAGTGCAAGCCCAGCCCGTCGGACGAAGCGCGCAAGCTGCTGGCGACCGGCGGCGTCGCGGCGGTGTGGAAAGCCGTCGGCGCGGATTAGGGTTGCGGGCTTGTGCCTAGGAATTCGACGGTGTCGCAAGCGGACTGCGGACGTTGTCCGGGACCGATGGCGGCGTGACGACCGCTTGGTCTGATTACGAGGGCTTCCTTGCAAACAATTGGCTTTTCTTGTGGCGCGTCCAGCGAGATCGGTTGACTGCGAATATCCGCGCCGAGTTTCGAAATTGTGCATTCCATGTCTACCAACCTTTGCTGATCGGCTTCGTGCTGGTGCCCCCAATCCGGCGAGAGAGAATTTTTCTGACGCGTAAATTCGCCATCCTGTTGCTTGATGTCGTTGAACTGTTTGCACATCGCGCTAGACAGGTCTCGTTGCCCCTGTTGGTTCGCACGGCTCATCAGCGTGCGCCACTTGGCCCATAACGCCGGTAGTTGCGTGTTGTACTCTTTGAATGCGAGGTCGAGTTTATCGGCATCCCCGTCTTGACCGAAATACGACACATTGAGTGCAAGGGTCTGGTAGCTGAAGGCGACAGCAGTGTAATCGTCGAGGAGTTGGTATTGGGCCTGCCTGACCGCCGAAATATGCGCATTGTTTTGGATGATCGACGGTCCGATACAGTTCGAGAGGTACGCCGCCAAGAGCACAAGGACGACTTTCCCCGCGAAATCGCCGCCGCCGCGCAACCACGCCAGACGAGCGCGCACCCACGCCCAGCGGGACGGATGAGGCGCCTCCGCGCCTTCGCTCATGTCAGCCCCCAGCTTCCGTCCAATCGGCGGCTCAGCCCGCCATGCGGCCCCCCGCGGGCTTTAGCCCGCCATGCGGCCCCCGCGGGCTTTAGCCCGCCATCCGGCCTCTATCGCGGCGCGCCTGCTGCGGCTGATACGCCTTGCGGGCATGCGCTTCGCAATAGGGCGAACCGGACTTCGGCGAATGGCCGCAGAAGTGGAATTCGTCGGCCGAGGGATCGCCGATCGGCCAGCGGCACATCCGGTCGTTGATCGTCAGCACGGTGGCGTGGCTTCCGTCGCCCAGCGTCAGCGGATCTTCCTCGACCACCGGCGCCGGCGGGGTGTGCGTGCGCATCGAGACCTTGGGCGCCATCGGCAGGCGCGGGCGCTCGCTGCGCGACGGGCTGGCGCGGCCGGCGAGGCCCAAGCGATGCACCTTGCCGATCACGGCATTGCGCGTGACGCCGCCCAGGGCGCGGGCGATCTGGCTCGCGGAGAGCCCTTCGGTCCAGAGATTCTTGAGCTGCTCGACGCGGTCGTCGGACCAGTTCATCAATTGGGTCATTTGAGGGGCTCCTTGCCTGACACAAGATATCGTACCCCCCGCGATACAACGTACAAGGGTTGCGGCGTGACCGCTATCCCTTGTCCACAACTCCGTGAGTCGCACGCATAGGGGCCATTCGCTTGCCCGCTGGCGCCGGACTGGATAAACCCGAGCGCGCTTTGCGGGATTGTCCGCGCGGCCCAAAGCCGTCCAAGCCATGGAGAGTCCAGTGTTTCCCTCGGTATTGCCAACCTACAATCGGGCGGATGTCGCATTCGTCCGCGGCGAAGGTCCCTACCTTTTCGCCGAGGATGGCAAGCGATACCTGGACTTCGGCGCCGGCATCGCGGTCAACGCGTTTGGTCATGCCAATCCCCGTCTGGTCGCCGCGCTCACGGTCCAGGCGAATCGCCTCTGGCACACCTCCAACCTCTACCGCGTGCCGGGGCAGGAAACGCTCAGCAGGAAGCTGGTCGCCAACACCTTCGCCGACACCGCCTTCTTCACCAATTCCGGCGCCGAGGCCTGCGAGTGCGCCTTCAAGATGGCGCGCCGCTATCACTTCGTCAGCGGCCATTCGGAGAAGTTCCGCATTATAACGTTCACCGGCGCCTTCCACGGCCGCACGCTGGCCGGCATCGCCGCCGGCGGCCAGGAGAAATACCTCGAAGGCTTCGGACCGAAGGTCGAAGGCTTCGACCAGGTGCCGCCGAACGATCTCAAAGCGCTGGAAGCGGCCATCACGCCCGCCACCGCCGCGCTGATGATCGAGCCGATCCAGGGCGAGGGCGGATTGCATCCGATGCCGCCGGAATTTCTCCGCAGCCTGCGCAAGCTCTGCGACGAACACGGCCTGCTGCTGATCTTCGACGAGATCCAATGCGGCGTCGGGCGCACCGGCAAGTTCTTCGCCCATGAATGGGTCGGCGTCACGCCGGACATCATGTGCGTCGCCAAGGGCATCGGCGGCGGCTTCCCGCTCGGCGCTTGTCTCGCCACGGCGGAAGCGGCCAAGGGCATGACGGCCGGCACGCACGGCTCGACCTATGGCGGCAATCCGCTCGGCATGGCGGTCGGCAACGAGGCGATCGACATCGTTCTCGAGCCCGGCTTCCTCGACCACGTCCAGTCCGTCGGCAACTACATGCGCCAGCAGCTCGCGGGACTTATCGCCGAACACCCGTCGGTGTTCGAAGAGCTCCGTGGTCAGGGCCTGATGCTCGGCCTCAAGCTCGTCGTGCCCAACACCGAGTTCGTCGCCGCCGCGAGGCTGCACGGCCTGCTTATCGTCGGCGCCGGTGAGAATGTCGTGCGCCTCCTGCCGCCGCTTACCATCACCGAAGACCAGGTGCGCGACGCCATCCAATTGCTCTCGGCCACGGCGGCCGATTTCGAGAGCGCGGCCAAGACGGTGGCGGCATGAACGCGCCCACAGGCAAGGCCGCCACCTTCAAATCAAGCACCGTCAAACACTTCCTCGACCTCAGCGATTTCGACGCCACGCAGCTCAACGGCCTGATCGCGGCGGCGCGCAAGCGCAAGGACGCGCGCGCCGGCCTGTCGAAAGGCCAAGAGGACGCCGACGCGCCCCTCGCCGGCAAGATGCTGGCGCTGATCTTCGACAAGCCCTCGACCCGCACGCGCATCTCCTTCGACGTCGGCATGCAGCAGCTCGGCGGCAAGACCCTCATGCTGACCGGCGCGGAGATGCAGCTGGGCCGCGGCGAGACCATGGCCGACACCGCCCGCGTGCTGTCGCGCTATGTCGACGCCATCATGATCCGCACGCTCGACCAGGACATGCTGCACGAGCTGGCCGACAACGCCTCCGTGCCGGTGATCAACGGCATGACCAAGCTCAGCCATCCCTGCCAGGTCCTGGCCGACGTCATGACCTTCGAGGAGAAGAAGGGCCCGATCAAGGGCCGCACCGTCGCCTGGACCGGCGACAGCAACAATGTGCAGGCAAGCTGGGTACACGCCGCCGCCCGGTTCGGCTTCACCTTGCGCATCGCCACGCCCAAGGAACTGGCTCCGCGCGAAACGCTGCGCGAATGGGCGCAAGCTGCCGGCGCCAAGGTGCAGTTCCTCGACGACGCCGAAACCGCCGTCGCCGGCGCCGACTGCGTCGTCACCGACACCTGGGTCTCGATGGGCGACGAAGACACCACCAAGCAGCGCCACAATCTTCTGAAACCCTACCAGGCCAACGAACGCCTGATCGGCAAAGCTGCCAAAGACGCCATCTTCATGCACTGCCTCCCCGCCCACAGAGGCGAGGAAGTGACCGATGAAGTGCTCGACGGCAAACACTCGGTAGTGTTCGACGAAGCCGAAAACCGCCTGCACGCGCAGAAGGCGGTGCTGGTGTGGGCGTTGGGGTAGAAGACCATCATGGCTGCACTACGACCTATGCCTCAGATCACAATCAGCCAAGTGGAGCTGCTGCGGTGGAGCAAGCTTTGGCGCGGCGAAATAGGAAGCCCGAAAAAGAACGGCGAGGCAAAGGCGAAATTACCCGATCGCTTTGACAAAAAGCAGGGCATGGATTTTGGGTACGTTTTTGACGCGGCCTTTGGAAGTGCTTTGGCGGAAATGCTGGGAAAGGTGGATGTTCGTAAGCCTGAACACAATTCCCTGCTGCCGCCGCACAAGGACTGCGTCGAAGTGGGCGAAGTCCGGATTGTCGGTGGAATTCGGCCCCAGAACTACGATGCGGCTTATCGCCCGGATGGTCCTCGCCTAGTCTATGACAGCAAGACCCTGAACGACAAAAAGAGCATCGCCAAGAATTGGCAAAATATGATCAACGACTTGGCAACCGAAGCCTCGACGGTTCACACGCGATTTCCCTATTGTCTTGTTTGTTTCATCATTGCGCTTCCGAGGCCGGCCCTTTTGAAACCGCAAGAGCAGGCATTGATCCGGACATTGGAGCGACTGGGATCCCGGGACGATGAACTCGATCAGCCCCATTTGGCGGAAGCTGTTTCGCTGGTGATCTGGGATCCTGATACGGGAACCATTGACGCCGATTGGCCTCCGCCGGATTCAATCCTTCGAATTGAGAAGATGGCCGAGCGCATCGCGCCACGATATCTGGATCGCTATAAGAACCTGCCGCCCCATGAAGTGATGGAGGTAAGCGAAGCCGACGATGCTGAGGATGATGACGATCCAGCTGAGGCTATTTGACTACGCTTCGCGCTCGCCGCGTGCTCGCTTGCGGGACAATCTGCGATCACGCATTTTTGCCCAAATGTCTCTTAAGAGAAGACATTCGGTGCGGGACAACCCCAAATGTTGCCTGAGGACTACGCCGGCATTCTCTTCGAGAATATCGTCTAGTCTGCCGGCGCGCACCAATCGATCGCATTCCGGCATTGGCATCGCTCCATTGAGCTTTGCCGGCATGAGTACGCGCTCCGCTTCCGTCGGCTCCAGTTCTAGGACACCGCCGCCATAACTTCGCCCTTCGATTTCGGCCGATGCTCCAGTCAACCATGTATAGGTGTTGGCGATTGTGCGCTCCGGAGTGCCGGTGCGGCTTCGGAAACGGTGAATCGTATCTGTCGATGTCGCGCCCGATGAATTGAGCACGATGCGCGGAAAGTCGTAAATCTGCCGGAACATGAACGCGTCGGGCACCCAGGCCGACGGGACGATATACCAAGGCGTGCGGATCGAGCATTTATAGCCCTGGTGGTAATTCTTCTGCTCGCCGTCGCGGATATATCGCTGTAACCCAGTGCTCTTGTTTTCAGCCAGCTGGGAAATATTAAGCAGATGTACGCGAGCGCCGGCGGCGGACAATCTCTTCCATTCCGCGGTTCCGATCCGGCTTCCCTTGAGCTGGGCGGACCGTGAGACAAGCGGTGTGGTGTGCTGCTCCAACCCGAGCGACATCACTTGATCGTTGGTCAGGACAAAGAATTCGTTTTTGCCTGTAACCACGCCAACATCCACGCTCGCATGCGTAGCAAGCGACGTGACATTTTCCGACTGGCGCAGCTCGCGCATGAGCGCGATCTCGCGTTCGGATAGAAAATATTTCAGCCACTTCTCGCTGTCATGAAGAAGTTCTTTTGGAGACGCCGTTTTCAAAACGTTTCGCGGCGTGCGACCTATAATCTCTGACACCGTCGAGGTCTCTGTCATGGCCACTCGACACGTGTTGGTCCGCGATGAGCCACCCGTTGCATTGTCCGCGAGCAAGAGGACCACTTCTTGTTCCGCGTTGTCGAAAAAGAGTTCATTGCAGGCGATGACGTCAATTCTCTCGAAACGGCCGGCCAAGAAGGAGCGAAGCTGGGCTGCATAGCTCACTTGCAACAACTCCGCAGGCAGCACCAAAGCCATCCTGCCGCCGTTTTGCAACCGGGCCGTAGCCGCGACAACAAAAGGGACCCAGCTATTCGTTAGTCGATTTGGAGAGAGCCCAAGCGATTTCATGATCGCCATGGCATGCGTGCGACAAGGCTCTTGAAATGATTGATAGCGGATAAAAGGGGGGTTGCCGACGACAACGTCAAACTTGGTCTCGTCTTCTAGCCACCACGCGAAAAAATCCTCGTTCCTGACGATGTCGGATCGGCGGCCCAGTTTTGTTCGAATGCGGCTGGAGGCCGTCTCCGCTTCCGCCGCAAGAATCTCGACGCCGGTCACCTGACCGGGAAGTTTCAGTTTGGTGGTTCCAAGTTTCGTAAGACGGTCGACGGCCGCGACAAGAAATTCCCCTGCACCGCAACTCGGCTCAAGAACGGTTTCGGATGAAGAGCGAATTGCCCATGTGCAAAGCCAACGTGCGATAGCCGGGGATGTATAGTATCCGCCGCGAAGCTTTTGGCCGGCATCGATTGGTTTCATTTTTTCTTTTCCCGCATGGCGTCTTTTGTTTTCGTCCCAGTCTGGGCGTGCCCATCCAGATAGTTCCGGGCAGTCGTGATGAACCACGCCTTCATGGTTGTCCCTTCCAAAGCTAGCGTGCTGTGCAGCTGGCTTTTTAGTTCCGGGCTGATCTCAATCACGAGCCGTCCGGACTTCCCCCGCGCCATCAGAAAACCTATGTAACATAAGTCACATAACATATCGGCGATTCGCTGCAGGAAGTCCATTTTCCCATGCTATGTTCTACTTTCGTTCCTGTTGGTTGTAAATATCGCCATAGAGGGAGGTCGGCGGCTGGGGGAGTCGGGAGATTCATTGAAGTCTGGATGGTCAGTGCCATATACCGTCCTCATGCCTCCATCCCCCTACAAACACGCCCCGCCGGCCGATTTCGTTTTGCCGTTCGATCTGCCCGATGTGAACCTGCGCGGCCGGCTGGTGCGGCTGGATGCGGCGTCGACCCGCGCGCTGTCGGCGCACAAGCTGCCCGAGCCCGCGGCGCGCGCCGCCGGCGAGATGCTGGCGCTGGCGGCGATCCTGGGAACTTCGCTCAAGCTCGACGGCCGCCTGACGGTGCAGACCAAGTCCGACGGCGCGCTCGATCTGATGACGGCCGATTATTTCGGCGCGGCGCACGGCGCGCCGATCGGCCTGCGCGCCTATGGCCGGCTCGACGCGGAGCGCTTTGCCGAACTGCCGGCGCCGCACGGACTGTCGTCCGTGCCCTTCGAGGCGCTGGCCGGCGACGGCTCGATGGCGATCACGATCGAGCCGCAGCGCGGCGGCAAAACCTATCAGGGCATCGTCGAGCTCAATCCCGCCGGCATCGCGGCGTCGGCCGAAACCTATTTCGCGCAGTCCGAGCAGCTCCCCACCGTGCTGCGTCTCGCCGCCGCGCCGCTCTACCTGCCGGGCAAGAGCGCGCCGCAATGGCGCGCCGGCGGCATCATGCTGCAGGCGACGCCGGACGGGCTCGGCGCCGACGATGATTGGGAGCGGCTCAGCGCCTTCCTCGCCACCGTCGAGGACATCGAGCTCTTGGACACGCAATTGCCGGCCGAGAATCTGCTCTGGCGCCTGTTCCACGAGGACGAGACGCGCGTGCTGCCGTTCCAGCCCATCGAGTTCCGCTGCGGCTGCGACGCCAGCCGCATCTCCTCGGTGCTGAAATCCTATTCGCCTGAGGCGCGCCAAGGCCTCGCCGATCCCGACGGCATCATCCGCGCCCGCTGCGAATTCTGCGGCAAGGTCCACGAACTACGCCCCGAAGCAATCAAGGCCGCGGAAGAGTAACGCACGAGCCCTTCAACCTCCCGCTGTCATGGCCCGCGAATGCGGGCCACCCAGCTGACGACAAGGCCGGTGTTGAAGAATTCGGGGTTGACGCTTGATAAGATGCGCGAGGCGTTACCTGGGTGGCCCGCATTCGCGGGCCATGACATGTGGTTTTGCTACTTCCCGTCCAAGAACGTCAGCACGATCCTATTATACGTCTCCGGCTGCTCCAGCGGCCCGAAATGGCTGGCGCCCGGCACGATGATCTTCCGCGCGCCGGGAATGGCGGCGGCGAGGCTGTCGGTATGGGCGCGCAGGATCATGTCGTGCTCGCCGGCCACGATCAGGGTGCGGGCCCGGATACGGCCGAGTTCGGCAAGCGTGTAATGCGGCTCGCTGTTCAGCATGACCTGGATCTTCTTCGCCATCGTCGCGAAATGCGAAGGATCGGGCGCGATGCGGTCGTAGAACGGCTTTATCTCGGCCGTGATCTGGGCGATGAAATCGCCCGGCATGCTCTTGGCGTCGACGCCGTCGGCATCGTAGTTCGCGCCGATGGCGACCAGGCGGCGCACGCGTCCCGGATGCTTCATCGCCATGTCGAGGCCGACGATGCCGCCGTCGCTCCAGCCCACGACATCGGCTTGGCGGATGTGCAGCGCGTCCATCAGCTTGATCGTGTCGTCGCCCATCGTCGCGTAGGTGAGCGGCCCGGCCGCGTCGGTGGAGCGCCCCTGGGCGCGGCTGTCGACCGCGATCACGGTGTGCGTGGCGCTCAGCCCGGTGATGAAATAATGCATCGTCTCCAGGAAGCCGCCGGCGCCGTGCAGCACCAGGACCGGCGGTCCCCGGCCATAGGTCTCGTAATACAGGCCGATGCCGTTGACCCGGGCGCGATGGCTGCCGTGAAACTGGCCGCTAACGGCCCGCCAGACGTAAAAGCGCGGGATGCCGAAATTGGCGCGGTCGATCTGCACGAAGCCGAAGATCGCGCCGGCGATCGCCACGACGATTATCGACACGATGAGCAGAACCCGGCGCGACATGGCGGCTCCTTGCGATGTCCTCGCGCGCGAGTCTATTCGCCGCTAGGCTCCCGGCACAAGCAATGGGTGCGGCATGACGGTTCTGGTGCTGGATTGCGACGGCGTCGTCTTGACCGGCCATCCCGGCGGCGGCCGCTGGGACAAGCACATCGCGCGCGATTTCGGCCTGACGCCCGAACGGCTGCAGGCTCATTTCTTCGCGCCCCATTGGCGCAGCATCGAGACCGGCCGGGCGGATCTGTTCGAGATCTTGGAACGCGTCTGGCCGCAGCTGGAATGCCGCGGCGATGCCAGATCGTTCGTCGACTACTGGTTCGCCAACGACAGCGCGATGGACGAAGGCGTGCTGGCGCAGGTGGACGCCTGGCGCGCCGCCGGCGCCAAGGCCTATCTCGGCACGACGCAGGAGCATCACCGCGCGCGCTATCTATGGCAGACGCTGGGCCTGAAAACCCGTTTCGACGGCATGCTCTATTCCGCCGAGCTGGGCGCGAAGAAACCCGACGCCGCGTTCTACGCCGCGGCGCAGGCGCGCCTGCCGGTGCGCGACGCCGGCGAGGTCGTCTTTCTCGACGACTTAATCGGCAATGTGGAATCCGCCCGCGCCCATGGCTGGCGGGCTTTTCACTTCAGGACGGCGGAGGATTTGCGAGACGCGCTCAGGTCTTCAGCTTCGCCCACGGATTGAGGAAGCTGGTCAGCTCGTTCCAGCGCTCGACCGCGAGCCGGCGCCGCGCCCGGCGCGCCACGACCTCGTGCCTGAGGCCATCCGGATCGCCGAAGAAGATCGCGTAATAGTCCTCGGCATATTGCGGATAGAGCGCCGGCTCGGTGATCGCGATGCCCGTGGCGCGCAGCAATCCGGCCAGCTTGTCCACCGCCGCCTTGTCCGCCACCTGCAGGCACAGATGGTGCAGCCCCGGCGCATAGGGATTGTGCTTGCCGCCATGCGCCGGGCGGATGCTGATCTGCATGACCTTGTTGAAATAATGCCGGTGCGGATCGCCTCCGATCGCCGCATCGCTCTTGCGGAAATCCAGCAGGCCCAGAACCGTGTCGTAAAACGCCTCCGACCGCGCAAGATCGGAAACGGTGAGATAGACATGGTCGAGCGCCACGACCTCGACGCGTTCGGGCAGCAGATCGCTCATCTCCTGTTTCTCACGCCACCGCCTGCAGGCCTTTGCGGGACACGAGCGTCAGCAATTTCAGCGAGGCGCCGCTGGGATTCTTCTCGCCGCGTTCCCATTGGCTGACGAGGCCGGTCGTCACATTGAGATAGCGCGCGAATACGGCCTGGCTGGCCCGCTCGCGGGTGCGAATGGCGCGAATCTGCCGGGGCGACAGCGGTTTGACCGGCGTGAGGCAGTCGTCGTCGAACTTTTTCATCGTGCGATCGTCGATCAGGCCAAGCGTGTGAAGGCCTTGCATTGTCTCATGAGCTGTGGCGAGCATCTTGCTCTGGTAGGTCTTAGCCATCGGCCGTAATCTCCTTTAGTTCACCGTCGGCGGTCGAGAATCTCGCGCTGGAGAAGTTCAACATCGCGCGGCGTGCTTCGTCACCTCCGAACCCAAGTATAGCACTAAGTGCTATAGAAGGTAATTGTCTTTAGTTTGCCGCCCGCGCGATCACCTTGCGCAGGAAGGCTTCGCAGCCGGCGAGTTCGGACAGCGCCACGAACTCGTCGGCCTTGTGCGCCTGGTCGATGGAGCCCGGCCCGCAGATCACGGCCGGTATGCCGGCGAGCTGGAAGAACCCGGCTTCGGTGCCGTAGGCGACGGCTTCGACCCGGTTGGTGCCCGTCACCTCGCGCGCCAGCGCCACCGCCGGCGAGGTCTCGTCCAGCACCAGCCCGGGATAGGCGGCGACCAGTTCGGTCTCGAACCTGGCTTCGCCGGCGCGGGCACGGTATTTCGGCAGGATCGCCGCATCGGCGCGGGCGCGCACCATGTCCACGATTCTGCCGGCGTCGCGGTCGGGCAGGGCGCGATACTCCCAGGTCACCAGCGCGTCGCGGCCGAGAATATTCACCGCCGAGCCGCCGGAAATCATGTTGGCTTGCACCGTCGTGTGCGGCGGGTCGAAACGCGGATCCGCGTCGGCGCGCAAATCCTGGCCGACATCGTCCAGCAGCTTGACGAATTCGCCCGCCATCATCACCGCGTTGGCGCCCTTCTGTGGCGCGCTGGAATGGCCCTCGCGGCCGTGGCAATTTGTGTGCAGCACGGCGCCCGATTTGTGCGCGCCGACCACCTTCATCCCAGTCGGTTCGCCGACGATGGCGAGCGCCGGCCGGATGTCCGCCGCCTTCAGGTCGTCGAGCAATCCCTTCACGCCGGCGCAGCCGACCTCTTCGTCATAGGACAGCGCGAAATGGATCGGCCGCTTCAGCCGGGAGCGCGCGATCTGCGGCGCCAGCGACAGCGCCACGCCGATGAAGCCCTTCATGTCGCAGGCGCCGCGGCCGAACAGCCTGTCGCCGCGCACTTCGGGCCGGAACGGATCGGAAGACCAGTCCTGCCCGTCCACCGGCACGACGTCGGTGTGGCCGGACAGCACATAGCCGCCGGCCGCGTCGGGCCCGAAGCTGGCGAACAGATTGGCCTTGATGCCGCCGGGATCGAGCGTCCTGCGGCAGCGCGCGCCGGCGCGCTCCAGAAGCTCTTGCGCGAAATCGATCAGCGCCAGGTTGGAGCCCCGGCTGGTGGTGTCGAATCCGATCAGCGACCGCACCAGAGCGAGCGGCTCCACATCCGAGGACATGATGGCTCAACCGCCCATGTTGGACGAGGGATTGCCGATCACCGCCAGGAACTCGCGGCGCGTGATCTCACAGCTGCGAAAATCGCCGAGCATGGTCGACGTCACCATGCTGACGCCGGTCTTGTGCACGCCGCGCGTCGTCATGCACTGATGGCTGGCCTCGATGACCACCGCGACGCCCTTGGGCTCCAGGATTTTCTGGATGGTGTTGGCGATCTGCGCGTTCATCTTCTCCTGCACCTGCAGGCGCCTTGCATAGGCTTCCACCACGCGCGCCAGCTTGGAGATGCCCACCACCTTGTTGTTGGGCAGGTAGCCGACATGTGCCTTGCCGATGATCGGCGCCAGGTGATGCTCGCAATGCGATTCGAACGAGATGTTCTTCAGCACGACCATGTCGTCATAGCCTTCGACTTCCTCGAAAGTGCGCCGCATGTATTCTTCGGGATCCTCGTTGTAGCCGGAGAACCAGTCCTCGAAGGCGCGCGCCACCCGCGCCGGCGTATCGACCAGCCCCTCGCGGGTGGGATCGTCGCCCGCCCAGCGCAGCATGGTGCGGATCGCCTCCTCGGCCTCCTTGCGCGAAGGCCTGGTGGACGGAACGGCGCGAAGCGGGGCTTTGAACTCGGACATGCAGGGTCTCGTGAGGGGGCCGCTAGCGGCAGCGTAGCGGCGTGAGTGTACTCCCCCCCGCCCCCCAAAGATCAACCCATGCTTTTGCAGGGCTCTCCAGGACTTTTTGCGTGCTGTTTATCCAAACTCAGCTGTCATCCCCGGCGAGCGCAGCGAAGCGGAGCGAGGGAGTGAGTAGCGTCAGCGTACGAACGACCCAGGCCTGGCTCGCCCATACGCTGCCGCTATGGGCTCCCTCGCCGCGCGAAGTGCGCGGCTCGCCGGGGATGACACGCTGTGGATTGGATCGGCCCGAAACCAACCCCGGCGCTAGTGTATCTGCCGCTGTTCGTGCGGGCTTTCGAGCAGGAACGCCGGTATCTCGGCCTCGAACTTCTCGCCCGAGCTGTTGCGCATCTCGTATTTGCCGCTCATGTAGCCCGACGCCGTCGGCAGCGGGCAGCCGCTGGTATACTCGAACGTCTGCCCCGGCGCGATCACCGGCTGCGCGCCCACCACGCCCGGACCCTTGATCTCCTTCACCTGGCCGTGGCCGTCGGTGATGTGCCAGTGGCGCGACAACAGCTGCACCGCGTCCACGCCGCGGTTCTCGATCGTCACCTTGTAGGACCACAGATAGCGCTGCTCGCCCGGATCGGATTGATCGTCGAGGAACGCCGGCTGGACGGCGACGCGGATGTTGCGAGTCTGGCGTTCGTACATGGCCAAAGTATCGGCAGCGGCCATGTCCGAAGCAAGGCCGTGCCCGGGCCGCCGTTAACGACGCCTCAGGACTGTGGCTCCACCGACACGTCGGTCTTTACCGAGTTGGCGATGAAGCATTCGCCGTGGCTAAGGTGGTGAATCTCGGCCAGCGCCGCCGCGTCCGGCGAAGTTCCGGCCGCGAATGTTACCCGCGGCCGCAGCGTGACGCGCGCCACCCACAGTTTCCCGTTGGAACCTTTTTCCATGACACCGACCGCGTCGTCCGCATACGAATCGACCGTCAACCGCTTGCGCGCGCAGATCGCCAGGAAGGTCAGCATGTGGCAAGCCGACAGCGAGCCGACATAAGCCTCCTCCGGATCGACGCGATCGGCATTCCCTTTGAACGCCGGCGCCGCCGACCCTGGCAGCACGATGGCGCCGGACTTGAACGTCACGTCATGCGCGCGGTTGTAGGAGTCGTAAGTGAAGTCGGCGCTGGAGCGCGTCCAGCGGACGGAGGCATGGTGTTCGGTCATAGGCTTCTCCTACCATAGGGCAGTGGCGGCCCTGGTGTCGGACCCGCCTACAGGAACGCATCGTTTCATCACGCGGCGACGCAAACCAATTGCTCCAATTGCTGCGGACTGAGACAGCCCGGCGCGGCGTCAATTCCAAGAATAGGGCTCAAAGTCGGGATCGTCTTTCGAGACTAGATTGACGGAAAATCCGCTTTCGAGCGATGCATAAGACGTCGACTTCAAGTCGATGCTTAGTCCACTGGTGATGCGGGGTTTGGATTTCTCGTCGAGCGTAAATTGGATAGAGGACGTCAATCTTGGTGCCGAAAGGTCCGCCTGAACTATCTTGGCGATTTCCAGAGGTATCCGAAAGTGATAGCGCACGCCACCCTGCATCTGCTGTATCTCCGTGACCTGCAGTCCTTTTAGGGCCGCGACAAATTTTTTCGCGTCGGCATCGGACGCGAATTCTTTTTCGTAGCCGATCGTCAAACCCGCGATGACAAAACGCTCCTTCAAATGCCCATAAACTTCCGCCGCAGTCAGCCAGCCTCGAACCGGTCTGTGGATCTCGAGGCCGCCGCTGCCCCAATGCGCGGCGATCGGCGGCGAATCGTCGGTGCCTAGCTTGATAAATATCAGCCCCGATGCTGCATTGACGGTAATGATTTCGGCGTCGCTCCGGGTCAGATCGGGATCGGCGATCAACAGGGTACTCCCGGCGGGCGGGCTCTGACCAAAGCCTTGGCAAAGATCGATGCTCAGATAGACCATGCCTGCGTACATGTCGGGCAAGTCCGGCAGAAGAGCCTTGACCGGTGACGTTTCGGGCCCTCGGGGACGCCCCGTCGAGAGCCTCCAATCAATGCTGCTGACGTTGAGATTCATGGCAAGTAGACCGGAGAAGGCGGAATCGATGCGCGCCTTTTGTTCATCCGCAAGCATCGTCAATTTCGCGACCTTGTCGTTGGCAGTTTTGAGCTCATCCAAAGTGTCATTGGCCGTCTGGCCAGCTTTTTTAGAACCAACGGCGTCCAAATAGCCTTTGGTGATACCCAAGGCGAGCGAAAGGGTGAGGCACGCGATCGATATCTTGCCGCGAAGCGTTATCCTCCGGTAAATAGGTTCGGTGCCTTCCGACCAGGTCTTTCCGCCGAAAGCCGCTGCTGTTGCGGCCGCGCCCAGGAGTAGGAGCGCGACGTTTAGGGCGAAGGACATGTCCGGCTCCGCGGATTGCAAGTTGACGGAAGATGACGCGAGCGACTTGACGCTAACCGCAATCGGTAACACGCGGCATCAACAAACATTCTAGTAATCTGAGCGGGGTACAGCAAACGTCCTGGGGCAGGTTTGGAAAGTTGGAGTTCAGCGCCATGGCGAACTTCGGACTCGCTCGAATGGCAAGAACCGGTTTTCGCCCGACCCATTTTGAGCCCCCTGGATAAGGTATGCGTTTCGACGCGATTTTTCGCGCAACTCCGCGATTTCGCAAATTGCAAATCCATAATGACTTTCCGCGTTCTCGCGCTTAGCATTTTCGCGATGAATTTTTCGAGGATGCGATGTTCTAACCGCGTGCAGCATGAGCACAGACAGGTCCGGGGTGTGCGCTCATGCTCACCCAGCGCGACGCACTTGAAATTTCCGCCTCGCAAACGAGGGTCCGGCCGTTCAAGGCGAAGCAATAGGCGACCGGTGGGACGAAGCGAGGGTGCTTTGACGGGACTTGCGGGATGCCGCCGTCGCGCGGCCGCCGCGTGTGTAGCCAGGGCGGGCGATGCGCAAGCGTTGTCCGTCTTTATTTTAGGGCCGCAGCCAGCGGATCATATGGGGATAGGGCGTTGTACCCTCCAGCGCCGCGCGCTTGGCGTCATGGGCCATGCCCGCATATTGCAGCATCGGCAGGCCGAAATGATGTCCGCCGGTGAAACTATCCAGGATCGCGGCGCTGCCGCCGCGATAGCCGCCCCTGTGAAAGACGATCGCGGGATCGAGCTCGAGATGCAGCGCCGCCGCGTAGGACCAGGCGATCGCCATCATCTCCTCGGCAGGATCGTCGCCGGCGTCGTGATGAAACGCGGCGCGGCGCGCAGACGGCACGACGGCAAGATGCCCCGCCTCGTGCAGCACATCGCCGGGAAAGCGCAGGCGTTCCTCGTCGATGACGATCGCGGCCCGTTCGATTCGAATGCCGGGAAGTGCGGTCGGCGCGCTCACGGCGCCGGCACGAACCTCAACTCCGATGTCGAGCAAAAACGCCGCGATCTTGCCGGTGATGGGATCGCCAAACCGCGCGCCCGTCACGCCGCCGCCAGCGCCTGCGCCAGGTCCTCGCAAAGATCGGCCGGATCTTCGAGCCCGACCGACAGCCGCATCAGTCCCGAGGTGACGCCGAGCTCGGCGCGCGCTGCCGGCGTCAGTTTCTGGTGCGTCGTGGTCTCGGGATGGGTGATCAGGCTCTTGGCGTCGCCGAGATTGTTGGAGATGTCGATGATGCCCAGCGCGTTGGCCATCTTGAATGCTGCCTTCTTGCCGCCCTCGATCTCGAACGCCACCACGCCGCCGCCCGCTTCCATCTGGGCGCGAGCGAGATTGTGCTGCGGATGATCGGGCCGGAAAGGATACAGCACACGCGTCACCCTCTTCTGCCCGACCAGGAAATCGGCCACCGCCGCCGCCGCGTCGCAATGCGCCCGCATCCGCAGGTCGAGCGTCTCCAGGCTCTTCAGATGCACCCAGGCGTTGAACGGGCTGATCGACGGGCCGGTGTTGCGGTAGAAAGTCTGCAGGTGGTCTTTGAGGAAATCCTCCCGGCACAGGATCACGCCGCCCAGCGCGCGGCCCTGGCCGTCGATATATTTGGTCGAGGAGTGCACCACGATGTCGGCGCCGAATTCGAACGGCCGCTGCAGGCAGGGCGTCGCGAAGGCGTTGTCGACGATCAGCCGCGCCCCGGCGCGGTGCGCGATGTCCGCCACCGCCTTCATGTCGACGATCGACAGCGTCGGGTTCGACGGCGTCTCCAGGAACAGCATCTTCGTCTCGGGCCGCATCGCCGACTGCCATTGATCGACGTCGCCGCCGTCGACCAGCGTCGCGGCGATGCCGAAGCGCGGCAGGATCTCCTCCACCACATGCCGGCAGGAGCCGAACATCGCCTTGGCCGCCACCACATGATCGCCGGTCCGAAGCGCGCAGAGGAACGTCGCCGTCACCGCCGCCATGCCGCTGGCCGTGGCGCGCGCCACCGGGGCGCCTTCCAGCGCCGCCATGCGCTGCTCGAACACGGTCACGGTGGGGTTGCCGAAGCGGCTGTACTGATAGCCGTCCGCCTCGCCCTTGAAACGGGCCTCGGCCTCCTCGGCCGCCTCATAGGCGTAACCCGAGGTCAGGAACAGCGCTTCGGAGGTCTCCTGGAACGGCGTGCGCAGCGTTCCGGCCCGCACGGCCAGCGTGCGGGCGCGCCACTTTCCGGGTTTTTTGTTCGTTGCCATGCACTTTTGTTGCGTGCTTGCTGGGGCCGGTCAAGTTTCTTATGGTCGCGCCGCATCGAAGGCAGCCATGACCAAAATGAAGACCATCAGCCATCACACCGCACTCGTCTATGTGATGGTGATCATTTCCGCCTCCGACGGCTCCATGAGCGAGAAGGAGCTGAAAGTCATCGGCGACCTCTCCAAAGTGCTGCCGTCTTTCGACGGCTTCGACCACAGCCGCCTGCTCGCCATCTGCCAGGAATGCGCCCAGATCCTGCAGGAGCCGGACGGCATCGACGCCATCATGGGCCTGGTCAAGGAAGGCCTGCCCGACGTTCTGCACGAGACCGCCTATTGGGTGGCGCTGGAAGTGGCGCTCGCCGACCGGCGCATCGCGCTGGAAGAGGTGCGCATGCTGGACGCGCTGCGCCGCCTGCTCGACATCGACAAGCTGACCGCCGCCGCGATCGAGCGCGGCGCGCGCGCCAAGTACCAGGTCGCGTGAAGCGCCTTCTGCTGCTGCGCCACGCCAAGACGGTTCCTCAAGGCCCCGGAATCGACGATCACGAGCGCGAGCTCATGAGCCGCGGCCGCGACGACGCGCCGAAGATCGGCCGCTACATCCAAAAATGCGGCTATGCGCCGGACCTCATCGTCGCCTCCACCGCGCGGCGCACGGTCGAGACGGTCGAGCTGGTGACGGACGAACTCACCGGCACGCAGCGCATCGACTATCTGGAGGCACTCTATCTCGCCGAGCCCGAAATCATCCTCTCCATCGTCCGCCTGGCGCCGGACAAATTGAAAAGCCTGATGGTCGTCGGCCACAACCCGGGCATGGAGCAGGTGGCGGCGGCCCTGGCGCGCGAGCCGGTCAAGCGCAAGGAACGCGACCGCTACGACCTGATCGAGGAGAAGTTCCCCACCGCTGCTCTGGCAGTTCTGGATTTCGATGTCGCGCGCTGGCGCGACATCGCGCCGGGCGAGGGTGCGCTCAAGGACTTCGTCCGCCCGCGTGATCTATAAAATGTTGTCATCTCCGGCCGAGCGAAGCGAGGGGAAGGGGTGCCGCGATCCTCGCCGGGGATGACAATGAAGATCGATTGTCGAAAACTTATCCCAATCCCAACCTCTCGAACTGCTCTTCCGGCGCCTCGACCGCTTTCATCGCCTCGCGCAACATCGCGGCGAGGTCTTTCTCGAGACCGCTGCCGGCGAGATTGTTTTCTTCGTTCGGATCCTGCGTCAAATCGTAAAGATGATTGCCGGAGAACCGCGCCGCGGCCCAGTACGGCACGGCGTCACTCTCGTCCCAGGTCTGGCGGATGACCGGCACTTTCGATCCCGGCATGCGATCGAGCCGGGCGCGCTCGTCGGGCAGCGGCATCTCCTGCTCGCGCGTGAGAAAATGTGTCGGCATGGTCGACCAGCGGTTCGACCAGGCGCCGAGCGGCCGATTCGTGGCTGCCGGCGCGCGGGCATATTTCAGCTTGCCGTCGATATAGTGCACCTCGCGGCCCCAGACGCCGGCCAGCAGCCAGTCGCGCACCGATTTCTTCGCGCCCGACAGCAGCGGCAGCAGCGAGTGGCCATGCGTGCGCTGGCGCACCTGATCGCCGATGCCGAAGAGCTCGCTCAGCGTCGCGAAGATGTCGACGCTCGTGGTCAGTGCGTCGCAGGTCGCCGGCGCCACGCCCGGCGCCGCGATCATGAAAGGGATATGCCCCAGCGTCTCGTACATCGGCACGCCCGGCTTGCCCCAGACATCCTTCTCGCCAAGGTAATGACCGTGGTCGGTGCAGAGGATGACGACGGTGTCGTCCCACAGTCTCTTCTCGTCGATCTTGTCGAGCACCTTGCCGAGCCAGTGATCGATCATCGTCAGCTTGGCGCCATAGCGGCGGCGGATCTGCAGCCCTTCGCGTTCCGTCATCACGCCGCGCGCGACCAGGCCCGCGCCATAAGGCGGCCAGATCAGCGGCGGCCCGTCCCAGTCCGGATCGTAACGCTGGATGTATGCGTCCGGCGTGTCGAACGGCTCGTGCGGATCGAACTCGTCGACGAACAGGAAGAACCGCTCATGCGCGCCGGCATTGTCGGCGAGCCAATTCGCCGCGGCCTGCATGGTGCGCGGCCCGGGAAAGTCCGCCTCGCCCTTGAAATAGCCGCGCGACTTGTCATAGGGCATCTCGCGCTGGAAGCCGATATGCGGCGAACCGGCCCAGCTCGGATCGCCGCGCGTCTTCCAGGCATCGCCCTCATGGCCGCGCTGATAGTCCCAGGCCGTGAAATCGACGTGATAATTCTCGCCGCCGGTCTCGAACAGGTGCGGATGATCGCTGATCAGCTGGCTGACCACCCCGGCGCGGCGCAGCGGATAGGTGATGGCGTCTTCCCACAGCTCCACCGAGCCCCAGGGTCGCCACAGAAAATCCCAGGCGCCGCACAAAATGTCGTGCCGCGCCGGCATGCAGGGCAGCGACGCCGAATAGTGCCTGGTGAAGCGCACCGAACGCCGCGCCAGCCGGTCGAGATTGGGCGTCGCGAACTCAGCTCCGCCATAGGCGCCCAGCATATGGCGGTTGAGGCTATCGAGGAGGATGACGATCGCGTTCTTGGCAACGCTCATCTGGCGTGGCTGCGTTCGGCCAGCGCCAGCTTTTTCCAGCCGAACGCCACTTCCGGCACCATGTCGCCCATCATGCGCGCCTTGCGCTCGGCGACGGTGCGCCCGCCCATCGTCTCATAGAAGAAGCGGGCATTGTTCTGCGCATGCGCCCAGATCACGCAGGAGCTGAAACCGCGCGCCTTGAGCACCGCGAAGGCGCCGTGCAGCAGCGTGCGCCCGGCGCCGCGGCCGAAATAGTTGGGATCGACATAGAGCGTGTAGACTTCGCCGTCATAGCCGAAGGAGCGGTCGCGCGCCGGCCCTAGGCTTCCCATCGCCACGATCCCGCACCTGGGATCTTCGGCGACCAGCACGGTCTCGCGCTTCTGCGAGCGGATCGCCGCCTGCCAGCGCGCCGTCTGGCCCTTCGGCGTCATGGCGCACAGCAGCGCACGCGACAGGACGGCGGGATAGGTGTCGTGCCAGGACTCGATATAGATGCGCGCCACCTCCGCGGCATCCTTGGGCCGCGCCACGCGGATGGTGAGCGCGAGATCGTCCATGCGCGAAGCTTCGCGCAACGTCGTGCGCGGAGCAAGCACGAAATCGCAATTACGTAGTGTGACGGAATTAACGACCGCGCATGCGCTTGATCGCGACCCAGACCATGGCGCCGCCGCCGACGACGAAGGGCCCACCGATGATCAGCGGCATGAGCAGAAAGGAAAGGGCGCTGTCGGCGTTCTTGGGATCTTCAAAGGCGCCTATCAATGCGCCGCCGCCCAGGATGCCGGTGCACAGTCCCGACGGAATGAGGACCAGAAGGCCGAGGATCAGCAGCGCGGCCGTGCCGGCTGCGCTGTGTCGGGGTTTGAATTCAGGCTGGGACACGCGCTTGCTCCCTTAATTTCACATCCAATCCGCTGCGATAGAAAAGATTGTACGTGTCGAACGGGATAATCTTGCCTTCCACCGTCACGAAATGGATGCAGGACCGCTTCACCGTGGCGACGCAGAAATTGTACTTGTCGAGAAATTGCACGATCACGATGCGGAAAACCTTGTCGTAGCCCAGATCGTCCGGCACCTCGATTTGCGGCAGGCAGCATAACAGATCGCCCAGCCGGGTCTTCGTCGCCTCGCCTGACGACGCCAGGGACAACAGGTCGAACAGCCGGTCTCTCAGCGCCGGATATTTCTCGAACGAGATCGTGTTGGGTGCGATCGCCAGCAGTTCGTCCTTCGGGATCAGCTTCGTGATCGGCGTCACCGTCGTCCCGTCGCGCAGGCCGTAGGCGATGGAAATCGAATCCGGATTGCACGGCAGGGGGATGATGTCCTCGCATCCGAAGACTTCGCCCGCCTGGCTGGCGATGGCGCGGCGGATATCGGTCAGCAGCATGCGGTCGGTGTTCTTGTCGAAGCCCTCGTTGCGCCCGGCATCCTGCACCGGCTGGAAGGTGATGCCGCGCACGCATTTGTAGCTGAGGGCATGGCGCACGATGTCGCCGATCTCGGCGTCGTTCACCCCCTTCTTCACGACGCAGACCAGCGTCGTGGAAATGCCGGCGGCTTCCAGATTGGCCAGCGCCTGCTCGCGCACCTTGCGCAAATCGGCGCCGCGAATATTCTCCAGCGCCGCGCGCTGCATCGAATCGAACTGCAGATAAACCTCAAAGCCCGGCTTCAGCTTCGCCAGTTCGGCCACGAAGGCCGGATCGCGCGCGATGCGGATGCCGTTGGTGTTCAGCATGACGTGGCGGATCGGCTTGGTCTTGCAGAGTTTCAGGATTTCGACGATCTGCGGATGAATGCTGGGCTCGCCGCCGCTGATTTGCACCAGGTCGGGATTGCCCTCGCTGGCGACCAAGGTCTCCAGCATGGCATCGACTTCCTTGAGCGTGCGGTTGCGCGTCTTCTGCGGCGACGACTCCGCGAAGCACACCGGGCAGGTGAGATTGCATTCGTCGTTGATCTCGATCAGCGCCAGGCAGGAATGCTGCTCGTGGTCGGGGCAGAGCCCGCAATCGTAGGGGCAGCCGTAATGCGTACGGCTCTGGAACTTCAGCGGCAGGTCGCCCGGCTTGATGAAATCCTTGGTGCTCTTGAAATAGGCCGCGTCGGAGGAAATCAGCGTCTTCTGCGCGCCATGCTCGGGACAGCGCTTGAGATAGAAGACGTCGTCGCCCTCGATGACGATCTTGGCGTGCACCAGCTTCAGGCACACCTCGCACAGCGACATGGTCTGGCCGTAGAAGCTGTAGTCCTTAGACGGCCGCACGAAGCTCATGGTTCTGCCTCATCATGAAGACGCTGTAGACGAACAGCGCGATGCAAATCAGATGGAACACATTGAACGGGCCGAGCACGGCCGGATAGGGCTTGAGGAATTCCCAGACGAAACGCTGCACAGCATACCATCCCACGAAGAGATAGAAGCCCTGGGCGCGCACGAATGGCGAATTTGTCCTCAAGGCCTGGAGGTAGACGGCCAGGAACAGCGCCATGGCCGCCGACTCATAGAGCTGGACGGGATGGCGCAGCGTTCCGTCGCCGAAATCGACGCCCCAGGGCAGGCTGGTCGGCGTGCCGTAGGTGTAGTCCGGCAGCCCGGCGAAGAAACAGCCGAAGCGCCCGACCGCGATGCCGAGCGCCAGCGGCGCCACGAACTGCCCGCCGGTCGAGCCCCTGATGCCGGCAAAGCGTTTGTACAGTTCCACGCCGACGATACCGCCGGCTACGGCACCGGCAATCGAATGGCCGATCTGCCAAATTCCCGCCAAGTTCATGTTGAGACTGCCGAAAATCAGGGCGCCGGCGATGGCGCCGAGGCCGAGCGCGATGAAGTAGCCCGGATCGCGCAGCGGCGTGCGCGCGCCGGCGAAATAGCGGCGCAAGACGAAGCGGCCGATCAGCCACGCCGATAGCCATGCCGCTATGTCGAACAATGCGTGGACGAGCATCTGTCCGTTATGCTCCTTCGCTTTTCCGCTGCACGCCAGATGAAATTTGCGAATCGGCGGCTGGCAAAGCGTCCGTTCATATTCATCTGCCGTTCATCTTCGTGGCAGGTGCGGCGAGATTGCAATGCGCGAGGTTTTGGATTTTCCGGCGAAGCAGCGTACAGTCGAGGCAAATCAGCCAAGCTGGCGTTGAAGTTAGCGGATGGGCTGCAGAAAATTGGCGCATAGGGAAACGCAAGGAGAGGCAGTCGCGCGGTGGGCCGCGCGGGTGAAGAATGTTGCTCGGTACGCAAGTGTGAAGTGGAACGGAATACCCTGGTTTAAGCGTTCTTTTAACGGGTGGTGAGAGGATTGCGGACCGGGGAATTTGGTGGTGGGGCATCATCGTACTTGTCAGAACGGCGCACGATCCCGACATATGAATCTGGAGGTTGCGACGGCTAGCTAGGAGTCAGAGGGATGAGTTCGCTCGACGTCTTTGACATCTTTACCCGCGACTATGCGCGGGAACGCTTCGAAACCATGTCCCTGCGCGACTGGCTGCTGGCCGCGCGTGACGACAAGATGCTCTACGCGACCCCGCCCGAGCGGATGGTCGCCGCCATCGGCGACGCCGAACTGGTCGACACCGCCCAGGACGCCCGCCTCGCCCGCCTGTTCTCCAACCGCACCATCAAGCGCTATCCCACCTTCGCCGGTTTCTACGGCATGGAAGACACGATCGAGCGCATCGTGGGCTACTTCAAGCACGCGGCGCAGGGCCTCGAGGAGAAGCGCCAGATTCTCTACCTCCTCGGCCCGGTCGGCGGCGGCAAGTCCTCGCTCGCCGAGCGCCTGAAGGATCTGATGGAGACCCATCCGATCTATGTGCTGAAAGCCGGCGACGCGATCAGCCCGGTGTTCGAATCGCCGCTCGGCCTGTTCCGCTCCGCGGAGCTGGGCAATCTCCTCGCCGAGCGCTACGGCATCGAGCGTCACCGCGTCGGCGGCGTCATGAGCCCCTGGGCCGTCAAGCGGCTCGACGAATTCGGCGGCGACATCTCCAAATTCGAAGTCGCCAAGCTCTATCCCAACAAGCTGCGCCAATACGCCATCGCCAAGACAGAGCCGGGCGACGAGAACAACCAGGACATCTCCGCGCTGGTCGGCAAGGTCGACATCCGCAAGCTCGAACATTTCAGCCAGAACGATCCCGACGCCTACTCCTTCTCCGGCGGCCTGTGCCGTTCCAACCAGGGCCTCCTGGAATTCGTCGAAATGTTCAAGGCGCCGATCAAGGTGCTGCACCCGCTGCTGACCGCGACCCAGGAAGGCAACTATATCGGCACGGAGACGCTCGGCCCCATTCCTTTCAACGGCACGATCCTGGCCCATTCCAACGAATCCGAATGGACCGTGTTCAAGGCCAACCGCAACAACGAAGCCTTCCTCGACCGCATCTGCGTCATCTCCGTGCCCTATTGCCTGCGCGTCACCGAAGAGACCGCGATCTACAAGAAGCTGCTCGACGCCTCCAATCTCGGCGGCACGCCGACGGCGCCCGAGACGCTGGAGATGCTGGCGAAATTCTGCGTCGCCACCCGCCTCAAGGAGCACGAGAATTCCAACATCACGTCGAAGATGCGCGTCTATGACGGCGAGAAGCTGAAGGACAGCGATCCGAAGGCCAAGACGCTGCAGGAATACAAGGACATGGCCGGCGTCGACGAAGGCATGGCCGGCATCTCCACCCGCTTCGCCTACAAGACGCTGTCGGAGACCTTCAACTACGACCACACCGAGGTCGCCGCCGATCCGGTGCACATGATGTACGTGCTGGAGCAGGCCATCAAGCGCGAGCAGTTCGCCGACGAGACCGAGAAGAAATATCTCGAATTCATCAAGTCGGAGCTGGCGCCGCGCTATGCCGAGTTCATCGGCAAGGAAATCCAGAAGGCGTATCTGGAATCCTACGGCGAGTACGGCCAGAACCTGTTCGACCGCTACATCGCCTATGCCGACGCCTGGATCGAAGACCAGGACTACAAGGACGCCGACACCGGCCAGCTCCTGGACCGCGGCGCCCTCGACAACGAGCTCAGCAAGATCGAAAAGCCCGCCGGTATCGCCAATCCCAAGGACTTCCGCAACGAGGTCGTGAAGTTCGCGCTGCGCTACCGCGCCCAGCACGACGGCAGCAATCCCGCCTGGACGGCGTATGAGAAAATCCGCTCGGTGATCGAAAAACGCATGTTCACCCAGGTCGAGGACCTGTTGCCGGTGATCAGCTTCGAATCCAAGAAGGACAACGACACGGCGAACAAGCACAACGAGTTCATCAAGCGCATGCTCGCCCGCGGCTACACCCCGCGCCAGGTGCGCCGCCTCGTCGAATGGTACATGCGCGTGAACAAGGCGGGTTGACCACTATGCTTCGGGGCTCGCGCTTCGCGCTCGCACCTCAGCATGACGCGTTCGGCGTCATCCTGAGGTGCGCCGCACTTGCGGCGCCCCGAAGGATGGTGCCATGACCCACTTCGTCGACCGCCGCCTCAATCCCAAGGGTAAGAGCCTGGGCAATCGCCAGCGCTTCCTGCGCCGCGCCCGCGTGCAGATCCGCGAGGCGGTGCAGAAATCCCTGAAAGAGTCCGGCGTCGCCGACATCGGCAAGGAACGCAAGATCAAGATCTCGACCAAGGGCACCAAGGAGCCGCGCTTCCGGCTCGATCCGCGCGCCAGCGGCGAACGCGATTTCGTGCTGCCGGGCAACAAGGAGTTCATGCCGGGCGACGCCATCGACAAGCCCAAATCCGGCGCTGGCCAGGGCGGCAAGGACGCGGCGGACTCCGGCGAAGGCGAGGACGATTTCGAATTCACCATGACCCAGGACGAAGTCCTCGACATCTTCTTCGAGGATCTGGAGCTGCCCAATCTCGTCCGCACCACGCTGAAGGAGACCCCGAACAAGGTCTTCCGCCGCGCCGGCATCACGACCTCCGGCGCGCCGACCCAGATCAACCTGGTCCGCACCATGCGCAACTCCTTCGGCCGCCGCCTCGCGCTGAAGCGCCCGACCTTCGCCGACATCGAGCGCCTCGAAGCCGCGCTCGCCGCCGCCGAGCAGGACGATCCCGTCCAGCCGCCGAAGATCGCCGCGCTGAAGGAGCAACTCGCGCGCGCCATCGCCAAGCGCAAATGGGTCGGCTTCATCGATCCCATCGACGTGCGCTTTAACGCCTTCACCGAGCAGCCGACGCCGACCAGCCAGGCGGTGATGTTCTGCCTGATGGACGTCTCCGGCTCGATGGGCGAGCGCGAGAAGGACCTCGCCAAGCGCTTCTACATGCTGCTGCACCTGTTCCTGAAGCGGCGCTACAAGAAGGTCGACGTCGTCTTCATCCGCCACACCCATGACGCGCAGGAGGTGAACGAGCAGGAATTCTTCTATTCGCGCCAGTCCGGCGGCACCATCGTCTCCACCGCCCTCGACAAGATGCTGGAGATCCAGCGCGAGCGTTACGCCACCGCCGACTGGAACATCTACGCGGCGCAGGCCTCCGACGGCTACACGCAGAGCGGCGACGCGCGCCACTGCGTCGACATGCTCAATCAGCTGATCATGCCGCTGTGCCAATACTACGCCTATATCGAGATCCTCGACGAGCGCGAGATGGAGGTCTTCGCCTCCGAGGATTCCGGCGCCGAACTTTGGCGTGCCTATCGCACGGTTGCGGAAGGCTGGGACAATTTCGCCACCAAACGCATCGCCAAGCCCGCGGACATCTTCCCGGTGTTCCACGAACTGTTCAAGAAGGCGGAGGTGGCGGCGTGAGCGCGTCCCAGATTTCCCCTCACCTGGCCGCTACGCGGCCGTCCTCTCCCGCTTCGCGGGCGAGGATAAGAGTGCTGATATCCTCTCCCGCACTTCGCGGGAGAGGACGGTTGGAGCGAAGCGACAACCAGGTGAGGGGGTGTCGTGAGCGCGACTAACCTCCTCTTCACCGAATCCGAATGGGACTTCGCCACCATCGACCGCACCTACAAGGCGATCGAGGACATCGCGCTGAACGAGCTGAAGCTCGACGTCTACCCCAACCAGATCGAGATCATCTCGTCGGAGCAGATGCTCGACGCCTATTCCTCCATCGCCATGCCGCTGATGTACAATCACTGGTCGTTCGGCAAGATGTTCGCGCGCGAGGAGGCGATGTACCGGGCCGGCTACAGCGCGCTCGCTTACGAAGTCGTGATCAATTCCAGCCCCTGCATTTCCTACCTGCTGGAAGAAAACACCATGACGATGCAGGCGCTGGTGATGGCGCATGCCGCCTTCGGGCACAACCATTTCTTCAAGAACAACTATCTCTTCCGGCAATGGACCAATGCCGAAGGCATCATGGATTATCTCGCCTTCGCCAAGAAATACATCGCCGCCTGCGAGGACCGCTATGGCCAGGGCGAGGTCGAAGCGACACTCGACTCAGCGCATGCGCTGATGGACCAGGGCGTCTTCCGCTACCGCCGTCCGCCGCGCCCGTCCAAAGAGCGCGTGCTGGAAAAGCGCCGCCTGCGCGCCGAATACGAGGAAGGCTCCTACAACGAACTCTGGCGCACACTGCCGGCCGGCGTCGAGCCGCCTTCGGCCACGCCGACGCCGGATCCGGAAGACGAATTCGGTGGCGAGACCAAGCTGCCGGAAGAAAACCTGCTCTATTTCATCGAAAAGAACTCGCCCAACCTGAAAGCCTGGCAGCGCGAGACGCTGCGCATCGTGCGCAACCTGGCGCAGTATTTCTATCCGCAGCGCCAGCTCAAGGTGATGAACGAGGGCTGCGCCACCTTCGTGCACTACACGATCATGAACGCGCTGTTCGACCGCGGTCAGATCACCGAGGGCTCGTGGCTGGAATTCATGCACAGCCACACCTCGGTGGTGTTCCAGCCGGAGTTCAACGACCGCCGCTACAACGGCTTTAACCCTTACGCGCTGGGTTACGGCATGATGGCGGACATAAGGCGCATCTGCGAGGCGCCGACGCCGGAGGACCGCGACTGGTTTGGCGCCTTCGCCGGCAATGGCGACTGGATGGGGACGCTGAAGGATGCCTGGGCGAATTATCGCGACGAAAGCTTCATCGAGCAGTTTCTGTCGCCGAAGCTGATGCGCGATTTCCGGTTGTTCGCGCTCTACGACAAGGCCGAGGCGGGAGCCTATCGTGTCTCAGCGATTCACAATGAGCGCGGCTATCGCAGCGTGCGCGCGCAGCTGGCGCGGCAATACGACATCGGCGCCGCCGACCCGAACATTCAGGTCACCGGCGCCGATCTCAAAGGCAACCGTACTTTGTTCCTGTCTCACGACATGCATCGCGGCACCCCCCTGCACAATCAGACCAAGGAACTCGTTCTGGCTCACGTCGAGCGCCTGTGGGGCCACGACGTGAAGATGGAAGAACGAGCAGCGTTCTAGCTGCGAGTGCTCTTAGTTGCGTGCAAGGCGGTCCGGATGCGCGGCCACGCTGATGGTCTGCACCGTGGCGTTTTGCGCCGGAACCGGCTGCGCGGACGACCAAGTCACTTCCAGGAACAGCAGCGCCGCGCCCGCGATCATCGCCCAGGTCAGCACGTTCGCGCTGACGGATTTGGTGTTTTCGTCTGTCATAACCCACTCCATTTTCGAGGCCGGCCCCGCATCCCTAATGCGGTCTTACCGGCCACAACTGGCAAATGGGGTGCGATAGGGACTCCACAATAGTGTGGATGCTGCATTGCAGTGAATGCGAGCCATGCGGAAATGGAATGCATCCAACCCTTGTCCCCGACGCATCGGGTTCCCATGTCGGTACCGGGCGTGTAACGCTCCCCCCGACCAACATTGGAGGGAAGCGATGAGCAGGCGCACGCTGGAGACCGGCACCAACGACCTGACGGGCACGATCGAGGACGGCGTCGCCGTCATCGTCATGAACCGGCCCGAAAGGCGCAACGCGCTGTCGGGCGGCATGCTGACCGCCATGTCGGCGGCTCTTTCGGCCTGCGAGTCCGATCCCGCCGTGGCCTGCATCGTGTTGACGGGCGCGGGCGACGCCTTCTGCGCCGGCGGCGACGTCAAGGGCATGGCGGACGGCACCGGCGGCGGCTCGACCGCGGCAGCCGGCTCCGATCTCGACAGCCGCATCCACGCCCAACGCCTCAGCCAGCGTTCGACCGCCGGCAAACTCTACAAGATGCCCAAGCCGACGATCGCGGCGATCCCCGGCGCCGCGGCCGGCGCGGGATTGTCGCTGGCGCTGGCTTGCGACCTGCGCATCGCGTCCGATACGGCCGTGATGACGACGGCCTTCGCCAAGGTCGGCTTCTCCGGCGATTACGGCGGTACCTATTTCCTCAGCCAGCTGGTCGGCAGCGCCAAGGCGCGCGAGCTCTACTATCTCTCCGACCGCATCGACATGAAGGAGGCGCATCGCCTCGGCCTGGTGAACTGGGTGGTGCCGGCCGACCAGCTGCACGCCGAGACGCTCAAGCTCGCCCATCGCCTGGCGAAGGGCCCGCGTATCGCCTATCGCTACATGAAGGAGAACATCAATCGCGCCGCGACCGGCGCCGATGTCGAGGACTGCATGGATCTTGAAGCCACGCATCACGTCCACACCGGCATGACCGAGGATCACAAGGAAGCCGCCAAGGCCTTCGTCGAAAAGCGAGAGCCGGCGTTCCGTGGAAGGTAAGGTTCACCTCCCCACAAGGGGAGACAAACAGGGGAAAAGCCAATGTTGCGATTGATATCGGGCGTCGTAGCGGGCGTCGTGGGCTGGATTGTGGTTGCGTTCGCTTTGAGTTTCTTGCTGCGCGCCGTGGCGCCGGACGTCTCCGCTGCGCTGAACGTCCATGCAACCACCGCGGCGCTTGCCGGGCGCCTTGCCATCAGCTTCATCAGCTCGCTACTCGGCGGCCTGGCGGCGGCGCTGGTTTCCGCCGAGCGCTCGCGCGCGCCCCTTATCGCGGGCGCCCTGCTGCTGCTGTGCTGGGGCTATTATCACGTCACGATGATCTGGCACCAATTTCCGCTCTGGTATCACCTGACGTTCTTGGTCTCGCTGCCGCTGCTCAGCTTGCTCGGCGGCCGATTCGCTCGGGCCAGATAGTCAGGCGGCTTCGGCCGCGACGCGCCAGGCGGGGAACAGCGCCGTCATGGTCGTGCCCTTGCCGGGCGCGCTCTCGACGCTCAGCGTGCCGCCATGCAGCTCGATCAGCGAGCGCGAGATCGGCAGGCCCAGCCCCGTGCCCTGATGCTGTCGCGCGACCTTGGAGTCGACCTGCCCGAAGGCGGCGAGCGCCACCTCGATGTCGGCCTGGCTCATGCCGATGCCGGTATCGCTGACCGCGATCGCGATGCCGTCGCCGGCGCGGCTGACGCGCGTCGTGACGGCGCCGCCGGCGGGCGTAAACTTGACCGCATTGGAGAGAAAATTCAGCAGCACCTGCTTGAGAGCGCGCTCGTCGCACAACAGGCGCGGCAGGCGCGGCTCGATCTCGGTGATGAGCAGGATATCGCTCTTCTGCGCTCGGTTGCGGATCAGCGTGAGGCAGTCCTCGACCGCATTGCGAAGCGCGACCTTCTCCTCCCGCAGCTCCAGCTTGCCGGCTTCGAGCTTGGACAGGTCCAGGATGTCGTTGATCAGGTCGAGCAGATGGCGCCCGCTGGTGTGGATGTCGCCGGCGTAGTCGGCGTACTTGTTGGTGCCGACCGGGCCGAACATCTGATCCTTGATCACTTCGGCGAAGCCGATGATGGCGTTCAGGGGCGTGCGCAGCTCGTGGCTCATATTGGCCAGGAACTCGGTCTTGGTGCGGTTGGCGAACTCGGCCGCTTCCTTGCTCTTGATGAGCTCGGCTTGCATCGCCTTGCGTTCGGAGATGTCGACGATCCAGGACAGCGAGGCGGGCTGGCCGTCCCAATCGCTCAGCGCGGCGCGGGTCTCCACCCAGATCTCGCTGCCGTCGCGCCGGATCATGCGGAATTCGTAGCTGGAGACCGCTTCCTCGCCCGCGAGGCGGCGGCGCATGTGTTCGCTGACGAGGGCGCGGTCGTCGGGATGAATCGAGATCTGGCTGTTGCGGCTGCGCCCGGCGCGCTCGTCGGCGATCATGTAGTCGTTCATCTCGCGCGCCGAAGCATAGCCCAGCAGATGGGCGAAAGCGTCGTTGGTATAGAGGACGTCGGTGTTGGTGCGCACCACGATGCCCTGTTTGGAGCCCTCGACGACGCGGCGAAGCTGGCCCTCGGTGCGGCGGGCATGCTCCACCTGGTCGGGCAGCAAGCGGACCGAAAACGTCTCGCCGCCGTCGCTCACCAGCGTGGCGCTGAGCTTGGACCAGCGGCCATTGGCGCGCGCCCAGCGCAGCGGGATCGTCTGCTCGCGGCGGGCGCCGTTCAAGATCCACTGCGCCGTCCACAGGAAGAAATCGTAGTCGTCGGCATGAATGTGGTTGGTGAGCGCTTCGCCCTCGGCGACGTCGCTGACCAGCCGCTGGCTCTCGGCCGGCGAGTCGACGCTCAGCACAAGGCCGCTCGCGTCGAGAACGATCTCGACCCCCGCCGTCGCGCCATGCTTGTGGTACTCGAACTCCGACACGCGCACTCCCCGGCGTGGCGAGGATGACGGACGGCGCGGAGCCGGCGTTTCCTCAACCATTGCCGCAAATGTAGGCGCCCGCGGTTAAAAGTGAATTACGCAGGGAGGGAAGTAAGGTCTCGTTAGCTTATGCGGCGCGCCTCGCGCGAGCGTGATCGGCCGCCGCCAAACTGCCGCAATGGCGCCGTTCCAAAGGCGCGATTGCGTCCCAGCCTGAGACGATTGCTCAGGTAGGGGACGCAAATGACAATCGCTCACGCCATCGGCTTACGCGCCGGCGCACTCGTTTTCGGGGCGCTGCCCTTCATTTTGGCCGCCTGCGGCACGGGTTCGAGCCCGCCGCCCAATGCCACCCCGCACGAAGTCGTCGTTTCGACCGGCACCGTGACGAAGTCGCAGGCGCCGTCGGTGCCGCCCCCGGATATCGCCATCGGCACGGATCGCGCCGTGGCGTCTTCGCCGATGGCCAACATGATCGTGGCCGAGGCGCCGCCGCCGGCGCCGGGCTACTGGCAGCCGGACATCACCTCGAAATTCCCCGACGCCAGGCCGAACGCGGTGATCGTGACCGCCGAACAGCCGGTCTCCACCTTCTCGATCGACGTCGACACCGCCTCCTACGGCGTGGTGCGCGATGCATTGAACCAGGGCGCGCTGCCGCCGGCCGATGCCGTGCGGGTCGAGGAGATGGTCAACTACTTCGACTACGCCTATCCGCTGCCGGAGAACCGCGACACGCCGTTCCGCGCCAGCATTCGCGTCTATCCGACGCCGTGGAACAAGGACACGCAGATTCTGCATATCGGCATCAAGGGCTTCGACATCCCCAAGAAGGAGCGCCCCGCCGCCAATCTCGTCTTCCTGATCGACAGTTCCGGCTCGATGGACGAGCCCAACAAGCTGCCGCTCCTCATCCGCTCCTTCCATCTTTTGGTCGATCAGCTGAACGACAAGGACCGCGTCACCATCGTCACCTATGCGGGAGCGGCGGGCGTCGTGTTGCCGCCGACGCCGGGCTCGGACAAGGCCAGGATATTGGCCGCGCTCGATCAGCTCCATGCCGGCGGCTCGACCGCGGGCGGCGAGGGCATCCGCATGGCCTATTCCCTCGCGGAGGCCAATTTCATCAAGGGCGGCGTCAACCGCGTGCTGCTGGCGACCGACGGCGATTTCAATGTCGGCATCACCGATCCCAAGGCGCTGGAGGATTTCGTGGTTCGCGAGCGCGCCACCGGCGTCTATCTGTCCTGCCTCGGCTTCGGCCGCGACAACTACAACGACGCCATGATGCAGAAGATCGCCCAGGCCGGCAACGGCAACGCCGCCTTCATCGACACGCTGAACGAGGCGCACAAGGTGTTCGTCGACCAGATTTCCGGCACGCTCTTCACCATCGCCAACGACGTGAAGATCCAGATCGAGTTCAACCCGTCGCGCGTCGCCGAATACCGCCTGATCGGCTACGAGACCCGCATGCTCAACCGCACCGACTTCAACAATGACCGCGTCGATGCCGGCGACATCGGTTCGGGCACCACGGTGACGGCGCTGTACGAGATCACGCCGGTCGGCTCCAAGGCGCAGATGTCCGATCCCTTGCGCTACCGCGCGCCGGAGCATCCCTTGTCCGATGCCGGCGAGCTCGCCTTCCTCAAGATCCGCTACAAGCTGCCGGGTGAGAAAGTGTCCAAGCTGATCGACCGTCCGGTCACCGACGCCGACGTGACCACGGACTTCACTGCGGTCTCGCCGGACATGCGCTTCGCCGCCTCGGTCGTCGGCGCGGCGCAGCTCATGCGCCACGATCCTTACATCAAGGATTTCAGCTACGACCGCGCCAGGAACATCGCGACCGCGGCGCGCGGCGACGACAGTTTCGGCTACCGCGCCGAATTCATCCGGATGCTCGACCTCGCCAAGTCGGCTGCCTCCCAGCAGGCGCTGAATCAGCACGGACCGGCGGAGTAATCAAAAAGAGAACCCTCTCCTCCTTCAGGGGGAGAGGGCAGTATGGCACCGTCGCTTTCGCCTCGACCGTCGCTCAGAACGCCCGCTGCGCCACGCGGATCAGCAACTGGCCCTCCAGCCCCGCCGCGCGATGCACGCCGATCTCGTTCACCTCCGGCGACGTCGCGATTTTGGCGAAGGCCGCCGCGGAGGGATATTCCACCAGCGCGCAGAGATCCCACATGTTCTCGACCTCGCCGATCACCAGCGACGCGATCTGCCCGCCGAACACGAACTTGCCGCCGTTGCTCTCGACGACCTTCTGCATTGCGCTGCCATAGAGTTGATAGGCCTCGCGCCCCGTCAGCGCCGTCGCACGGCCATCGGCATAGACGGCCTTGTCGCGGAATTTGAGCAGGTTGAGCATCACGATCGGCTCGCCCGACGCATCGCCCATCAGCGTCATGACGCGCTCCTGCGTCGGATAGAGGTGATTTTCGACTTTCATGGAATTTCCCCCGGTTAATCGTTGCCCGACAGCATCAGCGTCGGCACGCCGCCGGTGCCGCCGCGCACCGTGAAGACGGACGTGCCCGGCTTGCGGCCTTTGCGCAGTTCGGAGACGTCGATGCCGGCCGCCGCGATGCGAGCGCGCGCGCCTTGCGGGTCCTTCACGCGCCAGGCGAGGCCGCCGAAAGTGTCCGGTGCGTCGCTCACCGGCGTCTTCAGGCTGGCGCCGATCTCGACCACCGCGCCGCCGCAGCGGAAGAACAGTTGCCGCGCCCCCCATTGTTCGTTTGTGCGATCAAGACGCAGATCGAGCCCCAGCCGGCCGCCGTAATGCGCCACGGCGCGCTCCGGATTGGTTGTGCTCACCACGATATGATCGAGCCCGCCGACGGACGCATCGCCGAACCGCGCCGGCGCCACCGGCCACGTCGCGGCGTCCGGCTTGTTCTCGACCAGGAACAGCGCCACGCCATTGGCGCTTCTGCGCCGCATGACGGTCAATTCCCAACTGCGCCGGGCGCCTTCGGCATTGGCGGTGCGCGTCGTGTGCCGCGGCAGGAAGACGAGGCCGCGCCGTTCGAACAGCCGCATCGCCGCGTCCAGGTCCGGCACCGAGAAGCCCAGTCCCCAGATCGCGTCGCCGAATTTCTCCACCTCCGCCCGCGACGCGTCCGCTTCGGGGCCCGTGCCGTGCGCGCCGATGATGTCGAGCGCCGTATTGCCGAACTGGAACCAGGCATGCCGGCTGCCCGCCATGAAGCCGCGCCAGTTCGGCGAGCGGCCGAAGATGGTCTCGTAGTTCGCGACCGTCTTGTCGAAATCGCGAACCATGACGGCGACATGGTCGAAGCCGGTGATCATGGCAGGGAGTTCTAGCCGACCACCGGCTTGTCGTTGATGCGGGCGAAGAATTTCTGGCTCTGCTCGCCGCCCTGGTTGTAGTGCTTGGCGTTCGTGAAATCGGTGATCTTGGCGATGTTCGCCGCAACGTCGTCAGCGGTCGCGTTGTGGCCGAGATTGACGCCGTCGGTTTCGACCAGCTGCGCCGCGGCGAACACGCCTGCCGCCGCCGTCAGGATCGTGCCGGTCGGCGCGTCTTCGCTGACCAGATAGACCACCGCCGGCGTGACGTATTCGGGCTTGAGCATCTCCAGCACATTCGGCGGCATCAAATTCTCGGTCATGCGCGTGCCGGCGACCGGGCAGATGGCGTTGACCTTGATGTTGTCCTTGGCGCCTTCCAGTTTCAACGTGTTCATGAAGCCGACGAGCGACAGCTTCGCCGCGCCGTAATTGGTCTGGCCGAAATTGCCGTACAGGCCGGTGGACGACGTGGTCACCACGATGCGGCCATATTGCTGCTTCTTGAAAATCTCCCACAGCGCCTTGCACGGCTTGACCGTGCCCATCAGGTGCACGGCCATCACCGCGTCAAAATCCTTCATCTCCATCTTGGAGAAGCTCTTGTCGCGCAGGATGCCAGCGTTCGCGACCAGGATGTCGACGCGGCCCCAGCTGTCCATCGTCTGCTTGACGAGGTGGTCGACGCCGGCGTCGTCGCTGACCGAAGCGCCGTTGGCAAAGGCCTCGCCGCCCGCGGCCTTGATCTCGGCGACCACCGCTTCGGCGGCGGCCGAGTTGCCGCCCGTGCCGTCGACAGCGCCGCCCAAATCGTTGACCACCACCTTGGCGCCGCGCTTGGCCAGTTCCAGCGCATGGGCACGGCCGAGGCCGCCGCCGGCGCCGGTGACGATGGCGACCTTGCCTTTGAATTCGATGGTCATGGGAAAGCTCCTTCAAACCGTTGCGATAGCAGGCCGGGAGTGATGGCGCAGCGCGGTTTGTTGGTCAAGCGCCCCACTTTTTCGATCAGACGACGGCGCGCTTTGGGGCAAAATAACGCCGCAGGGCGCGGTTTGCCGGGATTTCGACGTACCGGCAGAGCAACCAGCCCCAGCCGATGCAGACCGCCAGTAGCAGGAACGGCTCGGGCCACCACATCCAGTCGCCGAAACGGATGCCGAAGATCAGCGTGTCGTCCGGCGGATAGGCGCTCTCGAAGAAGCGGATCAGCTGCAGCCACGCCGTCTGGCCGATATAGATGGCGAACGACCACTCGCCGAGCTTGGCCAGCGTCCTGGTCTGCAGGAAGCGCGCCACGAAGCCGCGGTCGAAGCTCAGCACATAGACCAGCGCCAGCATCGGCACGACCGTGTAGATGTCGCGCGGCGTATGCGACCAGCCATTGTCGAACGTGCCCCAGCCCATCCAGAGCAGCACCGCGAGCTGCAGCGCCGAGATCGCGATCTCCGGCAGCGTCTCGGCGAAGGCCCTTGTCTTGCCGTAGAGCACCGACATGCCGACGCCCACTGCGAAGGCGCTCATGCCGCGGAAAATTCCGTTGTGAAACGTGATGTCGAGGCCATGCTTGCCGGTGAGCGACAGCCACGCCAATCCCGCGATGCCGGCCGCGATCAGGCCGATGGCGCTGAACCACCCGGCCCGCGCCAGCACCAGATAGACCGGAAACAGCAGGCAGAGCAGGAACTCGACGCTGACGAACCAGCTGGCGCCGTTCCACGATAGATAGGGGAAAATGTTCCACGCCTGCACCAGGAACAGATTGGCGATGAAGGTCCAGAACGTGACGACGGGATGATAGGCCGATTCGTAGATCGACTGGCCCCCGCTCGCATGCGCGATGGCGTTCAGGATCAGCATGATGACGAGGATATAGAGCAGCATCGCCAGATGCAGCGGATAGAGCCGCGACAGCCGCGCGATCAGGAATTCCCGATAGGCGCTGCCGCGCCAGAATTCGCGCACCCGCCCGCCATAGACATAGGTCAGGATAAACCCCGACAGCGCGAAGAAGAACTCGACCCACAGATAGCCGTGGCCGACCACCAGGTCGAACGGCTTGAAATTGCGGTAATGATGGCCTTCGCAATAGTGATAGAGCACCAGGATCAGCGGCGGAATGGCGCGCGCGCCGGCCAGGGCGCGGATTTCGCCGGGGCGCGACGGCTGAGCGGTCATGGCGCCGTCACCTCGGGAAACCTGGTCGTGATGGCGGCAATGGCGGTGCGCAATCGATCGTAACGCGAACCGGTGATGGTGACGAAGGGCAGATGGCGGCGCTCGAGTTCGGCGCGGGTATGCGCCAGCATCCGCGCCCGCGTCGCCGGATCGGGGAAGTAGCGGATGCCGTCGGCCACGAACGGCACGTCGATGTCGCACAGAAGATAAAGATCGGCCGGATCGTCGATGCGGTCCAGATCGGCCGGCCGCTCGCCCAGAAGGATGTCCGACCACACCGCGGTCATCACCGCGTCGGTGTCGAAGACGAGCAATTGCTGCGCCTTGCGCCGCGCCGCCGCCGCCAGCAGGTCGTGGCCGCGCCGGATGGCGCGCAAATCCTCCATGTCGCAATCATTGCCGAAGATTTCGCAGTAAAGCCGGCCATATTCGGGCACCGCGAAGGTGCGGAAATGCTCCGCCAGTTCGCGCGCCAGCGTCGTCTTGCCGGTCGATTCCGGTCCATGCAGGCAGACGGTTCTCACAATGCCCCGAAAAGATGGCCCATGGCGGGGATTCGCCGCCGCGCGACGCATCTTCTAGCACGGACCCCCTATGGGGAAGCAGCCCCGGCTTCCCGGCGGGAGGATTTGCCGTAAGCTGCCGTCATCCTGCCGGGGGGACTTCATGGCGACTGTGCTGCCGCATCTGCAATCCGCATTGGGAATTCTCGTCATCCTGACGCTCGCCTGGGCGTTTTCGGAGAATCGCCGCGCCTTTCCTTGGCGGATCGCACTGGTGGGCATCGCGCTCCAGGCGGTCATCGCGGTGCTGCTCCTGAAAGTGCCGCTGGCCCGCGATGCGCTGTTCGGCCTTAACGGCGTGGTGATGGTGCTGACCGATGCGACTCGCGCCGGTACCGGCTTTGTCTACGGCTTTGTCGGCGGCGGGCCGTCGCCGTTCCCGCCGACGCTCGTCGATCCGCACAGCCTGACGACCTTCGCCTTCGGCATTCTGCCGCTGGTGATCATCATCTCCGCGCTCTCGGCGATCCTGTGGTACTGGCGCGTTCTGCCGCTCATCGTCGGCGGCATGGCCTTCGTGCTCCGGCGCACGCTGGGCATCGGCGGCGCGGTCGGCCTCGGCGCCGCGGCCACCGTGTTCCTCGGCAACATCGAAGGTTCGCTGGTCGTGCGGCCGTATCTGGCCAAAATCACCCGCACCGAACTGTTCATCCTGATGACCACGGGCCTCGCCGTCGTCGCCGGCACGGTGTTCGTGGTCTACGCCAACATGCTGGCGCATGTCCTGCCCGGCGCGCTCGGCCACATCCTCGTCGCCTCGATGATGTCGCTGCCCGGCGCCATCGTCGTCGCCTGCATCATGGTGCCGGGCGATGCCGTGACCGACCTGTCGCAGACCGACGATGCCCACAAATATCATTCGACCATGGACGCGATGGCGCGCGGCACCGAGGACGGCCTCAAAATCTATCTCCAGATCATCGCCATGCTGATCGTCACCGTGGCGCTCGTCGCCATCGTCAATTCGATCCTCGGACATTTCCCCGACGTCTACGGCGCGCCCCTGACGCTGCAGCGCATGCTGGGCTGGCTGTTCGCGCCGGTGGTCTGGCTCTACGGCGTGCCGTGGGACCAGGCGGTGCAGGCCGGCAGCCTGCTCGGCGTCAAGACCATCCTCAACGAGTTCATCGCCTATTCCCAGCTCGCAGCCCTGCCGCCCGGCGCGCTCGATCCGCGCTCGACCCAGATCATGGTCTATGCGCTGTGCGGCTTCGCCAATTTCGCCTCCGTCGGCATCCTGATCGCCGGCTTCGGCACGCTGATCCCCGAGCGCCGCGACGAGATCGTGCCGCTCGCGATGCGCGCCATCGTGTCGGGCACGATGGCGAGCGGCCTGACCGGCTGCATGATCGGCCTGTTGCCGGTGACCTGAGCCATGCGCGGGGGCGAAACCAGATTTCGCCTGCGCCTCGTGCCGCTGCTCGTCGTCGTCCTGCTGGGCTTGGGCTTGCCCATGCTCGGTGCCGTCATCGCCCAGGCGCTGAGCCATGTCCTGCCATTGCCGTCGGCGCGCGGTCCGGCGCTGCCCTGGCTCTATTCCCAGCATCTGTTCCAGACCCTGCTCGCGCTGGTGGCGATATTCGCCGTCAAGCGCTTAATGCCGTTCGATGCCGGCCTGCGCTGGCCGCCGGGCAAGACCTATCTCGTGCCGGCGCTATTGTGGGGCGCGCTGTTCGGCGTACTGATGACGCTCGTGGATCACGCGCCCGACCTCATCGCCCACCGGGCGCCGGTGCTGGACTATCCGCTGACCACGGCCAATGTCGTCGGCTGGCTCGGCTTCGAAGGCATCTATGTCGGCCCGACAGAGGAGATCCTCTTCCGCTCGCTGCTGGTCGGCTATCTCATCGCCGCCATGCCCGGAAAGTTGCGCCTCGGCGGTTTCGGGATGAGTTGGGGCGGTGCGATCGTGGCGTTGATCTTCGCCCTGGCTCACGCCGCCAACTTCACCTCGCGTCCGTTCTTCGAAGCGCTCGGCCAGCAGCTTTACGCCTTCGCGCTGGGCATTCTCTACGCCTATTGGTTTGAAAAATCGCGCAGCGTGCTGGCGCCGATCGTCGGCCACAATGCTGGCGATTTCGTCGAATACGCGATCGTCTTCGCTCTCGTTGTTATGTGGCGCTGACGAGGCCGAAGGCTTCGGCCAGCAATTCGTACGATCGCAAGCGTGATGCGAAATCGTAGGTGATCGTCACCACCACCAGCTCGTCGGCGCCATGCTCCGCCGCCAGCGCCGTCAGCCGCGCGCGCACCTGGCTGCCGGTCCCGACGATGGAGCGCTTGGCCACGGTCGACAGCAGCTTTTCCTCCTGCGGCGTCAGCGGCTGCGCCAGCGCTTCTTCGGGCGAGGGAAACGGGATCGGCCGACCGCTGAGCAGCCGCACCACCCACAGATTGCGCGATGCTGCCAGCCGCTGCGCATCGTCTTCGCTCTCGCCGACGAGCGCCGCGACGCCCAGCGACACGCGCGGCAGCGGACAGACGGCGCTCGCCTTGAAGCGCGCGCGATATTCGGCGACGGCATCCTCGCTGCCGTCGCTGTTGATGAAATAGGCGTGGCTGAACGGCAGGCCGAGTTCCGCCGCATAGACCGCGCCGTGAATGCCCGAACCCAGCATCCACAACTCCGGACCGGGTGTGGCCGCCCGCGGCATGGCGTGAATGCCGCGATAAGGATGATCGTCGGGTAGGGGTTCCTTGCCGGACGAGTCGTCGAGGAACTGACGCAACAGCTGGACCTGGCTGGGGAACGCGTCGATCGGCCAGGCTTGCGGACCGGATTGCAGGGCCCGCGCCGTCATCTGGTCGGAACCCGGCGCCCGGCCCAATCCCAGGTCGATCCGTCCCGGCGTCAGCACATCCAGCATGCGGAACTGTTCGGCGACTTTCAGCGGGCTGTAATGTGTCAACATCACGCCGCCGGAACCGACCCGGATGCGGTTCGTTTCCTGCGCGACGCGCCCGATGAGAATTTCGGGGCACGAGCCGGCGAACGAATTGCTGTTGTGATGCTCGGCCAGCCAGTAGCGATGATAGCCGAGCCGGTCGCAGGCCTTCGCCAGGGCGATGGTCTCGGCGACGGCATCGGCGGCGGTACCGTCCTTACGAATGGGGGATTGGTCGAGAACGGACAAAAGCATCGCATACGGACCATTATCTGGGCGGCTGTTCGCACTCCATTAACCACTAAGGCGCAGCCTATGACCAGACTATTCAAGAAGCCCACCGTGCCCCGCCCAGAGAACGTCGTCAGCATCCCCAAGAGCGTGCCCGAAGGCGCGTCCGGCGTCATACCGCTGGATGCGATCGAGAGCCCGATCCTGCGCCAGGGCCTCGACTACTGGAACAAGCTGCGCGGCGACCGGCGCTATCCCTCGCGGCAGGATATGATGCCACGCGATCTCACGCCCCTGCTGCGCAACATCGTGCTGATCCGCATCGTCGACGACGGCAAGGATTACGAATACCGCATCGTCGGCGACGCCCATGTCATCAGTCACGGCTTTTCCATGCAGGGCCTGCGGGTCAGCGACGTCGACAAATTCTCGCCCGGCTACGGCCCCGTGCTGAAGAGCCTCTACGACCGCGCGGTGCGCCGGCGCGACGTCTACGCCTTCAAGGGCTGGATGGAACGCGGCGAGAAGCACAAGCAATACATCTACAGCCAGAGCATCTTCATGCCGATGGGCCCCGACGATGCGACCATCGATCATGTCCTCAACTTCGCGGTCTACGACCCGCGCGACAGCTTCGACCGCTGAAGCGCGGCTGCGGGGGGCGGCGTGATCGTACCACAGACATTCGAGCATCAGCCGGCGCCCGAGACCTCGACGGTCGGCGTCATCGCGCCGGACGAGATCGACAACGCCATCGGCCGCACCGCCTATGCCTATTGGCGCATGCTGAAGGGGACGCGCAAGCTTCCCGCCCGCGGCGAACTCTCGCCGCGCGAAATGCAGGGCATCCTGCGCAATGTCGTGCTGCTGCGCGTCATCGACGGCGGACAGGACTACGAATATCGCATCGTCGGCCAGCTTTTCGTCTGGGCCTATGGCGCGCAGTTCCGCGACAAGCGCCTGTCGCAGATCGAGGCCGTGGCGCCCGAACACGGCAAGCGGATGCGCAAGATGTACGAGCAAGTCCGGCTGTCCGCCGCGCCGCTCGCCATCCGCGGCTGGGTCGGGCGCGAGATCGCGGCCACACGCTTCGTCTACTACGAAAGCATCTTCCTGCCTTTCGCCGACGACGGCGAAACCGTGGACCACATCCTGGTCGCCAGCGTCTACGTGCCCAAGGCGCCGGACTGACACGCCGCGCAGCGTTGGGCTAATCTCTTCCACATCAGGGGAGACCGCCATGCCGCTCGATATCGAAACCCGCGACCAGCTGCTGGACACCGTGCGCCGCTTCGTGCGCGAGAAATGCGTGCCGATCGAGGCCAAGGTGGCCGAGGAAGACCGCGTGCCGGACAGCATCGTCGCGGAGATGCGCGAGCTGGGTCTGTTCGGTCTTTCCATCCCCGTCGAATATGGCGGCCTCGGCCTCACCATGGAGGAGGAAGTCCTCGTCGCCATGGAGCTCGGCCACACCTCGCCGGCCTTCCGCTCCGTCATCGGCACCAATGTCGGCATCGGCAGCCAGGGCGTCGTGATGTTCGGCAACGAGGCGCAGAAGAGCGAATGGCTGCCCAAGCTGGCGAGCGGCGAAGTCATCGCCAGCTTCGCGCTGACCGAGCCCGGTGCCGGCTCCGACGCGGCCTCGGTGCGCACCACGGCGATCCGCGACGGCGATCACTATGTAGTCAACGGCACCAAGCGCTTCATCACCAACGCCAACCGCGCCGGCATGTTCACGCTGATGGCGCGCAGTGATCCGAACCGCAAGGGCGCCGGCGGCATCTCGGCCTTCATCGTGCCCTCGAACATCGCAGGCATCTCGGTGGGCAAGCCGGAAAAGAAGATGGGCCAGCAGGGCGCCCATATCTGCGACATCAATTTCGACAATGCCCGCGTGCCGGCGTCGCTGCGCCTCGGCCCCGAAGGCGAGGGCTTCAAGGTCGCCATGCAGGTGCTCGACCGCGGCCGGCTGCACATCTCCGGCGTCTGCGTCGGCGTCGCCGAGCGCCTGATCAAGGAGAGCGTCGCCTATGCCCGCGAGCGCGAGCAGTTCGGCCAGAAGATCGCCGAGTTCCAGCTCATCCAGGGCATGCTCGCCGACTGCCAGACCGAAACCTACGCCGCCAAATGCATGGTGATGGATGCCGCGCGCAAGCGTGATCGCGGCGAGAGCATCACGATGGAAGCCGCCTGCACCAAATACTTCGCCTCCGAGATGGTCGGCCGCGTCGCCGACAAGGCGGTGCAGATATTCGGCGGCGCCGGCTATGTCGCCGATTACGGCATCGAGCGCTTCTACCGCGACGTCCGCATCTTCCGGCTCTACGAGGGCACCAGCCAGATCCAGCAGATCGTCATTGCGCGGGGATTGCTGCGGGGAGATTGAGTATTTTCAGTATGTTGACACATTTTGCTGTCATTGACAGCACTGCTAGCATTATGCTAATCTGTCGCGATGGCAACGATCACCGTGCGCAATCTCCCAGACGAAGTCCGAGACAGAATGCGGGTCGAGGCGGCAAAGAATGGCCGTTCGATGGAGGAAGAAGCGCGCCAATATCTTGCAAGGGGTTACACGCCCAGACGGTCGCTCGAAGACGTTATGAAAAGACTCGATGCGCTGAATGCGAAATATCCTGAGCCGCCGAATGCGAAGATACTGATGAGCGAGGCGCACATCGCGGACAGCCGCATTGAAGTCTTGTTCGAGGAGGGCGTCATTTCTTTGGAAGAAAAACTTGGCTGGCAGGCGCGCATCGATGCGCGTTCCGTCACGCTTGACGAGGTCGAGGCCTTCTTTCGCAGCAGATGGCCGTGGTCGGAGAAATCGTAATCGATTCCTCGGCTGCTTTAGCCTTCCTCCGGAAAGAACCAGGAGGAGATCGCGCTCCGCCCTTTCTCGCCGTTGGCATCATGTCGGCGGTCAACCATGCCGAAGTCGCACAGCGCTACTGGCGGGACAATATCGATCCGCGTCCTTACCTTGAAGAGCTTTCTGGGATTGGATTGCTTGTTGTCGCAACCGAACAGGAAGCCGCCGAAATCGCCGGCGAACTTGTACGTCAAACCAAGCCGTTTGGCGTCTCACTGGCGGATCGCATCTGTCTGGCCGAAGCGGTACGGCGCAAACTGCCGGTCCTGACGACGGATCGTCCCTGGAGCAGGTTGGGCCTGTCGATCGATGTGAAGCAGCTGAGATGACCGCCGCGCCGCGCGAACTCGCGCGTCTCGTCGCCGAGATCCGCGCTTGCCGAATCTGCGCCGATATCCTCGAGCCGCACCCCGTCCTGCACGTCAGTTCCACCGCGCGTATCCTCATCGCCAGCCAGGCGCCGGGCCTGCGGGTGCACCAGACCGGTCTGTCGTTCAACGACGCCTCCGGCGACCGCTTGCGCGACTGGATGGGCGTCGACCGCGCCACCTTCTATGACGAGAAGCGCGTCGCGCTTACCGGGATGGCGTTCTGTTTTCCGGGCTATGACGAAAACGGCAGTGACCTTGCGCCACCGAAGATCTGCGCCCAGTACTGGCGCACACGCCTGATGCGGGCGTTGCCGGACTTCAAGCTCATCCTGCTCGTCGGCTCCTACGCCCAGACCTGGCATTTGGGCGAAGCGGCGAAATCCAATATGACGGACACGGTGAAGGCTTGGCGGGACTATGCACCACGCTACATTCCGATGCCGCATCCGTCGTGGCGCAACAATGGCTGGTTGAAGAAGAACCCATGGTTCGAACGCGAACTGCTTCCCACCTTGCGAAGGCGTGTGCGGCGCTCGCTCTCCTCCTGATCGCGGCCTGCGCGCCGCTGCTGGCGCCGGGCGGCTTGGAGAACGACACGCCGGCATTCGCGGCCGGCTATCTGCTCGCCCGCGACGGCGTGAAACTCCCCGCGCGCGCCTGGGGTCCCGACCGCCCCAAAGCCGTCATCGTCGCGCTGCACGGCATGGGCGATTATTCAAATGCCTTTGCCATGCCGGCGGAGGCCTGGGCGCAGCAAGGTATCGCGACGCTCGCCTTCGATCAGCGCGGCTTCGGCGCCTCCGAGCATCCCGGCCTATGGGCCGGCGGCGACGCGATGCGCCGCGATCTGGCTGACGCCCTCGACGCGGCGCGCGCCCGCTATCCCGGCGTGCCGGTCTATGCGCTGGGCGAGAGCATGGGTGGCGCGGTGGTGCTCTCCGCGTTCGCTGGCACCGATGCGCCCAAGGCCGACGGTATCATCCTGGTCGCGCCCGCGGTCTGGTCGCGCGCCGACATGCCGCTTTCCTATCGCGTGACGCTATGGCTCACGGCCCACACGCTGCCCGGCCTGGCAGTTTCCGGCAACGGCATCGTTCACATCTGGCCGTCGGACAACATTGCAATGCTGCGTGCCTATTCGCGCGACCCGCTCGTGCAAAAGGACACCCGCAGCGACGCCGTCTACGGCCTGGTCAACCTGATGGATGATGCGCGCCACGCGCCGGAGCATCTTGGGCCCACCCCGCCGATCCTGTTTCTTTACGGCCAGAACGATCAGGTCATTCCCGCGCCGCCCACGCAAGCGGTGATCGCCGCGCTGGGGTCGCGCGCGCAAGTCCACCGCTACGAGCACGGCTACCACATGCTGCTGCGCGACCTGGATGCCGCGCAGGTTTGGCGCGATGCGGCCGGCTGGATTTTGGACTCAAGCCGTCGCGGCGCGCAGGTCCGCGACTAGGGTGCGCGCCGCGCAAATTCCTGTGTGGCCCGCCCGGGCGGTATGGACAAGCCGCGGACCCTGTGGATTAGTGTTGCGTCTAAACGCCTGAGGGCGAAGGGGTATTTGCCTATCCTCCCGTCCGCTGGCCGGCTTTATTTGGATCGAGTGTTTGATCCCGATTGCGCAGCGTCGTTGCGTTGGCTGCACCGAGTTTGTTCTGAGCGCGGTGGTATTGCATGATTTGCGATCGCATGGCCTTAAAGCTCGTCGCCGGCTGCGTCAGGTGCTGCGCCGCGCTGCCGATCTTTGCCTTGCCCGGCTGCGTTTCCTATTCCTACATCGATGCCAACACGGTCCAGCACGTGGTCGGCTTCGTCGACATCGCGACGCCGCTTGCGTCCGGCAAAGCCGGCGAACCGGCTGCAACATCGGTGACCGTAACCAGTTTCGGCGTCTCGCTTCATCGCAGCCCGGCCGCCGACAACGGCCTCACGCTCGGCTACAGCAGCGAAACGATCGTGTCGCTGCCGAGCGGCGCATGTCTGGATCTCAACGCCAAAGGGGTTTGCGCGTCCCTACGGGCGCTACCCGCTCACGCCATCGAATGAGGAGCAACATGCCGATGAACCGTTTTTCCGTCTGTCTGATCGTGAGCGCCTGCGCGCTTCTTTCGGGCTGCGCATCGCCGCAGGACACCGTCGTGTTCGTCACCAACACCAGCTTCGGCATCAATGTCGAGAGCAAGCCACCGGCTGCGAGCATCGCTTATGATCGCACGGAGGGCTATATCGGGCCACGCACCGCCAATGGCGGAATACCCCCGGTGGTTGCCTCGCTGCAGACCAGCGGCGACGTGTTCCAGCCGAAAGTCAGGACGCTATACGCAACGGGCGACGCGGCGGTCGGTGTTGTGAGCCCGGCCGGTCCACCGACGAGCAACGGCGATCTGACGGCGGGCGACAACAAGATGGCATTTTTTGGCACCACGACGACCATCGGGTTGAAAGTCGGCTTCGATCCCACGGCGGGCACCCCCGACAGTCTTGTCTTCGGCTTCAAGCGCAAGGAGTTGTCCGTCATTCCGCTCGGCACGGATGGCGGAAAACTTCACTATCCCTCCGTGCTCGCGTCTATCGATACGACCGTCGCCGACGGAGCGCTCAAGGACACCGGGCTCACCATTGCGCAATACTTCGCGACTGGGCAGGCCGCGAACGTTCTGGCGGGCACCAACGGCACCGTGCGCCAATCGTTCCAGGCGGTTACCAACAATGCCATGATAGCGACGCTGACGCCGGCGCAACAGGCGCAGGCACAAACGCAGGCCGCCGGCATCCTCAGTCAGCGGAGCATCGACACCGAAACGGTGATGGGCAATGTCGCGCCGGGCGGCACGCTCGACGTCGCGAAACTGAATGCCTTGATCGCGGCGACGCAGGGGGCCGTCAGTCCGGGGCTTTCCACTGGGATGACGACCGCCGCACAATTGCGCGCGCGCCTGGGCGCCATTGACCCGTCTGTTGTCGGGACGCTCGCCAAGGCCGTCAGCTCGAACTAGCAACGATTGGAGATTTGAGATGGATGTATTTGTCTACGCTTGCGACACAGCCGAGCATGCGGAGGCAGCGAGGCTTGTGCTTGTCGGCATGGGGTATCCGGCCGACGGCATCATCGTCAACGGACAGGCCGACAACTTCAGCTACAATGCCACCCAATTCGCCGGCGGGGCGAAGGCAGAGGCGCTCTTCGGGCAGTTTATCGTTATCGGCAAGAAATAGCCGTCCGGCATAGCCGGTAGACCGCATTGGCGGGTCTAATCGTGCCGCGGCGATGGCAAGCTGCCGCCGTGGCGCACCAACGGAGGACAGCGATGACGGCACGACCGCAATTTATGTGCAAATCTGCGCCCATGCTTTGCTGCGTCCCTCCGTCATCCATTTGCGTGCCATGGCCATCATCTGCGTCGAAACCCTCCGCAAAGAGTTTTCCTATGTCCGGCGCAAAGCGGGCCTGAGCGGTCTTTTCAACCGCGACATCCAGACCATCCAGGCGGTCGACGGCATCTCCTTCGAGATCGCCGAGCGCGAGCGCGTCGCCATCATCGGTCCCAACGGTGCGGGCAAGTCGACGACGTTGAAAATGCTGTCCGGCATCCTGGAGCCGACCGGCGGCGGCGCCCGCGTGCTCGGCTTCGTTCCCTGGAAACAGCGCCGCGCGCTCAGCCGCCGCATCGGCGTCGTCTTCGGGCAGCGCTCGCAGCTCTGGGCCGAGCTGCCGGCGCGCGATTCCTTCGCGCTGCTGCGCCGCATTTACGATGTCGACGCTGGGACGTTCAAGCGCCGCCAGAGCGAGCTCGTCGAGCGCTTCGGCCTCGGCGCCCTGATGGATCAGCCGGTGCAGCGCCTGTCGCTGGGCCAGCGCATGCGCTGCGAAATCGTCGCCAGCCTGCTGCACGGCCCGGCGCTGCTGTTTCTCGACGAGCCCACCATCGGCCTGGACATCACCGCCAAGGCCGCGATCCGCGACTTCATCCGCGAGCATGCCGGCGCCGAGGGTCAGACCGTCGTGCTCACCTCGCACGACACGCGCGACATCGAGCTGGTCTGCGACCGCGTCATCGTCATCAACGAGGGGCGCATTGTCGTCGACCAGCCGACCGATCAGCTGCGCCGCCGCTTCCTCGGTCACCGCCTCGTGACCTTGCGCTCGGCGGCGCCCAGGCTCGAACTCGCGCTGCCCGGCGTCGTGCGCCGCGCCAGCGAGCCGCATCTTTCGATCTTCGAGGTCGACACCGCCGCGACGCGCGTCGATGTCGTGGTCCAGGCGGCGCTGGCGCTCGGCGGCATCGAGGACATCACCATCGAAGATCCGCCGATGGAGGAGGTGGTCCGTGCCATCTATGCCGCAAACAGCCCGCGCTGAATTGTCCGGCGCGCTGGCCGCCGCGTTCGGCGCCTTCGCGCTGGGCGTGCGGCGCAATCTGGCCAACTGGCCGATCCTGATGGGGCGCTCGCTGTTCTATCTCGTGGCGATGACCGTGCTCTCAGCCCTGTGGGACAAGGTCTCGGTTCAGAACCTGCCGGGCACGCTGGCCGCGGTGCTGCCGCCGGGCGGCCTGACGCTATATATCGGCGTGACCGAGTGGATCGCCCTGTCGGTCGCCGCCATCCATCTGCGCCTGGAAGACGATATCCGCCTGGGCCTGCTGGAGCCGCACCTGCTGCGCCCCAAACCCTATCTGCTGCAGAGGATCGCCGAATCGCTCGGCGATTCGTTTGGCCGCCTGCTCGGCATCGGTGCCGCGGCGCTGCTCGCGCTGGCCCTGTCCGGCCGCGCCACGCCGCCGCCGGTCGCCTTCGCCTACGCAGCCGTGCTGGGCATGTTCGGCGCCGCCATCGGCGTCCTGCTCTACACGCTGGTCGGCCTTTGCGCCTTCTGGATAAGGCGGGTGCTGCCGCCCTATCTCATCATGCAGAAGGCGATGTTCCTGCTGGGCGGCCTGTTCGCGCCGATCACGCTTTATCCCGCCTGGCTTTACCGCGTGGTGGTGGTGACGCCGTTCGCGGCGCAAACTTTCTTCGCCGGCAATCAGATGATCGCGCCGTCGGCCGTGACGTTCGGTTACGCGTTGCTGGCGCAGCTCGCCTGGATCGCCGTCATCGCGGTGCTCATCGCGCTCGTCTGGCGCGCCGCCTTGCGAAAGATTTTGCGGGAGGGCCTGTGATGAACGCCGCAGCCACCTATGCCGCCAACATCGCAGCGGCGATCCGCACCTCGCTGATGGACCGCACCAATTTCATTCTGCAGTCCCTCGGCATGGTCGTGAACGACGTGTTCTTCCTGACGCTGTGGTACATGTTCTTCGCGGGCTTCAAGCGTGTCGGCGGCTGGGGTCTCACCGACGTCGCCCTGCTGCTCGGCCTCGTCATGACCATCGTCGGCATCGCCGGCGTGTTCTTCGGCGGCTTCCGCGACATGGCCGCCGTCATCCTGCGCGGCGAGATCGACGCGCTCCTGACCCAGCCCAAGGGCGTGCTCGCCCGCCTCCTGGCGCGCGAGAGCATCGCCAACGCCTGGGGCGACATCGCTATGGGTCTGTGGATGCTCGCCACCTTCGCAGGCCTGTCGTGGCGCGAGATCCCGTTCGTCCTGATCTGCCTGATCGGCGGCACGACCGTCTACGTCGCCTCGGCGGTGGTCTATGCCAGCCTGGCCTTCTGGTTCGCCGGCGCGCGCAGCTTCGCGCGTGACCTCACCGATTTCATGCTGATGTTCTCCTCCTATCCGGGCTCGATCTTCACCGGCGCGACCAAATTCGTCGCCTACACGCTGCTGCCGGCCGGCTTCGTGGTGCTGGCGCCGGTGACGTTCCTGCGCGCGCCCGCGCTTGCCAGCTTCGCCGTCATCGCAGCCTCGGCGCTGGGTTATGCCGCTCTCGCCGCCCTGGCCTTCCAACTTGGCATGCGGCGCTACCGTCAAGGCAAGGTCGCGATTGGCTGACCCCGCCGGCTGCGATTGTCACACCGGGCGCGCTCCCGCCGCCCGCTATGGCAGACTGGCCAAGGCCCCTGCCGGAGAGAGAGACGATGTCCATGCAACAGGTCGCTGTTCCCACGCCCGACGGCGACGCCCGCGCCTTCACCTTTCAGCCCGCCGGCGCGGGCTCGTGGCCGGCAGTGATCTTCTTCATGGATGGGCCGGCGATCCGCCCGGCGCTGTTCCAGATGTGCGAGCGCCTCGCAAGCCACGGCTATTTCGTCCTCTTGCCCGACATGTTCTGGCGCGCCGGCCCCTACGAACCGATCGACATCAAGGAGGCCTTCAAGGACGAAGCCTCGCGCCGAGCCGTCTTCGGCAAGTTCATGGCCTCGACCGACGTCGACAAATCCACGCGCGACACCGGCGCCTGCCTGGATTGGCTCGCCAAGCAGCCGCAAGTAAAGGGCAGCAAGGTCGGATGCACCGGTTACTGCATGGGCGGGGCGTTGTCGCTGCGCGCGGCGGGGAACTTTCCCGATCGCATCGTCGCCTCCGCCGGATTTCACGGCGGCCGACTCGCCACCGACGCGCCCGACAGCCCGCATCTTCTTAGCCCCAAGATCAAAGCCAAGGTCTATGTCGGCGGCGCCGACCAGGATGCCGGCTTTCCACCCGAGCAGGCGGACCGCCTGCGCGACGCGCTCAACGCTGCCGGCGTTGAGAATACGGTGGAAATCTATGACGGCGCCCGTCACGGCTACGCCCCGCCCGACATGCCGGTCTACGACCAAGCCGCATCCGAGCGGCACTGGCGCGAGATGCTGAAGCTGTTCGCCGAGACACTGAACTAGAGGCCAAAGGCACTCTCATCATCGGCGGCCCGCCGCTCGCTTGCGTGGGCCTGCTTGCGTGTGTGTCTCAATACTGATCAGCCAATGAGTGAACGACCGTCGGCGCGGTTGCGAATTGCAATCTGGTAGTCCAAGCCAGGTTGCTTTTGCCTCTGTTCTTCACAGGGCAAGATACCACACTCAAATTGAGTTATCTCGCCAAATAACAAGCAATCTCACTAGCTTAAGCGATCGCCTAAGTTTAGCGTGTGTGCGGGAGCTGACGCCTGCGATATCACCGAGCGGTCATGCGCAGGACTGTCCCCGGGCGCAAGCGATCATGATCAAAAAAAAATCGGACAGAGCCGCAAAGGCGTCGAGCAACGACGCCTTGTTCGGCGCCCTGATCGCCACGGCTGTCGATGGCATCATCGTCATCGACGCGCTCGGCAATGTGCAGGTCTTCAACGCCGCTTGCGAAATTCTGTTCGGCTACGAACCCGGCGAGGTCATCGGGCGGAACATCAAGATGCTCATGCCCGAGCCATATCACGGCGCCCACGATCAATATCTTTCGAACTACCGCGAGACGGGCGAGCGCAGGATCATCGGCATCGGCCGTGAGGTCGTTGGCAGGCGCAAGGACGCATCGACATTTCCAATGTATCTGTCGGTCGGCGAAGGCACGATAGCCGGCGAGCGATTCTTCGTCGGCATCATCCGCGACCTGACCGCGCTCAAATCCGAAATCGCGCTGCGAGAGAACGCCGACCGGCTGCTCGCCCAGATCGTCGAATCGTCGCATGACGCCATTCTTTCCAAGACTCTGGACGGCAAGATCATGAGCTGGAACGGCGCCGCCGAACGCATGTTCGGCTACAGCGCCGGCGAAGCGATTGGACAGCATATATCGCTTCTGATCCCGTCCGACCGTCTGGCCGAAGAAGACGCCATCATCGCGCAGGTGCGGGCCGGGCAGAGCATTGACCACTTCGAAACCGTGCGCCGGCGCAAGGATGGCGGCGACTTCGACGTCTCAATATCCGTGTCGCCGGTCCGCGACGGCGCGGGGCGCATTTTCGGCGCCTCGAAAACCGTTCGCGATATCAGCGAGAAGAAGCAGGCCGAGGCGCGGCTCCAGGCGTTGCAGTCCGAACTCGCCCATACCGGGCGCCTGAACTCGATGGGATTGCTGTCGTCGGCCATTGCGCACGAGATCAACCAGCCGCTGACAGCGGTGACGAATTTTGTTTCCGCGGCCCGGCGCGTGCTGGACGCGCCCGGCGAAGCCTCGGTGAACAAGGCGAAGAACCTGATCGACAAGGCCGCCGCGCAGGCGTTGCGGGCCGGCGCCATCATCCGCAACTTGCGTGAATTTGTCGAAAAGCGCGAAAGCAACAGGCGGCTCGAGAATATCGACGATGTCATCGAGGAAGCCATCGCGCTGGCGTTTGTTGGCACCGCGGGCGGTGGCGCCAAGGTTGTCCTCGACCTGGCCGCCGGAACGCCCCTTGTCCTGATCGACAAGGTTCAGATTCAGCAGGTTCTGGTCAATCTCATGCGCAACGCCATCGAGGCCATGCAAGTCGTCGAGAGCCGCGAACTGAACGTCGGCACACTGCTGGAGACCGGCGTGTTGTGCGTGACGGTGCGTGACAGCGGCCCCGGCCTGCCGGACGAGGTCCAGGCGAATCTGTTTCAACCTTTTGTCACGACGAAGGAGAAGGGGATGGGTATTGGTCTGTCGATCTGCAAGTCGATCGTGGAGGCGCATGGCGGTCGCATGTCGGTGCAGTCCCGGCCGGGCTGCGGCGCCTGCTTCGCCATTCACCTGCCGCTGGCGAAGGAGACCCCGGCATGACGACCGCATCCCCAATTCTGATCGTGGACGATGACGGCGACGTCCGCGAGTCCTTGCGCGAGTTGCTGGAGTCGGCCGGCCATGCCGTGCGCAGCTATGCCTCCGCCAAGGCGCTGCTGGCCGACGATGTCGCGGCCGGCGCCTGTTTGATCGCCGATATCAAAATGCCGGAAATGGATGGCCTGGAGCTGCAGCAGGAAATCGTCCGGCGCAAATACGGCATTCCCGTCATCATCGTTACCGGCCATGGCGACGTGCCGCTGGCGGTCCAGGCCATGAAGGCGGGCGCCCTCGACTTCATCGAGAAACCCTTTGCCGCCGAGACGATCCTGGAAAGCGTCCGCAAGGCTCTGGAATTCGGCAGCCGCGCCGCCAGCCGCTCCGCCGAAGCCAAGGCCGCTCAAGAAGCGTTGTCCTTGCTGACGCCGCGTGAGCGCCAGGTGTTCGACCAGATCGTCGCCGGGCGGCCCAACAAGATCGCCGCCTATGAGCTGCAGATCTCGCCCCGCACCGTCGAAATCCACCGCGCCCATATCATGGACAAGATGCGCGTGCGCAGCCTCTCCGATCTGGTCCGCATCTCCCTCGCCGCGGCGGGCAAGGACAGCAATTGAGGCCTCAAGCCGCTTTGGGCGGCGGCGCCTGCAACAGCTCGATGACGTAACCGTCCGGATCCTTGGCGAGCCCGACGATGGCGCCGCCCAGCGTCGCGATCGGCGCCGGCTCGCGGATGATCTCGCAGCCTTCGGCGCGGATGCGGCCCGCCACGGCGGCGGGGTCGGTGACGTAGAACACCAGCTTGATCGGATTGTCCTTGTAGTTGCGCGCCGAACCGTCGGTGTAGTGCATCAGCACCACGGCGCTGCGCCCTTCATGGCCGAGCACGATTTCGTCCATGTAGTCGAGCTTGAAGGTCTGCATCTGCTTCATGCCCAGCACCTTGGAATAGAATTCCGCCGAGCGCTTCAGATCGCTGACCCCGATCCCCGTGGCGCCGAGATAGTCCGCCGAACGTGCCATGTGTGTTCCCCGCAAATGCGTTGTGTTCGCAGGATAGGATGGCACGGCGGCTTGTAAAGTGCGCCATGCGCATCCGGCCCCACGGTCGGTTCGCGCGCCGCGCCATCGGCGGATCGCGGCTAGATCGTGAGTTCGATGTCGAGGATCGCGCCGGCAATGACGGGATAGGGTCCCCAACTCGATGGCGAGACAATCGCGGCGCCATGGCTGTCCCGGCCCGCGAGCGACACGGAATAGTTCCCCGGCGCGACGGGGAAGCCATCGCTCGGCGGAAACCGTCCACGATCGCGCAGCATGACGCTGAGCAAGGAGCGCTTTCCGGCGCCGCCCTCGATCGTGCCCACCGCCGCTCCCGACAAAAGGACCGTGATCTCGCCGACGGCATTGACGCGATTGGGCGTCACCGCGATCCAGCCCGTGGTCGGCTGAGCCGTGGTCGTGGTCGCCGCCGCGTCGTCGTGCGACAGGGGCGAACGCAGGCCGAAGGCCTGAAACAGCTTGTTCACCACCGAACTGCCGCCCGCGATGATCATCGCGGTCAGGACCTGACCGGCGAATTCGGGTTTTTGCTCGCTGTGAGTGTAGACGCTGAAAAGTCGCGACACGATGTCCAGATCGAATATCCAGACGAAGGTGAAGGAAAACAGAAACGCGACGACCGCGTTCATCGCCGCCGGATCGAAAACCGAGAGAAAGGGCTTCCAGCGGAACAGCAGGGCGAGCCCGCTCTCGACCAGGATCGCGATGATGAAGAGCTCGAATAAGGCCTTGAACGATTCCGAGTAGGTCTTGGTATCCGACAGCGTTGAATCGGGGTTGCGCACCTGCACCGGAACCGTCGTTTCGCTGCCGCCATCGGGTGTGTATTTGACCGTGTCGAGCAGATCGACCGCGCCCGGCGGCGGCGTGTAAACCACGACATGCCCGCTGTCGGGATGAGCGGCATCCGTCGCGATTCTCACCGTGCCGGAGGTGGCGCTCGCCGTCGGTGGCTTGCCTTTGAGATGATCGGCGACCACGACGGATTGGCCGGGCGGCGTGTTTATGGTTGGCGGATCGGCGGCAAAGGCCGGCCCCGCCATGGTGGGCAGGAGCAGCGCGAAAAGGCAAAGCCGTGTGCGGTTGAATCTGGTCATGTCACGCCCCCGATATCTTGGACGATCGCCTCCGCTGCCCGGCATCCCGGCGGGCGGCCCAAACGGAACGCGATCTGAATAGTTCGACTGTGATGGTGATTACTGTGGAATTTCTTGCGTCGAAAATTCTATGCCGATCTCGACTTCCAATCCAGACGGCGAACGTGCCTTGCAGCCGAACCTGTGTCAACGCCGCGGCCCTGTCGCGCCGCGAAGACCGGCCTGCCGGGGCGTAGCTGCGCGACGGGGGCGTGGCGTCGAGCCGGTTGGCAAATTCCGCAGACCCCGCCGGGCGCAGGCCCCGATCGGGCCGGACGCGGCGATCCTTCACCACGCCCGGCCCCTGGGTGCGGACGCACTCGAAGAGACACGCACCTGCGCCATGCTACTGCGGTCGCACGCGCCAAATAATCAACTTGAAAGCGAGTTGGGATGCGGTTGCGGCAAGGGCTACTCGACGCGGATCGCGGAATAGGCGTCGTCTTGGATCGCCTCCATTCGGCCGACGATATGGGCGCGGATTTCCCGCAGGTGCGGAAGCGTCCCGGCGAGGCCGATCCGTTCGAGCTGCGAAGCGAGTTCGCGCACTTGGCCTTCATACCGGATGAGTTCCGAGAACTGATCGGCAATCGAGAGATCGGGCGCCATCGTGGTTCTCGCCTCAGTGGGGATTGGTGGCCGGCCGGGCGGCCGAACGGTCCAGCGCGCTGCGGACGTCCCAGCGCCCTTCCGGGCGCATGAGGACGTAAGGATCGCTTCTCAGGCCGATGGCTTCGGGGTGAGGTTCGAACTCGCGAAAGATTTCGACATATTCGTGATCGGAATACACGATCGGCGCGTCGCGTTCGGGCAGGATCTCGAATCCCAATTGCTGCCAGAACGAGGAGAATCGCACTTGCGCCGTGCCGTAGGCGGCGCGAAATCCCTTTCGCCGCGCGAAATCGATGACGAAGATTGCGATGTCGCGCGCCATGCTGGTGACGCGCCGGTATTTCGGCAGCAGGGCAATGCGTTCCAGCTTCACGCCGTCGCCGAAATAGCGCAGACGCATGGTCGCCGCCGGTTCGCCGTCGACCAGGCCGAGAAAGTGCGTGCAGGTGAAGTCGTTGTTGTCGAATTCCTCGTCGAGCGGACAACGCTGTTCGCCGGCGAATACCGCCGCGCGAATGGCGTGCACCTGCATCAGTTGTGCGGCGTTCGAGACGACGACGACTTCGCAATTCTGGCTGTGGTTCCGCCTGCTTCGAAAGCGCCGAGCGGCCTCCTGCTGACGCAGCAACAGCGCGTCGCGGTTGGCGACATGTCCGTCGTTTGCGAAAAGCCCGTCGAGCCGGTCGTCCTCCGGCGTCAGCGGATGCGATCCGTTGCCGCGCAGGACCTTGAGGCCGCCCTCGGTGCCGGCCGTGGCATATCTCGGAATGCCGACATAGAGGCCTTGCTTGACCAATTCCTGGCTCACCAGCGGTCTGGCGCGCGCCCGGAGCTTGGGCGCCACGATGCCCCAGGTGTAATGCGCGTCCGGCTTCTCGCCGGCTTTGGCGAGCAGGGACAGCGACGGATGCCTGCGATCGAAGCTGCGATCGAGCAAACGGTCGTGGCCTTCCGCGTTCAGCAGCAGAAACGCGTAATAGCCGGCGAGGCGCTCGACGCCGTCGAAATCGCGCTCGACTATCGCCCAAAGGCAGTCTGGGTTGTGGTGGAAGACCGCCACCAGGTCGGATTCGTGCGCGGTTTCTATGTCAAATACGCTTTTGTTCAACTCGCCTAGTAGTTGTAATTCGTCCTGGCGAATTCGTCTTACACTCAAGCTGGTGGTGTCAGGGCTCGCGCGGCGAACTCCCGGCGAGCCTTCGCAAATCGCGTCGAAGACCGTCGGTTTTTCCGTGTCCATAGCTGCAACCTCCATTTGAGTACGCGTGGAATGCATCCGCGATGTTGGGGCGAGGTTGCTTATGCCGGAAGTCGCAAAAATAGCATTGGCCCATTCCAGAATTGGGGACGAGGACGATGCCCTCTCGGCGGTCACCGCCGACAGGATGGACTGGGACAAGTTCCGCGTCTTCGCCGCCGTCGCGCGAACCGGCAGCTTCACCAAGGCCGCCAGCGAATTGGGGCTGCAGCAGTCGACGGTCAGCAAGGCGATCGACCAGCTGGAAACGGCGATCGGCTCGCGGCTTTTCGACCGCACCAGCGCCCATCAGCGTTCGCTGACCCGGGCCGGCGAACTGATGAACAACGAGATACTGTCCGGCGCCCTCCATTTCGAACGCGCCGTCGGCCGGGCCCGCAACGCCGCGCTGTCGGCGGAAGGCGAGTGCAAGCTGGTCATGAGCGAGGGCATGGCCACGCACTGGTTCGTCCGTTACTTCCTGGGGGCATTCCAGCGCCGCCATCCCGGCGTCGACGTCAAACTGTTCACCACCAACGACTACACCAGGACGTTGTTGCCGCAGTTCGACATGCAGCTCCAATTCACGCCGGTGGCCGACGACAATCTGATGACCGTCCGGCTTGGGACGTTTCACTTCCTCTTCTTCGCGTCCAGCGATTTCATCGAACGCCACGGCATGCCGAGCACCATCGAGGACGTCACGAAATGTCCGATGGCGGAAGTGCTCCAGGCGCCCGGCAACCAGAGGCGATGGCCGACCTTCACCCAGGGCGCGAACCCGGTGCGCAGCGCCATTGCCTCGAATTCCGGATCGGTCGCGTTGGAGGCGGTGCAGGCTTCGCTGTGCGTGGCGCAGATACCGAGCTATGCCTACATCACCGACAAGCGGCTGGTGCCTCTAGTGCCCGGCTACTTTCGTTCCTTTGGGCTCTATCTGAATTTTTCGAAGGATGCGAAAGATCAGCCGGCGACGCGCGTGATGATCGACTATCTGAAGAATGTCGTTTTCAACAAGAACGCGATGCCGTGGTTTCGCGACGAGCTTGAATGGCCGAACGAGGCATGGCGCGGGCGCTTCGCTCGTCTGACCGGCGATCTCGATACAACAAACGAGTAACCCATGGCCAACAAGCGACAAACCAGCAAGATCGACGTCGTGATCGGGGCGCGATTGCGGGAAATCCGAAAATCGAAAAAGCTTTCGCAGGTCGATCTGGCCGACCGGGTGGATCTGACCTTTCAGCAGATTCAGAAATATGAAAAAGGCGCCAATCGCATTCCGGTCTCGCGGCTCTATCAGATGGCGGGCGCGCTGGGCGTCGGCGCGGAATATTTCTTTGCCGACCTGCCGGAACTTCGCTCGGCGGCCGAGTCCGCGGAAAATTCGCGGCTTCAGTCTTTTGCTTCGACACTCGAAGGCCAGGAGTTGATCGCGGCGTTTTCGCGCATTTCCAGCTGGTCCGTCCGAAAGAGCCTGCTGGACCTGATAAAGGCGCTGCCCGAGGCGTAGCGGCGCGACCCGCCGGCCGTTCGGCGCTTGTGCGCTGTGATGCGGCGACCATCGCTGCCGCGCAGCGTAGGATGGCCTGCCAACCGAAGCTCGCGGAAGGCGTCAACAGCCCTGCAAGCGTAGGGTGGCCTGCCATCCGAAGCTGCGCGAAACTTGGACCAGCCCTCCTACGCCCAAGTGGGCTTCGGAGGGCATCCTCCGCTGCTGCGCAGCGTAGGATGGTGGGCGCGACAGGGATTGAACCTGTGACCCCTCCCGTGTGAAGGGAGTGCTCTCCCGCTGAGCTACGCGCCCCGACCAAAACGATAACCGCTTCGGCGGACCCGCCGTATAGGGTCAGCGCCGCCGGGCCGTCAAGTTTGCTCCGCCCGCCGGCGCGCGATCATCAGCATCTGGGCGCGTTCTTCCATCTCCATGGCGGCGTCGACGCTGCCGATCTCCAGCGCCGCGTCGAGCGAGCGCTTGGTCAGGCGTAGCGCGTCGGGCCGGGCCTCCAGCATGGCGTGCGCCAAGGCAAGGCCGTGGGCGTCGAGTTCTTCGTCCGGCAGCACGGCGCTGACCAGCCCCGTCCGCAGCGCGTCCGTCGCATCGATCGGCCGGCCGGTGAGCAAGGCTTCGCGGGCGCGCGACAGGCCCATCGTGCGCTGCAGCCGCCAGCTGGCGCCCAGTTCGGCGCCGCTCAAGCCGATCTTGATGAATGCGGTGTGGAACATCGCGCTTGTCCCGGCGACGATCACGTCGCTCGCCAGCGCGATGGAGAGCCCGCCGCCCGCCGCCGGCCCGCGCACCAGCGCGATGACCGGTTGCGGGCAGGCCCGCATCGCCTTCATCAGATCGCGCAGGTACCAATCGCCGTCCGGCCCGTCGCGCAGCGCGTCGGGCGCGCCGGCGGCCTTCAGATCGGCGCCGGAGCAGAAGCCGCGCCCCGCGCCGCTGATGACGATGACTCGCGCGGCCGTATCGCGCCGCCGCGCCTCGAAATAGGAGAGCAGCTCCTCGGTCAGCGTCTGGTTGAGTGCGTTGAGCCGCTGCGGCCGGTTCATCGTCAGGCGCCGGATCTCGCCGATCTCCTCGACCTGCAGACTGTCGCTCATCGTGTGCCTTTCCCTGCGGCTTGCCGCGCCAGCGCCGGTATCTGCCGAAAATCGTCCGTCACTGCGTCGCCGCCCAGCGTGTGGGCGGGCTCGGGCGTGTAGCCGTAGGACACCAATATCACCGGCGCGCCGGCGGCGCGCGCCGTCGCCACATCGGTGATGCTGTCGCCGATCATGATCCCAGCTGCCCCGTCGCCATCGTGCAGCTCGCGCACCACGTCGTGGAAGATGCGCGCGTCCGGCTTGACGTAGCTCATGCGCCCGGCGCCATAGACGACCGGAAAAAAGCGCGTCAGATTCAGCTTCGCCAGCAGCAGGTCGGCCATCTCCTGCGGCTTGTTGGTCAGCACGGCGAGGCGCGCGCCGTCCTGTTGCAGTGCCGCCAGCGTCTCCTCGACGCCGGCAAAAGGCGTGCTGGCATCGGCGATATGCGCCCGGTAATGCACCAGGAAGCGGTCGACCAGTTCGGGCAGGCGCGCCTCCTGGACCTCCGCGCCGGTCGCCGCCATGGCTTGCGTGATCAGCGAGCGCGCCCCGAACCCGACCATGTGGCGCAGCGTCGCCGGATCGACCTCGCGCCGCCCTTCGCTGCGCAGCACGGCGTTGGTGGCGCCCAAAAGATCGGGTGCGGTATCGACCAGAGTCCCGTCGAGGTCGAAAACCAGGCCTGGGAAGGTTTCCGTCATTAATGATTCCACTGTTCCGCTGAGGCAATATAGCGTCGCAATTCGTCACTTTGTCCTTTTTCTGCGGTAGTTTAGGGGAACGCATGGCGAGAGCTTCGGTCATTCTGGCGGCGGGCCAGGGCACGCGGATGAAGTCCGCGACGCCCAAGGTCCTGCACAAGGTCGCGGGCCTTCCCATCCTCGGCCATGTTATCGCCGCCATGAAGGGCGCCGGCATCTCGCGCATCGTGGTGGTCAGCGCCCCCGGCATGGAAGACGTGCGCGCCTATGCTTCCGCCCAGGGCGCGCTGAACGCGATCCAGGACCAGCAGCTCGGCACCGGCCACGCCGCGGCCTGCGCCGCGAGCGCGCTGGGCGATTTCGCCGGTTCGCTGCTGATCAACAATGGCGACATGCCGATGGCGCAGGCGCCGATGCTGGCGGACTCGCTCGCCTCGGCGGAACGTCATGGCCTCTCCATCGTCGCCTTCGAGCCGCAGGACGCCGCCGCCTATGGCCGCGTCATCCTCGATGCGCAAGGCTTCCTGGACCGCATCGTCGAATTCAAGGATGCCACACCGGCCCAGCGCGCGCTGAAGCTGTGCTGCGCCGGCACCTATTCGGCGGCCAGCGCGCAAAAGTTCTTCGACTGGGCCGCGCAGCTCAAGAACGACAACGCGCAGGGCGAATACTACCTGCCCGACGTGACGCTGGCGGCGAAGGCGCAAGGCGTGCGCGCGGCGATCACGCTCGCCGACGCGATCACCGTCATGGGCATGAACAGCCGCGCCGAACTGGCCGACGCGGAGCGCCACATGCAGCAGCGCCTGCGCGCCCGCGCCCTGGAGGCTGGCGTCGGCATGACAGCGCCCGAGACCGTCTTCCTCTGCCACGACACCGTGCTGGAGCCCGACGTGCACATCGGCCCCTATGTCGTGTTCGGCCCCGGCGTCACGGTGCGGAGCGGCGCGGAAATCAAATCCCATTCCCATCTCGAAGGCGCCGTCGTCGGCGCGCGCGCCCTGGTCGGGCCCTATGCGCGGCTGCGCCCCGGCGCGGTGATCGAGGACGACGTCCATATCGGCAATTTCGTCGAAGTGAAGAACGCGCGCATTGAAAAAGGCGCCAAGGCCAACCATCTGAGCTATCTCGGCGACGCCCGCATCGGCCCCGGCGCCAATATCGGCGCCGGCACCATCACCTGCAATTACGACGGCTTCGACAAGCACCACACCGATATCGGCGCCGGCGCCTTCATCGGCTCGAACACAGCCCTGGTCGCGCCGGTGACGATCGCCGACGGCGTCTATATCGGCGCCGGCTCGGTGATCACCAAGTCGATGACGAAAGATTCACTGGTGGTGACGCGGGCGGAGCAGAAGGAAGTGCCGGGCTGGGCGGAGAAATTCCGTACTCGCAAGAAGGCCGAGAAGGCCGCCAAGGCAGAGGGGAAATAGCATGTGCGGAATTGTCGGAATCGCGGGCACGCGCGACGTCGCGCCGGTCATCCTGGATGCGCTCAAGCGCCTGGAATATCGCGGCTATGACAGTGCCGGCATCGCCACGCTGGTCGGCGGGCAGATCTCGCGCCGCCGCTCGCCCGGCAAGCTCGGCAAGCTCGGCGACGTGCTGCACGGCTCGCCGCTGACCGGCCACACCGGCATCGGCCATACCCGCTGGGCGACGCATGGCGCGCCGACCGAGACCAACGCGCATCCGCACGCCTCCGCGCGCGTGGCGATCGTTCACAACGGCATCATCGAGAATTTCCGCGAGCTGCGCGAGGAACTGATCGCCAAGGGTCATGTCTTCGCATCCGAAACCGACAGCGAAGTCGCCGTCCACCTGGTCACCGACTATCTCGATTCCGGCATGACGCCGAAGGACGCGGCGATCGCCGCGACGCGCCGGCTGACCGGCGCCTATTCGCTGGCGATGATTTTCACCGATCACGAGAACCTGTTGATCGGCGCCCGCAAGGGCGCGCCGCTCGCGGTCGGCTACGGCGAGAGCGAAGGCTATCTCGGCTCCGACGCCTTCGCCCTGGCGCCTTTCACCAACCGCGTCGCCTATCTCGAGGACGGCGACGTCGTCGTCGTCGAAGGCCCGCACATCGCGATCTATGACGAAGAGGGGCGCCCCGCCAACCGCGAAGTCACCACGACCTCGGCCTCCGCTGCCATCGTCGACAAGGGCGGCAAGCGCCATTTCATGGCCAAGGAAATCGCCGAGCAGCCCGAAGTCATCGGCCACACCCTGGCGCATTACGTCGATCCCGTCGGGCCGAACGTCGCGCTGCATGAGGCCGGCATTTCGGCGGCGTTGGCGAACGCGCCGCGTCTTTTGATCTCCGCCTGCGGCACGTCCTACTATGCCGCCCTGGTCGGAAAATACTGGTTCGAGAAGATCGCGCGCCTCTCGGTCGAGGTCGACGTCGCGTCGGAGCTGCGCTACCGCGATCCCGTCTACGCGCCCGATGGCGTCGCGCTCTTCATCTCGCAGTCCGGCGAGACCGCCGACACGCTGGCGGCGCTGCGCCACGCCAAGGCGCACGACCAGACCACGCTGGCGATGATCAACGTTCCCGAAAGCTCGATCGCGCGCGAGGCCGACATCGTAGTGCCGACCTTCGCGGGCCCCGAGATCGGCGTCGCCTCGACCAAGGCCTTCACCTGTCAGCTCGCGGCGTTGGCGGCGCTCGCCATCGCGGCCGGCCGCGCCCGCGGCGTGCTCTCGGTGGAAGAGGAAAAGCGCCTCTGCACCGCGCTGCTCGAAACCCCGCGCCACATCGTCGAAATGCTCAAGCAGGAGCCGAAATTCGAGGAGCTCGGCCAGGAGATCGCCAAGGCGCGCGACGTGCTCTATATCGGCCGCGGCCCCAGCTACCCCATCGCCATGGAAGGCGCCCTCAAGCTCAAGGAAATCTCCTACGTCCACGCCGAAGGCTATGCCGCCGGCGAGATGAAGCACGGCCCGATCGCCCTGATCGACGAGAACGTCCCCATCATCGTCATCGCGCCGCACGACGCGCTCTACGAAAAGACCATCTCCAACATGCAGGAATCGATGGCGCGCGGCGGCAAGGTGCTGCTGATCTCCGACGCGCTCGGCATCAGGAAGGCCGGCGACAAGCTCTGGCACGTCATCGAGGTGCCTGACGCCGATCCCCTGATCGCTCCGATCCTCTATTCGATTCCGGTGCAGCTGCTGGCCTACTATGCCGCCATCGCCAAAGGCACCGACGTCGACCAGCCGCGCAATCTGGCGAAGAGCGTGACGGTGGAATAAGATCCTGTATTAAAACGGTTATTCCGAATACTGGAATTATGGCCATCAATTGGCTATAATTACGGCATGACCGCTCAAGACCCCAAACCGGCCAGCACCGCGCACAGCGTCGCGGAAACCAAGAACCAGCTCTCCCGGTTGATCGACCGCGCCATACAGGGCGAGGAGATCGTCATCACGCGACATGGTCACGCCGTCGCCCGCATCACCGGCTTGACGAAGCCGCCAGTACCAAAGCGGATCACCAAGGAAGCCGTGGAATGGCTCAGGGTCAACCGCGTTGCCGGCAAGGTGCCGGAAGAAGATGCCGGCACCTTCGTTTCGCGCATGCGTGATGAGGAATGGCCGCGTTGAGCGTCTACTTCGACGCCAGCGTCATTGTGCCGATGTTCCTGCCGGACGTGTTTAATGAGCGCATCGAGACATATATCGAAACTGAACCAACCGATGTTGTGATCAGCGACTTTGTGTCGGCGGAGTTTGCGTCCGTCGTGGGGCTTCGTCTGCGGATGGGGTCACTTGTTATGGCCGGAGCACGCGAAGCACTTCTGAAATTCGACGTCTGGGTTCAGCAATACGCTGTTGCCGCTGAGACGCAGGCACGGGACGTCCACGCGGCGCAGGCGATGCTCAGACGCCTCGACCTCGTCCTGCGAACGCCGGATGCCATCAGCTTGGCCATCGCCCTGCGACTTGGCGCCGAACTCGCGACCTTCGATGTGCGCATGGCCGATTGCGCACGGGCGCTCGGCATGGCCGTCGTCGCGCTGTAGTCACCGCGCACGCCGCGCCAGCGAGAAGAATCCGACATCGATTTCCTGTTTGCGCGCCAGCGCCATGTTCGCCAGCGCCTCGCCGATCACCGGCGCGAATTTGAAACCATGGCCGGAGAGGCCCGCCCCGATGACGATGCGCGGATCGTTCGGCGCCCGGTCGATGATGAAATGCTCGTCCCACGACATCGGATAGAAACAGACCGTCGAACGCGTCCGCCGTCCCAATCCGGGAAGGAATTGCGCCACCATGGCAACGATATGCTCCACGTCGCGCGCCGAGATTTCGCGCTCCACCGTATCGGGACTGGCGATGCGTTCGGCGGAGAAGTGCTCGCCGACCTTGACCTCGCCCGCCGCGTTGGCGGGAAAGCCGTAGATCATCCGGTCGTCGCCGGTCGTGACGGCGAAGGGTTTGAAGCCGGCGCCTGCGGTATGGCGGCGGCCCGTGTCCTCGAACCAGTGCAGCACGCGCCGTTCGGTGTAGGTGAGCGCGCGCAACTGCGGCACCAGTTCGTCGATCCAGGCGCCGGTCGTGACGACGACGCGATCCGCCGCGAGCGCGCCCGCGCTTGTGTCCAGCGTCACGCGCGCGCCGCCGGCGTCGATCCCCCCGCAGCGGCAATCGCTCAGAATGCGCGCGCCATGGCTACGGGCGTCGGCCAGGAACGCGGCGATGGCCGGCTCGGCCAGGATAAAGCCGCCATCGCGTTCTTCGAAGCATTGCCAGCCTTGCGGAATCGCGAGCTGGGGCAGGGGAGGGGCCGCCGTCACGGGCAGGTTCCATCGCGCCGCGGCCTGGCGCGCGCTGTCCAAAAACCGCTCGCCCGGCGGCCCGCAATAGAACACGCCCTGCTGCTGGAACAGCGAGGTGTGCGTGCGCGCCTCCAGTTCCTGCCACAGCGTGATGGCGCGCAGCACCATCGGCACATAGGCCGCGCCCTCCGAATAGGCGGTGCGCAACAGCCGCGTCTCGCCGTGCGAGCTGCCGAGCGCATGCGGCGGCGCGTAGCGGTCGATGCCGATCACCTTCGCTCCGGCCCGCGCCAGCGCCGCCAGCGCCGCGCTCCCCGCCGCGCCCAGCCCGATCACCGCGACGTCGAATGTGTCCATGCCGGCAATCTAGCGGGCCCGGCGCTTTGTCGCCACAAGACGCACCAATCTCTATACTCGGCCCATGACCACCGATTCCAACGCGCTCAAGCGCGCTGCTGCCGCCAGGGCGCTCGACTACGTCAAGGACGGCATGAAGCTCGGGCTGGGCACCGGCTCGACGGCGGAGATTTTTCTGGAGCAGCTGTCGCCCAGGGTGCGCGGCGGCCTCAACCTCATCTGCGTGCCGACCTCCGAACGCACCGCGGTCAAGGCGCGCGCGCTCGGTTTCTCGCTGGCTTCGCTCGACGAGCTTGGTCCCCTCGACCTGACGGTGGACGGCGCCGACGAGGCCGACCGCGAGTTGACGCTGATCAAGGGCTTCGGCGGCGCGCTGCTACGCGAGAAGATCGTCGCGGCCTCGTCCAGGCGCATGGTTGTGATCGCCGACGAAAGCAAGCTGGTGGCGCGGCTGGGCAAATTCCCGCTCTCCGTCGAGGTGCTGGAGTTCGGCCACAAATCGACCCTCGCGCGCCTGGCCGCCGCCGCCGCGGCGCTGGGCTATGGCGACATCGTCATCACCCTGCGCACCAAAGACGGTGCCACCTTCAAGAGCGATTCCGGCAATCTGATCTACGATTGCGCCTTCGGCGCCATCACTTCTGCCGCCAAGCTGGGGCAGGCGCTGTCCGGCATTCCCGGCGTCGTCGAGCACGGCCTGTTCTTAGGCATCGCCACGACGCTGCTTATCGCCCATCCCGGCGAAGTGGAAGTCATTGAACGCGGAAAATAAGCGGCCATAGCCGCCGCAGCAGGCGGGTCTGCCAATCCGGCCCTCGCGCCGGCGCCACCTTCAACGCATAGTGTCCGCACGCCGCATCGCCGCACACCAGCGTCGGCCCGCCCAGCGCGTCCGGCGCGGCACGGGCCTTCTCCGGCATGCCGGCCAGCGTCCACATCATGTCGTCCATCATCTCGTAGGACAGCACGAAATAGCCGTGCCCCAACGGATCGCCCGGCGCCGCGCTGGCATCGACGATCTCGACGATGTTTTTCGCGCCCGTGGTGTATTGCAGATCCTTGTCCGGCACGCGTCCGGCGCGCGGAATGCCGCCATGCACGCTCTCGGAGGTGATCAGGATGAGGTCGTTCTCCGAGGCGTAGACCGTGGCGCGCCGCACGCAGGGCGCGCTGTGCCCCAGCAGGTGGCCGAAATCGTCATTGTCGTGCTCGGCGCTGACGTCCGGCGCCACCAGCAGCAACTCGTCCGCCATCTGCGCCGTGCGATGCGTGCACAGCGCCGCCAGCGCCGTCAGCGTCAGCCGCGCCCCCATGCTGTCGGCGATGACGTCGACCTTCAGTCCGCTCGCCGCCAGCGCCCGCAGCACGTCGATCAGCACCGGCACGGCATAGCCGCTGCGCTCGATATCGGCGGCATAGCGGTCGTACTTGCCTTCGCTGCTCCAGCTGAACGCCGCGTTGACGCAACTCCATTGCGTGTCGGTCGCCAGCTGCCCGCTGCGCATCAGCGCGGTCTGAAAGGTCTGGTTGTAGCCGTGCACGAACAGCAGCACGCTGTTGCAATGGGCCGCCTTGGCAGCGTCGGCTATCGCGCCGGCGAAGGCTTCCATGTCCTGTTTGCCGTCGCAGTCCAGGGTCCTGGGCTTCTCCGCCTTGGCCCAGCGCGGCGTCGCGCCCGGCATGAACGCGGTCGGGATGGAAATCTCCGCAACGCCGCAATGGCTCGCCGAATCCCAGTGCAGGCCGTAACCGAGCGCGCTGTCGTCCGCCTCGCGGTCGGTGGCGAAGTACACCGTGGGATGGTTCACCGCATTGTCCGGCCGCGCCCAGACCGAGCGGATGTCGTCGTGGCGCAGCGAATCGGACAACGTGCAGGCGTTCAGCGCCAGGCCGGCGCATAGCAGGATTGCAACGCGTATCCACCCCTGTTGCATGCTAGGTTCGGCCCCACTTAGAAGACGGACGAAGCGCCACTCTAGGCGACATGGATCAAGCGGAACATCCTCATGGCTCAATACGATTACGACCTCTTCGTCATCGGCGGCGGCTCGGGCGGCGTGCGCGCCAGCCGGATGGCGGCTTTGGGCGGCGCCCGCGTCGCCATCGCCGAGGAATCGCGCATGGGCGGCACCTGCGTCATCCGCGGCTGCATTCCCAAGAAGCTGTTCGTCTATGCCAGCCAGTTCGCCGAGGATTTCGAGGACGCGGCCGGCTTCGGCTGGACCGTCGGCAAGACGAAGTTCGACTGGCCGACGCTGATCGCCAACAAGGACAAGGAAATCGCCCGTCTCGAGGCGATGTATACGAAGAACGTCAAGGCCGCCGGCGTCGAGATCTTCGCCGACCGCGCCGTGTTCGAAGGCCCGCACGCCTTGCGCCTGCTCAACGAGGATCGCGTCGTCACCGCGGACAAGATCCTGATCGCCACCGGCAACCGCCCGACCCGCGAGCTCGGCACCACCCATATGATCAAGGGCGGCGAGCTCTGCATCACCTCCAACGAAGCGTTCCATCTCGACAAGTTGCCGGGCCGCATCCTGATCGCCGGCGGCGGCTATATCGCGCTGGAATTCGCGCACATCTTCCACGGCCTGGGCGCGAAGGTCTCGGTGCTCTATCGCGGCGAGAAAGTGCTGCGCGGCTTCGACGACGACATCCGCGACGCGCTGCATGTTTCGATGGTCGAAAAGGGCCTGCATGTCGCGCTGGGCTGCGAGTTCACGAAAATCGAGAAGCGCGGCGATTGCCTGCACGCCGAGACCAACAAGGGCGACGTCATCGAGTGCGACCAGATCATGCTCGCCATCGGCCGCGCCCCCAACACCGACATGCTGCATGTCAACAAGGCGGGCGTCGAACTCGGCCGCCGCGGCGAGATCGTGGTCGACCGCTATTCGAAAACCAGCGCCGGCCACATCTACGCCATCGGCGACGTCACCGACCGCGTCCAGCTGACCCCGGTCGCGATCCACGAGGCGATGTGCTTCGTGCAGACCGCCTTCCATGACAATCCGACGCCCGCCGACCACGCAGACATCCCGACCGCCGTCTTCACCACGCCCGAGATCGGCGTCGTCGGCATGACCGAGATGCGGGCGCTGGGCCTCGGCCATGCCATCGACGTCTACAAATCGGTCTTCCGCCCCCTCAAGCACACGCTGTCGGGGCGCGAGGCGCGCACCACCTTTAAGCTGATCGTGGATCGGAAAACCGACAAGGTCCTCGGCTGCCACATCTTCGGCGACCACGCCGCCGAAATCATCCAGGTCGTCGGCGTCGCCGTGAAGATGGGCGCGACCAAAGCACAATTCGACTCCACCATCGCCCTGCATCCTTCGGCGGCCGAAGAACTGGTGACGATGCGGACGAAGAGCTACAGCAAGGAGCCATAGAATCTCCCTCGCCCCCGCGAAGCGGGGGAGAGGGCGGGGTGAGGGGGCGCTGATGTCGATGTTGGAATTTCGATATCGCGAGAGATGGCATTCACAACGCGATTTCGAATTCTCGCACGCCGTCACCACCCCCTCACCCCGCCCTCTCCCCCAAAAGTGGGGGAGAGGGGGTTCTTTTTGCAATATGAGTTACCGGATTGCTTGCGAGAGGGTCGGATGAAATCTGGTGTTCTCCTGCTTTGCATGTCGGTAGCCACATCGCTGGGGACTGGTAGCATCGCCCCCGCCGCCGCCGCGCCATCCCCCTGCACCTATCTCACCACGCAAATAAACGCCGCCCCACCCGGCCCCGTCTTCCTCGTCAGCTATCCCACCGCCGGCGACGGTCCGCTGAAAGACACCGCTTTTCTCTACGACAACGCCGCCGCCGCCATCGCGCTGGTCGGCTGCAACGAAGTCCCACGCGCCCGCCGCATCGGCGACGCGATCCTGATTGCCCAAAATTATGATCGCTATTGGCACGACGGACGCCTGCGCGATGCGTATCTCGCCGGCGCGGTCTCCAAACCGGTGAAGCTCTCCGGCTGGTGGGACCCGATTCAGAACCGCTTTTTCGAGGACGCCTATCAGACCGCCAGCGACAACGGCAACATGGCCTGGGCGATGCTGGCCCTCTTGGCGCTCGATCGCGTGACCAACGATCCGCGCTATCGCGCCGGCGCGCTGCGCATCGGGACGTGGGTCGAGCGTTGGCGCGACAGGCGCGGCGCCGGCGGCTTCACCGGCGGCACCTTCGGCGAAGAGCCGTCGCCGCTGGTGCTGCACTGGAAATCGACCGAGCACAACACCGATCTCGCCGCCGCCTTCCGCGCTCTGGCCGAGACGACCGGCGACAAGCATTGGCTCGAACCGGCGCGCGCGGCGGAAGGCTTGGTGCGCGCCATGTGGCGGCCAATGTGTAACTGTTTCGCCGTCGGCAGCGGCGAGGACGGCGTCACGCCCAACACGCTGCTCGCGCTCGACGCGCAAATCTGGCCGCTGCTGGCACTTGGCAACGCCGCGCCATACCGCGCTGTCCTGGCCACGGTGCAGCAACAGCTCAGCCAATCCGGCGGCTACGCCTACAGCGAAGCGCGCGAAGGACTATGGACCGAAGGCACCGGCCAGATGGCGCTGCTCGCCGCGCTGTCGGGACGCCGCGAAGAGGCCGCCGCGCTGAACCGCGTCATCGCCACCATGCGCACGCCGGACGGCGCCTACTACGCCTCCAACCGCTCCGCGCTGCCCACCGGCTTCATGCTGCAGACCGATCCCACCAAAGCGCGCGAATATTTCCACACCCGCCACCTCGCCGCCGCGGCCTGGGCCGCGCTGGCGGAGCGGCGCTTCAATCCGTTCACGGGGGAGCGCGCGTTGCCGAGATGACCTCTCCCGCGAGCGGGAGAGGGACGCAAAATCTTAGGCTTAGCGAAGCGCGTAGCGTAGCTAAGCCTTAGATTTTTCTGGGTGAGGGGCCCTGACTGGGCGCGCATCCGACTCTCCCTCACCCGTCTCGCTTCGCTCGCCGACCTCTCCCGCGAAGTGCGGGAGAGGTTAGAAACTCAAATCTGCACCTTGCGTCCTTCCCAGAACGGCTTGCGCACCTCTCCCCGCTTGATCTTCCCCGCCGCGCTGCGCGGCAGTTCCGGCACGAAGTCGATCGAGCGCGGCACCTTGAATCCGGCGAGCCGCGGCCGCACGAATTCGATGATCTCCTTCTTGAGCGCGTCGCCCGCGACATAACCCTGCTTCAGCAGGATCACGCTCTTGACCTCTTCGCCCCATTCCTTGTTGGGCACGCCGATGGTGCAGACGTCCTCGACCGCCGCGTGCTTGATGATCTCGTTGTCGACTTCCTGCGGATAGATGTTGACGCCGCCGGAGATGATGATCTCCGCCGAGCGCCCGGTGAGGAACAGGTAATCGTCCTCGTCGAAATAACCGATATCGCCCAGCGTGAAGAAATCGCCGCGATGCGACGCCGCCGTCTTCTTGTCGTCCTTGTAGTACTGGAACGGATTGAGCTTCTGCGTCTCGTGATAGATCAGCCCGGCCTGGCCGTTGGGCAGCTCGTTGCCTTCCTCGTCCATGATCTTGACGCGCAGCAGGACGGGGCGCTTGCCGACGCTGCCCGGCTTGGCCAGCCATTCGTCGGCGCGGATGTAGAATCCGGCGCCGCCCTCGCTGCCGGCATAATATTCGAACAGCTTCGGCCCCAGCCATTGGATCATCGCATGCTTGACCTCGGGCGGGCAGGGCGCCGCGCCGTGCACGATCAATTTCAACGACGACAGATCGTATTTCTTCTTCAGCTCCGCCGGCGCCGCCAGCATGCGCTGCATCATGATCGGCACCAGATGCGCATGCGTCACGCGCCGGTTCTGGATCGTGCGGAAGACTTCCTCAGTGTCCCAGCGCTCGCCCATGAAGGCGATCGGCACGCCCGATGCCTGCGGGATCGCGATGTCGAAGGCGAGCGGGGCGGCGTGATAGCCGGGCCCGGCGCACATCTGCACGTCGCCATCGGGATCATATTGTGCGTTCGATCCCTCGAATTGCGGCGGCGTCGCCACGCCATGCGGCCGGTGCACGCCCTTGGGCCGCCCCGTGGTGCCCGAGGTGTAGAGCATCTGGCTGCCCATCACGGGATCCGGCAGGTCGCGCGCATCGACGCCATCCATCGCGCTCTCATAATCCTCGAAGCCGTCCGCGAGGCCGCCGACGCTGAGACGCAGCGTCAAGCCGTGCGTCTGCCGCACGGCTTCCCTAATCGTGTCGAACTTGGTCTCGGCGATCAGCGCCCTGGCTTCGCAGTCGTTCAGGATGTAAGCGATCTCGTCTATCGCCAGATGCCAGTTCACCGGCGTCATGCGCAGGCCGGAGCGCCGCGAGGCGTTCAGCGCCTCGACGAACTCCGCCCGGTTGGAGCAGAACAGCGCCACCGAGTCGCCGGGCTTCAGCCCCGCGCCGCGCAGCACCCGCGCCAGCCGGTTCGAATTGGCGTTGATCTTGGCGTAAGTGTGCGTGCCGAAGCGGTCCCACACCGCCACCCGCTCCGGCTTCACCTGCGCCCAGAAGGCGCTGACCATGCCCACCGACGCATAGGCCAGCAGCGGCTCGAGGAATTTCGGGTCCGTGGTATCCATCATGCCTCCCACCGCGCGGCGCTTGAGCGGCCGCTTCGGAATATTTCGCCGCGCCCAAGCTAGCGCGCCGCGCCCGCGAAAACCACGTGCATCCCCGCAAGTTCAGATTGTCGCGGAGTACCTCTTTTCTCCCTCGCCCCCGCGAAGCGGGGGAGAGGGCGGGGTGAGGGGGTGCCGATGTCAGGATTATCCGCCAGACAACATTGGACGTTATCGCCACAGTGCGGTATCGAATTTTGTGATCGCGGGAGTATCGTCACTATCGGCGCTTAAAGGACGCGATGCCATGACCAAAGCGAAGAAGAAAAATCGGCATATTGGTTCGACCCTTGACGACTTTCTCAAGGAGGAAGGCATCTATGAAGAAGTTGTGAGACTTGCCAAACGCAGGCCGAAGCATATTTCACAGAGCGATTGGGACGCAGTGGATTCGCCGCCGCTGACAGCCAGCCAACTAAAAAGGATGCGCCCGGCCTCGCAAGTGCTCCCCAACCTCGTCGACAATATCCGTCGTTCGCGCTCCAAACCGGCAAAATTGGTGTAGACTAAGGCGGCGATGGGGGACGGACGATGCGGGCGATATTTACGCTGATGACAATCATGCTGCTGGCCGCTTCGGCGCCGGCCGCCCTCGCCGACGACACCGACGCGCCGTCCGTCGCCGCGCTCGACGACGCGGCCTTCGACGCGCAATTCCAGTGCCCCGAGACGCTGGCCGACCGCGACGGCCGGATCGAGGAAATCCAGCGCTATCAGGCCTGGGCCCGGGACCACCACCCCGACTGGAACCTGAAGAAGCGGCTGGACGTGCGCTACGGCCTGCTGCGCCGCCACGGCTGTGCGGTCACGCTGGCCAATGTCGCGGCCAGCACACGGGCGCCCTTCGGCCCGTAGCCCGCCATTCACCACCCTTCGACGCCCCGGCTGGCAAACGGCGTCCGCTTCTCTTATATCCGCGAGGCCCCATCAGGAGGTTTGCCGCGTGGCCCAGCCCTGGACCCCGCAAAGCTGGCGTTCGAAGCCGATTCTGCAGGCCCCCGCCTATCCGGACCGGGCCGCGTTTGAGGCTGTCGAGGCGCGCCTGCGCACCCACCCGCCGCTGGTCTTCGCCGGCGAGGCGCGTAACCTGCTCGCCGGGCTGGGCCAGGTTTGCGAAGGCAAGGCCTTCCTGCTGCAGGGCGGCGATTGCGCCGAGAGCTTCGCCGAGTTCACCGCCAACAACATCCGCGACACCTTCTGCGTCTTCCTCAGCATGGCGACGGTGCTGACCTTCGCGGCCGGCCTGCCGGTGGTGAAGGTCGGGCGCATCGCCGGCCAGTTCGCCAAGCCGCGCTCCGACGACACGGAAACCATCGACGGCATCGCCCTGCCGTCCTATCGCGGCGACAATATCAATGGCAGCGAATTCACGGCGGAAGCGCGCACGCCCGATCCCGAGCGGATGATGCGCGCCTATTACCAGGCGGCGGCGACGGCGAATTTGGTGCGCGCCTTTGCGACCGGCGGCTATGCCGACCTGTCGCGGGCGCGCCATTGGAATCTCGACCATCATCATCCCGACCTCGGCCGCCGCTACGAGGAGGTCGTCGACCGGATCGACGACGGCGTCGGCTTCCTGCGCACCTTCTCGCTCACCGATGCGGTCAAGCTGCAGACCAGCCGCGTCGATTATTATTTCAGCCACGAGGCGCTGCTGCTGCCATACGAGGAAGCGCTGACGCGGCAGGATTCGATCACCCGCGATCACTACGCCACCAGCGGCCACATGATCTGGATCGGTGACCGCACGCGCCAGCCCGACGGTGCCCATGTCGAATATTTCCGCGGCATCAAGAATCCCATCGGCATCAAATGCGGGCCGGGTCTCGCCGAGGACGAACTGCTGAGGCTGCTTGCGATCCTCAATCCCGACAACGTCCCCGGCCGCATCACGCTGATCGCGCGCTTCGGCTCGGACAAGGTCGCCGCCCACCTGCCCAAGCTGATCCGCAGCGTCAAGCGCGAGGGCGCGAATGTCGTGTGGTCCTGCGATCCGATGCACGGCAATACGATCAAGCTGCAATCCGGCTACAAGACTAGGCCCGTCGAGCGCGTGCTCGACGAATTGCGCGCCTTCTTCGCCATCCACCGCGCCGAAAAGACCTATGCCGGCGGCGTGCATCTGGAAATGACCGGCCAGGACGTCACCGAATGTCTCGGCGGCGCACAGGCGATCAAGGAGATCGATCTGCACGACCGCTATCAGACGGCCTGCGATCCGCGCCTCAACGCCAGCCAGGCGCTGGAGATCGCCTTCCTGATCGCCGACACCATCCGTGCCGAACGCGTGCAGAGCGACCGCTTCGCCGCATCGGCCTGAAACAACCCGGGGGACTTCGAACGCATGGGTGTGGCGCGGCTTCTCGCCAAAGGGTGGGTCGTGTTTTGCCTGTTCGCGGGCGCGCACGCCGTCAACCTCGCGCTCGGCCGCGGCGAGCAACCCTGGGAGGCACTGCAGGCCATCGCCGTCTGCGTCCTTCTGTTCGGTGCCATGGGCCTGCTGTTCATCGCCGGTTTCGGCGCGTCGTCGGGTGCCGGCGCCAGGCCGTTCCTGCTGCGCCTCAAGCCGCGCCACTTCGTGCCCGGCTTCGACGGGGCGGTGTTGTTGGTCTTCTTGGTTTTGAGCTTCGCGGTTCAGGTGTTCCTCCGCGTGCCCGCCTTTGGCGGCTCGTCGGTCGAGGCATTGCAGCGGGCGATGTATTTCGTCGTCCCGGGACACATTTCTCTGGTGACGCGTCTGATGGCCTGCGCGCTTGGGCCGCGCATCTTTCCGCTGGCCCTGGCCTCGGCGTTCACCTGGCTGCTGGCGATTATCTTCGTCGCATCCGCCGTGTCGCGCATCCGCCTGACCGCGGGGCTTCTTCGGCTGGAGTACACAATGCGCCCCTCGGCCTTTGGCCCAACCCTGCTGGCGGCGCTTTATGGCGTCGTCGCGATTGTCTGTTTTCAGTTGTTATATGTGGGTTCGGCCTATGCCTGGCTCGGCTGCGGCGTTTATTCCGGACTGACCGGCCTGATGTTGATCGGGTTGGCGCCGCTGCTGCTCGCCTACCTCATCGTCGCCGCCCTGGCGACGCTGCGCGCCAGCGGTCCGGAGAGTTGAGGCGGGTAGGTTCCGGTCAACGAAAAATCCGCCGCGCCGCTGATTTTATTTTGCGGCACGGCGGCAATACCCACCAGAACGCAACGACACTCTCACAATCCGGGCCGCCGCGAAATTAGGTCTTGTGCATACGGCACAAAATACCTAGCGCGGTTCCTCCGGCCGAGCCGTCAGGCTGCCTCGAACGGATTGATGATCACGACGCCCGTCTTGTTGAAATGCCGTACATTCCGCGTCACGACCTGAAGATTGTGCTCGAGCGCGGTCGCGGCGATTGCAATATCGTCGTCGTCGCGCCTGAGCTGGATTTGCATCCGTCCCCATCTCTGGGCGATGGCAGTTGTAATCGGCAATATCCGGTCGCCGAACAGCATGAGATTGTCACGCAGCCAGGTTTCGAGGGCTGCTGCGAATGGCGGGTCGACTCGGCGCTGCTGTTCGATACCGCGTTCGATTTCCATGATTGTGATCGTGCTCAAGAACAGATCGACCACATTTTGTTGTCGCATCCACGACATGGCGCGGGATTGTGGCCGCTTGCGAACCTCCGATAAAAAGACGGTATCGAGCAGATACATTCAAAGCTCAATAGCGCGACGCTTCGGCTTTCGGCGCTCGAACTCGAAGCCGTCCTTCATCGGCATGGATAGAAGATGCTCAATGAAATTTTTCTGCGGCTTGTCCGGCTTTCTTGTCTTCTCCGTCAGCCGGTCGTACTCGCCGGCATCGACGATGACCACTGCCCGCTTCCCATGCTTGGTCACGGTCTGTGGCGCGCGTTTTGCCGCGACCACGACTTCGCTGAAGCGGTTCTTGGCGTCTTGGAGCGACCATTTTGTCATCGGAATATTCTAGCCAGAAATTCTAGCTAGAATATTAACCCCGCGCCGGCCCTGCGTCAAACCGCCTTGTCCGGCCCCACGCGCACCACCATCTTGCCGACATTGTCGCCCTTGAAGAGGCCGATGAACGCGGCCGGCGCGTTGGCGACGCCGTCGACGATCGTCTCGCGCCATTTCATCTTGCCCTCCGCCGCCCACTTGGCCATGTCGCGGTGGAAATCGGCCAGCAGGTCATAGTGGCTCGACACGATGAAGCCCTTGAGCGTCAGTTGCAGGCCGATGATCAGCGCCATGTTGTTCGGCCCGGGCGGCGGCTCGACGGCGTTGTACATGTCGATCATGCCGCAGAAGGGAATGCGTCCGAACGGCCGCATGGCGTTGAGCGCGGCCTGCAGATGCGCGCCGCCGACATTCTCGAAATAGACGTCGATCCCTTCTGGGAACGCGGCCGCGACCGCGGCATTGAGATCGCCGCAGGTCTTGTAGTTGATCGTCTTGTCGACGCCGAGGCCCTTGAGATACGCCGCCTTCTCGTCCGAGCCGACCGAGCCGACGACATAGCACCCCTTCGCCTTGGCGATCTGGCAGACGATAGAGCCCACCGCGCCGGCGGCCGCCGAGACGAAGACGCGCTCGCCCTCTTTCAGCGCGCCGACCCGCAGCAGGCCCGCATAGGCCGTCATCCCCGGCATGCCGAGCGCGCCGAGATAGGACTGGATCTTGGTTCCCGGCGCGGTCTCGAGCTTCTGGATGTCGCCGCCGCCGGAGACGAACCACTCGCGCCAGCCATAATTGCTCTGGACGAAGTCGCCGACCTTGAAGGCGGTGTTGCCGTTGGACGCCACCACCTGGCCGACCGCGCCGCCCTGGAGCGCCTCGCCGATCTGGAAGGGCGGGACATAGGATTTGCGGTCCACCATGCGCCCGCGCATGTAGGGGTCTACGGTGATATAGCTATTGCGGACCAGGATCTGGCCGGCGGCCGGCGTCGGCACCGCCGTTTCGGCCACTTCGAAGTTGTCAGTGGTCGGCACCCCGACGGGGCGGGATTTCAGGCGGATTTCGTGGTTTTTCTGGTTGTCCAAGGTCGTCTCCTTAACCGTCGAATGTGGGGATGGCGTGGGTGGCGGCACCCTATCAGGGACCCTTCGTGTAACAAGCCGAAACATTTTATGAGTCGCGCCGGCTCCCCCCGGCTGACCTTATGTCCCTGTAATCCCCGCTGGATTCCACTTGTCCCCATTCCGGTTGCGTCCCAAAGGTGCGCTCAAGGCTGCCGTCATCGGCGCCGGTGCGTTCGGCCGCCACCACGCTTCCAAATACCGCCACATCGACGGCGTCGAGCTGGTCGCCATCGCCGATCCGCATCCCGACGTGCGCAAGACCTCGCTCGCGACGCACGGCGTGCCCGCCGTCGCCGACTGGCGCGAGCTGCTCGGCGTCGTCGATCTGGTCAGCGTCTGCACCCCGGCCGTGACGCATGCGCAGATCGTCCGCGCCTTCCTCAACGCCGGCTCTCACGTCCTGGTCGAAAAGCCGATCGCCACCTCGATCGAGGAAGCCGACGCCCTGATCGCGCTCGCCGACCGCGCCGGCCTGACGCTCACCGTCGGCCATCAGGAGCGTTTCGTCTTCGCCGGCACCGGCCTGCTCGAGCACAAGGAAGTCCCGCTCGACATCTCCTGCTGGCGCATGGGGCCGTGGAGCGGCCGCGGCGCCGACGTCTCGGTGGTGCTGGACCTGATGATCCACGACCTGGATCTGGTGCATCAATTGGTGCCGTCCGCCGTGACCGCCGTCGACGCCCGCTCCCGCGCGCTGCACAGCCGCCTGGCCGACGAGGTCAACGCGCAAGTCACCTTCGCCGGCGGCGCCGTCGCCCATCTCGAAACCAGCCGCATCTCCGACGCCCGCCGCCGCGGCATGCGGGCCGAATACAGGGACGGCGTCATCGAGATCGATTTCGTCACCCGCCGCATCCACAACACCACGCCGCGCGCCCTGAAGCCGCTCGAGCAGAGCGATCCTCTGGGCATGTCGGTGGCCTCCTTCGTCGCCAGCGTGCGCGACGGCGCCACCACCCTGGTCCGCCCCGAAGAAGCCCGCCGCGCCCTGCACACCGCACTGCTGATCGACGACGCCGCCGACCGCAGCAGCGCCGCCTATGCGCCGGCCGCCTACCCCGCCGTCGCCGCCGCGCGCTGACACCCAAATCACCCTCGCCCCCGCGAAGCGGGGGAGAGGGCAGGGTGAGGGGGTGCTGATGCCGAACACCGAACTTGCAATGTTCGAAAAGACATCGCTGCCGAGCGATTTAAAACTTGACGCTCTACGCCAACCACCCCCTCACCGTCCGACAGCGGCCGCTGTCGGACCCTCTCCCCCGAAAAGGGGGAGAGGGGGAATGTCATTGTGCGCCTTTCACCAAGCCCTCGCCCGCGCTAAACCCCGTCCATGACGGATACGTTTCGCATCGCGCTCGCCCAGCTCAATCCCATCATGGGCGACATCCACGGCAATCTGACCAAGGCCCGCGCCGCGCGTGCCGACGCGGCAAAGCAGGGCGCCGACGTCATCCTGTTCCCGGAGCTCTACATCGTCGGCTACCCGCCGGAGGATCTGGTGCTCAAGCCGGCGCTGCAGTCCGACGCGCGCGAGGCGATCGAGAAATTCGCACATGACACCGCCGACGGCGGCCCGGCTGTCCTGGTCGGTGCGCCCTGGGTCGAGAGCGACAAGCTCTACAACGCCTTCCTGTTGCTCGACGGCGGCGCCATCGCCGGCAAGACCTTCAAGCACGACCTGCCGAATTACGGCGTGTTCGACGAGAAGCGCGTCTTCGCGCCCGGCCCCATGCCCGGCCCGTTCAACGTCCGCGGCCTGCGCATCGGCGTGCCGATCTGCGAGGACATCTGGACGCCCGACGTCGTCGAATGCCTGACCGAAACCGGCGGCGAGATTCTGCTGGTGCCGAACGGCTCGCCGTTCGAGGCCGGCAAGGAAGACGTCCGCGCCAATCTCGTCGCCGCGCGGGTGACCGAGGCCAGGCTGCCGCTGATCTATCTCAACCAGGTCGGCGGCCAGGACGAGCTGGTGTTCGACGGCGCCTCCTTCGTCGCCAATGCCGATTGCTCGATCCCCGTCTCGCTGCCCGGCTGGGAGGAAAAAGTCGTCGTCACGCAGTGGATGCGGCAGGCCGGCACCTGGGTCTGTGCGCCGGGCGAACGCGCGCCGGAAGAAGACCGTTCGCATGCGGTCTATCACGCCATGATGTTGGGCCTGCGCGATTATGTGAACAAGAACCGCTTCCCCGGCGTGGTGCTCGGCATGTCGGGCGGCATCGACAGCGCGCTCAGCGCCGCCGTCGCGGTCGATGCGCTGGGCAAAGACCGCGTGCGCTGCGTCATGCTGCCGAGCAAATACACCTCCGCCGACAGCCTGTACGACGCCGCCGAATGCTCCGCGCTGCTCGGCGTGCATTACGACACGGTGGCGATCGAGGATGTCGTCAACGCTTTCGGCGCGACGCTCGCGCCCACCTTCGCGGGCAAGCGCGTCGACACGACCGAAGAGAACCTCCAGTCGCGCGCCCGCGGAGTCATCCTGATGGCGATCTCCAACAAGTTCGGCCCCATGGTGCTGACCACCGGCAACAAATCCGAGATGAGCGTCGGCTACGCCACGCTCTATGGCGACATGTGCGGCGGCTACAATGTGCTCAAAGACGTCTACAAGATGGAGGTCTTCCGCCTCGCGGCGTGGCGCAACCAGTTCCGCCCGGCCGGCGCGATGGGACCGGAAGGCCGCGTCATCCCCGAACGCATCATCACCAAGCCGCCATCCGCCGAACTGCGCGACAACCAGAAGGACGAGGACTCGCTTCCCCCTTACGAAATCCTCGACGGCATCCTCGAATGCCTGGTCGAAAACGAAATGACCTTCGAAGACACCTGCGCCAAAGGCTACCACCCCGCCACCGTCAAACGCATCGAGCAGCTGCTCTACGTGAGCGAATACAAGCGCCGCCAGGCCCCGCCCGGCGTAAAGATCAGCGCGCGAAACTTCGGCCGCGACCGGCGTTATCCGATCACGAACGCGTTCCGTGATGCCCGTGACTAACGGCCCCTCACCCGGAAATGCTTCGCATTTCCGACCTCTCCCGCAAGCGGGAGAGGTTAGGGGCGCGCTTAACCTCTCCCGTTTACGGGAGAGGTCGAAAAACGCGAAGCGTTTTTCGGGTGAGGGCCCGCCGCCATGACCACCGTCGTCCGCATCGCTCTGCGCACCGTGTTGTCGGCAACAACGGCCGCCACGTTAAGCCTCCTCCTTTCAGCGAGCGCGTTCGCTGCCCCCCGAATTGAGGATTGCCACACGATTATGTCCCAGAGATCGTACGAAGCGACGGGCGCGAGACTGGCCCTGCTAAAGCCCGCGGACCTGGCGCACTTCCCTCCAGGCTTCTTTTGCAAAACCTGCCTGGGCGGCGGCGGCTTTGAGAACATCGTTTTCGAAGACGGCTCTGTTGTGAATTCCGGTTGGGAGCACATGGCTCTTTTCGATCATTCGAAGTCGTTTTTTTCGAATGACTCACTATGGCGCTCGGAGGTTATTTCCCAACGTATCGCAGCGATGCGCTATAGACCGCCCAGGGTTGGCGGCAAGCCTGTCTGCGTTCGCGTAAACTTCAATTGGATGATCGCGAAGCCTACGGAGTTGCGCCGTTGGGACGACGCGCCATGACCACCGTCCGCATCCCGCCATCCCCCACCGGCTATCTCCAGGTCGGCAATGGCCGCATGGCGATCCTCAACGCGCTGTTCGCTCTCGCTCTCCTCACCGCGAATCCTGCCACTGCTGGCCCCGATTGCACGATGATGGTGTCTCAATCCGCATTCGAAGAAGGCGGCACGAAGCTTGTTGCGCTGACTCGGTGGAATCTTGAAGATCTACCACGGCCCAGATTTTATTGCGGCAGATTGGCTTGCAATGGCGCTATTGATTTTTCCGGATATATCGATGAGCGAGGCGCAGTTCATATTCTCAAGACGGACGGGAACTCCTGGAAGACTGACCGGGCCTGGCACGCAAGAGTGCTGAAGTCGCGCTTGGAGAGAGCAATCTACGCACCGCCGACCCTGAATGGTCGCCCGGTCTGCGTGAAGATGCGCTGGGACATCATGTTCGCCCGGCCCGAGACGGATTGGCGCCCATGATCCCCACCGTCCGCATCCCGCCATCCCCCACCGGCTATCTCCAGGTCGGCAATGGCCGCATGGCGATCCTCAACGCGCTGTTCGCGAAGAAGACCGGCGCCAAGGTCCTGCTGCGCATCGACGACACCGACGACACGCGCTCGACGAAGGAATTCGAAGCCGCGATCCTGGAAGATTACGCCTGGCTCGGCATCCGCCACGACATCTTCGCGCGCCAGTCCGACCGCGGCACGATCTATGAAGCCGCCGCCGAGAAACTCAAGGCCGCCGGCCGCCTCTATCCGGCCTACGAAACCGCCGACGAGCTCGACCGCCGCCGCAAGCGCCAGATGGCGGCGCACAAGCCGCCGCTCTACGACCGCGCCGCTCTGAACCTCGCCGCCGAGGATCGCGCGCGTCTCGAAGCCGAGGGCCGGAGGCCCCATTGGCGCTTCAAGCTCAGCCATGCGCCCGTCCGCTGGAACGATCTCATCCGCGGCCCCGTCGAGATCGACACCGCCACGCTGTCGGATCCCGTCCTGATCCGCGAGGACGGCCGTTTCCTCTACACGCTGCCGTCGGTGGTCGACGACATCGACTTCGCCATCACCCACATCATCCGCGGCGAGGACCACGTCACCAACACCGCGCCGCAGATCGAGATCTTCGAGGCTTTGGCCGCGACAGCGGACAAAGGAACGGCCACGTTGCCCGCCTTCGCGCATTATCCGCTCTTCGTCCTGCCAGGCGGCGAAGTCCTCTCCAAACGCAAGGGTTCGCTGTCGCTGCGCGGCTTGCGCGAGGAGGGCATCGAGGCGCTGGCGCTCGCCTCCTATCTCGCCAAGATCGGCACCTCCGACCCGATCGAGCCGCGCACCAGCCTCGACGCGCTCGCCGCCGATTTCGATCTGGCCAAGATCTCCCGCGCCGCGGCGCATTTCGACGTCACGGAACTAGAAGCGCTCAACGCCAAGGTCCTTCACATTTTGCCGTATGAAACCGTCCAGCCGCGCCTCGTGGCCCTCGGCGCCGACCGCGGCCCGCAGTTCTGGGAAGCGCTGCGTCCGAACCTGCCCAAGCTCGAAATGATCACGACCTGGCGGGACGTCATCTTCGGTCCCCATGCTGGACGGATATACGACGCCGAGTTGACGACCAGGGCCGCCGAACTTCTTCCCCCTGAACCTTGGGACGAAAATACCTGGGGAATTTGGACAAAGACCGTGTCAGCCGCGACCGGCAAGAAGGGACGCGACCTTTTTCGCCCCCTGCGAGCCGCACTCACTTTCCTTGACCATGGACCGGAGATGAAAAAGCTGCTACCCCTGATCGGACGAGCCAAAGCCTTCGCGCGGCTCAAAGGGGAAACGGCGTGAACTTCGTCCGCCACATCTGTTTCGGAATTATTTGCGGCTAAGCCGCAAACGAACCCCTGTGCCCAACCCTCATCGTTAAAACTCAGTTGTCATGGCCCGCGAATGCGGGCCACCCAGGTAACGTCTTCGATGCTTTCGCAAGTTTCGGGAGATCCAGGGAATTGACACTGAGGCGCCCCACCTGGGTGGCCCGCATTCGCGGGCCATGACAGCGAGAAGATTGGATCAACGATTTCGAACTGATGTAAGAAAGTGCCACCATGACCATCCGCCTCTACAACACCCTCACCAAGTCGAAGGACGTCTTCGTCCCGATCGATCGCAAAAACGTGCGGATGTATGTCTGCGGCCCGACGGTCTACGACTTCGCCCATATCGGCAATGCGCGCCCCGTGATCGTGTTCGACGTGCTGTTCCGCCTCTTGCGGCACGCCTATGGCGCGGCCCACGTCAAATATGTCCGCAACATCACCGACATCGACGACAAGATCAACGCCCGCGCGCTCGAGCGCAAAGGCAATCGCGAGATCCTGGTCGCGCTGCGCGAGCTGACCGAAGAGACCCAGCGCGTCTATCTCGAAGATGTCACGGCGCTCGGCAATCTCAAGCCCAGCTTCACGCCGCGCGCCACCGAGCATGTCGCGCAGATGATCCAAATGATCGCGCGCCTGATCGCCGCCGGCCACGCCTATGTCGCCGAGGGCCACGTCCTGTTCGACGTCTCGTCCAAGCCCGACTATGGCAAGCTGGCGCGGCGCGATCTCGACGAGATGCTGGCCGGCGCCCGCGTCGATGTCGCGCCCTACAAGAAGAGCGCGATGGACTTCGTGCTGTGGAAGCCGTCCGACGCGGACACGCCGGGCTGGGACTCGCCCTGGGGCTTTGGCCGCCCCGGCTGGCACATCGAATGCTCCGCCATGGCCGCGGAATATCTCGGCGAGAGCTTCGACATCCATGGCGGCGGCATCGACCTGGTCTTTCCGCACCACGAGAACGAGATCGCCCAGAGCGAAGGCGCGCACCACAACCATCCGCTGGCGAACTATTGGATGCACAACGGCTATCTCAACGTCGAAGGCACCAAGATGTCCAAGAGCCTGGGCAACTTCGTGACCATCAACGAGCTCTTGAAGGACTGGCCCGGCGAAGTCCTGCGCTTCAACATGCTGCGCAGTCACTACCGCTCGCCGATGGATTGGACGGTCGCCGGCATGAACGAGAGCTGGAGGACGCTGGAGAAGTGGTACGGCGCGACCGAACCGCTCGCCAACCCGACCGTCGGCGCGGCGTTCCTCGACGCGCTGTCCGACGATCTCAACACGCCGCAGGCGATCGCCGAACTGCACAAGGGCGGCGAGCAGGACCTCGCCGGCGGTCTGGGCCTGCTCGGCTTCTCCAACGTGCAGATCAATCTCGCCGCCAAGAAACCAGTCGACGACGCCGCCATTGCCCAAGCCATCGCCGCCCGCAAGGCCGCCCGCGCCGCCAAGGACTTCAAGGAAAGCGACCGCATCCGCGACGAACTCCTGGCCCAAGGCATCGTCCTCAAAGACGGCCCGACAGGTACGACGTGGGAGGTCAAGCGATGACCCACCCCCACTCACCATGGCCGGGCTTGACAGGTGAAGCGGCGATCCACCCTCACTCACCATGGCCGGGCTTGATCGGTGAAGCGCCAATTCACCCTCACTCACCATGGCCGGGCTTGACCCGGCCACCCAGCAGGCGCGCGTCGGCGCGCCGAAAAGAGTCTCTGGCGCCCGCAGACGCGGTCGCACTGGGTGGCCGGGTCAAGCCCGGCCATGGTGAAATCTGTAACTGTTTCAATGGGATAAAATTTAGTTCCCCGCACCCCTTGACAAAAAAGACAAAATTCCTACATCCACAGGATGCACTGCGCCAGCCATACACCCGCGCCTACCACTCCCGTCATCGCGGCGGCTTTGGCGCGCCCGCCGCGCCGCAGACCGGCGAAAACCCAGGCAGAGGGGGGGAGGGGGGTCGTTTTTTCGACGAACAATTATATTGCCGAAGGCCCCAAACGGAGAGCTGGGGCCTCCGCTGGCAACCAGAACGCCCGCACCCATGGCGCCCGTACCGCCCGATCGCTCCAGCTCAAGGCGGCGACAAGGCATGTCTGCCGCAAGTTCGAGGAACTGGCGGCGATGATCCATGTGATGGTCAACGCGGGCGTGAACCCGGACGACCATCCCGCTCTGCTGCACGCGCTGACGCCGACAGAAGCCGACTGGGCCGCGACGCGGGAGTTCGTCACCTCCCCCATTGTTGCGGGGCCGGTCGAAATCCGCGAAGCGGAGTTCGCTGCGACGGCGTGCGAATGGCGGGGGCCCGCCGATGAGCAAGGACCGCCTCTTCCTCTTCGACACGACGCTCCGCGACGGGGCGCAGACGCAGGGCGTGGACTTCTCGGTCGAGGACAAGCGCCAGATCGCGCTGGCGCTCGACGGCCTCGGCATCGATTACATCGAGGGCGGCTGGCCCGGCGCCAATCCGACCGACACCGCGTTTTTCGCCGAACGCCCGCCCTTGAGCCGCGCCACCTTCACCGCCTTCGGCATGACCAAGCGCCCCGGCCGCAGCGCCGCCAACGACCCTGGCCTGTCGCAGGTCCTGGGGGCGCAGGCCGACGCCGCCTGCCTGGTCGGCAAGACCTGGGACTTCCATGTCGATGTCGCGCTGGAGATTCCGCTTAGCGAAAACGTCGACGGCATCGCCGAATCCGTCGCCGCGGTCGTCGCCAGGAAGCGCGAAGCCCTGTTCGACGCCGAGCATTTCTTCGACGGCTACAAGGCCAATCCGGACTACGCGCTCGCCTGCATCCGCGCGGCGCACGATGCCGGCGCGCGCTGGCTGGTGCTGTGCGACACCAATGGCGGCACGCTGCCGGAGGACGTCTATCGCATCGTCGGCGAGGTGAAAGCGAAACTGCCCGGCGCCGCGCTCGGCATCCACGCCCACAACGATACGGAGCAGGCTGTTGCAATAAGTCTTGCCGCCGTCCGCGCCGGCGCGCGGCAGATCCAGGGCACGCTCAACGGCCTCGGCGAGCGTTGCGGCAACGCCAATCTCTGCGCGCTGATTCCGACGCTGCTGCTGAAGGAGCCCTACGCCTCGCAGTTCGAGACCGGCGTCGGCCGCGACCAGCTGGCGAAACTGACGTCGGTCTCGCGCCTGCTGGACGAAATCCTCAACCGCGCCCCCGCCCGTCACGCCGCCTATGTCGGTCCGTCGGCCTTCGCGCACAAGGGCGGCCTGCACTCCTCCGCCGTGGCCAAGGACCCGCGCACCTACGAGCACGTTCCGCCGCAGACGGTCGGCAATGCGCGCAAGATCCTGGTCTCCGATCAGGCCGGCCGCTCCAATCTGCTGGCCCGCCTCTCCGAGCTCGGCATCGATCTCGACGCCAAGGACGCCCGCATCACGCGACTGCTCGAGGATCTCAAGCAGCGCGAATTCCTCGGCTATGCCTATGACGGCGCCGAGGCCTCGTTCGAGCTCCTGGCGCGCCGCGCGCTCGGCCAGGTGCCGCCCTATTTCGAGGTCCAGAGCTTCCGCGTCATCGTCGAGCGCCGCCACAACGCGCTCGGCGAACAGGTCACGGTCTCCGAAGCCACCGTTCGCTTGAAGGTTGACGGCGAAACGCTGCACACCGCGGGCGAGGGCGTCGGCCCCGTCAACGCGCTGGACGAGGCGCTGCGCAAGGATCTGGGCAAATACTCGTCCTATCTCTCCGATTTGCGCCTGGTGGACTACAAGGTGCGTATCCTCACCAGCGGTACCGAAGCGGTGACCCGCGTGATGGTCGAAAGCGCCGACGGCAAAGGCAATCGCTGGTCGACGGTCGGCGTCTCGCCCAACCTGGTCGATGCCTCCTTCGAGGCCCTGACCGACTCGATCTGCTACAAACTCTTCCGCGACGGCGCCCGCGCATAGGTGATGAGCGAAATTGCACGGTGCATTCTTCTCAACACCCCTCAATTGTCATGGCCCGCAACTGCGGGCCACCCAGGTGATCCCAAGAACATGCTTCGCCGAACTCGATCACTGCCAATTCTTTCGCCATCAACTAAGGCGTCAACTGGGTGGCCCGCAGTTGCGGGCCATGACATCTAGAGCATGAGCGAAACAGAACCCGCCCACCCCAACGAAACCCGCGGCATCCTCTATGCCGGCGGCGCCTATCTCGTCTGGGGTTTGGTGCCGCTCTACTGGACGCTGCTGGCCGGCACGTCTCCGGTGGAGATCACGCTGCACCGCATCCTGTGGTGCTCGCTGTTCGGCCTGATCGTCACCTTGGCCCGCCGCCGCATCTCGCATTTCATCCTGGTGATCCGCACGCCGCGCCTGCTGGGCGCGCTGACCGCCAGCAGCCTGCTGATCACCGTCAACTGGACGCTCTACATGTACTGCGTCTCCACCCACCAGCTCGTGGAGGCGGCGCTCGGCTACTATCTGACGCCGCTGGTCTCGATCGGATTGGGCGTGGCCTTGCTGGGCGAGAAGATATCGCGCCTGCGCCTCGCCGCCCTGGCGCTGGCGACGGTCGCCGTCGGCGTGCAGGCCTATGCGCTCGGCCATGTCGCCTGGGTCGCGCCGGCGCTGGCGCTGACCTTCGGGTTCTACGGCTATGTCCGCAAGCTGACGCCGGTGGACTCGCTCGATGGCCTCACCATCGAGACCACCTTGCTGCTTCCCGTCACGCTGGTCGTGCTCCTGCTGTGGGCGCTCGACGGCAGCGGCGCCTTTCCGGCGCCGACATTGCAGAAGAATGCGCTGCTGGTCTTCACCGGCCCGCTGACGGCGCTGCCCTTGGTGCTGTTCGCCGCCGGCGCGCGTCGCATCCGCCTGACCACGCTGGGCTTCCTGCAATATCTCTCGCCGACCATCACGCTCCTGGTCGCGACATTGATCCTGCGTGAACCCTTCACGCGTACCAACATCGTCGCCTTCGGCTGCATCTGGGCGGCGCTGGCGCTGGTCAGCATCGAAGGCCGCTTCGGCTTCCTATCGCGCCGCGTGGCGGAGTAGCGCGGCGATCCTGGCCATGGCTTCATCCGGCGTCGCAACCACATGGTAGAGATTCTCGATGCTGCGCACGGCAAACCCCTCGCGCACGATATGCGACAACAACGGCCACAGCGCCGTGTAGAAACCCTCCGTGTCGATCACCACGATGGGCTTGTCGTGCGCTTTCAGTTGCGAGATCGACAGCACTTCGAACAACTCGTCCAGCGTGCCCAGCCCGCCGGGCAGCACGACGAAGGCGTCGGACCGGTTCAGCATGATCTGCTTGCGGATCTGCATGTCGGGCACGATGACCAGGTCCTCGGACTCCGGCTCCAGCGGCACTTCGATCCGCCGCAGGAAATCGGGCAGCACGCCCAGCACCTTCGCACCCGCGGCATGGGCGGCACGCGCCGCCACGCCCATCAGCCCGTTCTGGCCGCCGCCGAACACCATGGCATAGCCGCCCTCGCCGATCAGCGTCCCCAGCCGCGCCGCCGCCGCCGCATAGGCCGGCCTGGCGCCGTGCGACGAGCCGCAGAACACGCAAATGGCAGGAGTCTTCTTGTCCATGGAGCTTTCAGGGTTGCGCCCGCGCGCGCCAGTTCCTAAACAGAATCGGAACGCAGAGAGGTTAGCCGTGCCGCGCGCACTCGTCATTATCGCCGTCATTGCACTGATCGCCCTGATCGCGGGTTTCCTCGCCTTCGGCGGCGGCAATATGGGGCACTAGGTGGCGGCGCATCCGGTCGAGGAGGGCGACGGCGCCCCGTCCTTGCGTCCCTTGTGGACGCTGATGCCCTATCTGTGGCCGGCCGGGCGGCTGGACCTCAAGACGCGCGTCGTGATCGCGCTCGTTTGCCTCGTCCTGGCCAAGGTGGCGAACGCCACCGTGCCCTACCTGAACGGCCTCTTGGTCGACAGCCTCGATCACCAGCCCAAGATGCAGCTCTTCGCCGCGGTCATGGGCCTGATCGCGACCCAGATCATCGCGCGCATCATGATCTCGGGCTTTGCCCAGTTGCGGGACGGCGTCTTCGCCAAGGTCCAGTATCACGCGATGCGCGAGGTCGCGGTCTCGACCTTCGCCCATATCCACCGGCTGTCGCTGCGCTTCCATCTCGACCGCAAGACCGGCGGCCTGTCGCGCATCATTGAGCGCGGCACCAAGGGGATCGACAACCTGCTGTCGATCGCCATCTTCAACACCTTTCCCACCGTGCTGGAACTTGCGATCACCAGCACGATTTTCCTCATTCTGTTCAACGCCTGGTTCGCGGCGGCCACCATCGTCATGGTCGTGCTCTATGTCTGGTTCACTTTCGCGATCACGCGTTGGCGCATCCAGTTCCGCCGCGACATGAACCAGTCCGATCAGGACGCCAACACCAAGGCGGTCGACAGCCTGTTGAACTACGAGACCGTCAAATACTTCAACAATGAGGGCCACGAGACCCGCCGCTTCGACGGCTCGATGGAGCGTTTCGCCAAGGCCTCGATCCAGGCGACGACCTCGCTCACCGTCCTGAACATCGGCCAGGCGATCCTGATGTCCTTGGGGTTGGCTGCCGTTCTGGTGCTCACGGCGGTGGGGATCATGCGGTCGGGGCATTTCACGGTCGGCGACCTGACCATGGCGACCGGCTATCTCGTCGCCCTGCAGCAGCCGCTGAATTTCCTCGGCACCGCCTATCGCGAGATCACCCAGTCGCTGGTCGACATGGACGCGATGTTCCGGCTGCTGCATCAGCCGCAGGAGATCGAGGACAAGCCGGGCGCGCCGGACCTCAAGGTCTCAGGCGGCGAAATCCGCTTCGACAACGTCGTTTTTTCCTACGAGCCGGCGCGCACCGTGCTCAAGGGCATCAGCTTCGTGGTGCCGGCCGGCAAGACGGTCGCCGTGGTCGGTCCGTCCGGCGCCGGCAAATCCACCATCTCGCGCATTCTCTACCGCTTCTACGACATCAAGTCGGGCAGCGTGACGATCGACGGCCAGGACATCCGCGACGTGACGCAGGCCAGCCTGCGCCAAGCGATCGGCATCGTTCCGCAGGACACGGTGCTGTTCAACGACACCGTGAAATACAACATCGCCTATGGCCGGATCGGCGCCACGGAGGCCGAAGTGAAGGAGGCGGCGCGCTACGCCCAGATCGACAAGTTCATCGGCGAATTGCCGCTCGGTTTCGACGCCATGGTCGGCGAGCGCGGCCTCAAGCTCTCGGGCGGCGAGAAGCAGCGCGTCGCCATCGCCCGCACCATTCTCAAGAACCCGCCGATCCTCTTGCTGGACGAGGCCACGTCGGCGCTCGATACCCACACCGAGCGCGAAATCCAGGGCGCGCTCTCGGAAGTCTCACGCAACCGCACCTCGCTGGTCATCGCCCATCGCCTCTCGACCGTGATCGATGCCGACGAGATCCTGGTGCTGGACCATGGCGAGATCGTCGAGCGCGGCCGTCACGGCGAACTGGTGGAGCGCGGCGGCGCCTACGCGTCGATGTGGAACAAGCAGAAGCAGGCCGCCGAGGCGCTGGAAATCCTCAAAGCCGTCGAGAACGATCCCGAAGTGGCGCCCGGCGTGGCCCGCGCCACGCCGGTTGCCGCCGACTGATTGTTCCTTCGCCGCCTTACTCCGCGGGCTGCGCGTCGGGCTCGCCGCCGCGCCAGCCGCGAACGAGTTGCCCCTGCGTCGCCCGCGCAGTGGCGACGCGCGCGCGCCGTTCGCGCCAGCGATAGGGCAGGGCCAGCATCGACGGCACCAGCCCCAGCGTGATCATCTTGGAGAATCCCAGGCCGAACACGATCGCCGTGGACAGCTGAACCCACATCAGGCCGTTCGGACCGCCGATCGTGACCTCGCGGGTCGCGAAGTTGATCTCGATCGCGAACATCATCGGCAGCAGGCCGCCGATGGCCGTGATCGTGGTCAGGAACACGGGCCGCAGGCGCTGGGCGCTGGAGCGGATCACCGCCTCGATCGGGTCCATGCCCGAATCGCGCAGGCGATGGAACGTGTCGATCAGCACGATGTTGTGGTTCACCACGATGCCGGCGAGCGCCAGCATGCCGGTGCCCGACATGATGATCGAGAACGGCTGGCCCATCACCACCATACCCAGCAGCGCGCCGATCATCGCCAGCACCACCGCCACCAGGATCAGTCCGGCGTGGTAGAAGCTGTTGAACATCGCCAGCAGCACCATCGCGATCAGGAACAGCGCCAGGAACGCCGCCTCGATCAGGAACATGCCGGACTCGGCCTGCTGTTCGCTGCCGCCCTTGAACGACACGCGGACGTCGTGCGGCATGGTCTGTGTCGCAAGCCATTTCTGGATCACCGCAATCTCGGCATTGGCGTTGATACCCGGCTTCACATTGGCGCGGACGTGATAGACGCGATGGCCGTCGACGCGCTCGATGGCGCTGACCTGCTGCGCCGGCGTCATGGTCACGAAGTTGCTGATCGGGACCATGCTGCCGTCGGCGGTGGTGATGCGCAGATCGTCGAGCGCGTGGATGCCGCGCGACTGGCTCGGGTAGCGTACGCGGATGTCGACCTCGTCCTGGCTGTCGTCGGGACGGTATTTGCCGACCAGGATGCCGTTGGTGACGAGCTGGACGGCCGTGCCGATGGACTGCGCGTTGGCGCCGAAGCGACTGGCGATCTCACGATTGATGTTGAGATCCCATTCGATGCCGGGCAGCGGCCTGGTATCCTCGACGTCGCGCAACTCGGACATCTTGTCCATATGCGCGCGGATCAAGGCGGCGGTCTGGGCGAGTTCGACATAGTCGTCCGAAGAGACATCTATCATGATGTCTTTGCCGGTCGGCGGGCCGCTCTGCGGCTCGCGCACTTCGATATGCACGCCGGGGATGTTGGAGGTCTTCTGCCGGATTTCCTCCTGGATCAGCTTGCCGGAGGGGCGCTCGCGATAGTCCTTCATCTCGACGCCGAGCCGGCCGATATTGTCGACCGGCACGCCGCCGTTGCTGTTGGACGAGATGCTTTGTCCGCCGGACGAGGCATAGATTGCGCGGATGCCCGGTATCGTCTGCGCGATCCGCGAGATCTGCATGACAATATCGCGTTTCTCGCCCGCCGAAAGATTGCCGCGGGCCGAGATGAACACCTGGGCATAACTCGGATCTTCGTCGGCGAAGAAGATCGAGCCGTGATTGAACACAACGAACAGACCGATGACGCCGAAGACGATTCCCGCCGCTCCCAAAATGACGCGACCCGGAAAGCGGGTCAGCGTCTCGGACAGATGCGCATACCAACCCGTGACGCCCGGGATGTCGCGCCAGTCGCCGGTTTCGGAGGCTTCGATCGCCCGTTCCTGCTCCGGGTCCGCCTTCGGCGCCTTGCCGAAGATGCCGCCCAGCACCGGCAGGAAGACCAGCGCCACCACCATCGAGGCCGACAGGATGATGATCAGCGTGATCGGAAAATAGCTCATGAACTTGCCGGCGACGCCCGGCCACAACAGCATCGGCAGGAAGGCGCCGATCATGGTCGCGGTGGCGCTGACCACCGGCCAGAACATGCGCAGCGCCGCTTCGGAGAACGCCTGTTTGGGCTTGTGCCCTTCCGTCATTTTGCGGTCGGCATACTCGACCACGATGATCGCGCCATCGACCAGGATGCCGACGGCCAGCAGCATGCCGAACATGATCATCATGTTGAGCGACATGCCGATGCTGTTGAGCACCATGAAGGCCATCAGGAACGAGGTCGGGATCGCGACGCCGACCAGAAGGCCGGCCCGCACGCCGAGCGCCCCGACGACGATGATCATCACCAGCACGACGGCGAGGAGGATGGAATCCGACAGCGACCCCAACATGTCGCGGATATCGGTCGAATTGTCGTACAGATAGGTGACGTGTACGCCGGACGGCCAGGTCTTGGCCTCCTTGTCGACGATTTGGCGCACCGCCGCGTTGTTGGCGATGATGTTGGAGCCGATGCGCTTGCTGACGTCCAGAGAGATCGTCGGCTGGCCGTTCACCCGCGCATAGGTTGTGGGATCGTAGAACGTCCGGCGCACCTCGGCGACGCTGGCCAGAGTGATCGTGGAATTCGCCGTCGAGCGGATCGGCAAGTTGAGCAGATCCGAGGCGTCCGAGATGACGCCCGGTACCTTGACCGCGAAACTGCCATGGCCGGTGTCGATCAGGCCGGCCGCGATCAGCCGGTTGTTGTTGGAGACCGCCGCGAACATCTCCTGCTGGGAAATGCCGTAGCTCTCCAATTTCGCCTGATCGATGACGATCTCCAGCATCTCGTTGCGTTCGCCGTTGATGTCGACGTCCAGCACGCTGGGAATGGTCTTGATTTCGTCCTTCAGGTCGCGCGCCAGCTTGAGCAGCGTGCGCTCGGGCACGTTGCCCGACAGGGCGACGGAAATGACCGGCTGCAGGGCGATGTTGAACTCGCGGACCGATGGCGGATTGGCTTCCTGCGGCAGCAGCGATCTGGTCTCGTCGACCTGGGCCCGGACGTCGGCGAGCGCCTTGGATTTGTTGAAGTTGACGTCGAACTCCAGAATGATCACCGCGAAGCCGGTATAGGCGCGCGCGGTGATGGTCTGCAGCCCTTCGACCGAGCGCAGGCCGGTCTCCAGCGGCTTGACCAGCAGGCGTTCGCTATCCTCCGGGCTGATGCCCGGATAGGAGACCTGCACCATCAGCATCGGGATCGGTATGTCCGGCTGGGCTTCCTTCGGAATCTTGATGAAGGCTATGACGCCGCTGATGATGACGACCAAGATCAGCGCAATCACGACGCGCGTGTTGGCGACAGCCCATTCGACAATTCTGGTCATGACGATTTTCCGTTTTTCTCCGCCACCGGCTCGACGCGCTGGCCGTCGCTGACGAATTCCTGTCCCACGGTAATCACATTCACCTTGTCCGGAAGGCCAGACACCCACGAACCGTCCGGTCCGTCCGATATGATGGCGACCGGGATGAAGCGCACGATGTTGTCCGCTACCACGCGCACGCCGACCTTGCCGGTGTCGTCGAGCACCATGATGCCGGGCGAGATGTGCTGTGCCATCAGCCGGCGCACGGAGATGTGAATATCGGCCGTCACGCCGTCACGCAGCTTGGCGTCGGGATTGGGCAGCTCGACTTCGACGCGGAAGGCCCGCGTCAAGGGATCGGCGCGGTCGGCCACGAAGCGGACCTTGCCGTTGACCACTTCGCCGGAAACGAGGTTCGCGGTCGCCGCGTCGCCCAGGCTGATCTGTCCGACCTGCTGTTCGGAAACGGTGCCCACGGCCAGGAACGGTTCGGGTGCGATCACCATCTCGCACTTGTCGCCGGCACGCATATAGTCGCCGGCGCTGACATAGCGGTCGTCCACGATGCCGTCGAACGGCGCCTTGATGCGCGTGTTGGCGAGCTGGACGTTCATCGTCGCGAGCCCGGCGCTGGCCTGCGCATAGGCCGCCTCGGCTTGCGCCAGCTGCGTCTTCGAGCGGAAGCCCTGCTTGTAGAGGTCCTGCGCCACTTGCAGTTCTTTCAGCGTTTGCGCGACCGCCGCCGACGCTTGGGCGGCCTTTGCGCCGCGGTCGTTGAGCTTGATCTCGCAGAGCGTGTCGCCCTTTCTGACGTGATCGCCCTTGTCGAAATGGATGGCCTGCACCACGCCTTCGACTTCGGCGCGGACATCGACCTCGTGCATGGCCTGCGTGCGGCCGCGCACGTTGATCGTCGCGTCGCGCGCCGACGCCACCAGCATGCTGACGCGCACGCGCGGGATTCCGTTCGGCTTGGCCATATCGTCGTCCACATGCGACGCGGCCGAACCGCCGTTCAACAGGCCCGTCGCGACCCAGATGATCACCAGCATGGCGATGCCGCCGGCCCACTGATAGCGCGGCTTCAGGGCCAGCCAGAAGCCCGGCATGATCGCGTCATACCAGCGGCCGAGCGTCGATCCGATTTGCCTGAACATGAAACCGGTGCTCCGTTATTCGGCCGCCTGGGCCAATTGTTGTTTTTCGACTTCCGCGCGATGGGTGCGCAGGAAATCCAGAATTGCGACATAGACCGCGCGCCCGAACCCGCCGACGAACTGTTCGCCGCTGGATTGAGATGCATCCTGATGCTCGTTCAGATGCGCCAGCTTCTGCTCGACCTGACCGATATAGGTATCGAGCATCCCGCTGACGCGGCTTTGCGGCAACAAATCGGCAAAAAGCATCGCGAATACGAAGGGCGAGCGATGCCGGTCTTCCGGCAGCGGCTTCAGCAGCGAGGCGACGAACTGGCTGCGGCCGGTCGGCGTGATCGAATAGACCTTGCGGTCCGGGCGCTTCTCCTGGGCCTCGGATCGCACCGAGACATAGCCTTCGTCGGTCAGCCGGTTCAGCGCCGGATAGATCGAGCCGAAGCTCGCCTCGACGAAATGCTGGTAGCCGTCGTCCTCGAACAGCTTCTTGATTTCGTAACCGGTGGCGTCGCCGCGGGTCAGAATGCCCAGACAGATAGTGCGTACGTCCATGACCAGGCCCCTGCGATCTATATAGGTCCGATATAGATCGACGCTATATATGTTCGCAGGTGCGAAATTCAAGCTAACAGCGCAAATTTACCGTGCGGCACGGGGTTGCATCTGGGGCAACCGTCGCAACTAGTAAATAAGCTATTTCACAGAAAGGCTTAGATGACCTCGACGCGGTCGACTTCGACGCCCTTTTGGCCCTGCCGGGTGGAATAGCGGATCCGCTGCTCCGGCTCCAGGACCTGCACGCCCGAGCGCCTGAGCGCGCTGGCGTGGATATAGACGTCGCCGCTGCCGCTGTCCGGCATGACAAAGCCGAAGCCCTTCTGGTCGTTGAAGAACTTCACCTTGCCTTCGACCATCGGGCCGCTCGGCCCGGCATCGCGGTTGCCGCCGCCGCTGAAGCGGTCGCCCCCGCCGCTGAAACGATCGCCGCCGCTGAAGCGGTCGCCACCGCCACCGAAGCGGTCACCACCACCGCTGAAGCGGTCGCCGCCGCCGAACCGGTCGCCGCCGCCGAACCTGTCGCCACCGCCGCCAAAACGGTCTCCGCCGCCGCCGAAGCCGCCGCGTCCACCACCGCCGCCGCCGCGCCGTCCGCCGCCATCGCCGAAGTCGCGGCGCGGTCCGCGCGGCGCGCTGGTGTCGGCCGTGCTGGTGTCGACGCTATGCACCGCCACGACCTGGAGCCCGCGCGGGGAATCCTGCAGATCGCAAACGATGGTCGCGCCCTGTGGCAGTTCCGCATGCCCGGCCGCCTGCAGCGCCGAGGCGTGACAGAAGGCGTCACCGCCGTTTTCTAGAGTGATGAAACCGTAGCCCTTGGTCCCGTTGAACCACTTGACCGTGCCCTTAACAGACGCTTGCGCCAGACCGCCGCGCGAGCCGCCACTATCGAAGTTCGCCATGATGCCGCCGAAATGCCCAATGCCCCGCCGGAAACACCCAATTCCGCGCCCGCTCGTCCGGCTAGGAGGGGGCGCGTCCCAAGCATCATGCGCAAAACTAGGGTGAATCCGCAACTGGGGTGGGACTGTTCGGAGCGCTCCGTCACGGGGCTTGGCGCGCGCCCATAGTACCATCGCGCAGCACATCGCCGGCCGGGTCGGCCAAAGGCATAGCCCGGACCCGGTGATGCCCTGGTTTATCAGCCGATGAACCGCGCGAAGCACCGGAGGTTATTGCTTTTTTTGTCCTTCGCCCGTTCCAGCGCGCCTATTTGAGGAATTCGAGAAGGATCACGTTGACGCGTTCCGGCTCGTCATGCGCCACCCAATGGGTTGCGTCGTCCAGGAAGGTGAGGCGCGCGTCGGCGCACAGCGCTCTGCTCGCCTCGGCCAGTGCGGGCAGGGCGTAGCGGTCCTGGCGGCCCCAAATGATCTGTACTGGCACGCGGATGCTGCCCGGCGCGATCGGCTCGAATCTGTGCCGCAGGATGGCGCGGTACCAGTTGAGCATCGCCGTCAGCGCGCCGGGCTGCCGCCAGGCCGCGCGATAGAGGTCGGCCTCTTCATCGGATAGCGGCGCCTTGGCTTCGCGCAAGGCGCCGACCAGCGCGCGGTAATTTCCGCTGCGCATCAGAGCTTCCGGCAGGAACGGGACCTGGAAGGCGCGCACATACCAGCTCGCCTTGCGCTGCACCGGATCGTGTTTCATCGCCTGCGTCCACACCACCGGATGCGGACAGTTGAGCACCGCGAGCTTGCGGATTTTTTGCGGGCTCCGCGTCGCCGTCCACCACGCCGCCACCGCACCCCAATCGTGACCGACGAGCGCGAACGGCTCATTGGTGTAATGCGCCGCCAGCGCCACGACGTCGCCCGCCAGCTTGTCGACATCGTAATTCGCGATGCCTTTTGGCTTATCCGACAGATTGTAGCCACGCTGATCGGGCGCCACGACGCGATACCCCGCCGCCGCCAGCGCCCCGATCTGATAACGCCAGCCGAACCAGAACTCCGGAAAGCCATGCAGCAGGATGACCAGCGGCCCGTCTTCGGGCCCGGCCTCGGCGACGTGCAAGGTCACATCGTTGCAAATGCGCTTCGTGAAGCGGACGCCGGAGCGATCGATCATGCGCTTTCTTAGGGCGGCAAAGTTCCCGTAGGCAATCGTCCCAGCTTGACTTCCTGTTAATCCCCCGCCTATACGCTGCCCCATCACCTCGCGGTCGCACGAGGCGCGCCGAGCAATTTGCGCGTTCCCACCGCAGGCTTCATAGAAAACTCCCGTTTGCTCCAGATGTGCGTGGATGACGGCAACAAGCCGTTGCGCCCGTGCATTCCGCACGTTTTGCGCGGTTAAGGACTACTTGTGACTCATTTAACGTTCGCCAATCTCGGCCTTTCCGAGCCGCTTTTGCGCGCTCTCTCCGACGAGAACTACACCCAACCGACCCCGATCCAGCTGCGCGCCATCCCGGCGCTGCTGGCCGGCCGGGACCTGCTCGGCATCGCCCAGACCGGCACCGGCAAGACCGCCGCCTTCGGCCTGCCGCTGCTCCAGCGTCTCGCCGAGAGCCGCGTGCCGCCCGCCCATCGCGGCGCCCGCGCCCTGATCCTGGCGCCGACCCGCGAGCTGGCCGTCCAGATCGACGCGAGCTTCAGGACCTATGGCCGTCATCTCGGCCTGCGCACCGCCGTCATCCTCGGCGGCGTCAGCCAGAATTCGCAGGTCAACGCCATGAAGCAGGGCGTCGACATCCTCGTCGCCACGCCGGGCCGCCTGCTCGACCTGGTCAAGCAGGGGCATATCCGTCTTGATGGCGTCGGCGTCCTGATCGTCGACGAAGCCGACCGCATGCTCGACATGGGCTTCATCAAGGACGTCCGCCGCATCGTCGCGATGCTGCCGAAAAAGCGCCAGTCGATGCTGTTCTCCGCCACCATGCCGGACGACGTCGTCAAGCTGGTCGGCGACATGCTGATCCAGCCGGAACGCATCGAGGTCTCGCCGCCCACCAAGACGGCCGACCGCATCGACCAGCGCGTCATCCATATCGACCAGAAGGACAAGCGGGCGCTGCTCAGCCACCTGCTGCGCGACGACGCCTTCAAGCGCGTCATCGTCTTCACACGCACCAAGCACATCGCCAACCGCGTCTCCGACCATCTGGAGAAGGCGGGCTTCAAGTCCGATGCCATTCACGGCAACAAGTCGCAGAATGCCCGTCAGCGGGCGCTGGACGGCTTCAAGTCCGGCCATGTCCGCGTGCTGGTCGCCACCGACATCGCGGCCCGCGGCGTCGATGTCGATGACGTCACGCATGTCATCAACTTCGAGCTGCCCAACGAGCCGGAGAGCTATGTCCACCGTATCGGCCGCACCGCGCGCGCCGGCTCGGAAGGCATCGCGATCTCGTTCTGCGACCACTCCGAACGGATCTATCTGCGCGACATCGAGCGTCTGGTGAAGCGCCAGATCCCGGTGGTGGCGCACGATCTACCGGCCAGCAGCCTGAGCCCGGCCAACGCCAATGAGGAACGCCGTCCGCAAGGTCCGCGCGAGCGCAACTACAAGAACCCCAAGCGCCGCTGGGCTCCGCGCGGCGGCGGCCGCCGCGCCGCGTAACTGCGGCATCGGCCGCGCGGTTGGTAATCAGCCCGGCATGGGATCGATGATGTAGGGAATGTTCGGCGCCCAATCGCGCCGGGCATACCCTCTCCGCTGCATGCAGGCGGTGTAGGCGCGGTTGAAGATCTCATGGCGCTCGGCATGCGTGCCGGCGATGCCGCGGATGTCATAACCCCGCCGGATATCGGCGTTCGCCGCGCATGCGGCACTGTCGAGCGTGAAGGTCGATTGTGCGGCGTTTCCCGGATCGAACGCGTCCGAGGTGAGATCGCCGATCGATTCGCACCCCGCCAGGACGAACGCGCAGGCCAGCAGCGTGAAGACGTTACGCATTGCGCACGGCTCTTTGCATGTCGTCGAACGAAAAGCGCGCGATCGGCTCAAGGTCGCGAATGACGCCTTTGAGCTGCTCGGCGTTTTCCATGACGAACTCGAAGGCGCCTTCGCGGTTCTCGTTGAGGGCCGCGATGCGCTTGACCAGTTCCTGCCGCCGCTCTTCGCTCAGGTCCGGTGCGCGCAATTGTTCCTGAACGGCGGCGATCGTGTTCGTCGCGTCGAAAACGCCGTCGACCGACATGTTGACGCGCAGGGTCAGCGTGTGGATGCGCGCCCGAAGTTCGGCGTGCCGCAAATCGTAAAGCGTCTCGCGATTGCGATTGTAGATATCGACCTCGCCGACGGCCGAGCGGAACATGCGCAGCGTGATCGGCCCGTAAGGCTCGCCGATCCTCTTGGTGCTGGCGGCATAGCCCAGAAGGATGTTCAGCGTCGACAGCACCTCGCCGAAGAACAGTGCCGCGTTGCGCTCACGCCGCCGCCGCTCCAGGTACCATTCGAGCTGGGTGGCCGCGAAGCCGCCCAACGTCGCCAACAGGGCGCCCAGGAACACCGCCCAAATCGTGCTGAAATTGGAAATGAAATCCATGTCTTCGGGCCTGAGCGCCACGGTTTCCTCCCGGCTTGTCTCCCGTTATAGAAGCAGCCCGCGATGAGACCAAACTGTGCTTGAGATTTACGTCGATGGCGATGCCTGCCCGGTGAAGGCCGAGGTCGAGCAGGTGGCGGCGCGCCATGGCCTGGCCGTCATCGTCGTCAGCAATGGCGGTCTGCGCCCAAGCCGCAATCCTCTGGTCCGCCACGTCACCGTCGGCGATGGCCCCGACGCGGCCGACGACTGGATCGTGGAGCGGGCCGGCGCGGGCGACCTTGTCGTGACGGCCGACATTCCGCTGGCCTCCCGCGCCCTGAAGAACGGCGCCCACGTCCTCGGCCCCACCGGCAAAGCCTTCACCGAAGACAGCATCGGCATGGCGCTGGGCATGCGCGACTTGCACCGCCACTTGCGCGAGTCGACGCTGGGCGGCCAGACGTTCAATGCCGGATTTACGAAACAGGATCGTTCGCGCTTCCTGGGCGCGCTGGAGAACGAGATCCAGGCCATCCGCCGCGCCTTTGCCGCAGGCACGCCGCGGGCGTAGCCTGACCGGCGTTCCAGGGGCAGACGGCCATGAAGGTCTCGCGCATCGCCGGCGCTTTGGGCGCGGAGATTTCCGGCATCGAGCTGTCCGCCGACCTGTCGCCGGCGACGGTCGCGGAACTGCGCCAAATCTGGCTCGAGCATCTGGTGCTCTTCTTCCACGACCAGAATCTGCCGCCAGCGCGGTTGCTGGCGCTGGCGCGGCGCTTCGGCGAGCCGATGGACTATCCGTTCCTCAAAGGCCTGGACGACTTTCCACAAGTCACCACCGTCGCGAAGCTCGAACATGAGACGGTGAATTTCGGCGGCATCTGGCATTCGGACACGACCTATCTGCCGCAGCCGCCTAGCGCCACGCTGCTGATCGCACGCGAAGTGCCGCCTCAAGGCGGCGACACGTTGTTCGCCAATCAATATCTCGCCTACGAAACGCTGTCCGCCGGCTTGCGGCGCCTGCTCGAGGGACTCCATGCCGTCAGCAGTTCGGCGAACGCCGATGCGTCGAAGACCCGCGAGGACCGTATCCGCGAAAGCGGCAAGAACGATGTCGCCGAGGAATTCACCACCACCCATCCCGTCTTGCGCACCCATCCGGAGACCGGCCGCAAGTCGCTCTACGTCAATCCGGCCCACACGGTCCGCTTTGAAGGCATGACGGACGAGGAGAGTGCGCCGCTTCTTCAGTTGCTGTTCCGCCATCAGGTCCGCGCCGAATTCACCTGCCGGTTTTCCTGGCGCATCGGCTCGCTGGCGCTGTGGGACAATCGCTGTGCGTTGCACAATCCGGTCAACGACTATCAGGGCTATCGCCGCATCATGCACCGCATCACACTCAAGGGCGACGTTCCGTGCTGACGCCGCCTTGATCGCAGCGCAATCCCGGCACAGGGTGTCACGCGCGCATCCGAGGCGAATATGAAGCTGCATCAGACCTACCTCTCGCCGTTTCCGACCCGTGTGCGGCTGGTGCTGTACGCCAAGGGATTGGACATACCGTTCGTCGAGCCCAGCGGAATTCACGACCGCAGCGGCAAGGGCGACTACCTCAAGATCAATCCGCTCGGCCGCGTGCCGACGCTGGAACTGGATGACGGCCGCACGCTGCCCGAGTCCGAAGTCATCTGCGAATATCTGGAGGACATGTATCCCACGCCGACGCTGCGCCCCGCCGATCCGTGGGATCGCGCCCAGGTCCGCCTGATCGCGCGGCTGTGCGATTTTTATCTCGTCGTGGCGATGGTGCCGCTGTTCACCGCTTCCGGAATGGGGCGCAAAAGATGGGACAGCGCGAAGATCGACGCGGCCCTGGCCGAGGTGAAGAAATCGCTCGATTATCTCGAACACTATATCGGCACGGATGGCTACGCGGTCGGCAAGTCGCTGACCCAGGCGGATGGCGCCCTGGCACCGCAACTCATGCTGGCCTTCGAATGGGCGCCCAAACTCTTCGGCCGCGCCAGTCCGCAAGACCAATTGCCCAAACTGTCCGCCTATTGGAAAGCCATCCAGCACGATCCCATCGCGGCCCGCGTCATCCGCGAGACCTCCGACGCCATCGCGGCGGCGCAGACGCCGAAGGAAAAACAGACTTGACGCTCAGCCGCGCCGATTGCGAAGCGCTCGACCGCGCCGATCCGCTGCGCGTCTTTCGGGATCGCTTCGCACTGCCGCAAGGCGTGATCTATCTCGACGGCAATTCGCTGGGCGCGATGCCCAAGGCGGCGCGCGAGCGCTTGAGCCGAGCGCTGGACGAATGGAGCGGCGACCTCATCTCCGGCTGGAACAGCCATGGCTGGATCGATCTGCACGAGCGCGTCGGCGCCAAGATCGGCCGGCTGATCGGCGCCGGGCCGGGCGAGACCGTCGCCGGCGACTCCACCTCCATCAACCTGTTCAAGGTGCTGGCGGCGGCGCTGGCGCTCAATCCCAAGCGCCGCATCGTCCTGTCGGAGCGCGACAATTTTCCGACCGATCTTTACATCGCTGAAGGACTGATCCGCCAACTGGGCCAGGGCCACGAGTTGCGCCTCGCATCGCCGGACGAGATGGCGGGTGCGATCACGGACGATGTTGCGGTCGTCATGCTGACGCATGTCAACTACCGCACCGGGCGCATGTACGACATGAACGGGCTCACCGCTTCAGCGCATCGGCACGGCGCTGTGATGCTTTGGGACCTGGCGCATTCTGCCGGCGCGGTGCCAGTCGACCTGACCGCGGCGAACGCGGATTTCGCCATCGGCTGCGGCTACAAATTTCTTAATGGTGGGCCCGGTGCGCCGGCGTTTCTCTATGCCGCGAAGCGCCATCACGCAGCGATCCAGCCGGTGCTCACCGGCTGGTTCGGCCACGCCGCGCCGTTCGCCTTCGAGCAGTCTTGGCGGCCCGCGGACGGTATCGTGAAGCTCGCGGTCGGCACGCCGCCGATCCTCAGCCTCGTGGCGCTCGAGGCTGGCGTCGACTTGATGCTGGAGGCCTCGATTGGCGAATTGCGCCGCAAATCGCTGAAGCAGGCGGAGCTCTTCGCCGCACTGATGAAGCAGGAAGTTTCAGGCTTCGGCTTTCAACCCGCCTCGCCCGCCGATCCCGCTTTGCGCGGCAGCCAGCTCTGCTTTCAGCATGCGAACGGCTGGCCGATCATGCGCGCCCTGATCGCGCAGAACGTGATCGGCGATTTTCGCAACCCCGGAATCCTGCGCTTCGGCTTCACGCCGCTCTATCTCGGCTTCAGCGAATTGTGGGATGCTGTCGCGATCCTGCGGCAAATCATGGACACTGGAAGCTGGGACCGGCCGGAGCATCATGCGCGCCGGCGCGTGACTTGATCGCGAAAGGAACAATCGCATGCTGAATCGTCTGGTACCGAAGATTTTCTACGACCGCATGGCCGACGGCCTCGATCTCTTCGTCGACGGCATGGGATTCAAGGTCGGCTACCAGGACGACAACATGGCGGTGGTCGAGCGCGACGGCGCCAAGGCCTACATCATCGAAAGTCCGGAATTCGCCGCCAAGGACCGTCCCGAAATCGCCATCGAGACCGATGCCATCGAGGATTGGTACCGCGAGATCAGCGCCCGCCGCCCCGACCTGCTGCATCCCAACGGCAAGACGGTGCAGTTGAAACCCTGGGGCGCGCGGGAGTTCGCGCTGCTCGACAAGACGCAGGTCTGCGTTATTTTCCGCCAGTTCTGACCGGGCCGGCCGATTCAACGTCCGGTGTGATGCCAGCGGCCAAATTTCTGCTAGTCTGCCCCAAACGGGGTGGAGCAGAATGCTTCGATTGAGAGAACTGGCCGGCGTCGCCGGCGCCGCAATCCTTGCGATGGCGGCCGTCACCGCCTTTCCGGTGCTGCAAACCGTCCAGGTCAGCTTCCGCCCGGAGATCGCCGGCAAGACGTTGCGGCTGGCGTCGGATCAGGCCAATTCGGCGCTTCACTTAGCCTTTGGCGGCCCGCCCGCGCCGCAGAAACAGCCGCAGCCCGTTGTCGTTCCCGATCCCGCAGTTGCGATGCAGCAGGACGCCGCCGGTCGGTTGCGCTCGAAAATCCCGGCCGACCTCTATTCCTATTTCGACGTCTATCTCTACATCAGCAAGGCCGCCACCGGCTCGCTCGCCCAGCACCTGTATATGTTCCACAAGGATGCGGCGGACAATCTGGTGTTCGAGCAGAGCTTCCCGGTGTCGACCGGCCGCGAGCGGCACGAGAAATATTTCACCTCGACGCCGGCCGGTCTGTTCGAACTCGATCCCAACCGCTTCGAGCGCGTGCACTACTCGCACACCTGGAACGGTGCGGCGATGCCGTTTGCGATGTTCCTCAATGCCACGATCAAGGGCCGCCAGACCGGCGTCGCGCTGCATTCGGCGTCCAGCCATGTCGCCGAGCTCGGCAGCCGTGCTTCCGGCGGCTGCGTGCGGCTACCGCCCGAGAAGGCGGCCGAATTGTTTCAACGCTTCCAGGCCGAGGAACGCGGCATGGTTCCGATCTTCGCCTATGACGCCGCGCATCGCCGCACCAGCGGCGACGGCGCGACGCTGCGCGATTCGAGCGGCCGCCCCATCCTGACGCAAGGCTATCGCGTGCTGGTCTTCATCGAGGATTATCCCGGCGGGCCGGCGCTGGTGGCCGTGGTGGCCTGATCAGCGCGTCAGGCTCAGCGCCAGGGCTTCGGCGACCTTGATGCCGTCGACGCCGGCCGAGAGAATCCCGCCGGCGAAGCCCGCGCCTTCGCCGGCCGGATAAAGTCCCTTGGTGTTGAGGCTCTGAAAATCCGCGCCGCGCCGGATGCGGATGGGCGAGGAGGTGCGCGTCTCCACGCCGGTCAGCATGGCATCGTCCATGGCGAAACCCGGCAGCTGCCGTCCAAACGCCGGCAGCGCCTCGCGGATGGCGTCGACGGCGTAATCCGGCAGGCAGTCCGACAGATCGGTGAGATGCACGCCGGGTTTGTAGGATGGCGTGACCGCGCCGAGTTCCGTCGAAGGCCGCCCGGCCAGGAAGTCGCCGACCTTCTGTCCCGGCGCCTTGTACGTGCCGCCGCCGGCAGCGAAGGCGCGCGCCTCCCATTTGCGCTGCAATTCGATCCCGGCCAGCACGTGTTCGGGATAATCCACCGGCGTGATGCCGACCACGATGCCGGAATTGGCGTTGCGCTCGCCCCGCGAATATTGGCTCATGCCGTTGGTGGCGACGCGGCCCGCTTCGCTGGTCGCCGCCACCACGGTACCACCGGGGCACATGCAGAAGCTATAGACCGAACGGCCGTTGGCGGCGTGATGCACCAGCCGGTACTCCGCCGCGCCCAGTTCCTTGATCGTTCGTCCGTAACGGGCGCGGTCGATCAACGATTGCGGATGCTCGATGCGGAAGCCGATGGAGAACGGCTTGGCCTCCATGTCGACGCCGCGTGCCTGCAGCATCTCGAACGTGTCGCGCGCGCTGTGGCCGACCGCGAGGACGATTTGGTCGCATTCGATCCGCTCGCCGTTCGACAGGGCGACGCCGCGCACCCGCCGCTCGCCGTCCCGGGTCTCGATGTCGAGATCGCTGACGCGATGCTGGAAACGGTATTCGCCGCCCAGTCCCTCGATCGTGGCGCGCAGGCTTTCCACCATCGTCACCAGGCGGAAGGTGCCGATATGCGGATGCGCCTCGGTAAGTATTTCCTCCGGCGCGCCCGCCTTGACGAATTCGCTCAGCACCTTGCGCCCCAGATGGCGCGGGTCCTTGATCTGGCTGTAGAGCTTGCCGTCCGAGAACGTGCCGGCGCCGCCTTCGCCGAACTGCACGTTGGATTCGGGATCGAGCACCGATTTGCGCCACAGGCCCCAGGTGTCCTTGGTGCGTTCGCGCACGACCTTGCCGCGGTCCAGGATGATGGGGCGAAAGCCCATCTGCGCCAGGATCAGCCCGGCGAACAGCCCGCAAGGCCCAGCGCCGATCACCACCGGGCGCTGGAACGGCGTCTGCGGCGCCTTTGCCACGAAGCGATAGGCGATGTCCGGCGCCGGCTGGACATGCGGATCGCGCGCGAAACGCTTCAGCACTGCCGCTTCGTTCTTCACCGCCACGTCCAGCGAATAGACGAAAAGAATAGCGTTCTTCCTGCGCGCATCGTAGCCGCGCTTGAAGACCGCGAAAGATTCAAGATCGCCGGCCGGCAACCCCAGGCGCTTGAGGATCGCAGGCTTGAGTGCCTCCGGCCCGTGATCGAGCGGCAGCTTGATTTCCGTCAGGCGGAGCATGGCGGAGCAATAGGCGAGAGCCTCGCGAAAGTGAAGGGCGCTTGCGGTCGGCGCGCGCCTTGCCGATACAGACAGGATGAACGGGACGCCACCCAGCATTGCCGTGATCGGCGCCGGCCCGGCCGGGCTGATGGCCGCCGAAGTGTTGAGCGCCGGCGGCGCGGCGGTGACCGTCTATGACCGCATGCCGTCGGTCGGGCGCAAGTTCCTCATGGCCGGACGCGGCGGTCTCAACCTCACCCACAGCGAGCCGTTCGAGACCTTCGCTGGACGTTACGGCGGGGCCGCCGCGAGCCTGCGTCCGATGCTGGACGCCTTGCCGCCCGCCGCGCTGATCGCCTGGGCCAACGGTCTTGGGCAGGAGACCTTCGTCGGCTCCAGCGGCCGCGTTTTTCCACGGACGATGAAAGCCTCGCCGCTGTTGCGCGCCTGGCTCGCGCGGCTGAACGATCAGGGCGTGCGGTTTGCTCTGCGGCACGACTGGCTCGGTTGGGTCGATGACGGCGTGCTGCGGTTTCGCACCGACAAGGATGAACTCGTCCGGCTTGAGCCGGCGGCGACGGTTCTGGCGCTCGGCGGCGCAAGCTGGCCGAAACTGGGCTCCAATGGCGCATGGGTGCGCATCCTTGAGAAGAAGGGCATTGCCGTCTCGCCGCTGCGGTCAGCCAATTGCGGGTTCACAATGCCGTGGAGCGATGTCTTCCGACAACGCTTCGCAGGGCAGCCGCTCAAAAATGCATCCTTCCGGTTCGATGGCCGCTCCGTTCGCGGCGAGGCGACGATCACCCAATACGGCATCGAGGGCGGCGCGATCTACGCCCTGTCGTCCGCCATTCGCGAGACTATTCAGTACGATGGCAATGCCATGCTTGAAATCGATCTCAGGCCTGAGGTTTCCGAGGAGCAGCTCCTGCAAAGGCTGAAAAGACCGCGCGGCAAGGACTCCCTGACCAACCACCTGCGCAAGACGCTGAAGCTGTCGCCGCTGGAGATCAATCTGCTGCGTGAGGTCCATGGCGCGGCGTTCGTTCCTGACGCCACCATGTTGGCCAAGCACGTCAAGCACACTCCAGTGAACCTGGCAGGCGTACAAAAGCTGGATCGTGCCATTTCGACGGCCGGTGGCATCTGCTTCGCGGCGCTCGACGAGACCCTCATGCTCAAGGCGCTGCCAGGCGCTTACGCGGTCGGCGAGATGCTGGATTGGGAAGCGCCGACCGGCGGCTACCTGCTGCAAGCCTGCTTCGCGACGGGCGCTTTCGCCGCGCACGCGATCCTGCATAAGATCGCACCATGACTCACATCCTGGCCTTTCACGCCCACCCCGACGACATCGAAACGCTCGGCGCCGGCACGCTGGCGCTGCTGGCCGCGTCCGGTCACCGCATCAGCATCGCGACCATGACGGCCGGCGATTGCGGCTCGGTCGAAACCGGGCTTGAGGAAACCGCGCGTATCCGGCGCGCCGAAGCCAACACGTCGGCCGCCGTGATCGGCGCCGATTATCGTTGCGCCGGCATCGGCGATCTTTCGGTCTTCAACGACGACGCCACGCGGCGCCGCACGGTCGAGCTGATCCGCACGGCTGGCCCTGACATCGTCATCACCGGCTCTCCGGCCGACTATCATCCCGATCACGAGGCCACCAGCACGCTGGTGCGCGATGCCTGTTTCGCCGCGCCGATCGCCAACTACAAGACCGGTCCGGCGCCGCTGCTCGCCCGCATTCCGCACCTCTATTTCATGGACCCGATCGAAGGCCGCGACCGCGAAGGCAACCGGATCGCACCGCAATTCGGCGTCGATGTCTCGCCGTTCTTCGCGCAGAAGCGCGCCATGCTCATGGCCCATATCAGCCAGCGCAATTGGGTCGCCAAGCAGCACGACATCGACGACCTGACGGCTTCCATGGAGCGCTGGACCGCCAAGCGCGGCAAGATGTTCGGCGTCGCCTATGCCGAGGGGTTCCGGCAATATGCTGGAACTCCCTATCCGCGCTCGCCGCTACTCCAGGAACTCGCCGGCGGCGCGCTGCTCGCCATGCGCTGAGCGACGGAGGGCGCGTTTCCCCGCGTTGAACCGCAATAGGGACATTGGCAACCGGAGCAAACGGGAACTCATCATGTCGCTTGAAGGCGCCATCGCGGCACACCGGTTCGGTCTCGGCGCCCGGCCGGGCGAGATCGACCGCGCCAGCCACAATCCGAAAAGCTGGCTGCTGACCCAGATCAATGTCGCCGCCGACCCGCCCACACCGCTGGACGGCGGCAGCTTCCAGAGCGGCGGCGAGTTGGTCATCGAGATGCTCAAATACCGCCGCGACCAGTTCATGGCGCGGCGCAACGGCACCGGTGGCGACCCGGTCAAGAAATTCTTCCAGACACGGGTCAAGATGTTCACCGACGAGCTGGCGGCGCGCTACGCCCATGGCTTCACCACCGACCGGCCCTTCGCCGAGCGCCTGGTGTGGTTCTGGAGCAATCACTTCGTGGTCTCGGCGCAGAACCCGCGGGCCACGACCATGGTTGGCGCCTTCGAGCGCGAAGCCATCCGCCCGCACATCACCGGCAAGTTCGAGGACATGGTCCTGGCCTCGATGAGCCATCCGGCGATGCTGCTCTATCTCGACAATGCGGAATCGATCCCCAATTATATACTTGACTTAGCCATCCAGGATAGGGTACTTTAGGGGCATAGAGGAACTGCCCCATGACTTGCGACCTGACAAACCCGATTTTCTCCAATGAAGCCAAGGCTTTGGAGCATATGGAAAACGACCGCTGGCCGGGCGGAAACGTGACTTGCCCGCTCTGCGGCGTGGTCGGGGAAGCCCGCAAGATGGGCGGCGCGACGCAGGCCGGAATGTTCCTTTGCAACGCCTGCCGGGGCAAGTTTTCGGTCCGCACCGGGACCGGTTTTGAGCGGTCGCACATCCCGCTTCACAAGTGGCTTCTGGCGACGCACCTCATGGCGTCGAGCAAGAAGGGGATCAGCGCCCACCAGCTGCACCGGATGCTCGGGATCACCTACAAGTCGGCGTGGTTCATGTGCCACCGCATCCGCGAAGCGATGGCGCCTGCGGCCAACGCTGGCCCGCTTGGTGGCGAGGGACAGATCGTTGAGGCTGACGAACTCTACATCGCCAAGGCCCCGCTGGAACGCTCTACGCGCAAGACTGACGGCACGCGCTTCAGCAAGGGTGGCATGAAGGGCGGCGCGAACAAGCATGTTGTGGTCGCGCTGGTCGAACGTGGCGGCAAGGTCCGTTCCATGCACATGAGGAACGGTATCGACAAGGCGACGATGGCCGAACTTGTCGCCAACTACGTCCGCAAGGAAAGCCGCCTTCATACCGATGAAAGCCGCCTATACAACGAGGCTGGCAAGCATGTCGCGAAGCATGAAACCGTGCGGCATGCGAAGGGCGAATATGCTCGTGGCGACGTTCACAGCAATACGGCCGAGGGCTATTTCGGAGTTTTCACACGCGGCTTGATCGGAACTTATCAGCACGTTTCCGAACAGCACCTTTCGCGCTACCTCGCCGAATTCGATTTCAGAATGTCCAATCGCGTTGCATTAGGAGTGCATGACGTGAGCCGTGCGGCTCGCATCCTCAAGGGTGCGGAAGGCAAGCGGCTCACGTATCGACAGACGGCTAACTGAAAACGCCAAATTCCGCGCAGGGCGGACCAAACTCCGCTGGTTTCTAGCGTTGCTAGACGAATAGCAGAAACCCACCGAATGACTCTGTAGACGCCTACGGCTATCCTAGTTGTTGGGCCACGCTAGGAGAATTCTATGGGTGACGTACGATTCGTCGGCCAGTCGCCTTACGTGCTGCCCACACCGCAACATACAAAAGTATATCGCGTACAAGACGGGGTGGAGGTGCATATTCGTCTTCTAGAAACCCAGCCCAACCTTCATTTTCTAGACGCCGTCTTTCGGCTGACGAATAAACAAGCTGAACTTCTTGTGGTCCAGTTGAAATCAGGAATGTCTTAGACTTCTGCTCTGCCATAGTGACTTCGGCTCCTCTTCCGGTGTAGTGTTTCCACCGGAACGGCGCGCGAGCCGAGACTGAGGATGGACGCGGCGTTGGCGCGCCGCCCATCAATCCCACTCTACTACGGTCCGTACTCGTTTTGAAGCGAGCCGCCCATTTGGCGGACTTGAAAAACCACGATCAGTTGCCGGGCAGCTTGCGCTATCGTGTTTAGTGGATGCACAGCGCAATAGCCGTCGATCCATGCCGCGATCCCGTCTGAGTCTGTTCCAGATGCTATGTCATCGGTTTTTGTCCAATGGTACTCGTTGTAGGCAGTGAGATACCCCAGCACCCAACCGCTTTCTGGATACCACCTGTCCGTAAGTCTGGCTTGCTTCCATACTCCACATGACACCGTTCCCTGACCGTGAATTGTGAACTGCGTTGATGCAGCATTAGCAGGAGCGATCCATAAGATTGCGACGAACAACAATGCGCGTTTCATCGTTGTGCCTGCAGCGAATAGCCCTTTGCCTGCATGCAAAGGCGTATTGCGGAGGCGGCACGCCTGTTGTTGTGAATGAGATCGCCTAAGGCAGAACCGAGTGCCGCCCCGGAGTCGGGCTCAATCGTGGTCGTTGTCGTGCCGCCGAAATAATCCGTATTGGCAACGTAGCTGTTCACTTGCGTATGTCGCTCGGGCATGCCCATCGCGACGAGCCGGCAACCGGCGAAGTCTTGATTGAACTGCGCTTTGGTGGTGCCGTTCCGTGCGTATTGGTCCGGGCCGGAAACGCACCCCGATAGCGCAAAAGCCAAAAACCCGATAGCAAGAGTACGTTTCATTCTCCCCTCCAACCTGGCGATCGGGGAGTTCAGAAACCTCAACTAGCAAGGTTGCACGCGTCTTTAGGCTTTCGCCCTGAACATACACGCGTGCCTCCTCGACCATATGGTGAGGAGTGCGTTTGCGGCGGCACTTACGCCGCTAGTTGAGAGGTTCTGACACCCCGGAGCAGCCTGCGGGCCGCTCTACAGGGACTTTAGCGTGAGATTACGAAACACGCGAATCTGTGGGTTTCTTGACTGTTTTACGCGACTTGGTAGGCCGACTCAGCGTCGTCTTGGTCTTGGCATGGGGCGTCCGTGGCGTATTGAGCATCCGCCTAAGAGCGGCTTCGCGTCTACGCTCGGTTTCTTTTTCGCTGAATTGTTCGTCGCTCATGGGGGAAGTTCTAGCATGGGACAAAAACCTCCGAAACCCGCTGACCGCCCTTCGTCTCCGCGCGTCAAACAAAAAAATAATGCAGAAACAACCTTTGATCCGATGCCGAGAATTTTCAACGACGTGAAGACGGCATTGGCAACCATAAAGCGCACAAAGGACGTTTCAATCAGCACCGTGATTGTATCGGCTTCTCTTTTAGAGAAAATGCTACAGTTAGGAATCGCTCTCAAATTCCGCAAACCAATGAGTGCGAGCGAGACTGCATCGCTATTCTCATTTTCAGGCACGTTTGGAGACTTCGCGACAAAAATCAGGGTCTGTCATGCCTTCGGATTATTGGCAGACTCAGTACAACACGATTTAGAAATTGTCCGCGATATCCGAAATGATATGTGCCACAGCCTTACGCCACTCGACTTTCAGGATCAGAGCATTAGGGCGCGATGCATGAACCTTAAGCACGGCAAGAAGACGAATGGCCATATCAACACCGAGTCACATACCCGCTTCATATTCTCAGTTTTGCACATGGTACGACTACTTACGATTTCACTCCACAAGGAAAGGTTCGAATTTCAACTCGTTGCAGCGCATAGCACCGATCTATTGACCGCCGCTGCTAGGGCTACTGGGTTGTTTGAAACCGATGCGGAATATTTGCAGCTGAGAAAATCTCTCGAAGAAGCTGGCGCGCAGCCTCATCCAACAAAGACATAGATGGGGAATAGCTGGCTAGCGCCGTAGCAGCGATCTCGACCATCTCGGGCGTAATCTCAATCTCGCCCTCTCGGACCTTCTCCGTGCCCACGGCACACCCTTAACTGGCGGCCCCTCCTGATAGGAATAATACCCAATCACATAGCGGAGGGACCGCCTGTGCCTTGGCTTAGCATCGGCCTGTCGGTGCCGATTAATGACGCTGCGTCACGCTAAGTCAAGTATATAATTGGGAATCGATCGGCCCGGACTCGCCCGCCGGGCAGCGTTCCGGCAAGGGCCGCAACGAAAATCTCGGCCGCGAATTGATGGAACTCTACACGCTGGGCGTCGACGGCGGCTATAGCCAAGCCGACGTCATCGCGATGGCGAACATCCTGACCGGCTGGACGCTCAATCCGGGCGGCCAGAACAACGGCTTTGCCTTTGTCGAAAACCGGCATCAGCCCGGCGACGTCACCTTGCGCGGCCGCAGCTATCCGCCGACGCTGGAAGGCGGCGTCGCCGCGATCAAGGATTTGGCCAACGATCCGGCCACCGCCCGGCACATCGCGACCAAGCTGGCGACGCATTTCATCGCCGACACGCCGCCGGCGGACTCCGTCGCGCGGCTGGAGAAAACCTTCAAGGACACCGGCGGCGATCTGCGCGCGCTGGCGCACACGATCGTCGACGATCCCGCCGCCTGGGCGCCCGGCGCCGGCAAGATGCGCACGCCGGTCGAATATGTGACGGCGGGCTATCGCATGCTCGGTCTGCCCAAGGGCGACAATGCGCAGAAACAGGTTCGCGGCGCACTGGCCGCCGCGCGCCTGATGGGGCAGGTGCCGCTGGCGCCGCCCGCGCCCAAGGGCTGGCCGGACACCGCCGATGCCTGGTCCGGTCCCGACGCGGTCCTGCAGCGCATCGAATGGGCCAAGCAGGTCGCGCAGGCGATGCCGCCGACGCTCGATGCCGCCGCCATCGGCGAGATGGGCCTCGGCCCGCTGTTGCAGCCCGCGACCAGGACCATCATGGCGCGCGCCGAAAGCCAGTCCGATGCGCTCGCCTTCCTGATGTCCAGCCCCGAATTCCAGCGCAGGTGATCGCATGACGACCCGCCGCACCATCCTGAAAACCATGGCCGCAGCCGGCGCGCTGTCGGTCTGGGACACGCCCATCCGCTTCGCCTTCGCCGGCGTACCGACCGACCGCCGCTTCGTCGTCGTCATCCTGCGCGGCGCGCTGGATGGGCTGGCCGCCGTGCCGCCGCATGGCGACAAGGATTATTCCTCCGTACGCGGATCGTTGGCGCTGAGCACGTCCGGCAGCGGTGCCTTGCACGATCTCGACGGCTTCTTCGGCCTGCATCCGGCGCTGACCAATGTGAAGGCGATGTTCGACGCAAAGGAAGCGGCGATCTTCCACAACATCTGCTCGCCCTATCGCGACCGCTCGCATTTCGATGGCCAGAACGTGCTGGAGAGCGGCGGCAGTGGGCCGCATGTCCTCAACGACGGTTGGCTCAACCGCGCCCTGACGCCGATGGGCCTGGGCGACGGCGAGCACGCGTTGGCCGTGGCGCAGACGCCGCCGCTGCTGCTCTCCGGCGCGGCGCGCGCCACCAGCTGGATGCCGGCGACGATGCCGGCGCCCGACGAAGCGTTCCTCGCCCGAATGCGTCTGCTCTATGCCAAGGATCCGGTGCTGTTGGCGTCGCTCAACAGCGCCCTCGATCTGCAAGCCCAGGCCCAGGCCGCGATGGACGATCCCGCGGCCAAGCCGAATATGGGCGGCGGCGGCGCGGGTTACGGCAATCTCACGCCGCTGTTTTCCGGCGCCGGCAAATTGCTGGCCGCCGCCGACGGCCCGCGCGTCGCCGTGCTCGATGCCGGCGGCTGGGACACCCATTTCAACGAAGGCGCCGCCGAGGGCCAGTTGCCGCGCCGTCTGCAGGCGCTCGACGCGGCGCTCGACGCGCTCAAGACCGCGCTCGGGCCCGCCTGGGCCAAGACCGCCATCGTCATGGCGACCGAGTTCGGCCGCACCGCCCATCCCAACGGCAGCGGCGGCACAGACCACGGCACCGGCGGCGCCGCTTTCGTGCTCGGCGGCGCCGTCAATGGCGGCGCGGTGCACGCCGAGTGGACGGGACTGTCCTCCGGCGCCCTGCAGGACGGCCGCGACCAGCCGGCGCGCACGGACTTGCGGGCGTTGTTCAAGGGACTGCTCGCCGAACAGATGGGCGTCTCGAACGCGGCGCTGAATGCGATCGTGTTCCCGGACAGCGGCGGTGTGGCGCCGCTGACACAGCTCATCCGCGCCTGAGCTACATCACCGCGCCGATTTGCCAGGGCACGAATTCGACGCCGCCATAGCCGAGCTCCTCGCTCTTGCTCTGGCGGCCCGAGGCGACGGCGAGCAGCGTGTCGAGAATCTCGGCGCCCTTCTGCTCGACGGTCGAGGCGCCGCTGACGATGGTGCCGCAATCGATATCGATGTCGTCCTTCATCTTCTCGTAGATCGCGCTGTTCGACGAAAGCTTGATCGACGGCGAGGGCTTGCAGCCATAGGCCGAGCCGCGGCCCGTGGTGAAGGCGATCATCGTCGCGCCGGACGCGACCTGTCCCGTCGCGCTGCACGGATCAAAGCCCGGACTGTCCATGAAGACGAGGCCGCGCGTCCGAAGAGGCTTGGCGTATTCGATGACGTCGGTCAGCGGCGAGGTGCCGGACTTGGCCACCGCGCCGAGCGACTTCTCCAGGATCGTGGTCAGCCCGCCCGCCTTGTTGCCGGGCGAGGGATTGTTGTTCATCTCGGCGCCGTGAATCTTGGTGTAGCGTTCCCACCATTCCATGCGCGCATTCAGCCTCGCCGAAACTTCGGGCGAGACGGCGCGCGCATGCAGCAGATGCTCCGCGCCGTAAATCTCCGGCGTCTCCGACAGGATCACCGTGCCGCCCAGCGCGACCAGCCGGTCCGAGGCATTGCCCAGCGCCGGGTTCGACGACACGCCCGACCAGCCGTCCGAGCCGCCGCATTGCAGGCCGAGCACCAGTTCGCTAGCGGGAATCTCCGCGCGGCGTATCTTGTTCAGTTCGGGCAAGAGCGATTTCAGATGTTCGAGCCCTTCGGCGATGGCGCGCCTCGTGCCGCCCACATCTTGGATCGTGAAAGAATGGAAGTCGCGTCCGTCGCTGAAATGCTCGTCCTTCAGCCGGTCGATCTGCAGCACTTCGCAACCCAGCCCGACCATCAGGATCGCGCCGAAATTCGGATTGGCCGCGGTGCCCCACAGGGTGCGGCGCAAGATGTCGTAGCCTTCGCCGCTTCCCGCCATGCCGCAGCCGCTGGTGTGGGTGATCGGCACGATGCCGTCGATGTTGTCGAAACCGTCGAGCAGCCCGCTCTTTTCCGCCGCCTCGGCGATGTGCCGCGCCACCGTCGCCGAACAGTTCACGCTGGTCAGCACGCCGATATAGTTGCGAACGCCGGCGCGGCCGTCCTTGCGGCGATAGCCTTGAAAGCTGCGCGGCGCTTCGCTGCGCGCCCAGGCGTTGACCTGATGCGCCGCGCCGGCGCGCTCGGCCGACATCGCGATGTTGTGGACATGGACATGCGCGCCGGGCGCGATGTCGCACGTCGCGACGCCGATCACCTGGCCGTATTTGCGCACGATCTCGCCGCGCGCGATGCGGCTGGTGGCGATCTTGTGTCCCATGGGAATGGAGTCGAGCGCGACGATGCCTTCGCCCGCGAGGCGCGCGCCCTTGGCGATGCGGCCGGGCGCGACGACAACATTGTCGGCCGGGTGCAGCCGCACCGCTTCGGCGTCCTGCACGGTCAGGCTGTCCGACAAGGGCAATCCTCGCAATTGACATGCCAGTATGGACGCTGGCTTAGGGGAATTCTAGTATTCAGCGGACTGTTACCGGAACCAAACATTTCACGATGAGCCAGCCTTTTGCCGCCGACGAGGGTTCCAAGACCGAGCGCGTCTACGGCGTGCTGCGGCGGCGGATTCGCGAACTGACGCTGCCGCCCGGCGCGCCGCTGCGCAAGGAGGAGATCGCGCTCGAACTGGGCGTCTCGCGCGCGCCGGTCAGCGAAGCCATTTCGCGCCTCGCCGAGGAAGGCCTGATCGATGTCTTTCCGCAGCATGGCAGTTTCGTCGCCCTGATCCGCGCCGCCGACGTGCGCGAGAGCCTGTTCGTGCGCATAGCGCTGGAAGTCGAAGCGATGCGGCGGCTGGCGCCGGCCACGGACGCGGCACTCCTGGCGCGCTTGGACAAGAACATCGCGGGCCAGACCAGGGCCTTGCGCGCCGGCAATCTCGAGGAATTCTACGATTTCGACGAAGCGCTGCACGCCGCGATTTTCGGCGCCATCGAAACGCCGCGCGCCCTGCGTCTCCTGGAAGCCGCGCGCGCGCCGCTTGACCGCGTCCGCCGCCTGGCGTTGCCCGACGCCGGCCGGCCGGAGCAGACCTTGACCGAGCACCGCGCCCTGGTCGAAGCGATCCGCTCCCGCGACGGCGAATACGCCGCCGCCGCAATGCGCGCGCACCTGACAATGGTCGGCCGCGCAGTGGAGCGGAAATTGCCGGAGATTGAAGCGAAGTAATCGCCTCCCCACGGGATATAACTATCAACTAAATAACTAGAACAATTACATAATTTATGCTATAAATAATAACACAATCGATACCCAGTAACGCTAAAATCAAGGACTTAGCGGCTAAAAGTACACAGATTACACACAGACGGACGTTGCGATGGCATTTCTCCTCGACACCGAAGAACTGAAAACCGGCCTCATCATATTCCGCCGGGCGGACGTGAAGCACGACGAGTTTTACTGCCGTGCGAAGGTTCCCAAGTCCAGCCGCTACAAGATCAAATCCCTCGACACCGCCAGTGTCGCGATGGCCCGCGAGAGGGCGTTCGAGTTCGACGCCGAGTTGCGGACCTGCATCAAGCACGACGTTCCGATCTTCAACCGGCCATTCAGCGAGGTGGCCGAGGACTACGCGAAGACACAGCGCGAAAAAGCGGAGACCGGCGAGATAAGCCGCAAACGCGTCGAGACGGTGGAGTCCGCCATCCGTACCCTCAACGCCTATGTGGGGTCGAAGCAAATCCATGTAGTGACGCAGGCCGATTGGGACGGCTATTCAACCTGGCGGCACAAGCTCGGCAAGCGCGAGCGCGAAGCCAAGCCGGACCGGCTGCGCCGCCGCGCGAAGGCGGCAGCGCCGATAGCCGCGCCCGAAAAAAAGGAACACGAACCAGTCAGCAACTGGACCATCCGTTCCGACATGTCGGTCTTCCGAGCGGTCATGGCCTATGCGGCAAGCAGAAAGTACGTGTCGGCATCGCAAATCTTCAAAGGCAGGCTGCATGCAGCCGACGAGCGGCGGGAAGAATTCACCCGCGAGGAATACCGCCATCTGCACACGTACGCGCGCGGCTGGATCAAGCGGGCGGAGACGCCCGCTAGCCGCTGGTATCGGGAGATGGTCTATTATTTCCTGCTCGTCATGTGCAACACCGGCATGCGTCCGGCGGAAGCGAAGAATTTGTGCTGGCGCGACGTGAGTTTCCGCAATGTCTGGAAAGAAATCAAGGGCCGCGAAGCGCTGACCGAAGAAGCGTTGAAGCTCGCCGAGGCGGCGCAAGCAGAAGCGAAGAAGGCCGAGGCGAAAAAGGCGAAAGCGAAGAAGGCAGGAGTGAAACCAGCCGATGCGCCGCCGGACGCTGAGAAACCGCCCGAGCATCGCAAGATCGCCGTGCTGTCGGTGCGCGGCAAGGACAAGTATCGCAACCTTGTCGCGCCGGACAACGTGGTCGATTATCTCGAACGCATCCGCGCCATCGCCAAGGCAACCGACCCGGATGACTTCGTCTTTACGAACATCAAAGGCAAGGCCACCACCACGCTCTACAAGGCGCTGGTGAAGGAACTGTTGAAAGACGCGAAATTGCTCACCGGCCCCGAAGGCTCGCAACGCACGACTTACTGCTTCCGCCATACTTACGCGACGCTGCGCCTCAGCGAAGGCGTCGATGTCTATTTGCTCGCCGAGCAGATGGGCACATCGGTTCAAATGATCGAAGACCATTACGGCCATATCAACCCGGTAAAGAACGCAGACCGCATCCTGATGGGTATGCATGTCTGGGAAACGCAACCTGAAACCGAAGAAGGCAACGGCACCGAAGGTACGGCGGCGCAGCCGCACTCCAGGCCCGCAAAATCCTCCAGGCCCAATCCGCGTAAGCTACCGGCACGCCGCAATTAAGCGCCGAGGTCGGCGCGGCGGTGAGCATCGACCGGCGCTAATGAATGGCAGAGTGAACGCCGCCATAGCCCTGGCATCTTCCTGCCTGCACGCCAGGACCGCAACTGGACGTGTCGAGATTCGACGCGCGCGGACTCGGCGCTCTTGTTTGGGATATCCGCAACCGTCCACTGCGCATCGAGCCTCGATGCGGACAAATGCGGCAATCCCTTGCGGAGCGCATACGCTGAAGCGTTCTTGAATGCGCGGAGCTATTCTCGTCATCGCCCGCCGAGGCGGTATTAAGGTGACGGACTATCAGATGGCTGCGCCGCCGCTTTAAAGCGACTCAGGCGCGGATATTCGTCACTCGCAATAGGAGGATTTTCTTGCTCTACTAAGTTGTACAGAGGACCAGGGAGGTCAATGAATTGGCCACAGTCACAAATATTCAGGGACTCGAAATCTATTTCGATCCGGCGGTTGTATGTGCCGTCGCCAATCACGATGAAACCGGCAATCCCGTGACGACCGTATATGGAATTCTCACGGTGCCGGTGATGACTGCGGAAGCCGTTGCGGCCTTCCTTGCTCGTCTGGGCATCGCCGCCGAGTTTGCCGAGCTTACGAGGCCCAACGGCTCCAAGGTTATGTTGCGCGCGACGAGTGTCGGCATGATGCGGGGAGTCGTGGCCGGAGAATATCCGCCCGTAGTTAAATCGGTGGCGGTCGCTGGCGGACTGACACAGGCGCTGGTGGAAGACCCGGCGACGGCGGCGGCCGCCCTCCGAACCCACGGTAGCAAGATTTGACGGTCTTCGCCTTGTCGATGCTGGGCTCAAAATCGCGCACCGAAAGGCGTGTCGCCCACCTTAGCCCGGCGGCCTCAACACACCGGCGAGTTGCGCAATCGAAGCCAGCAATTGCGCCAGCGCGGCGATCAGCAATGCAAGTCTGGTTGTCATTAGATACTGCGGTCTCATAAGTCCTCCTTCGTTTCAGCCGCGACCATCGCGGCCTTATACGATTTCTCTTTGCAGGTTCTGGCACGAGATTTCCTGAATTCAACAAGCGGAGCGCACCAATGCTTGGACGAGGCATGTACATCTATCGGCTGAAAGCCGTACTTGCTGCCGAGGGTGGCGTGAACAAATTGATCGAACGCGCTAAGACCGCCAAACTCAGTTCAATTTGGATCAAAGTCGCCGATGGTAGCTCGCCATTTGAGAATGTTACCGGCGCGATGGCCGCACCGATGAGTCAGGTCGTTGCCGCCGCGCAGGCCGCTGGCATTCAGGTGTGGGGTTGGCAAGTGCCACACTGCCCCAACGATCAGCGCGCCACCATCGACGCCCAGACTTTTTGCGACCTCGCAAAGACATTCTCGCTCGATGGGCTCATTATGGATGCCGAGGGCGGCCCGGAATATTTCCAAGGCGGAATCGGCGAAGCGAAGACCTACGCGACCGCCATGCGCGCAGGCGCTGACGCTCTGGGAAAACCACTCGCGATTTCCAGCAATGACATTCCCGCCAACCTGCCGGATTGGGCACCTCCGTTCCTCGAAATCGCAAAGGTCGTCGATTTCAATTTTCCCCAGACCTACTACGGCGGCGGCCCGAGCGTGGTGAATCGCGTGGATCGTGCAGTCACTGCCAATGCGCCGGTGACCGCATCCTTCGTTCCGGTCGGTGCTGGCTATCTTGGATCAGATGGAGGTTGCGCGTCCGCGTCAGCGTGTGCAGAAAAGGCCAGAGAATTCATCCGTCTCTGCAACGAGCGAAACTATCAGGGCTACAGCTTCTGGCATTGGGGCGGTGCGCCCGCCGCGCTCTGGGAAGTATTGAATACGGTGCCGGTGTAGTCTAGCTGCACCCTCTCAGCATCGGCGAAGGTCAGGAGCGAGGCGGATAGGTGCCGACGCCGCTCTTCGAGGTGATGTTGCCTAGGCTGTCATAGGCGATGGTCTTGGACGTGATGCCGCCGCCGGTGGAGGTGCACAATGTCGGTGCGCTCGAAGCCGTCGCCGAACTGGTCAGCCGGTTGAGGCCGTCGTAGCAGAACTTCTCGTACACGCTGCTGTCGCTGTCGACGCGGGAGCTCAGATTGCCCAGCGTGTCATAGGTGTAGGTGAACTGCGCCACCGCGTTGGACGAACCGGCGCCGACCGTAAGCAGCAGGCCCGTATTGGGGTCGAAGGTCTGGGCGGTCGAGAAGGCGGCGTTGCCGGCGGTCTGATTCAACAGATGCAGTTCCGCGTCGCCGGTGTTGGCCGTCCACAGCACATGGCTGTCCGAGGTGCTGCTGCAGCTATGGCTGCCGCCATTGTCGGTGACGCGGCAGAGATAGCCGTAAGCGTTGTAGAAATCCTTGACTACCAAGCCCGATGGGGCGGTCACGCTATCGACGGCGCCGTTCGTAGAATTGTAGGTGGTCGTATAGGTGTAGGTCGTCGAATCGACGGTGATCGCCGCGGTCGAGGGCCGGCTGGTCGAATCGTAGGTGAACACCCTCGTGGTGGTCGCCGAAGTGCAGCTGGAATTGCTGCTGGCCGAGGTGCAGGACTTCTGCGGCAGGCCGACGCCATAGATGGCGCCGTCATAGAACCAGTTGGAGACGAATGAGCCCGCCTCGCCGCGCTCGATCGGCCGGCCCAGCAGGTCATAGGCCAGCGTCGTCGTCTGGCTCTTGGCGTCGACCTGGCTCTTGAGCTCGCCCAGCACGTCCGAGACACAGGTCCAGTGGCCCATGTCGGGGTCGTGGGAATCGGTCTTGCTCGATTTGGTTCTATCGGCGGGGTTCCGTGCGGTGAGCAAGAGCGTTTTGTAAGTCTGTCCGGGAAAGACGGATGACATTTGTAGAGGGCCCAGATCCAAAATTCGGAGCCTCGGGAACAAGCGCCAAGCAAACATCTTCGGGATTCTTAAGAAGATCGTACCGGGTAAAGCCAGGAATATTAGACGACTGCAATGCTACATAGAGGTGATAGTTTCGCATATTGGAGATTTGATGATTGTCAGCGCCAAATCCGACTCTCCCGGAGCGATCATACACCAAGTTGAATCCCTCTGAGATTTTTGTTCCGCTTTGGCAGAGCGTCGCGCGAACATAGAGTCCCTTGTACCAAGAGTTATGCGCAAAACTCGCTAAGTCAGTGGCTGTCTGGATGCCAACAACTGCAAGCAGTTTATGAGGTTCTGCTGACCTATTAGTCAGATCTGCGGTCGGTACCTCGAGCCATTGAATCACTCGGAGCGAATTGACCTGCAGGTCCTGCGGCGACTGCATTCCAAATACCACAACCGTCACTGCCACAGCTAGCAGCAGTGCTATTGTCAATCCAGCAAACTTCAGCATAGCGCTAGCACCCGGTCATATTGGGTTTGCATGCAATGTCCATCTGGGGCCAAAAGTCAGCATGGCTGATGCCAGGAGGATTGGAAATAAATGTCGTAACATACGGTCTAGGCCCATCACCCCATGGGCCGATATTTCCCAGTGATACCGTGAGTGCGGTAATATCAGCACTTCCAAGCGGTGTTTCCATATCTATCCAAGTTCTTACATTGTTGGCGATTTGCGCAAAATTGGTCTGCAAAACTGCGACCGGCGCCAGAGTTATTAATGTGGTGATACAATGACAATCGATGACTACTAAGGCTGCATGCCCTGCACCCAAACTATTGGCAATCAATACTATCTTCCCGCTGAGACTTTCTGCATATTTTACGATGCTGTCGACGCTATCTAGATAGGAATATTCGGCCACCCGACCAATGAGTTCTGGTCTGTTCTGCAGCAGATTATTTATGTAAGCGTTGACTGACCCCTGCGCGTTGAACCCATTGATGAATATCACATTGGGGATGGCAGTATCAGTGACTAGCACGCACTCGACGACGCTTGCCGTGCACCCACTCGCTCCACCGGTGCCGCTCGTTGCACTTCCGTTGGCAGTCCCACTATTGGAACCACTGGCTGATGCCGGCAACCCCTCGGCAATCAATTGGGCATTGTATGCCGTTAGCTCGTCTTGTCTTCCCGTCACCGTCCCTATGCCTGGAATCCACTTGCTGCCAAACCCCTGGCTTTCGGCGGACGTGATCGATCCATTGGCGCGCTCGGTCAGACCGGGGCCTTCGTCGCCCCAGGGCGGCGGACCATATCCGTCGTCGTAAACAGGCGGGCATCCCGACCCGTTGGTGTTTCCACTGGCGGTACCGTTGGCGCAAAAGTTGTCGTGACCGCTGGGATCGGTGGCCGAGAGCGGATTGTTGCCGACGTAGCTGTAGCGATTGAAGGACTGGCCGTCGAAGGGATCGGGGACCATCGTGTCCGCGCTCATGAAGCGCCCTATCGTCGGATCGTAGATGCGCGCGTTGGCGTTGATCTCGCAGATCGAGTCCATCATTTCGTGGCCGGTGTAGCCGCGCGTGGTGGCGGAGGTGATCGAGCAGGTTGAGTCGTCCGTGCCGTCGCTGTTGCGGCGGCGGCCCCAGGCGTCGTAGCTGAGGCGCTCGCTGACCGTGCCGGAGCTGTCGGTCACGACCGCGACCGAGCCCAGGTGATCCGCCACGAAGTATTTCCACACCGTCGAGCCGCCCACCGTGTAGAAGCGCTCGCCCACAATGCCGCCGGCGCGCAGGAAATCGTGCCAGATTGTGCTGCCGGCGGCGACTAACTTCTCGCTCATTGCGCCGGTGAACGGGTCGTTGAGGTAGGTGGTCGTCGAACTCAGCGTGCCGCTGCAGTTGGTGGCACGCGCCTCCAGCTTGATGCGGCCATGGCTGTCGTCATAGGTCAGGCAGTTCGCCGTCGAACCTTGGACGATCGAGGCCGCCATGTTGAAGGCGGTGTACGTCACCGACCGTCCCGCCCCCGCCGTCATGTTGCCGTTGGAATCGTAGGTGTAGCTCGGATTGGTCACGCCGTTGACCGTGCCGGTGATGGACGACACCGCATGCGGCCGGCTGCCCGTGCCGCCGCCGGAGCTGGGATAGGCGTAGGTGCCGACGTCGTTCTTGGAGGTGATGTTGCCCAGGCTGTCATAGGCGATGGTCTTGGACGTGATGCCGCCGCCGGTGGAGGTGCACAATGTGGGGGGGCTCGACGCCGTCGCCGAATTCGTCAGCCGGTTCAGGCTGTCATAGCAGAACTTCTCGTACACGCTGCTGTCGCTGTCGACGCGGGAGCTCAGATTGCCCAGCGTGTCGTAGGTATAGGTGAACTGCGCCACCGCGTTGGACGTGCCCGCGCCGATCGTCAGCAGCAGGCCGGTGTTGGGGTCGAAGGTCTGGGCGGTCGAGAAGGCAGCGTTGCCCGCGGTCTGGCCCGTCAGGTGCAGCTCCGCGTCGCCGCTGGTCGCCGTCCACAGCACATGGCTGTCCGAGGTGCTGCTGCAGCTGTGGCTGCCGCCATTGTCGGTGACGCGGCAGAGATAGCCGTAGCTGTTGTAGAAATCCTTGGTCACCAGGCCCGACGGGGCGGTCACGGTATCGATCGCGCCGTTCGTCGCGTTGTAGGTGGTCGTATAGGTGTAGGTCGTCGAATCCACCGTGATCGCCGTGGTCGAGGGCCGGCTGGTCGTATCGTAGGTGAACACCCTTGTGGTGGTCGCCGAGGTGCAGGTCGAATTGCTGCTG
>Ga0207929_1000010_pt1 | contig 182608 bp, 178 predicted proteins | sample NGESurdeep072012_FD_184466 | JGI IMG/M metagenome (GOLD analysis project Ga0207929, IMG submission 184466) | Arctic peat soil microbial communities from Barrow, Alaska - NGEE Surface sample 53-1 deep-072012 (SPAdes) | ecosystem: Environmental > Terrestrial > Soil > Wetlands > Peat ... | reverse complement strand
ATCGCATCGGCGCGATCCTTGCCACCTTCTCACAAGCCGAGTGCGCGAATTTCTTCAAGCATGCCGGCTATGCGTAATCTCATGCCAAAATCGCTCTAGACAGGAATTGGCGAAGTTCGTGGCGCGGATATTATATTTTGTATGGCGCGGCGCTCAGAGCTGCTTGCGATAAACCAGGAATCCCGAGCGGTCGGCGACCTGGTTGTAGAGCACCATCGCCGCGGCGTTGCTCTCGTGGGTTTGCCAATAGACGCGCTCGCTGCCCGCAAGGCGCGCCTGTTCGTACACCGCCTCGATCAACGCGCGTCCGATGCCGCCGCCGCGGCGGCTCTGGTCGGTGAACAGGTCCTGCAGATAGCAGATGGGATTGATCAGCGTCGTGCTGCGATGGAAGAGATAATGCACCAGGCCGGCCAGTCTGCCGTCCTGCTCGGCAACGAGTGCGTGCATCGGCTCGGCCGAGTCGAAAAAACGTTGCCAGGTCGCGGCCGTGAGCTCTTCGGGCAGCGCCGTCGCGCCATGGCGTCCATAGAAGCGATTGTAGCCGTCCCACAGCGGCCGCCACTGCGTGTAATCATCGGGTGTCGCGAAACGAATGGCGATCGGCATGGCGGCTCCGTTGTCTTGGGCAACGAGGTTTACGGCTTCGGGCCGGCTTTGTCAGCGCGGAAAGACGGCACCAGCCATGCCGCCGCGCCATGGCTGCGCGGTGCCTGGCGTCGTCAAGGCGAATATCGATCCGTGACTGAAAGTCATATCCGGCGCGGCGGCCGGCATTCCGCTAAGATCGTCTTGTATTTGGATTAAGGGGGGATCATGTCCAGCCGGCTCTCACGCCTGTATCTCGCGATTGCTTTTTGCCTGCCGTTCGCCGGCGCGGCGCAGGCGCAGGTCGAAACCGTCGTCGTCACCGGGGCCCGTCTTCATGACGAAAACGAGGCGCCGCATCTGGTCTTCATCAAGCGCGCCGATCACGTCATCACGCACCTCAATGTCACCTGCGATACGCGCGAACTGAGCCTGCGCCGCGCCGAGCTGAAGGAAACCCTGCGCAACATGATCCGCGCTGCGGGCGGTACGGCCACGATTTCGCTTGGCCTGGGCGACCAGATCGTCGGCGACTTGAGCGAATCGAATTTCGATTCGATCATCGAGCCGGACAGCCGCGCCGACACCAGCCATGCGGTGGTCATCATCAAAACCAAGGTCGCGGCCGACGATACGCTCAACGCGGCCATCGCCCGCATCACAGCATTCGTCAACGACGTGCCGAAGGCTGGGCGCACGGAAATCCTGCGCCAGGGCGGCTGGGACCTCACGATCGTCGGGCCGGAACAGTATCGCGACGCGATTCTCAAACTGATCGTCGAAGACGCGCGCCACAGTGCGGAGCTGTTCGGATCGGGCTACGGGATATCGATCGAGGGGCTGGAACACCAGGTGTCGTGGTACCAGAAAGGGCCGCTCGATCTGGGGCTCTATATTCCCTACGCCCTGAAGCTCACGCCTCTGCAACACTGAACAGGCGCGCGACCAAGACAATTGAGCGGGCGTGCCTTCAATATTCGCGGAAATCGAAGCCGGCGCGGTGCAGATCGGCGACGGCCCGCACGATGCTGCCATAGCTGCGCCGCACGGTGTCGTAGCTCTCCACCTTGGCGAGTTGCAGGCGCGGAACGATCAGGCCCTTGTTGCCGATCCGGACGGCGACGTCCTGCCGCACCAGCTTGTTCGCCGTGCGCCGCAGCGTCTCATAGGGAATGCGCAACGCGCTCGCCAAGGCATGGACCGTGACCGGCCGGCGCAGCTCGTCCGGCGGCAATTCGCGCAAGCCGCCATATTTCAGGTTTTCCGGCGAGTTGGTGATGTGCTGCACATTGGCGGTCCAGAGCGCGGTGAACACCAGGCCGTCGAGCAGGTTGTCACCGCGTAGCCGGCCCAGCATGTCGATGCCGCGCATGATCAGTTCGGTGCCGGCGCGCAGCAGGGAGCGGATGTTCGAAGGCGTTTCGCCCGCCGGCGGCATGGGCACGGTGGTGGGCAGCACGCGATGATAAGGCTCGAAATTGAAATCGGCGCGCTTCAGATCGCTCAAGAAGCGCAGCAGGCTCGGCAGGTTTTCCAATATGACCTGGCGTTGCGCCTGGCGCAGAAGGACTTCGGCCGGGACGATGTAGCCTTTGTGGCCAATGCGCACGCAGAGCCCCGCCTTGAGCAATGTGTGGACATAGCGGCGAACAGTCTCATAGGGCATGCGCAGAGAGTTGGAGAGCGCCATGGCGCTGACCGGCGCCCGCGCCGCATCGGGCGGCACCTGCTCCAAATGGCCATAGGCGATATTCGCTGAGGAATTGGTGATGTGTTTGACGTTGGCGGTCCACATCGCCGTGTAGACCAGCGCCAAAATGAGGTCGTCGTTCGCCATGCGCGCCATGGAGTCGATGCTGCGCAGAAAGAAGTCCGCCCCGACGCGCAGAATGGCCCGCACATTGGGCGGCGGGTCCGGCACGGCCGGCAGCGAGGCCTCTTCGACCGAAGGGCCGGATGCAGGTTCGCCGTCTGACATACGCATTACTCAGGTCCCCCGGCGGCAATGAAGCGATGTCATGCGGGCGATGCAAGTTAAGATTGCGGTGTGGAACTTCCCAAGCCGACGTCTGAAAATGTGGCTCGCCGCTGCCGGGCCTCGCGATCACAGGCCCTCCGCCTTCGCGGAGGGCATCGTTCGCCCAAAAACGACTTAGGCCCGGCGAAGGGCCGGGCCTAAGATCGTGAGTTCACGATGGTTGCGGGGACAAGATTTGAACTTGTGACCTTCAGGTTATGAGACTAACAGGCGAATATCTATCTAATTGTAATTACAATTGAAAATGACGTCGCTGTTATGAGTGTGTGACGCGCTGTGCGAGAAAATCGAGCCCTATTGCGCCCATACTGTGCGCTTTAGACGCGCATTTTCGGGTCTGTTTTGAGCAGGATCGGTCAACGAGATTCCGATTGAACGGCACCGCTGAGTCGAGGTGCGTTATGCCGAGCAGAGACATTCACCGTCCCGTTTGAATGGTTGCTGGCGGCGCCTATGCGGGAGTTCGAGCCCACAGGCGCTACAAGGACCGCCCACGGCCAGCCGCTCCCATTGTGGCCGAGATGATGGGCGGCATTGCAGGAGGCTGGTTGGGCGGCACATTGCCCGATTGGATCATTCCTCCCGCCTCGCCCAATCATCGAAATTAGGCGCGAAGCTTTTGCTGGAGCGATGCACTCGCTTAAATTCGATGGCCCAGATCAATTCTACAGACAACCCATGGTAGAAGTCATCATGCGAAGTGAATCGGCGTCGAGCTAGTTTGTGGATAGATCGAATGACAATGCTGACGGTTGTTTCTCAGGGAGTTGCCGAACTCGAAATCAAGAATATCAGTCTGCAACCGCTGCTCGGCGCATATGAACTTTCGCTGGGACTGATAGGCAAGGCACTCAACAACGTTTCCGAGTTGTACTGGTTCACCCTTACTGGAGCACATGTCAGTCTTTCTTCGGTGGCTGGGATCAAGAAACGCCTTGGCATCGCCACGGCAGGACAGATTTTCCGAACTCATGCGGGCGGTTATGGGGCGCATGTTTCGGTGGAATTCAAATTGACCCTTCAGCCCCATCAGATCACCGCGATGGAGGACCTCTGCCACGATCAAGATATGACATTCGAGCTGAGCGTCATCGGTGAGGGCGGCGGCGGACCGCAAGGGCGTTCGCACCTGTACGAGACATTCTCAAAGATGGTGCCGCGTTCGGCTTGGGTCGAACAGCTACGCTCGGCCGCCGCTCTCGACATTCTCCTTTTCGAAGTGCCGATGCCAGTCTCGGACCCACCACCCGAACAGCGGGCGATGATCGGGTCTCTGCGGCGCGCCCAGAAAATGTTTCTGGAAGGAAACTACCCCGAATGTGTGCAGCGATGCCGCGACGTGATGGACGCTATTGAGGCGGACCCTGTTCTGGCGAACAAACACATCGAGACGATGAAAAAACTGATCACGTCGGAAGACCGAAGGAATATGACACGGGAAGAACGAGAATTTGTGATCATATCGGCTGTCCGAAATTACACTCACTTGGCGCATCACCCCGGCGATCCAGAAGGTCCTGGATACTTCACGCGAAACGAAGCGAAACAGGCATTGACGTTGAGCGCAGCGCTGGTTGCGCGTGCATTCACGTCATAGGTCGCACAGTATGGGATCTCGCAACTTTGAGTATCTGTTGTCCGAAATTTCAAGTAGAAAGGAGTGCGCGTTTCGCGAGATTTGAAAGAGATCAATGGGAACACATAATCCACGCCAAGTGCTAGAGACACTCCGAGACCATCTCACCCAACCTGAGACCCATATCGCCTTCTTGTTTGGTGCGGGAACGTCGTCGGCGGTTCGAATTCGAGTTCCACTCCCCAATAAGGATGACGGCAGCCCGAACGATCCGGCATTTGAGGAACGGGCACTGATCCCCAACGTCGCTGAACTCACTGCCATATGCAACCGGGAAATCAGAAAGCTCGATCCCGAGGGAGAGGCGAAGAGATTCGCAAGCGCGCTCGAACTTGTTGAAGGGGAGGCCCAGCCAACCGGTCGGACAGCCAATATCGAAGACATTCTTTCCTGCGTGCGCAGGAAACTTCATGCGATCGGAAACAACGACAGACTCGTCGGTTTGAGTCGCGACGATCTGGAGCTACTTGAAGCAACAATTAGGCGCACAATTGCTGCCCAGGTAAATCCAGACAAGTCCAACTTTCCTGAGCGCTTGCCGCACGAGGACCTTGTGCGTTGGATTGCACGTATGCCAAGACAGCATCCCGTTGAGATATTCACGACCAACTACGATGTGCTTTTAGAAACCGCTCTAGAGGCAGAACGTGTTTCGGCGTTCGACGGATTTGTTGGCTGCAATCGTCCGTTCTTTTGCCACGAGAGCCTGGTCCGACCGGAGAGCGCGCCGGGTGCGGCCTGGGCTCGACTATGGAAGGTTCATGGCTCGATAAATTGGCAGATCGACACCGTCAGAGGACACAAGCGCGTCGTTCGTACGCAACCCAACAACGAGGGCGAAATGATCATGCCCTCGCATCACAAATACGATGAGTCCCGCAAGCAGCCATATTCTGCATTCCTGGATCGGCTCACCCGTGTGCTGGAACGCGACGACACGATTTTGATTACGTGCGGCTACAGTTTCTCAGACGAGCACATCAACGCAATTCTGTTTGACTCGCTAGAAGCGAAACAGCGTCCACACATCATTGCCTTGCAATACGCCGATCCCGAGCAAACCAATGTGATTGTTGAGCGTGCTGCCCGATTTTTGAATTTCATGGTGTTGGCGAGGCGCTCTGCGATCATCGGTGGCAAGACCGGCGATTGGGCGTTAGCTGACAATAGTGCAGTTCCATTTTTGGATGGTGCTTTCACACTAGATGTCACGCCTGATGGTGAGCAGCCATCGCTCAAGGGTGAGTTTCTCTTGGGCGACTTTGTGAAGTTCTCGCAGTTTCTAGCTTCGTTGACAGGGCCAGCGCTCTAATGGCGAGTTCCGATCCCACATTTGTCGGCCAAGTTGCATCTGTGGTCGGCGGAACGGTCAGAGTGAGGCTGCGCCGCGATATGCCAACGACACTTGTGTTAGTGGAGGGAGAGTCATATCGCGTCGGTCAAATCGGCGGATTTTTCCGGATGCCGATTGGATATACGCAATTGTATGCCGTCTGTTCCCAAGTGGGGGCCGACGCCGTGCCTGGCGCGGTCGCTGAGGCCATGCCGGTACTAGAACGCGATCAAGCGATGGACGACAGCCTGGCAGGTTATCGCTGGATGACGGTCGTTCTGTTTGGCGAGTCCGTGGGGAAAACATTTGAACGAGGCGTCGGGCAGTACCCCACCGTTGGTGACGAAGTACATTTCGTCACAAAATCCGACCTTGAAATCATATACAGCAGCTCAACCGACAACGCGTTGAAGGTCGGAACAATTGCTTCCTCGAACGGAATTCCGGCGCAATTGGATTTGAACAAGCTCGTCAGTCGCCACTCCGCCATTGTTGGTTCAACGGGCGCGGGAAAGTCAAATCTCGTTTCGGTGCTTTTGGAGGCACTGAGTTCCGAGCAATTTCCGTCCGCAAGAGTCTTGGTAATCGATCCTCACGGAGAATACTCAGCGGTCGCGCGTGACAAGTCGAAGGTGTTCCGCATCAACCCGGCTGAAGGCGAAAGCCGTCTTATCGTTCCGTTCTGGGCGCTTCCATTTGACGAACTGCTGGCGATTACGTTCGGCGGCATGTCGCCATCCAACGAGGCGGCGGTAAGAGACCGCGTGCAGGAGTTGAAGCGCGCAGCCGCCCTCAAACTGAAGAAAGTCCCGCTGATCGAATCGATTACCGCAGACAGTCCGATTCCGTTTAGTCTGCATCAATTGTGGTTTGAGCTTGACGACTTCGAGCGCCAAACATTTCGCGGAACTGGCACCGCTCGCGTGGCGACTAAAATCGTGACCCCAGGCGACGCCAGTACCTTGTCGTCTAATGTCTATGAACCGTACAGGCCAGGAAGCCAAGAGCCCTACAAAAACCCTTCTCCGCGCGGGCTCTCGAAGCAACTCGAACTGACGCGAAGCCGGCTAACTGACTCTAGATACAGCTTCCTGTTCAATCCAAGCGCAGAATATACCCCCACACTTGAGGGACAAGTTCAAAGCGATCTCGACGGCCTTATTGCGTCATGGATCGGGCATGAGTCGACACTGACGCTGCTGGACGTTTCCGACATTCCATCCGAAGTCGCGTCCGATGTTGTCGGGCTTCTGGTTCGGATCGTGTACGACTCTCTGTTTTGGGCAGCAGGTCTCGCTATTGGCGGGCGGCGGCAGCCCCTTTTAATTGTTCTCGACGAGGCGCACAGATTTTTGCCGGATGGGAAGGATACAAGTTCGCACCGAATTCTCACCCGCGTCGCGAAGGAGGGCCGAAAGTACGGAGTCGGTCTAATGATCGTGACACAACGCCCAAGCGAAATTGACGGAACAGTTCTTAGTCAGTGCGGAACAATGATTTCGCTTCGCACAACGAGCCCGAAGGATAGAGAACGAGTCTCCGCCTCGTTTCCCGATGATCTTGGAAGCCTCGTTGACCTACTGCCCTCGCTTCGGACCGGAGAGGGGTTATTCGTGGGAGAGGCGATGCACGTCCCGTCGCGCGTTCGGATTAGGCATTCCTCGGTGCCGACTCAGAGTGGAGATCCGGATACAAAAGTCCGTTGGACGCAGGCGGTTCGGCCCGATCCGAAACTGTATAGCACCGCACTGCGAAATTGGAGAAATCAGCGAAAGGACTAGATGAAATGGAAATGATCTTTATCGACTCAAGCAACGTCGAGCAGATTGGATTTGACGATCAAGCTGGTGAAATTCACGTCATATTCAAGAACGGGCGGCACTACATATACTCACCGGCCTCCCAGGAAGTTTTCGACGAATTTCGGAACGCACCATCCAAAGGCACCTACCTGAATCAGGTCATCAAGCCACGCTATTCCTGTCGGGAGGTGTAGTTGCCGTCGAGGTGGTACATGGTCCGTCGAGAAGCACCAGCACACGTCCGCCCGCGAGCATTTCAACGATTGGACGTGAGCGACTTTAGACCCTATGCGGGCATCAGGCCTAAGTGAACTTGCGACGAAGTTTGTCGACTAGCGTGTCCCAATCGACAATACCAAGAGAGTCTCGTCGTTGCCGTTCGAGCATTACCCCTATTTGAGCAACATCCCATTTTCTCCCAATCACAAGCTGCAAATCCGGTTTGAAAACATCCATCCCGTATGCGCCTTTGAACCTCTCCCGAGTATCAGCATTTGCGAATGCCTCGCCATAATCTCGGAGTTGCTGGACTGCGCTATTCAGATGTCTATAGAAATCTCGGTGTCCAGACCTCTCGGCTTTTACAACAGGCACAGATGGAAGCTTGAGTTCGATGATCTTGCAGAAGTCCGTCTGACTGTGGGGATGAAGCACGAAATCTGCTCGCCAATTCACCTTCCGATGATCGGGCGCGATTACCGCTTGTGGAACAATCCTGTCATATTCGTCCCCCTTCAATAGTTCAGGATGCTTTTCGAAAAATCGTTGAAGGTCCGTTTCTCTAATTCTCTGGTCATTGACGAGTTCTTCCAATTCCCTCAGCACTGCGGACCACTTGTTAAAGGCGGCAATGTAAATCCCGCAGGGCAGCCTACCAGCGCCGCCCGCAAATACCCAGGAACCGTCTGTCTGTTGCAGCCCAGCTTCGATCTTTCCGTCCTCGCGAACGCGAAATGAAATGACGCCCGCGCCGACGTCGATAACCTGCTCACCTTTCGAATAGATAGAAAAAATGCGGTCTATCGCATCACCAGGTGTTTGGATCGTCTCAGCAGCATCGTCGGGCACCTCGACGCCAAACTCTTCCTCATAGGCCATGACCAATTCAATCTTGTCGAGAGAGTCCGCTCCCAGATCGGCGGTGACGTCGGCGTCCAGTCTTACCTTATCGGCCTCAACGTTCAGATGTTCTTCTACAATCTTCGCAATCCGAACTTCTATAAACGACCAAGTATCTATCACCGATTTTCTCCGACGAGGCGGAACGCTGATGGCCAATTACTTGTCTCAGACCCCATCGCTTTTGCATGTTTTTTTGGAATTAGGCAACGCAAAAGGTGCACCGACTCTCAGGCGTCATTCGTCGGAGCAACATCACACTGAGCCGACGACCCCTGCGGTCATCTGCTTACAAAGTCAGAGGCACAATGTCTTTCGCATACCTCATCATTCTTAGCTGTTCCCGCCCCTTTGGTCTTCGAAATCTGTGCGGGATCGAAGCTCAAAACGCATTTGGCGCTGAACGGACTGCTTAGCTCTCCATCAATCATGAGCTTCAAATAGATATTGTAGTTCGGCAGACTGATGAGGTCTTGCAGGTCGAAGACTGGTTGAAATTCCTTCGCTAGATATGATGCGTCCTCTGCTCCAACACGGAAGCTTATGAACGTGCCAGTGTTTCCGAGAACCGCATGTCGGATATCAGGCTCGAGCTGGTGGAGGTGTTGGTGCGCGAGTGTCAGGCCAACACCATACTTGCGTAGCTCGCTCATCATGTTGGCGAGCATGAGTGTCGTAAAGGCTTGGAATTCGTCCGCGTAGACGAAGAACGGACGGCGTGCTTCACCCTCGATCTCCGCGCGGCTGAATGCAGCCAGACCAAGCGTCGAGACGATTAAGCTCCCAAGGAGTGTTGAACTCTCCTCGCCAAGCCTTCCCTTGGCGAGGTTCACGAGCAACACCTTTCCTTCGTCCATGAGAGATCGAAAGCTCAAGCCGATCTTGGGTTCAACAAGGATGCGGCGGAGTGTTGGGTCTGAGAGAAGCGCACCAAGCTTGTTCTGTATCGGCGCGACGGCATCGGCCCGCTGCCGGAAGTGATAGTTCTCGAACTCATGCCGCCAAAATCGTTGCACGGTCTCGTTTCGCATCTCCCGCACGATGCTTTTGCGATAGGTCTCATCCGCGTACATGCGGAGAATATCGGGCAGCGTTGAGCCGTCCTTCTCAAGAAGCGCATAGAGAGTGTTGCGAAGGACATGCTCCATACGCACGCCCCAGGCATCAGGCCAAAGCTTTTTGAAGGTCTCGATGAGGCCGGAGATGGCGAGTGGTATCTTATCTTCCCGCACACGCCGCAACGGATTGTATCCGTATGGCTGGGACGCATCGGAAGCGTTCAGATAGACGACCCTTTGTCGCTGATCCGGCGGCACCGCTGCCGCTATGCGTTCAACCAAGTCCCCGTGTGGGTCTATGAGCGCGAAGCCGCGACCTGCTTCCAGGTCTTGAAGAGCGAGGGTTTCGAGAAGCGTGGACTTGCCGACACCCGTTTTGCCGATGACGTAGAGATGCAAGAGACGATCTGGTTGCTTGATGCCAACGAGACGGTGCTTGTTGCGGAAGTTGGTGTGAGCGAAATGCAAATAGTCGGCCGAAGGCATTCCGCCATTTTCGGAAATGATTGCTAGGACGAACAGTGGTCACTTTCCGCATTGGTTGCGAGCATCGATGCAGCTGGGGATGTAGGGACATTGGGGACGTTGCTGCCGGCGTCGGTGTTCAAGAGCGGCGCAACCAAATATCTCAACACCTTCCATTTGCGTATCGACTTTTCGATATGGTTCCAGTCTAGTCCGCGTAGGCGCACTAACACGGATTCCTTTGTCTCGGACGCCGAAGATAGCGAGAAAAACCAATCCCATTTTGGTGTTCGAGATTGGATTTCCTCATAGGTCGGCAAATCCTCAAAGACAAAATTATAGAGCGCCTGAAATGGCAAGGGATTCGCTTGTTCTTTGAGCAAAAGCGCTGGGTGTTCGAGAATTTCTGTCGCCTCTGCAAGGAACGCTTCAATTTCCTCCTGGGTGATGTCCAAATCGTTGCTGACATCAACTACCTTTTCAGCCTCGACATCGAGCGCGTCCATTTGCTGTTCAAGGCCGCGTCGCATGGCGTCCGATGTGGCGAGGGGAAACGCGCGTACGATCTCCGCTTTTTGAAGCGCGATCTGTTCTTGTCGGCGGCTGATATCCCGAACCGCACTTCGTGCGCGCTCACATTGAGCGGCAAACAGTTCCATGACGCGTGCGCGTATGGCCGGACGAGAGGCCGTGTCGAATTTCGCGGCTGCAAGACACACCTCAATCTCCTGCTCAAACTCACGCTTCGATACGCCAAAATAGTCATGCCCTCGTGCGCAATGGTATGTCGGGAATCGCTGACCACTTCGCCCGCGCGGGCAACTGCCGTAGAAGGCTTTATGGCAGTGCGGACACAAGACGACTTTTCTGAACGGAAACTGCGGATTGTTCTTGCTGAGTTTCAATGCTCGCCGTTCGTCGTAGTGTTTTAGAAGCTCAAGACCTTGATCAGTCTCTCGGAGATAGATTGTGCCGCGATTGGCCGCGTTGAATGTCTCGATGGAGACGAGACCGTCGTACGCCGCACGAATGGGCTTCCAATTTGTCCACCGCTCACAGACAACGCCGCAATAGATTGGGCGCTTGATAATTTCTTGGAGGCGTTTGGGGCTTAGAGGGTTCCCGCCCTGCCGTCCAACGACGACCTCGCGCGTTGCGTCCCAGCGTCTCTGAAAACGTGAACGGTAGCCCATGGCGTTAAGGCGGTCGCAGATTTCTTGGTCGCTCAGACCGCCGCTTGCTCTCATCTCAAACATAGCGACAAAATATTTCGCGCGTTCAGGATCGGGCGTCTCTATGACGTGCTTTCTGTTGCCCACTTCGATACGCGTATTCACAAAGCCGTCGTTAGGGCTTCGGACTTTGTACCCGCGCCGACGCAGCGCGATCTCCTGTCCGATGAGCCGGGTCAGTATGGTGGTGATTTCTTGATTGGCCTTTTCGGCCTCGACGATTTCCGCGACCTTGCTTGGACGCGTTCGGCTCCATACGAACTCGACGCCTAGGTGCTCAAGTGTGTTGATACTCGGCTGAATGATGCCATACGTATCGATCAGCTCGACACCGCGCTTCTCTAACGCTCGCTGCATCTCCTGATACGTGAGACTTCCCGCGCGCGTGAAGCGGTCGATGGTGCGGAATATGTAGTATTGAACCTCGCCGGGGTGCGCGTCGATGAATGCAAGTATTTCCTCAAACACGGGACGGTCGGCGCTCCGCCAACTGTACGCCTCGCGCCAAGGATCATGCACAAGCTTCCACCCTCGATTATCGGCAATGCGTTTGCAGATTTCGCATTGCATATCGAGGCTTTCGCCTTGGTACGCTTGCTTAGACGTGCTGACGCGAACATGGACAATGCAGCCCGGGACACGGGAACTTGTTGCATTTCGTGAATTGTTCATAGAGAGGCTTCATTTTACCGCATCGGGTGCGGCTCGCGCGAATCGGTATTTCGTCGCTCTCTGTTTCGCTTCTTGAGCCACCATTCGAACAGCGCTGAAACTGCCGTATCGAGCTTTGCTTGTATTCGTGCCGCCTCCTCGTCGCTTAAATCGCGAGCGCGTGGTGGTAACAAGTTGCGAAACTCCGAAGGCGTCATGCGACGCTATTTTCGTGCGTGTGAGGAAGTTGAGGTAGAGGGAGCTTTCCGCTGCGGCTGCGGACTAGCGGTGACGGAGCGACCGCATGAACGTCCCCAACGTCCCCAACGTCCCTACGTCACTGTGCAGCCCGCAACTCGCGCGGAATGTCACTACTAGTCAGCGCGATACCTGAGCCGCATCGTTAGCGTTATGCAAAAGAACCGAGGCCGCATTCCAACAGTCTCCCGCATCACCTCCGACACCCTAATCGAACTCGTCTATGACCGCCCCAAGCGCACCACCGCACTCGCCGTCTCGCGCTTCGGCGGTCTCTGGAATATCGAGCAGGAGGTGAAGATCGAGACCGGCGAAGTCTTGGTACCTTATGCGCCGTCAAACAATCTCATCGCCAACGAGTGCGTGCTGTTGCCGTCAACTCCCGTGGAATGCGGCTTGAAGGCCGAACTCATTGCCGATATCAGGGCGTTCATTCACCGCTACGTCGATCTCTCACCGCTCTTCGAGCAGATAGCGACGTACTACGTCCTCCTCTCCTGGTTACATGACGCCTTCGGCGAGTTGCCATATCTTCGCCTTCGCGGGGACTACGGCACAGGCAAGACCCGCGCCCTCATGGTCATCGGCTCGCTCTGCTATCGTGGCTTCTTTGCTTCCGGCGCTTCAACCGTCTCTCCCATCTTTCACACCCTCGATGCGTTCAGCGGCACGCTGATCCTGGACGAAGCTGACTTGCCCTATAGCGACGCCAAGGCAGAACTCGTCAAAATCCTCAACAACGGGACCGTGAAGGGAATGCCGGTCCTTCGCACGATCGTCACCAAAGACAAGGAGTTCAACCCGCAGGCATTCAAGGTGTTCGGGCCGAAGATCATCGCGACACGGGAGCCATTCCAAGATCGCGCGCTTGAAAGCCGCTTCCTCACCGAGGAAACGGGTACGCGGCCACTTCGCGTGGATATCCCTATCCATCTACCGAAGGAGTGGAAGGCCGAGGCGCTCGCGCTTCGCAATCGCCTCCTGCACTTCCGGTTCTCGGAATTCTTCAACATCAAGACCGACACGACGGCGCTCATGGAGGGCGTTGAGCCGCGGCTGAATCAGACGGCTCTCTCCCTCTTGTCGCTGGTTGATGACGCGGGCCTACGCGCAGATATCCAACGCTCACTTGTTGCTGCGGACACCGAAGCCGTTCTTGCCCGCCAGGAGGCACCCGAAGCGCGGGTGCTGGCTGCGGTTCTTGCCACGTTCGCCGCCAACAACGGCGCCGGCGCCGCCTCGGTCAGCGAGATTACCGACCGTTTCAACAAGGAACATAGGGCCGACTATGGTGGTCCTATGCCGCCGCGCTGGATTGGCGAAGTGCTGCGCAAGCGCCTGCATCTCCAAACGCGAAAGAGCAACGGCGTCTATATCGTGCCACCGACCGAGACGCCGAAACTCGACGGACTAGCGCATAGGTACGGGCTCTGAATGACCCTGTTTAGAAATATCTGATGGAGATTTGAGCTTCTCCCCATCTCACTTCTGTAAGGTCGGGTTGCACGCTATTTACATACCTGTTCCCGCAATCGAGACGGATATCCCGTCTTTTCTCGTTGGCCTTCGCTTGCGACGATTGCGCTTACATCTATGCCACGTCGCAAAACCCACTATCTCAGAACAGCCCGATTGTCTTCCGGCCTATCACAGTCGGAGCTTGCTGGCCTTCTTGGGGTGGGCGAAGACGTGGTGTCGAATGTCGAAATAGGCCGAACTGAACCTTCGCTCGCATTTGTGCTTGGCTCGATGCTCTTGTTCGGCAAGTCGGCCGAGCAGCTCTATCCCTACTTGTACAACACCATGCAGGAAGACCTCGGCCAGCGTGCCGCTGAACTCGACGAGAGGCTGAGGGACCGCACCGATGCACTCTCGCAAAAAAAGCTCGCGCTTCTCTCCGCGATGGCAAAGCGGACCTCACCTATCGATCTATGAGCACCTACAGTCAGATCGGCAATGAGCGTCTTGTTCTCGCGGTGTATCCAACTTCGCGCGGATTTGGCTGGGTCTTGTTCAGTGACCCTCTCTCGCCAGTGGATTGGGGTGTCGCCAGCGCCAAAACGGGGCGCAACGCCCGCCTCGTTCGACGCTTCGAGCGAATTCTAAGACGGCACGAGCCGTCGGTATTCGTGGTCGAAGATCCAATCCGACGTTGCGGACGATCAGAGCAAGTGCTGCGATTGCACCAAGACTTTGTGCACTTGGCGTTGCTGAACGGAGTGGACGTAGCAGCCTATCCGCAACACGTCGTCGCCCAACACTTCTCGCATGTGGGCGCAACAACGAAATATGAAATAGCTCAATTCATTGCATCGAAAATTGAAGCCTTCGACCATCGTCTCCCGCGAAAGCGTCGCGCCTATGAAGGCGAACAGCATCACCAGGCGCTCTTCGATGCCGCTGCGCTTGCCCTGACGTATTTCGCGAAGACCAGCGAGCCTCAGTGAGCCTCTTCGCGTGCATTTGGGAGCGTCGGAATAGTCCGGCGCTCCCGCTGTGCACGGGAGGTGTCTATGAGCGCAGTTCTTTCAAGATCGAATGTGTACGAGGCCGTCACGGCTCAGATTGTGGCGGCAATCGAAGCCGGAGCGGGCAGGTGCGTGATGCCCTGGCACGCCGGCGTCGTGCCGATGATGATGCCGCGCAATGCCGTGACCGAGATGCCGTACCACGGCGTCAACGTCGTCGCACTGTGGGCCGCTGCAAGCACACATCGCTACGTCACGGGATACTGGGCCAGCTACAAGCAGTGGCAAGCGCTCGGTGCAAACGTCCGTCGCGGCGAACGTGGTTCCCTCATCATCTTCTACAAGAGGCTCGACGCCGATCCTTCCAAACAGGAAGGTGAGGATCAGGACACACGGCGCTTCGTCATACGCTCGTCGCATGTGTTCAACGCCGAGCAGGTCGAAGGTTGGGGGTTGCCGCAACCCAGGCGGCAGTCCGAGGTCGAGACGAATGCGCAGATCGAGGCGTTCGTCGCAGCAACCAAGGCAGACATTCGCCACGGTTCAGCGATTGCTTGCTACCGCCGCAAGCCCGACTACATCGACATGCCCTGGCGAGAAGCGTTTCGTGGCACGCCGACCAGCTCACCAACCGAAGCGTATTATGCCGTCCTTCTCCATGAACTCACGCACTGGTCCGGCGCGCCTCACCGGATCGACCGTACATTCGGCAAACGCTTCGGAGACGCGGACTACGCGTTCGAGGAGTTGGTTGCCGAACTCGGGGCAGCGTTTCTCTGCTCTGCCTTCGGGATCGTGAATGAGCCAAGGCCAGACCATGCGGCCTACATCGCGCACTGGCTTGAAATCCTCGGGAAAGACAACCGCGCGATCTTCACTGCGGCTGGCATGGCGCAGGAGGCAGTTGAATATCTGCGATCATTGGCGGCGGAGCAAGGAAAATAGGATAGGCGTTCTACTTGGACCCTGGCGATTGCCGGGGTCCTTGTTTGCGAGTTAGGTCAAGAATAGATCGCCTTGATGGCGCTTCAACGACGCGCGTGTCCTAGAACTATTGCAATAGGCTGTCGAATTGCAGTTGCTCGGGCTTCTTGCGCGGCAGCTTCTTGTTTCTCGAAGCGCCTATGACGTTTGGAACAATGGTACGCTTCGGCTTCAATACCGAGACCAGTTCAAGCGCAAGGTCTTTGGTGGCGGCTATAACATACGTAATCCGGGTCTTGGGATTTTGCATGAGCTCCCCGATGATCTCATCGGTAAATTCACAACCGTCGAGATCGCAGAAGAAGGCGCCCGCTCTTTTGGCAATGTACGCCGCAGGGATCACGTCATGTAGTTGCTGGCCATGGCATTCGAAAACGGCATCTATTCCGGCGGTGACCACCCCGCGATTTTCGACTTTCACCCGATCCGCGAGGCGAACGATCATTGGATTGCCGCCGAAATTGAGGAGGCGAAACTGCGCCTCATTGTCTTGCTTCATGCGCTCGAGGAAATCTGAGAAGAACGGATTATTGTAGGTAGCAAGCGCGTTTTTCGGCTTTTGACCGTAATGAGCAACTCTCGCATCTCTAAGACTTGTCGTATTGGAGCAACCCCAAACCATTGAAGCTGGTTGGCCCTCAATCTCGACTCGCACCTCATCAACTCCATCAACAGCCGAATAAATTTGGCCAGTTGCCAAAGCGACAATCGAACCAACGATCCGGCGCTTGTCGCGATCATAGATCGCAAGGGCGCTGCACCAAACGGGAATGGACATTTCCGCCAAGTCGCTACCATCGATCATGTCCAGCAATAGGCCAGTCGGTTCGCGCCAGCCACTGAAGTCGGCAAGCGACTCCTCGCCGACGATCTGGAGTCCTTTGGGAAATACATTTTGGATAAGTCGCATGCACTGATCTTCGCCGGCAGCGTCGATGTGCAACATTGCCTTCGTACGGTCTCCCGATTTGCGGACAATCTTGTCAAAATTCGCACTTACAGACTCAGGACGCAGTTCTAATTCTGCAAACGTCTTGCGTATTGAGGATTGTGTTTCGCGTACCGCTTTCACGCACTCGCGCAAAATCGTTGTGTAGTCTGTGTCTGGCAGACGCCGCGCCACATTTTCCCCGAATCAGCTCGCCCAAAAAAGGGACGGCACAATATCATGTGCCGTCATGTAGTTATAGGTACCAGCCGTTCTATCGCCCCCAATTCCTAAGACTTTCCATGAAGATGCTGGTGATCCTCCGCGCGAGTCCTTCGTCGATGCCTAGGTCTTCGGCCCTCTGCATCTGCTTTCGCTCATACGCATTGAGCTCTTCATGAGTGAATGGTCTGCGCATGCATAAAGCCAGTCGCGCATTGTGATTGTTCTGCGCCATGTGCTTCCTCGTCGTTTCGATTAAGGGGGGCAGGTGAATCCGGTGTTCAAAATCCATCTGCCGCCCCTTCTTCGATAACGGTGCTTCAGTCAGGAAAAGTTGCAGTCCGGCGCGCGGCCTGTCAGCGGGCCGAATACAAGCCCTAGTGGCTGGACTCGGCCTTTTTGTTCTCTATATGTTCTACCCGTGAAATTGGCAGGAGTACAGCCGATGTACGTGGTGGTGACGGAGGATTTGGACGAGGCCGCCGATCTAGAGCGCAGTGCCGTTGGCACGCTTGAACAGGCATTCGCCCAGGTCTGTTGCTTCGCTGGGTATGGCTATCACTTCGAGCAGGAGCAAAGCGGCTGGCGGCTCATCATAACGGACATCGAACGTCCCGAGTGCAGCCCCGAGCCGATCAGGTCGACCTATATCAAACGCACCGATGCGCAGCGCGATCTCATGCAGCAGGCAGTCGATGGGAGGCTCAAGGGCTTCGCGGCGATACGGCTTGTCGAATTCAAGAGGAAGCGCGCGCAGGTGAACGAAGAACACGCTGCCGAATGATGCGCAGCTCGTGCCACGCCGCTGGCGAACAAAATATCGCAACTGGGCAACCAGGATCGTCTTTGATATGGGACGGCGCAACTTCCACGGCAAGGTTGAAACCCTCGCGGATTCGGTCGAAGCGAACTATCTTGTCATCGTAAAATGCGACCAATGCGAAACGGGTAGGCAGATGCACCCATACAATCTCATCTCGAAATACAAGCGGCTGACGAAGGCACCGCTTGATACGTTGCTACCCGGCTTCTTCTGCAAGACGTGCCGCAGCCCGGTCTCGGTGACGATCTCCTGCACCTATCGACGCTCGGGTGAAATGTAATGTGCGGAAAGTTCACCGCGCAAAGCTGCTTACCGCTTGAACAGATATGAAATCATATCGCCCGACACCGGGCGCAGGTTCCAGCCTTCCTCGACCCTCTCGGCCTCCACTGTCTCGGCGCAAGAGAACGCGCTGCCTGCGCTTGCGGGATTGGGAAGCGTGAATTCGGGGCCGCTCGGCGCCGAGATCGCATCTATAACCTTTCCCATGGCGCCAATGCACATATAGGTAAGGTCTGCATTCGCACGAAACGTATACGTCACCGTCACCGTACGTATCCGTGTGCCCATGACAGTTTGCGTAATCACATTGTCACCCTGGGCCGCACCTATCGGCGTCACGAGACGAAAGTACTCGCCCGGTTGGAACATCTGTCCTGGTGCGCCTCGGTCTCTCCAAAAGCCAAGGAGCGCCGAAAGCACTTCGTCATCGGTCGGCGGCCGATTAGGGTCTGGCGCTACCACCGCGGCCGGGGCAGCTTGCGGAGCGGCTTGCGGAGCGCTTTGCGCGGGTGCTGATTTCTTCTGGTCGCACGCCGCAAGGGCGAGAAGCGCGATTGTGAGAGTAGCAAGTTTCGTCAATCGCATCATCGCTCCCTCACTCCTCTAGCTTGACGGTCGGCATGTGGAGGTCCGCTTTCACAACCACCATTTTTCCGGTCTTGGGGTCGCGGATCAGGCGCACCGTGCTGTGTGTGGCGCTCGGTGTGAGTGTGATGCCCGGCCATTGAGAAGTTGCCGTGATATCGAGCGTGAGGTCGAACGCCGGCACGTTCGGCACGCCGCCAACCGTGACGGCAGATTGCTTGAGGCCAACAAACTGCCAGCTGCCACCCATGCTGAGCCAGATTACGAGGCCCGGCTTCCCGTCCCACATCATGCGGTAGTCAGTGAGGACTTGTTGCTCAACGACGAACGGGCAGCGCCAGGGAGCGCCGTTCAACGTGCCGACCGTCTGATATTCAACAATGCCGTTCTTCTCAGCCCACTTGATCCACGGCACGTATCCAATGGAGGGGTGTTCAACGACAGAGCTGTCGGTATATCCGGTCATCGCGCATCGCGTGTTGTCCGTCGACTCGACAGCACCCTTGCGGTTCACCGCCAGACGCACCGTTGGCCTCAGAAGCGGCATGCCCCTGGGTGCGAAGTAAGCCTTTAGTGCAGTCTCGATGTCCTGTCCGTCACGAGGGGCGAGCGCGGGGGCGGCTCCGAAGCTGAGAAGCGCCACAGATAGGGTGAGCGGCAATAGCAGCCCGCGCCTCGAAATAGTGCCGCGTCCCATGGCCAGCCTCAGAATTGAAACAATATGCCGAATTTTGTTTCAACCTAGGAATTCGCCCTTTGGGCGGCAAAGTACGGAGGGGGCGGATATTTGGCTCCTAGCTACATTTTCTGTAATCTCACCCAATTCGTTTGACATGATTGTTGGTAGGAGAGACCACAACGACCGGTCAAAATGCAGCAGCCAGTGTGGCCGCAGAGAGCGCCGCGGTGAAGTGGTACGCTCCATACCTCAGGGCGCGTCATGCTCTAGCGGAATGGACTTCACATTGCTTGGTGGTGATTGGCATTCTTGTAGGAATTCGGGTTGTTGAAGAGGTTGTGACATATCTCTGGTGGCCGCACGCGATGTCATTATTCGGTGTACTGCCACTAAGATTTGTCTTCGACGCAGCCGACCTCGGGCTGCTGGGAGGATTTCTGACGTATGGGGTGTATCGCGTCATCGTAAGTTATTGGGTGCGCGATGGCCACTGACGCTCTCAACATAAGAACGCGGTTCGGTCGGCTTCTTTTCGTCTATGCGTTGTACGCGTTTGTACCGGCGCTATTTGTCGTATTGGCTGCAGGCATCTATGCGACCGGCATGACCAAGATTGCTCTGTTTGTTTGCGTCATCGGTGTTGTCACCTATTTGGCGCGAACACTCTGGCTGAGATTCATGAGATACTTGGTACTTCGCAGCATTTTGGCTTACCACGAAAGACCAACCTTCAGTGAATTCACGCCATGGGCGTCGCGATGGGAGCTAATCTTTCGACATTCAAACCGGCATGACCGTAGCCTGGGGACCTCGGGTTCATCAGCTCAAGGTGCCGGACTATGGAACGCGGCCGCTTTTGCCTTTTTTGGCTCCTTCTCTGAGTTGGATCGCCTAATGAATGGTCAAGCTACGGCCGATGTTATTTCGCTTACTAGCGACAGCAACGTATTCGGTGAAGCCACCGAAAAACGTGATGGTCTTGGCAGTTTTTGTTTTTATTTGCACTTCGCCTGTGTGATTTATCTCTTCCTTGGTTGGGCAATCCCTTCGTATATCGGAATAACGTTCTATCTAGCGTTTCTGCCGGCGGTGTCGATCCAGTGGCAGTTCAACAAGAACTCCTGCGTGCTTAACAATATCGAGTCGTTGATGCGCAGCGGGCAGTGGCGCGACCCGCACAACAAGGAAGAGGGCGCATGGCTGCTGACCCTGGCAACCAATATTTTCGGCTACCCGTTCAAGGACTGGCACATCGACGTGTTCACCTATTTGGTACTTGTATTCCTTTGGCTGCTGGGAATGAGCCATCTCTTGTGGTGGTAGCTGCGTTCAGAAAAGCTCGGTCAATTGTTGCCATGTCCGCTCGGCAAGCGTCCTCGCCTCCGGCCCAATTACCGTGGTGTAGATCATTGTCGTTCGCATATCGGCATGGCCGAGCCAGTCGCGGATCATCGTGATCACAACTCCTTCCAAAGCAGCCTCTACCCCAAACGCGTGCCGCAGCGACTTCGGTTGAGATACGTAGCTCGGGATTGCCGCCAGCTTCATGACTGCCACCACTCTCCGCCACGCGGTTGCGCGACTCCACGTCCAGAGCCGCTTGTCCGACTTCTTGGGATCGAGCTGCGCGTCATTTATGCGGTGAACTGCCTCAAGATAGGCCATGAGCTCGTCGGGCACGGGGACTGCTCTCGTTAGCCCACGCTTTCTCCGCTTCAGGGTCTCAAAATTAATCGCGCAGTTTCCGAGGTCAATACGCTCGGGCGTGAGCGCGAGGACTTCTGATATTCGGGCTCCGGTCAGAGTGAGGACGGCGCAGAAGGTGGCAACCCTGCCTCGACATTCCAAAGCGGCTTTGAGGAAGCGTTTACGCTCTACCGGAACAAGGTATTTTCGGCGGCCACGGGCGTCGAAGAGCGAGTATTCCTGCATACCTCGCTTTTTGAAGGCTCGTCTAACCTTTCGTCCAATATTGCGAGTTGACTTGCTTATCCAATCTGCAACAAAATTCGGCATAACGTTTCATTGTAATAATACACCCGATACTATCTGTTTCTATCTAATGACATTGTCTGTCATCACCGCTCAGCGGACTCAGGGGGCATGGGTATAACTGACGGCACTACTACCGTTGTTAACCCCCCTTTGTTTCGACCAAATTTGCCCCGAAACTGCCGGATATTGCCCGTTTGATCTCATGAGATCGCATGCTCTCGGGGGGATATAATTTCTCATTAAGTGGGGTCACATGTTATTATGTGACAACGACTGATGATGTTGCGCGTTTGCTGAGTGTGTGGAGATGGCGAACAACCAGGAGTCTGTTTGCAAATAAACCAAGCTGAGCTTGGGACCAGCGTTTAGGCTGTAGCAGTTAGAAACTCCTGATTTTGAAGGAAAAAACGCGCACGAACGTGCGTGAGAGGTGGATTGTTGCCCGCATGATCGATCACGGGGACTTCTGTACGTGTGTTAGGGGGCGCTTCAACTTGGACTTGTTATGTACATGCTTATGTACATGCCTGTTACGACCTAGTGCTGTTGCAGAAGGAGTTAGTTGTTTTGTGTGATGGTGAATACGAAGTCGGAACAAGTGTGTTGATGTGATTCAGCGAGCGTGAGGTAGAACGAAAATACCGTGAAATGGATTTCCAACCTGTCAGGCTTCTATGTGAAGTGTGTCACTTCGTTTGACAGGCTCGGAGTGCTTTCCACTCGCGTTGAAGATTTGGGCGGCGATCTCAATGATGTTTCTGTTCGCATTGGGCGCGTAGAGGGTGCTGTCATAAACAGTTCGAACCCAGAACTCCTTCGCCAGATGCTCGATATCCAGCGCAGACTCACGCTGATCGAAGCGCATTTGCTGAACAGCTTCAATGGAGACTCGACACCGAATTCAAGGGCAATCAATTCGGACGAAACGAATGGAGCCAAGAAGAAGCTAAAGCGCCTGGGCCGAGGTTAGACTGCGCACATGAGTGTCGCAAAGCCGCACACCCAGCATGACCTAGCAATCGATCTCACGAAGCACTAGTCGCCTCTCGTAATGAAAAAGTATCACGCCCTCTTCAAAGCATCAGGAGGAGATTCTTCTCCCTTCTGACCACGACTGCCTATGTCCTCCGCTATTGCGGTGGCGTCTCTTGTAAGAGAGGCCATGAGCTTAAAAAAGCGAATGACCACCCGTAGAGCTTGCGTCGTGACTGCGAGTTCAATGTGACGCATATAGAGTTTGCCGGCGAATTGGGCTTCCCATTTGGCGCCGGTCGCTCGATGCTTGAAGTCATTCACTCGCCCGAGCACGATTGTCAGGCACTCTTCGTCCGTCAGAATGCTCTGCTTCTTTCCGTGAAGTCTGTCGAGAAGCTCGCAGCTCGACATTGGCTCATTGCTCTGATCAGTCTTTTTCATTGAAGCGCGAAACGAACGGTGGGCTCGCAGTAGTGCTCGAGCGGCTGCATTGGTGTCGACCAGTTCAATCGCTTTGCGAATGTGCTTCATGAGTTCGATGGCAGCGTTGAATTGATCTAGAGCTTCTGAGTCATGAGCACGAAATGTACCCTTTCCAGATTTATGCCCATGAGCCAATACGGTCAAAATTGCCCTGAGCGCAAAAATCTTTGTACCTACCCAAACTGTAAGAGCACCTTCTGTCGCGATACGAAGCGATCTTTCTTCTTCAACAAGGTCCGGATCAAAATGCAGCAACCAGTTGGCAATGCACCGATCAAATGTGGCCGCTATTCGATGCTGCGCATCGCTAATAAGGCAGCTTATCGTCCAAAGCTTCCACTCAGGATTGTTCTCCAGCTCCGTCTCGCTGCTTGTCGTCCTATCACGTAGATAGGCAACAAGTATTTCGTGGTCGCTGGGCTTCATGCAGCTTGGCTGAATTGACTTAAGCAGTTCGTCGCAACGGACGACGTTGTAAATTGCCCTAATAAGAAGGCCGGAGAAGCGGCGGTTTGCCTCGTCCCAGCTTATCGAAGTGTTCCCGTCGATAACTGAGAATAGTAATTCGTCCAACGATTGCGATGCAGAGCTATCAGCCATCGTGCCCCCAGTATTTCTCAGATATACCACAACTCCATTCGAATCAGAACCTTGATCAAGGACAATGACGTCTTGCCTCTTTGGCGATTTGAGCTGTCCAGCTTGTCATCAGTTGAATACTGGACTTCTCCCTGTCTAGACAGCTTCCGCACCCCCCCCCCGATCAGGAGAATGTCAATGACCAGCATGGGTGAGATTGCGTCTCGTAGTGGTATTGGGAAACGTATTTGGCTCAAGGGTTTTTGGGGATTTGATCCCGAGAGTGAGGGCTTTCTCGGCTACACGAGGTCCGGGGACCGTGATCGACTTCTCCGCTCGTATGTGCCCGGGGATTTGGTGCTGATCTATGGCACTTCAAGCAATGAGACTGACTGGCATGATAGAGGGAAGGCGCTGGGATTTTTGGAAATCACAGAACAGCGAATTTTGGCGTCGGAACGAATGTCTGCCGCTGCTCACGACTGGCGTGTTCTAAACGGGCTAACGGAAAAGTGGAATTTCGCCGTTCCTGTCGTGCGCGCCTGGCGCGTTGTTCCTGGTCAGGCTGGTAGCGTCTTAAAACGCATAGCTCATCGAACATATACGCGCGCCTTTGCGCAACACATCGCTACGCGCGGTGAACTGCTCGAAGCTAGCGAAGTCAAACGCGCGTTGGCACTCGACGTGGTCGAAGTGAACGTATTCCAGTCAGAACGACAGGAAGCCACAAGAGATGTAAGCCTGATCGACGGTTTCGTGCCCAGTCGTGCCTTTCCACCATCAAGCGGACAACGCTCATTCACGATTATTGACGGACCGTGTCACCTCTATTTGATGCGATGGAGCGGCTCCAGCGAAGGGCTCCTTGGCGATGTGTTCGGAGAGATTGCGGAATTAACCGTTGTTAAGGTCGGCATATCTAACGACCCAAAGGCGAGATGTGCTGGGCTTAATCGGAGTCTGCCACCACCAAGCCTAACTAAGTGGTTCCTACAAGCTGAGTCACCGGAGTTCGATAGCGCACCAAATGCCGTGATCGCTGAGACCGCACTGAAGCAGCGATTTCGGACAAATTTTAGGAGTATTGGCGGCGAGTTTTTCCTTGGCGACATCGAGGCAATAGGAAGAGATTTTCTTGCGTTCACAAATCGGGCCGACGGATAGCGCGCACACTCATAGGTGTCTCTCTATTATTCAGCCTGGGGAAAGCGCGAGTAGTCAGCCTCGTAGTCCGGCTCTCCACGTCGACTGAGGCCACGCAACAGGTTTTCCGTGATTGTCCGGTTGTCGCCAACTTCAAGACGTTCGACTAGCTCGCGAAGTGTTTGTTCGTCTCGTCTAAAATAAGCTTCTGTCGCGCCCACATAACTCGTCCATTGAGCATAATCTGTGTCGGCAGCGCTTAGCGCCTCGGCCTCGCTCGCCCACCTGTGTGCTTGACTGAAATAGTCCAACGCCCTTTCACGAGCCATAGCCGCTTCAAGCTGCCCGCAATGAAAAAGCGAGAGTGACAATAAATTGCAATAGTCGAAATATTGGGGAGTGTTAACAAAACGGGCTCGGACGCCTTCGCCGCCAAGCGTCCCCGCATCCGCAGCAGCTGCATCGCGAGTGGGGCTTTCAAGTTCAAGGCGTCGCAGATCATCAAGGAATGCAGAGGTAGTTATACCGCCGCTCAAAAGGCGCTCCTCCAGACGATTTTGAGCAATTTTGTTATTCGAGCGACCTGGCCCCTCCATACATCAAAGAATCGTCTCATGATTTCAAGTACCACGCAAGAAAACGCTCAGTGATAAACATGAGTAGAATCAGATATCTTCTGCCCTCGTCCTTCTCTCCGAGGGTCGTTGTTCATTTTTTACGGTGGCTAAGATGGCTGCGTTACCGTTGATCGTCACGAATACCGACGACTTGCACGCGGACGCGCTGGTGGCAGAACTTCGAACGCGCGGTTGCGATCACTTTCGGCTCAATACGAATGTTATGGGTAAGAACGCCACGCTTAGTTGGGAATTGAACGATTGTGCAATTACCGAGTTTGGCAGGGTCCTCGACATTGCAAAGGTAACCTCAGTCATTTGGCGGAGACCAGAAAGAGCTGAGTTCGACGAACTAAAACAAATGCCTGCGCAGACAGTATCGGCCGTGGGCGATGACGCATTGCTCACCGTGCAAGGCGTGCTACGCGCCTCACTGGATCGGTGTCCAATCTGGATATCCCACCCCGATAACATCAGGCGAGCACAATTCAAACCGCGTCAGTTAAGAGATGCATCGGCGCTCGGCTTCTGCGTTCCCGATACTCTTGTAACCAACGATCCATCGCGAGCTCGAGATTTCATCAGAAAACACAAATTCCGTGTTGCGGCAAAACAGGCAGCTCGGGGCGACAAGATTGGCTACTTCGAAGGGGCAGTGTACACGGTCAATCTATCGAAACATTCACCCGACTACGTCGAAGCTTTACTTGAAGGGGTTCGATACTGTCCCACGATGTTTCAGAGTTACATCGAAAAAGATTATGAGATTCGAGCGACACTTTTCGGCGCGAGGGCGGTGAGCGCTAAAATTTGCAGCCAGGAACATGCGGCGTCTCAAGATGACTGGCGCAAGTTTGTTTCGGAAGCCGGTCTTAGCTTAAAGCATGAGCGCGTCGAACTGCCAGGCACAATTCTGGCAAAGTGCACGGCGATGTTGGCCCAATATGGATTAAACTTTGGCTGTTTCGATTTTGTCGTGACCCCAGACTCAGATATTGTCTTTCTTGAACTCAATCCGAACGGCCAGTTTATGTGGCTTGAATACGAGATTCCAGGACTTGGCTTGGTCGACGCTTGGGCCGACCTCGCAATGGGCCTCGGCTTACCTACCTATCAGCAGTAGCGTGGAAGGAACCGAAAATGCCGATGCCATTCTTGTTAAACTTTGCCGTTTCGCTTGACGTGCCTGTCGAACCGCCGCTCCCAGCATATGACCCGTCAATTCAAGGAAGAAAGCAGGCCGATCTCATGGCGATCGCTGAAATGGGCGGCACGCGCAACTACACCACAAAACATGATTGGTTCACCAATTGGGAGGATTGGGACGGTTGAACTGTCTGAGAAGCAACATGCTGCCTTCTAAGAGCCAGTAGTGGAACAATCTAGCCGGACACTATCAATTTGAGCGTTTGCGATGTCCGGCGGATTTAGTTGACCAAGAATCCATTCTTTGTTGCCTTCGAAATCGAAGGCAAACAACGCTCTCGGTACGCGAAGCTTATCCGCAACCGTGGTTGAGATTTGTCGCATGGATACCTCACGAGCTTGACTTGTGGTGATAGTCACCACTTTCGGCGCGTGAACCGTAAAACACTTCTCGTGGAGACTCTGACGCCAACTCTCCGCGTAAGTCACCAGCTTCCGTAGGATTGTAGCTCGATAGAGAAATGCATCGCTCTCTTGCACTTGCTTGGAGGGCGCGATCGTCATTGTGCCGCGGTCGATTTCGAGAAAGTAATAACTGACGAGCGCCGGCGCACCCTCTCGTACGCGCCGCAAGCCAAATATCGCGTCCGGTATGACGTGCACGGTCCCGCGCAATCCGTTCCACTGGACGGGCACCGCCCATCGCCCAGGGTGCGAGGATTTGCGGGTCGCTTCAGGCGCTTTGGCAAGGATCTCCTCGAATGGAATGAGAGCGACGTCCCCGCGCACCCGACACGCAAGCTCCAGGTCGATCATGAAGCGCGAAATAGCAAGCGTATGGTCGAGGTTCTCGCGGGTGTAGGAGCGATTGCGCCCGCGCCAGTCAGACGATGTAATAGGAACGCTGAGAGTGTCCTTGAGATATCGCGCGCCGTTGTTATCAAGGCCGTACACCAGCGCCTTGGACCCGCCATCGTGATAGCGGTCGATCTGAGCAATGGGTCGGTCAAGGAATTTGTTGCGATAGAGGCGCACTAAGCGACGGGAGAGCTTGTCAGGACTGCGTTCGCCAAACAGCCGATAGAGGTCGTCGGCTCGCACAAACCGATGGCGATAGACACAGCGAAGGATTGCAACATCGTCGGCGGTCAGCTCGATGCGCGGAGTTTCGCCAGCGCGCTTGAATCGTGGATATGACGCCCGAATGTTTCCCACTGCCTTATACCATTCCAGGGCGTCGCTACGTTTCCGGTTGCCAGAACGTGTCCTCGCGAACCGCCGAGTGTGGCAAGAGGCGTTGTCGGCGCATCATAATCTCCGCCTCAGCGTCCGCACGACTCGATATACAAGAGCTTTCCAATGCCGCTCGGTCTCGAAAACGTCGCATGATATTTGGCACATCGAGGGCGGACGGCACGTCGATCGTTCTGATCTGAACAGTCTTACGACCGCGCCGCTTCACGATTGCGGTACGGTCAGGAAGATTTCGTATCCGAAGCGTTGCGAGATGGAAGCTTTCCTCCAAGGAGTAGAGCTGAGTCGCTCGTTCCTCGCGTACCGATCTAAAGGACTGGGACCGTCCATGAGAGCTGTTCTCGCTCGTCGTGTAACTCTCGCTCGTGCCGAAACTCTCGTTCTGCACGCTCGATATGCCGGAAGATGAGGACAACTGGACGATTTGCCCATCGACACCGCCCGAGGAACCTTCGGACGATGTTGACCCGAAAGCCGTGCCGGAGCTTGAGTTCGTACCCGTCGTCTCGGCCGTTCCACGACTTGCGCTTTCAGATTGAAGCCAAGTCAGTTGTTCGCCAACAACAACGGGCATCGTAAGACCGGACTTTGGTACTGACAGGTCAATATCGCCTCGCATTATCTCCTTCGCCATGATGCTCGCGTCGTCGTCACTCAGACCGCCAAGCACGATCTTAGTGTGCGTGCAGCCCATTACCGCGTTGTAGATGGCTTCGCCTTTGGACCGGAGCTGTCCAAGTCTCTGATGGGCCAGCACGGCATGGAGGCCATACTTCCGCGTTTCATCGAGTATCCGCTCAACGTCGCCCGAGAGGTATTGGTACGCTTCATCGACATACAGCGTGAACGGGCGCCGCTTGGCGACTTCCACGTCTCGGCCAAGGGCTGAGAGAAACAGATCGTTGATGAGGAGACCTCCAAGCAGACTCGCACTTTCGCGCGAAAATGCCTGTGACGCACCGAGGTCAACGAGAACAATTTCGCCGTTGTCCATGGCTGCTCGAAAATCGATTGAGCGCGTACTCTGGCCGACGATGAGGCGAATGGCCGGAGAGGTCAGGAATTTGGAAAGACGGGTGATAGTGCTTTCGACGTGTTCTGCAAAATCCTTTCGCGAGAGCCCATTGAGTTCGTCCCAAATGATTTGAAAGTCCTCGCCGGGCAAATGTTCTGTTAGGGCACGTCTGATGCCGTCGGGATCAGCCGCCCGAAGGAGCGCAGGACCCTCGGCGAGAGTAAGGCCGTGAATGCGCAACACGTAGAATAGTGCACGCAGAATCTTCTCCAGCCGGGGCGTCTCGCTCAGGTTCTTGACACCCCACGCCTGCGCACATGCGGCGACCATGTAATCGACGCGGACGCTTGCTTCTTCTCCGGGTACTTCTCGTAGCGGATTGAATCCTGGAATCTGATTCGGGTCGCCCGGGCGAATGAGATGGATACGGCGTGTGCGCCCGAGGCCGCGCGTCGCGCACCAGCGCTCGATCCCGGCTACCAACTCGCCATGTGGATCGACGAGGCAGAGACCGCGCCCCGCCCGTATATCCTGCCGAACCATACCTTCGAGTAGTCGAGACTTTCCGGTTCCGATGCTCCCTAGGAGGTGAACGTGCCGCGCCCGTTCGTCGTCTGAGAGCCGGACATGCTCGCCAGTCGCGGAGGTGCCAATCTCAACCATCAGCGCAAGTGCTTTTCGATCTGTCTGCTCACCGAATGAGTCAGGAATGCGTCGATGGCATCGATCATGTTGCGCTCGCCGGCGCCCAGCCTGTCTTCACCCCCGGCTTCACGAATGATCTTGGCTTTCGCTCTGGCCGCTGCGCGCGCAACAACAGGAAGCGCATCAAGATCGTTCACGGCGCTCGCGATGGACTCGCGCCGCTCCGAGCGAGGCTCCTCCAAGTCGGCAGTGACCGCCTGGAGACGGTGTCTTAGTTCATGATGCTCCAACAAAATGCGCATCTTTACGTTGTCGCGAATGATAGCGACGTTCCTCAACCGTTCTAGGGCTTCGGCGTGGTGGACTGTCGCGACCACGCGCCGTGTGCGAGCCTCAATGTATTCAGCCGTCGCGGTGACGTAGTCTTGTGCAGCGCGCATGGAGGGTGTGGCTTGCTCAAAGAATTCCCTCATTGCCTTGAAGCGCGCAATTCCAAGGAGCGGAATACCAAAGGGTGTCCCGATCGGTCGCGAATAGGCCGAATGTTCGGGTGGCAGTACTTCATATTTTGATACGTGTTTTGCCATGCTCAGTCGTCCTCAATATCTTCGCGCGCCTCTCGCGCAGCCACCGCCCTCGCATATTCAACAAACGCGTCCGAAAGCTCCTCCTCGGATTCATGTTGCTCAGCCGCGCTGCGATCTCGTGCCGCGAACCGCCGTAGCTGTGCTGCAAGACCGGAACTTCGAGATATTCGCTGTCGCGCTTCTTCAGGGTCGTACGAAGGTGGTCGGCCGAGCAAGCGTGCCAACTCAGGTCCATCGAAGTCGGTACCGTGCCTGAGTGCACGACGCACTTCTCGCTCGATGGGAAGAGGACGCAGGAGATAGAAGCGGTCCGCCAAGCGTCCAAGGCCGTCGATAATCCAAAGTAGCGCTCCAAATGGCACGGCAAATATTACAAACCAGAGAATTAAGTTGACGAGCTTTGCTGCATCGGCGTCTTGCTCAGGTGTGGAATCAGACTTTGGAGCAACTACTTGTGGAGGAGAGGGCGGCGCCTCTGACACGGGTTGAGGTTGGACTGCTACAGCAGCCGGCGGCGGTGAGGCCGATGGAACAGGCTCGGTGGGAGGCGCAGACGGAGACGGCCCCTGTGGGAGCGGTACAAACGGCTGCCAGGAACCGAAGACGCTACCCCATCTCCCGCTCAAGAAATCGAAGTCGGACACTGTAAGGACTGACTCGGTGTCAGCCATATCCTCACTTGGTTGGGAGACGTTGATTTGTAGTGTTACGAACCCGACAAGGTTTTTGGAATCTGTCGATCCTATGCGCGGGTCGTCCAAACTGCATGCGATCCAAAGCAGACTCATTGCATTGCGCACCAGCGCTGAGGCTACGCCCGGCTCAGAAATCCCTCGCTTCGGAAGCGCCACGTCCGCTACGTACGGGACCGGCCATGTCCCGGTGGATTTGCCGCAGCTGAAGTCATAGTGCGGTATCCCAACCGCAGCGACGATTGCTTCGGAGGTTGCAAAACCGGCCCCATCAAGCGGTAACATTTGGGGAGATGCCGCAGTCGCAGGACCGAGTTGTGCGAATAGACCGACTGCTGTTGCGAGTAAGCACGAGAGTATTCGAGCGTACATAAACGCCTTCCGAATCACCCCCGCTGAACAGATTGTGACAATCGGAAGTTGTTTCGTCATCTGCATTTTCTGACGAAATGCACAGGTAGACGTAAAACAATTTCCGAAGGCTAAACCGTAGGTTACGATATGGGTACGCCAAGCGGCGCCCCACATTTCTGAAAAAATTCTTTGAAGGCTGGCGCAGAAAGAAGCCAAAGGGAGAGGAGTCCGCTCCCGATCCAGACGCCGCTGATCTTGCGGTGGCGTTCGCGCTGTTTAAGGACGCCAGAATTAAGAGAGAAGCCGCAAAGGAACGCCGCGACTTCTCAATCGCCCGACTACGAGAAATAGTCGCTCGCATGTCGAAGGAGGGCGTAGCTGACCTAAAACGCTTCGGGCGCTCCAAAGACCCCGAAGGCTTTGATCGAATATGGGCCGAACTTGAGCGGCAAAACGCCGAGATTGCCGACAACCAGCAGGACCTAAAGCGAAAGTTCGGCATAGAAGACGAAGACAAAGAAACCTAGGGCCTTCGCCAAAGCTGCGCGCCCCTTCGGGCGGCGCAGAAGAAAGGAGGCTGACGCCTTCGCGTCTGCCAACCGAGGTCATCGCCTCCGCGATGCCCCGCCGCCAGAGGCGGCCTCCGAAACTCGTTCGCGACCTGGCGCGAACGATTTGCTCTATCCCAACCCCCGCAGCCGTCGGCGCCGCTATCCGCCCAAGAGCCGTCTGTGCGTCCTCGCACCGGCGATTGGCTGCGGTAGCGAGAGGCCCGACTTCGAGCGTTTCGGGAGAGTGGCGTCACCCTTAGATGGTAGCCACGAACCCCGAACCAAGGCTCATTCCGATGAGCGTTGGTGAGCCCTCCCGCAGAGCATGTACATGCGATAAGCGGCGGGGGAACGGTCGAAGTCGGGCGTAATCGCCCGACGGGTGCGGGGGGAATTTCCGTTGCGAAGCAACGGCTTTGCGAGCATTCCGAGGCGAACAACCCAGCCAATTCATAATTGGCGGGTCGATTGGAGACACCTTGGCACAGCCCTATTGACCAAATAAGGACGAGGACAGCCCTGGAATCGGACTTCGCTGCACGCTTTCAATTCCTCTGCCATTCAGAGCAAGATCACCGCATGGAACTCTCAAGCGCTGGCCATGCACGCAAAGTCAACACGATTTAGGTTGCGGAGCAGCAGATGACGAGCATTGCAGACTCGTCGGCTGCGAAACTCGTTGATCGAATATTGCCGCAGCATCAGGCGGCGCTGACTCTGCTACAAAGCCGATTGTCGGTGCCCGGAACACGGCGGTTGTCATGGTTGGACTTGGCATGCGGTCGGGGTCAGATCATCGCATCCCTTGACAGAAATCTATCTCTACAAGCGCGCGCAAAAATCGAGTACTGGGGCTACGACCTAAACCACAGTTACGCGAGAGAAACGAGTCGAAGTTCTGAGCTACTGGGCTTTGCGTCGGTTGACACGCGCGTGGGCGACCTATCGCAATTCAACAACATCCTTCCGGCCAACAAGACGTTCGATTTTATCACTCTGACAAACACGGTGCACGAAATTGAGCCGCGCCGACTTGCTATGCTACTCGCGCATTGCCTTGAGCGATTGAGCCCCAATGGAACGCTCTTCGTATATGACATGGAACGAATTAAGCCGCCCGAGCTTGGCGCTGTTCCGTGGAGTAGAGAAGACATTCGAAAAATAGTAGTCCGCCTGCTAGACAATCTTGGTGCGACGACATACCGGCCAGAAGTTGGGCTGTGGAATCATACAACTTGTAACGGATGGAATGTTCAGTTGGAGAGGCAGCACTTAGGCGTTTCGCCCTCGGATATTTCTGAGCGGATTAGCAGAGCGATAGAAACGACCCGCGATGAAATAGTTAGTCTCTTGCGTGAACGTCTAGTCGCTTGCCGGTCCTCTCTCGAGACGCTAACGACGTATGGGGCCGAGACCATGGAGGAACAGGACGACAAGGAGCGGCTCCTGTTTGAGTTCTGGTCTATATCTCGCGCGCTGGAGCACGGGACATGAATGTGTTCATCGCCCATTCGGCCCGCGACCGCGAACTTGTTGCTGACGTTATCGAGCAACTCAAGCGCGACGGTCAGAACGTTTATGAGCCCTCGCAGGAAATCTTTGGCGAAACGGCTCTCTCTCGGATATCTGCAGCGATTAGATCAGCGGACATCTTCATAGGATTGGTAACCAGTCCAAGTTCAAATATTTTTTATGAGCTGGGACTTGCTGCCGGTGCGAATATCCCAATTCTCGTTGCAGCGAAGCCAGGAGAGAACATTCCGGCAGATCTTGGAAGTGTTCCATACGTTAGACTGACTGGTGACGCATACCACGATACTCAGACGATTGCTCGACGGATCAGAGAGTTCGGTGGGCCTCCTCCCCCAAGGGCGGTGGCACGGAAATCCTCTGAGGCAATTCTTCGAGAAGCTGCTAATGACCCTGCTTTTTTGGAATCGCTTGCCCCCGATGTATTCGAGCGATTAGTCGCTGAGCTGTTCCAGGAGCGCGGCTATACCTTCACGATGACAAGCCCCACTCGTGACATGGGGGTCGATTTCGTAGTCACGGCACCCGGTAGTCGAGATCGAATAGTAGTTGAACTCAAGAAGTACAGCAGACAAAGTCGAGTATCAGTTGCGACAGTCAGCCAGCTGGCGCAAATATGCACCGACATGGGCGCTTCGGCTGGATTGCTAGTTTCCACCTCAGGATTTACGGCTTCCGCCCTTGCCCGTGCCGTCGGTACTCCGATCGTACTGAAAAAGTTAGAAGAAATACTCGACGCGAAATCGCTGGAGGAAGTGCTTGGAATTCCATCTAGCAAGCCAGGTGAGAACGATAGTGCAGGAAAATAGGAATCGGTCAGACAATGGAGCCGCACGCAGCACGCAGCAACAGAGCGGGGTGAGGTTGTCACAGGCCCGATAATGTCGCGGGCTATTCCAAGCCTCGCTAGGCAGCGACATTGTCTGGTGTGGTGTTCCGCCGACGCTTTGCACGGAGGACGTTGATCGCAGCCGCATCGAGCGTGTTCTTGATGTGCGCCGCGTAGAATTTCTCGATCATCTCGACACTAGTCCGGCAGTTCTTCGCGATCTGATAAATGTCTGCCCCTTCCATGAGGCGCATACATATATAGGTATGCCTTAGGCTGTAGGCGGTACGGCGGTTATCGTCGCGATCAAGCTTGAGTTTCGCGCGACGCAAAACGCCATTGAATAGCTTGATGTGGTTGCCAGGAAATACGGGATCGGTCGGCTGCGGAAACCTGGTCTCGCCGGATGTTTTGTCATTATTTCCTTTGACCCGCTTGCGTGGTGCGGGCTTCGCGCGCCGTAAGAGCCGTTCATACGGATGCACCGCATTCGGCATGCTCTTGCAGTATCCGACGCCCCGCTTGCCGCGCACTTCGATTTCTAAAATGCGCTTCTTGGTTGCCTCATCAAGAACGATCTCAACATCGCGATGCTGAAGGTTCTTCGCTTCGTCGGGACGGAGGCCCGTGTTAGCGAGAAAGAGAACGTAGTCGTGCACCTGTTCGGCGCACCAGCGATCGCGTTCATGGAAGGGCTTCTTGGCGTACTCGCCGGTTGCCGTATAGAGCGCGATGTATTCTTCCGGGCTGAACCACGGTCTATGCACGACCTTGCCCTGGCTCTTATATGGTGGCGAGAGATCAGGAAGGTGGTCGAGCCATTTGTGCCGGATTGCCGTCTTGAGGACTTGCCGCAATGTCACGACTTCATCGTGAAGCGTGCTGCGCGCGAGGAGTTTGATCTTCGCCGGCGGCTCCGCTGGCTTCCCTGATTTCTTGGCTGCTTCTGCGGCCGCCTCGGCTTTTGCCTTCGCCCTCGCTTCTGCTGCGGCCTTCGCTTCGGCCACGCGGTGCATTCGGTATTCCTGCACCGTGCCTGCGGTGATGTCGGTCAGCGCTATGTTCCCGAAATAGGGGACGAGATGGAGACGGAGACGCGCCTTGTGTCCCTCGACCCATTTGGGGCTGCGCTCGCCCTCGGTGATGACCTCGTACTCTCGCTCGAACTGATCAGCTGCGACATGGAAGGGCTTGGCCGTCGAAAGAATGCCAGCGCGATCTTTGCCGCGAAGGCTCAGATACCAGTCCTCGGCGAACTCCTTGGCGAGGCCCAAGCTGTCCTGCTTGGTGCTCTGCCGCCACTCCTTACCTTTGAGGTAGGTGGAGCATTGCCAGTAGCGACCGTCGCCACGCTTGTAGACGTGGAGCTTGCCGCCCATCAGGTCGTGCCATTCAGCCATCGAAAATCCCTCAGTCCCTCGCCGAAATTGCGTGCGAGAATGTGTGAGTCGTGTGTGAGGGATTCTGAACGAAAAAACGGGCTAGAGGAATCCTCTAACCCGTTGTTTTCATTGGTTGCGGGGACAAGATTTGAACTTGTGACCTTCAGGTTATGAGCCTGACGAGCTACCGGGCTGCTCCACCCCGCGTCATGGCCTTCGCCGTGGCGAAGGGTGCGCGGATATAGGCCATCGCCTTTACCCTGTCCACCCCCGGTTTTTTCGGCCGGCGGCAAGGCTTTTGGCGTGCCCGGCCGGGTTCAATTGATCGATTGGGAAATGAAAATGGCAAGCCTCCGGCTCGGGGGGCCGCAGGGCCGCCGCACCGTGATATTGTTGCCGCAATGGCCTCGAGTCGCGCCCTCCCGATCGTCGTCGTGGTCCTGGCCCTTGCCGGCGCCGCGTTTGCCGAGGACGGCCACACCATCGTTCAGACTGGCCGGGCCTTTCATCCCGCGGAGGTGACGATCCAGCGCGGCGACACGCTGACCTTCAGCAATCGCGATGAATTCATCCACCAGGTCTATGTCAAATCCGACGCCATGACGTTCGACTCTGACGAGCAGCCGCCCGGTCAGGATGTTGCAGTCAAGTTTACCGCCGCGGGAACCTTCCAGGTGCGCTGTCATATCCACCCCAAGATGGCGCTGACCGTTCACGTAAAATAAGTCTTAAGCGGCGCTTTGGTTAAGCCTCCGGCAACCACGCGGATGCGAAAATCCCTAAGGGAAAACTATGAGTGGGCCCGTGTTGCGGGCCCTTGCCGGGATGTCCGTATTTCGCAAATCCATCGGTGCGCTGCTGTCGGGCGCCTTCTTCGCGATGAGCGTGATCATCGTGGCGCAGGGCTATTACGGCTACAGCGTTCTGTCGGCGGCCGGCAACATGGTGGTCGACACCTACGACCGCCCCTTGATGGCGGTGAACTACGCCCGTGCCGCGAATTTCGATTTCGCCCAGATCGAACGCAAATTGCTTCTGCGCGCAGGCGCGTCACAGAAGGATCGCGCCGCGCTTGACGCGGCCATCGACGATCTGGCGACGACGTTCGAGTCCGATCTTGCCGTCGCCGAGGAACGCTCGCCCGAAGCCGACGAGCATGGCCAGATCGAGACCATCAAGGCGCTGGTCAAGCAATGGACGGCGGCGCGCCATGCCGGCGACACGGCGCGAATGGACCTGCTGGCGCGCGGCATCGACGACGCCTTCGATCTGCTGATCGAGTTCAACACCGACCACGGCTTTATCGACCGGCGCCAAGCCATCGCGGCGATCTCGCATTTTCGCTATGTGCTGATCGGCGGCTTGGCGGCGTCGATCCTGATCGCCCTGCTGATCACCGTGGTTCTGACGCGCCGCATCGCCCGCCCGCTGAGCCAAGCCGCCTCCGTCGCCGATCGCATCGCCGGCGGCGAATTCGAGACGACCATTCCGACCGGCGGCGCGGACGAAACCGGCACGCTGCTGCGCTCGATGACGGTGATGCAGGACAATATCCGCGCCATGATGGCGCGCGAGACGCAACGCGCCGCATCGGCCGAAGTGCGTTTGACCGATGCGCTGGAGACCTCCGACGAAGGCGTCATACTGGTCAACGCCGAAGGCTATGTCGCGGTTCTCAACAACCGTCTGCGCAGCTTCTTTCCCGGCGTGGCCGAGCAATTGCTGCCGGGCGCGCACTACCGTTATGTCAGCGCGCTGATCCATTCGCAGTTTGCCGGGCAGGACGATTTCCTGCGCGGCAGCTTGGAAGAAAACGGCGAACACCGCCTGGGCGACGGACGCTGGGTGCGCATTTCCATCAGCCCGACCAGCGAGAACGGCAAGATCGTCTTCGTCAGCGATTTCACTCAGATCAAGCAGCGCGAAGAGAGCTTCAAACAAGCCAAGCAGGACGCCGAAGCGGCCAGCGAATCCAAGTCCCGCTTCCTCGCCAATATGAGCCACGAGCTGCGCACGCCGCTCAACGCCATCATCGGATTTTCGGAAATCCTGTCCGGCCAGATGTTCGGCCCGCTCGGCAGTGCTCGCTACATCGACTACACGGCGGACATCTTGCGTTCCGGCCGCCATCTGCTCGACGTCATCAACTCGGTGCTCGATCTTTCCAAGAGCGAGGCCGGCAAGATGGAGCTGAAACCGCAAGCCATCGACCTCGCCGACGTGCTGACCGACTGCGTCCGGATGGTGGCCGGGCAATGCGCCGAAGCCAAGCTGGAGCTTCAGGTGTCGGGGCTTGAGAGTGAATTGCCGGTCTTCGGCGAGGCGGCGAAGCTGCGCCAGATCTTCCTCAATCTGTTGTCGAACGCGATCAAATTCACCGAAGCCGGCGGCCGCATCGAGCTGTGCGCCGCCAGCGACGGCCAGACGGTCTCGGCCACCATCGCCGACAGCGGCATCGGCATGTCGCCCCAGGATGTCCAGGTGGCGCTGACCGCCTTCGGCCAGGTCGACAACAGGCTGGAGCGCAAATATGAGGGAACCGGTCTTGGCCTGCCCCTGGCCAAGAGTTTCGTGGAGCTCCATGGCGGCTCGCTGCATATCGAAAGCGCCGTCGGTCAGGGCACAAGGGTCACGGTCCGGCTCGCCCGGCATGCCCTGGTGGCCAGCGAAGTCGCCTAGGCCTGCGCCCTGCCATCAACAGCTATGTGTTGCAGCGCGGCATTTCGCACTTGGCGCTGCGGCAATATATGGTCTACTTAGGCTCCGAATGAGCACATTGATTGCTCAATAGTCCGGGTTTGGGTGTGAAGCGAGATGTTTGGTCCACCGCCGAAACAGGGTCTCTATGACCCCCGCAACGAGCATGACTCGTGCGGCGTCGGCTTTGTCGCCAACATCAAGGGCGAAAAATCCCACGACATTATCGCCCAGGGCCTGCAGCTCCTCATAAACCTCAATCACCGTGGGGGGATTGGCTCCGACCCGCTGGTCGGCGACGGCGCCGGCTGCCTGATCCAGATTCCCGATGCCCTGTTGCGCGACTGGGCCAAGGGCGCCGGCGTGGAGTTGCCGCAGCCGGGCCATTACGCGGTGGCGATGTGCTTCCTGCCGCCGGAGGCCAAGGCGCGCGACATCGTCGTCAAGCAATTCGAGCGTTTCATCAAGAACGAAGGTCAGCGGCTGATCGGCTGGCGCGACGTTCCGACCGACCCCACCGGTCTGGGCAAGACGGTGCTCGATCAGATGCCGCTGATCCGCCAGGCCATCGTGGCGCACGGGCCCGAGGTCAAGGACCAGGACACGTTCGAGCGCAAGCTGCTCGTCATCCGCAAGCAGACCCAGAATCCGCTGCAGACGCTGGCGAAGAAACACAAGCTGCCCAGCATCGCGCAATTCTACCTGCCGTCCTTTTCGACGCGCACCGTCGTCTACAAGGGGCTGCTGCTGGCGCCGGATGTCGGGCGCTTCTATCTCGATCTGAAGAACCCGCTCACCAAATCCGCGCTCGCGATGGTGCATCAACGCTTCTCCACCAACACGTTCCCATCCTGGAAGCTGGCGCATCCCTATCGCTTCATCGCGCACAATGGCGAGATCAATACGCACCGCGGCAACGTCAACTGGATGAACGCGCGCCGCCGCACGATGGAATCCGATCTGCTGGGACCCGATCTCGACAAGATGTGGCCGCTGATTCCGCACGGCCAGTCGGACACCGCCAGCCTCGACAACGCGCTCGAACTGCTGATCGCCGGCGGCTATCCGATGGCGCATGCCATGATGATGCTGATCCCGGAAGCCTGGGCCGGCAACAAGCTGATGGGCCCGCGCCGCCGCGCCTTCTACGAATATCATGCCGCGCTGATGGAGCCGTGGGATGGGCCCGCCTCCATCGCCTTCACCGATGGCCGTCAGATCGGCGCCACGCTGGACCGCAATGGATTGCGTCCGGCGCGCTTCATCGTCACCGACGACGATCTCGTCATCATGGCGTCGGAAGCCGGCGTGCTGCCGGTCCCCGACGAGAAGATCGTGCGCAAATGGCGGCTGCAGCCCGGCAAGATGCTGCTGATCGACCTCGAAGAAGGCCGCATCATCGAGGATCTGGAGATCAAACGCACCCTGGCCGACGCCAAGCCTTATGAGGATTGGCTGAAGAAGACGCAGTTCAAGCTCGAAGAGCTTGATCTGCCCGAAGACCAATCGCTGCCGTCGAACGACGCGGCCGCTTTGCTCGATCGCCAGCAGGCCTTCGGCTACACCCAGGAAGACATCCAGTTCTTCCTCGAACCGATGGCCGAGGTCGGCGACGATCCGGTCGGCTCGATGGGCACCGACACGCCGCTGGCGGTGCTGTCGAACAAGCCCAAGCTGCTCTACAATTACTTCAAGCAAAACTTCGCACAGGTCACCAACCCGCCGATCGATCCGATCCGCGAAGAGCTGGTGATGTCGCTGGTCTCGATGATCGGGCCGCGCCCCAACCTCTATGGCCGCCAGGCCGGCACGCACAAGCGGCTCGAGGTTTCGCAACCCGTTCTGACGAACGCCGATCTCGAGAAAGTGCGCAGCATCGAGCAGTTGATCGACGGTGCTTTCCGCACCACGACCATCGACATCACCTGGGATGCGGCGGAGGGCGAGGCCGGGCTGGAGCGCGCGGTCGAGCGCGTCTGTAGCGAGGCCGTCAACGCCGTTCTACTCGATACCAACATCCTCATCCTGTCGGATCGCGCCGTGGCGTCGGACCGCATCGCGATGCCGGCGCTGCTGGCGACCGCCGCCGTACATCATCATCTGGTGCGGCTGGGCCTGCGCATGCAGACGGGTCTCGTCATCGAGACCGGCGAAGCACGCGAGGTGCATCATTTCTGCGCCCTGGCAGGCTATGGCGCCGAAGCCATCAATCCCTATCTCGCCTTCGAGACGCTGGAGCAAATCCGCGTGCAGCGCGGCCTGGCGCTCAAGCCCTATGAAGTCCAGAAGAACTACATCAAGGCGATCGGCAAGGGCGTGCTCAAGGTGATGTCGAAGATGGGCATCTCGACTTATCAGTCCTATTGCGGCGCGCAGATTTTCGACGCGGTCGGGCTGGCGAGCGCCTTCGTCGACAAATACTTCACCGGCACCGCCACGACCATCGAAGGCATCGGCATCAAGCAGATCGCGGGCGAATGCGTCCGGCGGCATCGCGACGCCTATGGCGACAATCCGATCTATCGCAATATGCTCGACGCCGGCGGCGACTATGCCTATCGCCTGCGCGGCGAGGATCATGCCTGGACGCCGGAATCGGTGTCGACGCTGCAGCATGCGGTGCGCGGCAACCTGCCCGATGCGTACCGCGCCTTCGCGGCCACGATCAACGAGCAGAGCGAACGGCTGCTCACCATTCGCGGCCTGCTGCAATTCAAATTCGCCAAGGAAGCCATTCCGCTCGCCGACGTCGAGCCGGCGGTCGAGATCGTCAAGAAATTCTCCACCGGCGCGATGAGCTTCGGCTCGATTTCACGCGAGGCGCATACCACCTTGGCGATCGCGATGAACCGCATCGGCGGCCGCTCGAACACCGGCGAGGGCGGCGAGGAAGCCGATCGTTACGTGGCGCTGCCCAACGGCGATTCGATGCGTTCGCGGATCAAACAGGTCGCCTCGGGCCGCTTCGGCGTGACGACGGAATATCTCGTCAACGCCGACGACATCCAGATCAAGATGGCGCAAGGCGCCAAGCCCGGTGAAGGCGGTCAGCTGCCCGGCTACAAGGTCGACAAGAATATCGCTCGTGTGCGCCATGCCACGCCGGGCGTCGGCCTGATCTCGCCGCCGCCGCATCACGACATCTATTCCATCGAAGATCTGGCGCAGCTGGTCCGCGACCTGAAGAGCGTCAACGGAGAGGCGCGTATCTCGGTCAAGCTGGTCTCCGAAGTCGGCGTCGGCACGGTCGCGGCCGGCGTCGCCAAATGCCGCGCCGATCATGTGACGATCTCCGGCTATGAAGGCGGCACCGGCGCCTCGCCCCTGACCTCGCTGACGCACGCCGGAAGCCCCTGGGAAATCGGCCTGTCCGAGACGCAGCAGACGCTGGTGCTCAACGGTTTGCGTGGTCGTATTGCCGTCCAAGTGGACGGTGGCATCCGCACCGGCCGCGACGTCGCCATCGGCGCGCTGCTCGGCGCCGACGAATTCGGCTTCGCCACCGCGCCCCTGATCGCGGCGGGCTGCATCATGATGCGCAAGTGCCATCTCAACACCTGTCCGGTGGGCGTCGCGACGCAGGATCCGGTGCTGCGCAAGCGCTTCACCGGCCAGCCCGAGCATGTGATCAATTATTTCTTCTTCGTCGCCGAGGAATTGCGCGAGATCATGGCCAGGCTCGGCTTGCGCACGCTTGCCGAAATGACCGGCCGGGCCGACAAGCTCGACATGGCCCCGGCCATCGGACACTGGAAGGCCAAGGGCATCGATCTCACGCGCCTTCTCTATCAGCCGGCGCCCAAACCCGGCGTCGCCATCCGCAACAGCGAAAAGCAGGATCACAACCTGCAAGGCGCGCTCGATCACGATCTGATCAAGGCGGCGTGGCCGGCCATCGAAAGCGGCCAGCCGGTCCGTCTGGAACGCAAGATCCGCAATGTCGATCGCACCGTCGGCGCCATGCTGTCGGGCCAGGTGGCGCGCCGCCACGGTCACGCCGGGCTGCCGGAAGACACCATCGTCGTGCGCTTCGAAGGCACGGCCGGGCAAAGCTTCGGCGCTTTCCTGGCGCGGGGCGTCAGCCTCGAACTCACCGGCGACAGCAACGACTATGTCGGCAAGGGCCTCTCCGGCGGGCGCGTCGTCGTGCGCCAGCCGCGCCAGACAACGCGCCTCGCCACCGAAAACATCATCATCGGCAACACTGGCCTCTACGGCGCCATTGCCGGCGAGGCCTATATTAATGGCGTCGCCGGCGAGCGCTTCGCGGTGCGCAATTCCGGCGCCGTCGCCGTGGTCGAAGGTACCGGCGATCACGGCTGCGAATACATGACCGGCGGCGTCGTCGCGGTGCTGGGGCGCATCGGCCGCAATTTCGCCGCCGGCATGTCGGGCGGCATCGCCTATGTCTACAATGTCGACGGCAAGATGAGCGCCGAGACCTTCAAGGAACGCTTCAACATGGCGATGGTGCGGCTTGAGCCCATCGCGGCCGCGGCCGGCGGCGATGATGTCGATGCGCCGCGGCAACGTTCGCTCAGCGTCTTCGACAGCGGCATGGGCGACCCCCTGCGCTTCGATGCCGAACGCCTGCGCATCCTGATCGAGCGTCATCTGCTCTACACCGGCAGCGCGCGGGCCCGCGAACTGCTCGACAATTGGGACATCGCGCTGACGCGCTTCTTCAAAGTGATGCCGACCGATTACGCCAAGGCGCTGGCCGATCTCAATCGTGAAAAGACGGCTCTGCGCGCCGTGGCGGCGGAATAGTCATGGCCAATCCGAGCGGTTTCCTGGAAGTCGAGCGGCTGGATCGCGGCTATGAGAAGCCCACGGAGCGCGTTCACAATTATCGCGAATTCGTCCATCCGCTGCCTTATGCCGAGGTCGGCAAGCAGGCGTCGCGCTGCATGGATTGCGGCATTCCCTATTGCCACACCGGCTGTCCGGTCAACAATCTGATCCCCGACTGGAACAATCTGGTCTATCGCGACCAGTGGCGCGCCGCGCTCGAAACGCTGCACTCGACGAACAATTTCCCCGAATTCACCGGCCGCGTCTGTCCGGCGCCCTGCGAAGCGTCGTGCACGCTGAACATCGACGACAATCCGGTGACGATCAAAACCATCGAATGCCAGATCGTTGATCGCGGCTGGGAGGAGGGTTGGATCCAGCCCCTGCTGCCGCTCGCCAAGACCGGCAAGAACGTCGCCGTCGTCGGTTCGGGTCCTGCCGGCCTTGCCTGCGCGCAGCAATTGGCGCGGGCCGGTCATCGCGTCACGGTGTTCGAGAAGAGCGATCGCATCGGCGGCTTGCTGCGTTACGGCATTCCCGACTTCAAGATGGAAAAGCATCTGATCGATCGCCGCATGCGGCAGATGGAAGCCGAAGGCGTCACCTTCCAGCCCGGCGTCGAGGTGGGCGCCGGCATGCCCGTCGCGATGCTGCTGCAGGATTACGACGCGCTGGTCCTGTCGGGCGGCGCCGAATATCCCCGCGATCTCGAAGTCGAGAACCGCGATCTTTCGGGCATCCATTTCGCCATGGATTTTCTCACCCAGCAGAACAAGCGCGTCGCCGGCGATGCCGAAGGCAAGGCCGCGCCATCGGGTACGATCAGCGCCAAGGGCCGCCACGTCGTCGTCATCGGCGGCGGCGACACCGGCTCGGACTGCATCGGCACCTCGAACCGCCACGGCGCGGCCTCGATCACGCAGCTCGAGATCATGCCGCGGCCGCCCGACAAGGAGAACAAGGCGCTGACCTGGCCCGACTGGCCGCTGAAGCTGCGGACCTCGTCGAGCCAGGAAGAAGGCTCGGACCGCGACTGGTCGGTGCTGACCAAGCGCGCCATCGGCAAGGACGGCAAGATCGAGGCGCTGGAATGCGTCCGCGTCGAATGGGCCCGGGGCGCCGATGGGCGCCTGGCGATGCGCGAGATCGCCGGCAGCGCGTTTCAGCTCAAGGCCGATCTGGTCTTGCTGGCGATGGGATTTCTGGGTCCGCGCAAGAGCGGCCTGGTGGAACAAGCCGCCGTGGCGCTCGATCCGCGCGGCAACGTCAAGGCCAACATGGCCGACTACAAGACCAGCGTGCAGAAAGTCTTTTCCTGCGGCGACATGCGCCGCGGCCAGTCGCTCGTCGTCTGGGCGATCCGCGAGGGCCGCCAGGCCGCCCGCGCGGTCGATGCGTTCCTCATGGGCGCGAGCGAGTTGCCGCGTTAACGCCGTATTCTGACGTGCTATTTACCTTGCCGGGCTTGACCCCGCACCCCCGCCTCTGACAATCGCTAGAGCGCAATCGGGTGAAGCGTACTTCAGCTTCACCCGCAAATTGCGCCCCAATCAAAGAATCTAGAGCATGATTTGATTCGACGTCACCAAATCATGCTCTAGGCTGGCATCGCATAGGCGGCCATCTGCCCCAGGGAACCTTCATGACATTGCTTTCGCGTTGGATGCTTGCCGCCGCAACGGCTCTGCTGCTGGCCGCAAGTCCGGCTGCGGCAGCGACGCCCTGGCCGCAGGCCGGCAGCGATCTTCCGGCCGACGCCTCGGTGCGCTTCGGCACGCTGCCCAACGGCATGCGCTATGCGATCAAGAAGAACACCACGCCGACCGGCGGCGTCTCGCTGCGCTTTCGCATCGATGCCGGCTCGTTGATGGAGCGCGACGACGAGCAGGGCATCGCGCATGTGCTCGAGCACATGGCGTTCCGCGGCTCGGCCCATGTCGCCGACGGCGACACGGTGAAGACCCTGCAGAGTCTCGGCCTGACCTTCGGCGCCGACACCAATGCGTTCACCGCGTCCACGCAGACCGTCTACTCGTTCGACATGCCCAAGAACGATGCGGCGTCGGTCGACACCGCGCTCATGCTGATGCGCGAGATCGCGGGCGAACTCAACATCACGCAGGCCGCGCTCGACACCGAGCGCAATGTCGTGCTCGCCGAAGCGCATCTGCGCGACGTTCCGATTTCGCATTTGCGCAAAGCCGATCTGCAGTTCCTCTATGGCGGCCGCGCGGCCTCGGCGCTGACGCCGATCGGCCTCGAAGACATCATCGCACATGCAAGCCCCAAACTGATCCGCGACTTCTACGAGGCCTGGTACCGGCCGGAGCGCGCCACGCTGGTCATCGTCGGCGATATCGACCCGGCGGAGCTCGAGGCGAAGATCAAGGCGCGTTTCGCGGACTGGAAGGCCAAGGCGCCGCCGCGCGCCGCGGGCGTCTATTCTGCGCCGGCGCAGCATCCGGCGACGGTCAAACTGTTCGCCGAAGAAGGGGCGCAGCCCTATGTCATCTTTAATTGGCTGACGCCTTATGATGCGTCGCCCGACAACAAGGCCAACGAGGCGCGCGATGTGCTGCGTTTCATCGCGCTCGGCGTGCTCAATCAGCGCCTGGCACAATTGGCGCACGGCGCCAATCCGCCGTTTACCTCGGCCTCGGCCAACCACAACCACATGGACAATGTCGCCGACGTCACCGAGCTTTTCGTCTCCTATCGGGCCGGACAGGCGCTCGACGGCATCAAGGCGGCGGAGCGGACCTGGCGCGACGCCGTCCTGCACGGCGTCCGTCAGGACGAAGTGGACCAGGTCGTGGCGCAGTTGCGCACGTTCTTTCAGGGCAATGCCGCCGCCGCCGACACCACGCCGTCGGTCCAGGTGATCAACAGCTTGCTGCGCTCGGTGGACGAGAAGACGGTCTTCACCGCGCCCTCGTCGGACCTGGCGCTCTATGAAGACGTCGTCAAGGACCTCAAGGCGGAGCAGGTTTCGCAAGCCTTGAAATTCGTCTTCGGCGGCAGCGGCCCGCTGGTCTTCGTCAGCGCGCCGGCGCCTTTGCCTGGCGGCGAGACCGCGGTCACGGCGGCGCTCAGCGAAGCGGATACCACGCCGCTTGGCGCCAGCGCCTCCGTCGCGCTGCCGCCCTGGCCTTATGCGAATTTCGGCACGCCCGGAACGGTCGCGTCGAAACGCACGGTCGACGATCTTGGGGTCACCTATGTCCGTTTCGCCAACGGCGTGACGCTCACCGTCAAGCCGACGCAGCTGCGCGTCGGCCAGGTGCTGATGAACGTCCGCGTCGGAAAGGGCCGGATCGGCCTGCCGCGCGATTTTGTGGCGCCGGCCTGGGCGCTGAGCGGCGCTTTCGTGCAGGGCGGCTTGCGCCGCTACAGCATCGACGATCTGCAAAAGCGCATGTCCGACAAGTTCTGGGGCGCTTCGCTGAGCGTCGGCGACGACGAGTTCACCCTCGCCGGCCAGGCGCGTGCCGGCGACCTGGATTCCGAGCTTCAGGTGCTGGCCGCCTACGTCACCGATCCGGCCTGGCAGCCGGAAGCCTTCGATCAGATACGAATCGCGACGGCCGGAAACTACGCGGAGACGGAGGCCTCGCCGGCCGGCATCCTGTCGCGCGAACTCTATGGCGTACTGCATGGCGGCGACACGCGCTGGCGCGCGCCGACCCTGCCGGAGATCACCGCGGCCACCGTGGACGGCGAAAAAGCGCTTCTCGCGCCCGCGCTCAACTCGGGCCCCCTGGATATCACCATGGTCGGCGACGTCCCGGTCGATCAGGCGATCGCGTCCGTCGCCGCGACCTTCGGCGCACTGCCGCGGCGAGCCGATCCTGGTCCACCGGTTGCGGGCGACGAGCATTTCCCGCATGGCACTCCGCAGCCGGTCGTGCTCACGCATCACGGCGCGGCCAATCAGGCGGTCGCGGCGATCGCCTGGCCGACCGCCGGCTTCTTCCACGACATGAAGCTGCAACGGACCTTGCGCGTGATGTCGGAGATTTTCGCGCAGCGCCTGCTCGACGAACTGCGCACCCGCGAAGGCATCACCTATACGCCGGGGGCCGCGACCTATTCCTCGCTCGTCTCGCCGGACTACGGCTTCGTCTACGCGCTGGCGCAGGTCCCGCCGGACAAGATCGCCAATTTCTATGCCGAGGTCGCCGTCGTGGCGGACGATCTGACCGCGACGAAAGTCAGCGACGCGGAATTGGAGCGCGCCCGCGGACCGCGCATCCAGGACATCCAGAAGCAGCGCCAGACCAATGATTATTGGCTGTCGCTGCTGGCGGGGTCGCAGCAGGATCCGCGGCTGCTGGACATCATCCGCAGCACCATTCCGGACCTGCAGAGCGTCACGGCCGATGACGTGCAGAAGGCGGCCCGGGAATGGCTGAACGACGACAAGGCCTTTCTGCTGGTCGTGGTCCCGCAAGGGCTGGCGCCGCTGACGCTGCCGCATTGACTATTCACAGCAAGATCGCCGTATTTTAGCACTTATCGCTGCGGCATCATGGACTTGGGGCCAAAGCGCGTGATACCGCCTCTACTTCGAAAGGCCGGTATGGGCCCCGTTGCGCTAGCCACATTCACCGCTACAGTTGAAGCGTAACGGGCCGTTTTAGCGCCCGGACTGGTGAGGACCATGAGCGATATCGAGACGTTCCGGGCCGAGACGGCCGCGTGGCTGCAGGCCAATTGCCCGCTCAGCATGCGCGGCAATGCGCCGATGGATGACGACGACAATTCCATCTGGGGCGGCAAGCGGGCGACTTTCAAGAATTCGGAACAGAAGCTCTGGCTCGACCGCATGGCCGCCAAGGGCTGGACGGCGCCGACCTGGCCGAAGGAATATGGCGGCGGCGGGCTCTCCAACGCCGAAAGCCGCGTCCTGACGCAGGAACTGGGACGGATCAAGGCGCGGCCGGCATTGATGTCGTTCGGCATCTGGATGCTGGGTCCGGTGCTGCTCGAATACGCCACGGAAGAGCAGAAACAGAAATTCCTGCCGCAGATCATCAAAGGCGAGATCCGCTGGTGCCAAGGCTATTCCGAGCCGGGCGCAGGCTCCGATCTCGCGGGCCTGCGCACCCAGGCGATCGACAAGGGCGATCACTATCTGCTCAACGGTTCGAAGATCTGGACCTCGTACGCCGACAAGGCGGACTGGATTTTCTGTCTCGTGCGCACCGACAACACCAAGAAGCACGAAGGCATCTCCTTCATGCTGTTCGACATGACATCGCCGGGCGTCGAACCGCGTCCGATCAAGCTGATCAGCGGCCAGTCGCCGTTCTGCGAGACCTTCTTCACCGATGTGAAGGTTCCCAAATCGCAGCTTGTTGGAAAGCTCAACGGCGGCTGGGAAATCGCCAAACGCCTGCTGCAATACGAGCGCCAGAACATCTCAGCCGGCGGCTTCGGCGGCGGTGGCGGCGGCGCTTACGACCTTGAGCATGCCGCGATGGATTATCTCGGCAAGGAAGACGGCAAGCTCGCCGACGCCGACCTGCGCTCGCGCATCACTACGCACAAGATGGAAGCACGCGCCTTCGCGCTGACCGTGCGCCGCGCCGAGGAAGAATCAAAGCAAGGCAAGGGTCCCTCGGCCGCGACCTCGATCATCAAATACGCGGCCGCGAAAATTAATCAGGAGCGCACCGAACTGATGGTCGAAGCGCTGGGCAGCCAGGCGCTGGGCTGGGAAGGCGATGCCTTCAAGCCGGGTGAGATCGCCGCGATGCGCGGCATGCTGCGCGCCAAGGGCAATTCGATCGAAGGCGGCACCTCGGAGGTGAATCTCAGCGTCATCTCCAAGCGCGTGCTCGGCCTGATGGATCATCAATAAGCGGAAGGCCACCCATGTCAGCTGCTGCCGTTCTCGATACCGATCTGGAAGCCTTCCGCGCCGAGGCGCGCACCTGGCTGGAAGCCAATTTCCCGCCGTCGCTCAAGGGCGCCAACGCGCTCGCCTTCATGGAAGGCTTCGGCTCCAAGGAGCCGGATTTCCTCAAATGGAAGGAAGCGATGGGCAGGAAGGGCTGGGGCATCGCCACCTGGCCGGCGCAATGGGGCGGCGGCGGCCTCTCCAAGGCGCAAGGCCGTGTGCTGGCGCAGGAGATGAACCGCATCGGCGCCTTCAATCCGATCGGCGGCATGGGCGTGGGCATGTTCGGCCCGACGCTTCTGGAATACGGCAATGACGAACAGAAGAAGAAACACATGCCGGGCATCGCGCACGGCACGGTGCGCTGGTGCCAGGGCTATTCCGAGCCGGGTGCTGGCTCCGATCTCGCCAGCTTGCGCACGCAGGCGGTCGACAAGGGCGATCATTTCCTCGTCAACGGCCAGAAGATTTGGACCAGCGGCGCGCAATATGCCGATTGGTGCTTCTGCCTGGTGCGCACCGACAACAGCAAGAAGCACGAAGGCATCTCGTTCCTCCTGATCGACATGAAGACGCCGGGCATCGAGACCCGCCCGATCAAGCTGATCAGCGGCAACTCGCCGTTCTGCGAGACGTTCTTCACGGATGTGAAGGTGCCCAAGGAAAACCTGATGGGGCCGCTCAACGGCGGCTGGACCGTCGGCAAGCGCCTGCTGCAATTCGAGCGCGACGGCCAGGGCGGCAATGCGCGCGGCGCATCCTTCCGTGGCGCCGATCTGCGCAGTCTCGATCAGATCGCCAAGGCCTATGTCGGCACCGACGCCTCGGGGCAGATCGCCGATCCCGACCTGCGCGCCCGCGTCGCCAGCCACATGATGGACGTCACCGCGATGCGCCTGACGGTGCAGCGCATGAACGACGATGCGCGCTCCAACCAGGGGCCGAGCGCCGTCACATCCATCATGAAAAACGCCAATGTGAAGGTAAACCAGGATCGCGCCGAACTCCTGATCGAGATCATGGGCCACCAGGGCCTCGGCTGGGACGGCGACACCTATTCGCAGCACGAGATCGACGCGACGCGCAACTGGCTCTCGGGCAAGGCGCAGTCGATCTATGGCGGCTCCAACGAAATCCAGAGCAACATCATCGCCAAACGCATTCTTGGCCTGCTCGACCACCAATAGGCAAAGCGGAGAAACCAAGGCGTGAGCGCAGCAGAAAAAGTCGACACCGACCTGGAGGCCTTCCGCGCCGAAGCGCGGACGTGGCTGGAAGCGAACTTTCCGCCGTCCTTGAAGGGCCGCGCCGGCATGATGATGGGCGAGGACGGCCCGGCCGCCGGCAACGACTATGGCAAGTGGAAGAAAGCCATGGGCGACAAGGGTTGGGGCACGCCCACCTATCCGAAGCAATATGACGGCGGCGGCCTTTCGACTGCGCAGTCGCGCGTCCTGACCCAGGAGATGAACCGCATCGGCGCCTGGAATCCGATCGGTGGCATGGGCGTGATGATGTTCGGTCCGACGCTGCTGGAATACGGCAGCGAGGAGCAGAAGAAAAAGCACGTCCCCGGCATCGTGAAGGGCGAAGTGTGGTGGTGCCAGGGCTATTCCGAGCCCGGCGCCGGGTCCGACCTCGCCAGCTTGCGCACGCAATGCGTCGACAAGGGCGATCACTTCCTGGTCAACGGTCAGAAGGTCTGGACCTCGGGCGCGCAATTCGCCGACATGTGCTTCGCGCTGGTGCGCACCGACAATACGAAAAAGCATGAGGGCATCTCGTTCCTGCTGATTGACATGAAGTCGCCGGGCGTCGAAGTCAGGCCCATCAAGCTGATCAGCGGCAACTCGCCGTTCTGCGAAACTTTTTTCACCGACGTGAAGGTGCTGAAGGAAAACCTGATGGGCCCGCTGAACGGCGGCTGGACCATCGGCAAGCGCCTGTTGCAGTTCGAGCGCGCCGGCCTCGGTGGCGGTGTCGGCGGCGGCGGCCTCAATCGCGGCGGCGAAACCCGCAGCCTCGATCAGGTCGCCAAGGCCTATGTCGGCACCGACGATAAGGGCCGCATCGCCGATGCCGATCTGCGCGTCCGCGTCACCAACCATCTGATGGACACGCGCATGTTCATGCTCACCGTGCAGCGCGCCATGCTGGAGGCGAAGGGCAATTCGGGCCCGTCCACCACCACCTCGATCATGAAGAATGCCGGCTCGAAGATCGGCCAGGACCGCGCCGAGCTGCTGGTCGAGATCATGGGCCACCAGGGCCTGGGCTGGGAAGGCGAGGGCTATACGAAGGACGAGGTCGACACCGTCCGCGGCTGGCTCGGCGGCAAGGCCACCACGATCTTCGGCGGCTCCGCCGAAATCCAGAACAACATCATCGCCAAGCGCATCCTTGGCCTTCTCGATCACCAATAAATAGACATCACTGGGGTTACCAACATGGCAGTCTTGAACGAAGAACAGACGATGATCCGCGACGGCGCGAAGTCGTGGGTCCAGGAAAAATCACCGGTCACCGCCTTCCGCAAGCTGCGCGACAGCGGCAATACCGACGGCTTCGACCGCGCGGCGTGGAAGGACATGGCCGAGATGGGTTGGTCCGGCATCCTCATTCCGGAGGAATTCGGCGGCACGGGGCTCGGCTACATGACGCTCGGCCTGGTGCTGGAGGAGACGGGCCGCACGCTGACCGCGTCGCCGCTGATCTCCACCGCGCTGACCGCGACGACGGCGCTGCTGCTCGGCGGCAACGACGCGCAGAAGAAGAAATACCTGCCCACCATCGCCGAGGGCAAGACGATCGCCACGCTCGCCGTCGACGAAGGCGCCCATCATGCGCCGGAGAAGGTCGCGCTGAAGGCCGAGAAATCCGGCGGCGGCTACAAGCTCAACGGCAAGAAGACGTTTGTGCTCGATGGCGGCACCGCCGATCTCATCATCGTGGCGGCACGCACGAGCGGCAAACCGGGCGAGAAGAACGGCATCACGCTGGTTCTGGTCGACGGCAAGGCGAGCGGCCTGACACGCGAGAAGCTGAAGACGGTGGACAGCCGTGGTTACGCCAATCTGACGTTCAAGGATGTCGAAGGCGAAGTGCTCGGCGCCGCCGATCAGGGCTTCGGCGTCCTCGAATCGACGCTGGACCGCGCCCGCGCCGGCCTCGCCGCCGAAATGCTCGGCCAGGCGGCGCAATCCTTCGACGTCACGCTCGATTATCTGAAGACCCGCGTGCAGTTCGGCCAGGTCATCGGCACCTTCCAGGCGCTGCAGCATCGCGCCGCCAAGATGTTCACCGATCTGGAGCTGGCGCGCTCCTGCGTCGAAGGCGCGCTGCAGGCGATCGACCGCGACGCCAACGACGTGGCGCAACTCGCCTCCCTGGCGAAGGCCAAGGTCGGCGACGCGGTGCACCTGGTCTCCAACGAAATGGTCCAGATGCATGGCGGTATCGGCATGACCGACGTGCACGACGCGGGCCTCTATCTCAAGCGCGCCCGCGCCCAGGAAGCGACCTTCGGCGGCTCGTCCTATCACCGCGACCGCTACGCCGCGTTGCTCGGCTACTGAGGACTGCGCAGGACGTGAAAAAGAGCCGGGCTTCTCACAGGGGTGCCCGGCTTTTTATTTGCCCGGCTCGCCATGTGGCGCGACTTTTCGTTTCGCGCCGGCATAAATCGACGTGATCAGATCGTATCGGATGATGTTCCGCCGCCTCGGGCCCGCCAACCCCGAACTGTCCCGATCGTTGAACGGGAAACTGTGCACATGCGCGCGCCGGAGGCGTTGGCGGAAGCCGTCGTCGAGTTCGGGGTCGATCTTGAACAGATCGTCCCACATTCCGTAATAGCCGTCGATCAGCCCGGCCATGCCGGCATCGACGAGGTCGTCGATGACATAGGTTTCCGCGCCTTCGATGTTCATGCGCAGCAGTACGACGTCGCCCGCGGAAACGATGCCGTTCTCCTTGAGAAACCCGGACAAGCGCTTCGCCGGCACGGTGATCGTCCGCCTGCCCCGCGCTGCGAACAGGCTGCTGCCCTTGCCCGACCCTTCCGAGACATGAAGCGTCGCCGTCTCGCCTTCATGGCCGGGGCCCACAAGAGCCAGGTTGAACAGCTGCACGCGGCTGTCGTTCGCAAACCGGCTTCGGCAAAGTTCGACATAGTCCGGATGCGCTTCGAAGCCATAGACCGCAAAATTCGGCCAATCGGCAAACCAATCGAGCACCAGAGCGATCTGAACGGCCTGCTTGTGCAGGCCCAGATCGAGATAGACGATCCTGCGGTCCAGCGGTTTCAACGTGCCCAACTGCGTTATGCCCAGCCGTCGGGCGCGGCGAACAAGCGCTTCGAAGCGCAAAGCGATGGTATCGAGCCCGGCGAGCAGCCGCTCCGCGCCGGCCATCCGGAAGAGTCTCGCGCTGTACAGGTTCCACAAGCGCTGATGTGGGTGATAGAGGGCATGGAGCGGCGCCCGCCACAGGTGACGAAGATAGCGCCGCGGCCTCGGCGTCCCTGCGCTTGGTGAGTGTTTCGCGTCGTCGGGTTTGTCTGGCTCCTCCATCAGACGGTTGCAAGACCGACATGCGGTCCATCGGGCAGCACCAGCCGGATCGCATCGCCCGGCTTGACCGTGCCGCCGGCCACCACAACGCCCATGACCCCGGCCTTGCGGATCAAATCGCCGTCGGCATCCTTGTCCAAGGTCGCTGCCATCAGGCCGTTCTGGAAATTGTCGAGTTGGAAGCAGGGATTTCGTAAACCCTTCACCTCGACGATGGCGCTCGCGCCCAGGTGCAGCCGTGCGTTCACCGGCAGGCCGAGCAAGTCTATGCCGCGCGTGGTGACGTTTTCACCCATATCGCCCGGAGCGACGGAAAACCCCTTGGCACGCAATTCGTCGTGCAGTTCGGCGTGGATGAGATGAATCTGGCGCAAGTTCGGCGTCGTCGGATCGCGCTTGATACGCGAGAGGTGCTGCACCGTCACGCCCAGATGCGCGTCGCCCTCAACGCCCAGGCCTTCGATCAGGCGGATGCTCGGCCATGGCGGTTTGCTGAACTTGTGTTCGCTATCGCACGAAACGCTAGCAACGACACCGTTCATGGTGTCTTCAGGACCATGTTTTTCGCCACGCCACGCGGCACCTGGTCGATCGCCATCACCTTCAGCGGCACCGTCCCGTTGTTGACGCCATAGTGCCAGGTGTTCAGGGGCTCCGCGACGAAGCTGCCGGCCTGGATCTCGTACGTCTTTTTCGTCTCGACGTTCACCACCGTCAGCGTGCCCTCCGTCACATAGACGTAGTGCGGATAGAGGTGCTTGTGCACCGGCAGCCTCGCGCCCGGCGCAAACACCGCGGCGGCGACGATGACGTCCGGCTTTGCGGGTACGATGATGCGTTGACCCGTGATCGTCATGTTGCTGCGCGTGACGGGCGTCACCTGCACTGGCGCATCGGCGGCATGTGCCGCGCCGGCGAGGAGGAGTAGTGAAACTGTAACGCTCAGAATCTTCATCGTCACACCCGATCGATGGCCACGCCTTGCCTCAGGGCTTGAGAATAGACCTATCTTGCCCTACTTATCCAACCGGCTCTGCTCCATAAGCCCTTGCGCCGCAACGTTTTGTCGGCAATGGGGGGGGAGGGGGTCCGCAAAACTCAAAAACGAATGCGCGGTGTAGAATATTCGGCGCTTCCCGGGCTCCGCGTGAGACGATAGCGTCCGCGCGCAAGCCGTCCGGAGAACGTCCATGAAAGCCGCCGTCTACTACGAAAACGGTCCGCCGTCGGTCCTGAAATATGAAGAGGTCGCGGATCCACAGCTCACGCCGACCGGCATCATCATCCGGGTCGAAGCCGTCTCGATCGAGGGCGGCGACACGCTGAACCGCCAGGGCGGAGCGCTGTTCACCACGCCGCACATTGTCGGCTATCAGGCCGCTGGCGAAGTCGTCGCCGTCGGCGCCGAGGTCAAGGACTTCAGAATTGGCGACAAGGCGGTCACCACCGGCTTTAATGGAAGCCACGCCGAGTTGCGCGCGGTGGCCGCCCGCACCGCCTGGAAGATCCCGGCCGGCTGCGACGTCAAACTCGCGGCCGCCGTGCCGGTGCCGTTCGGCACCGCGCATGACTGCCTGTTCGAATTCGGCCATCTCAAGTCCGGCGAGACGGTGTTGGTGCAGGCGGGTGCATCGGGCGTCGGCGTTGCCGCGATCCAGCTCGCCAAGCGCGCCGGCGCGCGCGTCCTGGCCACTGCCTCGAGCGACGAGCGTCTGGAACGGCTCAAACCGCTGGGGCTCGACCACGGCATCAACTACAAGACCGGCGACGTCGTGCAGTCGGTGATGAAAATCACCGACAACAAGGGCGTCAATCTGGTGGTCGATTCCGTCGGCGGTTCGACGCTGCAGGGCAGCATCCTGTCGCTGGGCTATCGCGGCCGCGTCTCGATGGTCGGCGCCGCCGGGCGCGAGCCGATGCGCGTCGATGTCGGCTCGCTGATGGGCGGCAATCGCAGCCTGTCGGGCGTCTTCCTCGGTGCGGAAATTGCCACCGATCGCGTCCACAACCTGATCCAGACGCTGGTCAACGAAGTGGCGGAAGGCAAATTGACGGTTCTCATCGACAAGACCTTCGCGCTCTCCGAGGCCGCGGCCGCGCATGCCTACATCGAGAGCCGCAAGGCAGTGGGCCGCGTTCTGCTAATTCCCTGAGATGGAGATCGGACCGCCGTTCCGGTTCGGGCGCCCTTGCGCCTTAAATCCATGATTCACCTTGCTATTCACAGCCAAGGATAAGGAACACCCCTGTCCGGCAAAATGACTCGTCTTGGGCTGCGCGCGATGCATATAGTGCGTTCATGGGGATGGCTCGCGTTGGACGTCATAGCGATGGAGAAACACCGCATGGTCCCATGAGCTTGGTGGAGGCGTATATGAGTCTGGTTCAAAACGTGCAGGAATTCGTCCGCGAAGCCAATCGAATATCGGACATCAAAGAACTTCAAGTTCTTCTCGAGGGCACGGTTCGAGAACTTGGCTTTGACTATTTCGCTCTCGTTCACCATGTGAACATCTACCAAACAAGAGGCGAAGTCGTTTATCTGTTCGACTTTCCGCCGGCCTGGACCGAATTGGTGGATCGCAAAGGCTATTTTACCGATGACCCGGTACATGTGGCCTGCCAGAAGTCCGCCACGCCCTTCACCTGGGCCGACGTTCCGCGACTGATTACGCTGACCACGCGGCAGGAGGAGATGCTGCAGGCGGCGAAGACGGCGGGCCTCGGCGGCGGCTTTACCGTGCCCATTCATGTTCCGGGCGAATATACTGGCTCCTGCACCTTCAGCACGCGCTTCGGGCGTGAGGTGCCGCTCGCCTCTCTGCCCGCGGCCCATTATGTCGGCAGTTTCGCCTTCGAGGCGGCGCGCCGGGTGGTGCAACGCATGGCGGCAAAAAAGGGGGGGCGGCTTAAGGGGGCGGCGAGGCCCAAGCTGACGCGCCGGCAATTTGATTGCGTGGTGCTCGCCGGCCGCGGCAAGAGCGACAAGGACATCGCACAAATCCTCGGCATCGCCGACCAGACGGTTCACCAGCACATGGAAGACGCCAAGCGCCGCTACGACGTTGCGACGCGCATGCAGCTCATCGTGCGCGCGCTGTTCGACAGCCAGTTGGCGTTCGCAGATCTGATGAATTGACTATCCCCCGATTAGGGGAATGCCGCGCGAGAGGTTCGATGCAACTCTACTCCTGGTTTTATCAGGAGAGAGTCGATGGTCGACGTCGTTACTGCCAACAATCGTCATAAATTCAGCGGCATGGTCGATGCCATGCATACCGACCGCAAGCGGATATTCGTCGATTCGCTGAAATGGGACATTCCGGTCGTCGACGGCAAATTTGAAATCGATCAGTTCGACAACGCCGACGCGGTCTATCTTCTCGCCCTGGACGCCAAGAAGGAGACCCATCTGGGTTCCGTCCGGCTCCTGCCGTCGACGAAGCCGCATCTGCTCGGCGACGTATTCCCCATGCTCTGCGACCAGGGCGTGCCCCGCGGCGAAGACATCTGGGAGATCACGCGGCTGTGCACGGCGCCGCATCTGCGCGGCCGCGAAGCTTGGTTGGCGCGCAGCTATCTCGCGGTCGGCATGGTCGAGTTCGCGCTTCTCTACGGCATCAACAAATACACCTGCGTCGCCGAGACGTCGTGGCTGTCCTCGATCATGGCGGTCGGCTGGGAATGCGAGCCTTTGGGCCTGCCCCAGGAACTGAACGGCGAGACGGTCGGCGCACTGGTCATCAACATCACGCCGGCAACCTTGCAGCTCTTCCGCATGAAGATGGGTTGGCGCCACCCGGTCCTGGAGCTGGATGCGATCGCCAAGGCCGCTTGAAAACCGGCGCTCTCGATCATTTCTAGGGACAACACACATGCCAGCCACAGCTCTTGCGCAACGCCCCGAGGTCCGGCCGAACTGGACCGAGACGCTCTTGGACCAGGGCTATTGCATCATTCCGGGCCTCATGCCCAAGGCGAAGATCGAAGCGTTGCACGACGATCTGAAGGAGCGTTTCGCGCGCACGCCGTTCAGTGACGGCGATTTCTACGGCCGCCGGACCAAGCGGTTCGGCGCTCTCTTGAAGCGCTCCCGTCACGCCGCGGAGTTCGTGCAGCATCCGCTGATCCTGGAGATCGCACAGGCGCTTCTGGGGGACCATTGCGACCGTTTCCAGCTCAATCTCTCGCAAGGGCTCGAGATCTGGCCGGGCGAACTCGAGCAGACGCCGCACCGCGATCAAGACATGTGGGGCGGCGAAAAAGGCAAGACCGAATACCTGCTCAACGTGATGTGGCCGTTCACGCCCTATCGCGCCGAGAACGGCGCAACGCTGATCTGGCCCGGCAGTCATCGCTGTCAGGACCAATATTATCTCGACCGGGAGCAGGCCATTTTCGCGGAGATGGATCCCGGCTCGGCGCTGCTCTTTCTGGGCTCGACCCTGCACGGGGCCGGCGCCAATCGCACAACGCTGCCGCGTACCGGAATGGTCGCGGGATACACGCTGGGGTGGTTAAAGCCCTATGAGAATCAGTGGTTGGTCTATCCACCTGAGGTCGCGCGCGACTTCTCGCCGGAACTCGCGGCGCTGGTCGGCTACCAGCAGCATCGGCCGAATGTCGGGAACTACGAGGGCCAATGTCCATCCGTGTTGCTGCGCGGGGAGGTTCCGGAATATCTTCAGGCGGTAGACGACCTTCGTCCGCATCAGGTCGCGGAGGTCGTCGCGTACAAGGCCCGTCAGCGTGTCCCCGGGCCCGGTGCATGACAGCAGGGGGACGTGCGGAGCGCCGCGCTGCCGGGAACCTCCCGCGGCGGCATGTGGAAGATTTCTTGAGTGATGCTGCTTACCGATGCGACCTTTGAATTCATCGAAGAGATCGATCGTCAGAGCACAGCCGCGTCGCTGATCGCGTCGTTCGAGAATTTCATCGCCAAATTCGGCATCCTTTATTTCGTGGTTGGCGACCCGCGCCCGCCGATGCTGCCGTATAACGACTATCTGTGGGCGACCAACTGGCCCGAGGAATGGCTCAACCGCTGGCGCTCGCGCTACCTGCTTGTCGATCCCATCGTCAAGCAATTGCGCGTGCAGAACCTGCCGCTGCGCTGGAGCCCGACGCAGGGCGCGAGCGACGAGACCGGGACGCGTATCCTGGAGGAGGCCGGCGAGTTCCGCATGAATGCCGGCTTCGCCGTGCCGGTCTACAGCCATGACGGCTTGTCGGTCGTGGTGTCGATGGGCACCGAGCACTACGAACTCGGCAAGACCGAAGAAACCTGCCTGCACATTGCGTCGATCTATCTGCACGCGTCGCTGGAGCGTCAGCGGGCGCGGTCGGCGCCGCCTTTGCCGCGCGGACCGCGTCTGACGCGGCGCGAACGCGAGTGCCTGTCCTGGGTGGCGGCCGGCAAGACCGATTGGGAAATCTCGCAGATTCTGAGCATCGCCGAACAGACGGTGCACGAATATGTGCAAAATGCCCTGATAAAGCTGAACGCGACGACACGCGCGCAGGCGGTCGCCGTCGCGATCTTCACCAAGCAGATCGCCCTTTGAGCGTCGGCAGACGCCCCTGAAGCCCGCGGAAATCTGGCTCCCCCTCATACCGGGGGGATGACTTATCCAGCCGGCGGCGCGAATTTCCCGCCGCTCTGGATCAGGAGGGCGCCATGATCGAAGTGGTCACCAGCCGAAACGCGCTCCTGTACCAGGACGCCCTCCAGGACATGTTTCGTCTGCGGCATCGCAGCCTGGCGAAGGCCGCGAATGGCTGGCGGGAGCCGGCGCGTCCGGACAAAGATCAATTCGATACGGCAGATGCCCTCTATCTGCTGCTGACCGAGGACGACGGCATGGTCATCGGCGCGCATCGCATGCTGCCGACCACCGGTCCGCATTTCTTTTCCGATGTCGCACCCGAGTGCTGCGACGTTCGCGGCGTCCAGCGCGGCGAGAAAATCCTGGAATTGACGCGCAGCTTCGTGGACGAGGAAGGCCTCGACACGCCGGCACGGGAAACCGCGCGCAAGCGGCTGACGGTCGGGCTGTTCGAGTTCTGCCTGCGCGCCGGCTACGAAAAATTCACCTGGCTGATGCCGACCGGCTTGTTGTTCGACCTCCTGCTGATCGGCCTCAATATCAAGCCGCTGGGCATGCCCGCCGATCAGAACGGCGACTGGCAAATCGCTGTTATCGTGACGGTCGACCGCGCGGCGCTCGATGCCGTGCGCCTGGCGCTGCAGGTTCCTGAAGCGCAGGTCGATTACGTCGGCGCGCCGGCCGGCGATCCGCTGGTTTTGGCTCCGTTCGACGCGCCGCCGCAGCCGCTCGCCGCGGCAGAGTAGCGCGGTTGCGGCTCTCGATCCCGCCCAATACGCCGTAAATCGGGGCCGATAGCCTTTCAAATCTCGCGAGTTATACTCGCTTGCGGATATGCGTCCGCGGCCGATCTCGGGAGTGAGAATGCAACCGCGTTTGTTGGCGCTGAAGAGTGCCGTTCCGCCTCATATCCTGGATCAATCCGACGTTTCGGTGCGGGCCCAGGCCCTGTTCAAGGGCGGCCGCGACATCACCCGCCTGATGCCGGTATTCGAGAACACCGGCATCGAGCGGCGTTATTCCTGCGTGCCGATCGATTGGTACAGCGAGCCGCATGGCTGGATCGACCGCAACGCGCTCTACATCGAAAATTCCGTCGCCTTGTTCGAGAAGCTGACGCTGGCGCTGCTCGACGAGGCGGGCCTGCGCCGGGACGAGATCGACGCCATCGTCGTCTCGTCCACCACCGGCATCGCGACGCCCAGCCTCGACGCGCTGGTGGTCGAGAAAATGGGCCTGCGCCGGGACATTCGCCGCTTGCCGATCTTCGGACTGGGCTGTGCCGGCGGCGTCGTCGGCCTGACCCGCGCCGCCGAGCTTGCCACCGCCCATCCGGGCAGCCGCGTCCTGTTCCTGGTGGTCGAGCTCTGCGCGCTCACCTTCCGCAAGAACGACATTTCCAAGAGCAACATCGTGGCCACCGCACTGTTCGGCGACGGCGCCGCCGGCGCGATTCTGTCGACCGAGGGCAAGGGTCCGGCGATCGGCCCCGGCGGCGAATACACTTGGCCCAATTCGCTCGGCATCATGGGCTGGGATGTCGAGGAAGACGGGCTCAAGGCGGTGTTCTCGCAAAGCATTCCCTCGCTCGTCGCCAACGACTTCAAGCCGATCCTCTACAACTTCCTGCACGCCAACGATCTGAAGCTCGGCGACGTCGAAGGTTTCGCCTGCCATCCCGGCGGCGCGAAAGTGCTGGACGCGCTGGAAGACGCTTTCGGCATCGCACGCGGCGCCCTCGTCGACAGCCGGGCGATCCTGCGCGACTACGGCAACATGTCCGCGGTCACCGCGCTGTTCGTGCTGGAACGCATGAAATGGCGCGAGCGCCGCACGATGATGACGGCGCTGGGCCCCGGCTTCTCGGCCGTCTTTTTGATGATCGGGGAACCGTGAAACTGGCGATCTACGCCATTCTCGCCCTGGTCGCGCTGCAGCGGCTAATCGAGATCGCCTATGCCGAGCGCAACACAAGCGCCTTGCTGGCGCGCGGCGCGGTCGAAGTGGGCCGCGCCCACTATCCGCTGATCGTCGCGCTGCACGCGGCCTGGCTGGCGGCGATCGTATTGCTGCTGCCGGCCGATGCCGCGATCCGCTGGATCCCGCTCGTCCTGTTCGTCATGCTGCAGCTGGCGCGCGTCTGGGTGATCGCGACGCTGGGGCCCTATTGGACGACCCGGATCATCACGCTGGAAGGCGCGCCGCTGGTGCGCAAGGGCCCCTATCGCTTCGTGCGTCATCCCAATTATCTGGTGGTCGCGGGCGAGATCGCCATGCTCCCACTGGCTTTCGGAGAAATCGCGGTTGCGATCGTGTTCACGGTTCTGAACGCGGCCATGCTCGCCTGGCGCATCCGCCAGGAAGACACCGCCTTGTCGTCGCGCCGGTCCCGCCTGCCGGCCAACGCGGGTTGACGCCATGCGGCCGGGCGCCATCCGCTTCGCCGGGCCCTTCGCCTTCGCAGTGTCGATTCCGCTATTCTATTATCTCATCGGTCCTGCCGCGCCATTCCTGACCGTCACGCTTCTGCTGGCGGCGCTGATCGGCGCCGAATGGATCTCGGCGCGCGGCGACGGTCCTTCCGCGACCGAGGGCGCGCGTTTGTTTCGGCTTCTGCCCAATTTCTACGTGCCGGTGCAGTTGGCGGTGATTGTCTGGGCGGTGGCGGTCGTGCGCCACGGCGATGGCATCGGCTTCGCCGCCCTGGCGCTGTCGGTGGGCGTGACGACCGGCGTGTTCGGCGTGCTGGCGGCGCATGAACTGGTCCACGGCCACAACAAGACCGAGCAGGCGCTCGGCCTCGCGATGCTCACCGGCATGACCTATCGCCATTTCCGCGTCGCGCATGTCTTCGGCCATCATCGCTGGGCTGCGACGGAGCGCGATTCGGCCAGCGCACGGCTGGGCGAAAGCTTTTACGGCTTCCTGGCGCGCACCCTACCCGGCCAGTTCACCGACGCCTGGGCCATCGAGCGGCGGCGCCTTGCCGCGCGCGGCGGCGGCCTGGCGGGCAATCGCATCGCGCGCGACGTCGTCGCGATGTTGCTGGTCTATCTTGCGATCGCGGCCTTCGCCGGCACGCGCGGCGCGGCGCTGTTCGCAAGTCAGAGCGCGATCGGCATCGTGGTGCTGGAACTCTTCAACTACATCGCCCATTACGGCCTGCAGCGCAGAGCCACCGGCGCCGGGCACGAACCGTTCACGGCGCGGCACAGCTGGAATTCGAGCAACGCCCTCGCCAACACCCTGATCTTCAATATGGGCCGCCACTCCTGGCATCACGCCCGCCCGGCCGCGTCCTACGAGAGTTTGAAGTGGGTCGCTGTGGCGCCCGAATTGCCGGCCGGCTATGCCGGCAGCATCCTTCTGGCGCTGGTGCCGCCGCTGTGGCGGCGCGTCATGGACCCGGCGGTGCAAAGGCTGCAAACTGCGCCCAGCAACGCGCCCGCCTAGAGCAGCCCTCCGAATGCAGAGTATCTTGCGGACCTGGATCGGTTTCGTCGCCATGTGCCTGGGGATGTCCCTGGCCGTGCTGGACATCCAGATCGTCGCCAGCTCCTTCACCACCATCCAGAAATCCTTTCACGTCACGCCCGACCAGCTCAGCTGGATTCAGACCGGCTATCTGATGGCCGAGGTGATCGCCATTCCGCTGACGGGCTGGCTGACGCGCGCCTTTTCGCTGCGCTGGATGTTTGCCGCCGCCACGCTCGGCTTCACGCTGGCCAGCGTCGCCTGCGCGATGTGCACCGCCCTGCCGCCCTTCATCGCGCTGCGCGTGCTGCAGGGTTTTTGCGGCGGCATGCTGATCCCAGGCGTTTTTACCTCGGTCTTCGTGATGATGCCGGAGCGCCATCGCGTCGCCGCCACTGCGCTGGCCGGAACGCTCGCCGTCATCGCGCCGACCATCGGCCCGGCGATCGGCGGCTATCTGACCGAGCATTACAGCTGGCACTGGATCTTCCTGATCAATCTCGGCCCCGGGATTCTCGTCTCGCTCCTGGTTGCGATGTATGTCCGCCTCGGCGCGCCGGACCTGTCGGAGATTCGCCGCATCGATTACCGCGCCATCGCGCTGGCGGCGGTCTTCCTCGCGACGCTGGAACTCGTGCTCAAGGAAGCGCCGAAATACGACTGGCAGGGCACGTTTGTTTACGCCTGCATCCTGATTTGCCTGGTGACGGGTACCGGCGCGATCTGGCGCAGCCTTTACAGTCCGCATCCATTCCTCGATCTGCATCGTTTCCGCGAACGCACCTTCACCCTCGGCTGCGTCCTCAGCTTCGTGCTCGGCCTGGGCCTGTACGGCTCGGTCTATCTGCTGGCGCTGTTCCTCGGCATCGTGCGCGAGCATTCACCCTGGGAAATCGGCACGATCATGATCGTCTCCGGCGCGGCGCAATTGCTGACCGCGCCGGTGGCGGCGCTCCTGGAATCCCGGATCGATCCACGCTGGCTGACGGCGGCCGGCTACAGCCTGTTCGCGGGCGGCTTGATCGCCAACGGCTTCACCTCCACCACGACCGATTATGACGGCCTGTTCTGGCCGCAGGTGTTGCGCGGCACAAGCGTCATGCTCTGCATCCTGCCGGCGACGCGCCTGGCGCTCGACACACTGATGCCCGGTCAGGTCGCCGACGGCAGCGCGCTGTTCAACCTGATGCGAAATCTGGGCGGCGCCATCGGCATCGCGCTGGTCGACACGATTCTGGAGCAGCGCACGCCAACCCACGCCACCGCGCTGGCGACGCGCCTGCAGGCCGGCGACGCCGGCGCCGCGCGCATCGTCGGCTTACCGGCCGAATATTTTCAGGGCCACGACATGGGTCCGGTGAACGAGACCATGCGCGCCTTCGCCGAGCCGCTCGTCCGCAAGGCCGCGCTGGTGCAGTCCTTCAACGAGGCCTGGATCGTGATCGGCGTGCTGTTCACGCTGTCGCTGCTGGTGCTGCCCTTCATGCGCCGCATCAAGCGGTCGGCGATGGGCCCCGGGACGGCGGACGAAGTCTAGTCTCTAGGCATGGGCCAGTTCGACCTGCACCACGTCTGTGCGGTCGACGGCGAACGCCGCCGCGCTGATGCCCAGATAGAATTGCCAATTGCGGAAGAATTTCTGGTCGTGGCCGAGCGCCGCGATCTCGTGCCGCCGCTCGCGCATGTTCGCCGACCATTGGCGCAGGGTGCGCGCATAGTCCTGGCCGAAGGAAAACGTGCCGGCGACTTTCAGGCCGGCCTTGCCGGCTTCCTCGCCGAAGCGCGCCAGCGACGGCAGCATGCCGCCTGGAAACACATAATGCCGGATGAAGTCGCTGCGCGTGCGATAGCCGGCGAACAGCTCGTCGCGCACGGTGATGGTCTGGATCACGGCGCGGCCGCCGCGCTTCAAGCGTTCGGCGACGGTGGAGAAATAGGCCGGCCAGTAGTGCTCGCCCACGGCCTCGAACATCTCGATGGAGACGATGCCGTCGAACATGCCGCGGACTTTGCGATAGTCCTCAAGCCGCATCTCGGCCGGCCGGCCGGCCAGCCGCTCGCTGGCATAGCGGTGCTGCGACGGCGAGACGGTGAGACCGGTCACGCGATGATCGTGCGCCGTGGCGCGCTCGGCGAAGCCGCCCCAGCCGCAGCCGATTTCCAGGATCGAGGACTTCGCCGCCGGCAGCCTGGCGAGAATGCGCTCATACTTGCAGCGTTGCGCGGTTTCCAGATCCTTGTCCGCGCCGGCGAACAGCGCCGACGAATAGGTCATGCTGGGATCCAGCCACAGCGAATAGAAATCGTTGCCGACATCGTAGTGGTCCTGGATGTTGCGGGCCGAGCCCTTGATGGAATTGCGCCGCAGCAGCGCGTTGTGGATCACAAAGCCGATGCGCTGCACCAGGCCGCCGTCGGCGAAGCCCTCGAAACTGTCCATGTTCAGCAGGAACAGCGAGATCAGCGCCTCGATGTCGTCGGTATCCCACATGCCGTCGATATAGGCCTCGCCCAGGCCGATATCGCCGCGCGCCACCGCGAGGCCCAGCACCTCCCAATCGTGGATGCGAAACGTTCCGTGCGGACCAGGCCGCTCGCCCTTGATGGTGACGGTCTCGCCGTTCGGCGTCGTGAAGTCGAGCCTGCCGAATTGCAGGCTGGCGGTCGCCGCGCGCCATTTCTTTTCGATCACGAAAGTCGGAATGAAACCCATCATCGGCTCCTAGAGATTTCGAAACGGGCTCAGGCAGCCCGCGATTGCGGAAAATCCGCGGGCGCGCGGTTCCAGGAAGGCTCGGCAAAACCCAGCTGCGGTGCCTGCCAGGGCGTCTCGGCGCCCAGCAGCCTCGCGACGTGCACGGCGCTGGCAAGGCCATCTTCGTGAAACCCATTGCGCAAGTGTGCGCCGCAGAACCAGGTGTTGCGCGCGCCCTGCATCGCCTGCACGCGCGACTGCGCGGCGATGGCACCGGAATCGAACACCGGATGATCGAATTCGTGGCTGTCGAACATTTTGTCGGGCGCGATCGGCGTCTTGGGGTTCAGCGTGACGAACAGGGGTGTCCGGTGCGGAATGCCCTGCAGCAGGTTCATCCAATACGTCACCGACAGGGCCGGATCGTTCAGGTCGCCGTCCGAGGTGTAATTCCAGCTCGCCCAGCAGCGCTTGTTCTTCGGCATGACGGAAGCATCGCGGTGCAGGACCGCGACGTTCTTCTGATAGCGGAACGCCGACAGCACCTCGCGCTCCTGCGGGCCGGCGTCGGCGAGCAGGCGCAAGGTTTCGTCGCCGTGACTGGCGAACACGACATGATCGTAGCTGCGCCATTCGCCGCTCGTATCGCGCACGCTGACGCCCTGCGCCTCGCGCGTCACGGACACCGCGCCGCAGCCGACGCGGATGCGGCTCGCGAAGGATTGCGTCAGGCGCCTGACATATTCCTGGGCGCCGCCGGTCACCGTGTACCATTGCGGCTGGCCGCTGGCGCTCAAGAGATGGTGATTGGCCATGAAGCGGATCAAGGTCAGCGCCGGAAAGCGCAGCATCTCGCGCGGCGGACAGCTCCAGATCGCCGCCGCCATCGGCAAGAGATAGAAGCGGCGAAACCAATCGCTCAAGCCCAGCGTCTCGATCAATCCGTCCAGCGTCAGATCGGGATGGCGCGCGACCGTGGCTTCGGCGCTTGCGTTGAACTTGAAGACGTCGCGGATCAGCAGCGCGAATTTCGGCCGCAAGAGATTGCGCCGCTGGCCGAACACGGCGTTGACGTCCCTGGCGCCCCATTCCAGCCAGCCGTCGCGGATCGAGGCTGCGAAGGTCATGTCGCTTCTGTGAACTGGCACGTTCAGATGCGCGAACATCGCGCTGAGCTGCGGATAGTTCTTTTCGTTGAAGACGATGAAACCGGTGTCGACCGGGATGGTCTTGCCGTCATAGTCGACCGTCACGGTGCGGCTATGGCCGCCGATGCGCGCGGCTTTTTCATAGACGGTCACCTCGTGACATCGGCCCAGCAGATAAGCCGCGCCCAGTCCCGAAATCCCTGAGCCGATAATCGCGATCTTCGCCATGTGCCTGCCCGCCAATTGTGAAACTGGTACGGCAGGCGGCGCATCCTGGATCAAAGCCGCAATATTTGGCCTTTGGCGGTGATCCGAGCCGGAGGCGGGCCCGTATTGGCGCGGACAGGAGAAGGCCGTTGGCGCGCTATCTGGTTGCCTATCTGGCGGCGGCCGCCGTGATGGCGGTGCTGGACCTGGCCTGGCTCAGCTATGCCGCGAAGGCGTTCTTCGAGCCGGCCGTCGGCGCGCTCCTGGCCGAAAAGACCAACACAGCCGCCGCAATTCTGTTCTACGTGCTGTATGTCGGCGGCATCGTGCTGTTCGCCGTGTCGCCGGCGTTGCGCGGCGGCGGCTGGATGGAGGCGCTGGCGTTGGGCGCGGCCCTCGGCTTCTTCGCCTACATCACCTACGACCTGACCAACATGGCGACGCTGAAGACCTGGCCGGCCTGGCTGGCGGCGATGGACATCGCCTGGGGCACGCTGGTCACCGCGCTCGCCGCGACGGCGAGCTACTTGGCGGCTTCGCGCATCGCGTGAGAGGCGGCCGAACGCCCTGCCCAGATCGCCATGCCCAGGCATAGCGCCATGGTCAGCGATGCCAGCAGGAACGGCAGGCCCGGGATATGCCATTGCGGATTTCGTACCGCCCAGGCGAAGGACAGTCCGTACAGCACCGGCCCGATGACCGACGCGATGCCCATCATGCTCTGGTTGGCGCCCTGAAGCTGGCCCTGCTCGGATGGGCCGACGCGCCGCGTCATCAGCCCCTGCAGGCCCGGCACCAGCAACTGCCAGAATGCGTTGAAGGGAATGCCGATCAGGTACAGCCAGGCGTTCGGCGCGAAGGCGATCCAGCCCAGCCCGATGATCGGCGCCGTGGCGCCGACGATCAGGCAGGCGCGCTCGCCGAAGCGCCGCACGAACGGTCCAACGATGGTGCCCTGCACGGTGACGCCGACGACGCTGGTACCGGCCATGAACATGCCGGTCAGCCCCGGCGTCCAGTGGAAGCGATAGCCGGCGTAGAATACGAACACGCTCGGCCACACCATGTTGGCGAGCTGGTTGAGGAATCCGACGCTCGCCAGCGGCAGCAATTCGTGATGCGAGCGCAACAGGCGCAGCGAACCCAAGGGATTGGCGCGCCGCCAATGGAACGCCGTCGTGCGCTTGGCCTCGGGCAGCGATTCGGGCACGACGAACAATCCATACAGCGCGTTGACCAAAGTCAGCGCCGCGGCAACCAGAAAGGGCAGGCGCAGATTGATGTCGCCGAGCAATCCGCCGATGGCGGGACCGGCGAGAAATCCGATGCTGAAGGCTGCGCCCATCCAGCCGAAGGCGCGGGCGCGCTTCTCCGGCGGCGTCACGTCGGCGACATAGGCGTTGGCGGTGGAAAACACGCCCGACGTCATGCCGCTGATCAGCCGGCCGACGAACAACCAGCTCAAGGTCGGCGCAAAAGCCATGAACAGGAAGTCGAGACCAAGCCCGGAAATCGACAGCAGCAGGACCGGTCGCCGCCCGAAACGATCCGACAGCAGACCGAGAATGGGGCCGGCGAAGAAGCCCATTAGGCCGCCGAAGACATTGAACGTGACGCTCCAATCCGCCGCGTCCGCCGTATTGCCGCCGTTGAACTGCTTGAGCAGATTGGGCAGCACCGGCACCATGATGCCGATCGACATCGCGCAGGCGACGGCGCTGACGAAGATGAAACCGAAGGCCGCCGCGCGGCCTTGCGAAGGTTCACTCATGACGCGACTTGCCGGTTGAACAGGCCCGTCAGCGCCGGCACGGCGTAAATCGAAAAGATTTCCTGCCCCGTCATCCCCCTGGCCCAGATATCGACATAGGCCGACAGGTTGATCGTCGCCATGACGAGTTCGGCGGCGATCAGGGGATCGACGGGCCGGATGGAACCGTCGGCGATGCCGTCGCTGATGACCGCGGCGAAGCGGTGCGCCGTGCGCTCGAAGGTCTGCACGATGGGCGCGCGCATCGAAAGCGGCAGCGCGCTCAAGGCATGGGTGCGCAGCAGGCGCTTGCGCCCCGACGCGTTGTCGGCGACCAGCCGCCCGACCGCGTGGCACAACCGGTCCCAGCCGGTGCCGCCCTTGGCCGCCGCCTTGGTCTGCGCCTCGGCCATGACGCGGAAGGTGCGCTCGAAACAGGCGACGACTAGGTCGTTCTTGTCGCTGTTGTGATAATAGAACGAGCCCTTGGTGACGTTGAGTTCGGCCGAGATCCGGTCGACCGAGGCGCCGCGATAGCCCAGGGCATTGATCAGCTCGGTGGCCGCGATCAGGAAGGTCTCGCGCGAGACTTCCTTGGCGTCGTGCACCAGCTCGGGACTTGGCGTCTGCGGTCCGCTCCAGCTATGCCCCGCCGCGGCGATGCCGTTGATCAGCAGATCGCACAGCCGCGCCGCGGCGCGCCCGTAATCGGCCTCTTCGTACGCTTCCAGCCACACCCGCGCCCACATCGCCTGCTCGATGACGAAGCGCGCCCGCGCCTTGCGGGCGTCGTCGCTCATCCAGCCGATGCCCGTGAAGATTTTCTCGACGCCGTCGAACAGGCGGGAAAATCCGGCCATGACGGCTGTTCGATGCGGCTCGTCAATCAGGCGGATTTCGTTGAAGGAGGCTAGCGCCAGCTCCTCGCCCGCCTTGACGCGGCGGCGCAGCTCGAAGGTCGATTCGATGAAGCGCACGAGCTGGGCCTGCGGCGTGCCCGCCTGCAGCGCCTCGCCGAGAAGCGCCTGCAACCGGTCCAGCGCCGACATCAGGCAGACCGCCGTGAGGTCTTCCTTCTTCCTGAAGTAATAGGCCAGGCTCGCCGGATGCATGCCGATGCGCTTGGCGACGCCCGCCAGCGTGAAGCCGCTGACGCCGTCCTCGTTGAGAACGTCGGTCGCGGCGGCGACGATCTCGTCGCGCTTGGCCAGATAACGTGTTTGCGGGGTGCCCATGATTTCAGGATGTGCTATCGCGCCCTCTCAGGCAATCATCGTCGCGCTGCCGGCGACGACATACCAGGTGACGAACAGGCTCGCGATCACGGCACCCGGCACATAGGAGTTCGTTCGGCGGTAGGTGAAGGTGCTGAACAGCGCCACGACGCCCAATATGGGCACGAACTGGAGCGCCATGATGGGATGCAGCGGGTCGGCGGCCACCAGCAGGTGGCCGCTGGTTGCCATCGGCAGATACTCCGCGAGCAACAGGATCGTCACGCCGCCGGCCATCGCCTTGATCGTCGCGGCGTAGTGCCAAAGCGCGTTCTGTCGTCTTACTGCCAGATCCGCTTGCAGGCCGCGCAGCGTCACGAAAAAGAACGCGCCGAACGGGATCAGATAGAGCGTGAAGGCCTTGAACTGCCACGGGCTCATCAGCTTCAGCGCCAGCACCCAGAAGCGGAAATCGACATGGAACGCGGCATCCACGAATAGCAGCGCGAGGTAGCCGATGGCGACGGTCGCCAGGCCGATGGCCAGCGACGGCAGCCATTTGTTGGTGAAGGTCACGGTCTTGGCACGGAAGAAATACAGCGCGCCGAAGGAGATCAGCATCGATCCGATGGCCCAGGCCATCACCTGGTTGGTGAAAGTCTGCGGAAACAAGCGCGATGCCGGTATGAGGACGCCGCCGAGGATCATCAACGGCAAAAAGGCGATGCCGGGAATCATCCCGCCGGCGATCAGCGCGATCCACCATTGCCGGTCGCGGGCCGCGCGCGCCGGCTCGGCGGCGTGCGCCAACGTGCCGAAGAACGGCAGTTCCAGCAGCACGTCGAACACGCCCAGCATCAGCACGATCAGGCCGATGAAGCCGGTCAGCGTGCCGAATTCCTTCCAGTACCAGATCTGATCGCCGCGCGGCGTGCCGCCCTTGAGCGTCTTGGCGAACCAGTCGGCGGCATCGCCGATCGCCGCGGTGGAGATGTGTTCGCCGGGATGCGTCACGGCGGGCATGTAGAGTTCCCGTGCCGTGCCGTTCGTTACCGAACCGTAGAGTCTGCCGGGCTGCACGTCCGTGGCGCTGGCGAATATCTGCTTCATCTTCGCCGTCGTGCCGACGTCCCTGGCCAGCAGCGCATTGGCGGCAGGTGAAGGCTTGTAGAACTCTTTCGAACTCCACATCGCCGGCGTGAACTCGTCATAGCGGCCGAGCACGAAGGCCGTGTTGCGCGGGAAGCTGGCGCTGCCTTCGATCGGACTGCCGGTGGTGGAGCCGGCGAAGATCGCGGCGCGATAGCCGTCCGGCAGCGCCCGCGCCGCCGACAGGATCGCCGCGCCGCCCAGGCTGTGGCCCTCGAGCCCGATATTGTCCTTGTCGACGAAGGGCAGGCTGCGCAGATAGCGCAATCCGTCCGGCCCACCCCAACCATTGGCGAAGGCCGGCGGTGCGCTGTAGCCGTGGCCCGTCTGGTCCAGCGCCAGCACGACATAGCCGCGCCGCGCGAACTCGATGGCGAAGCCGTCCTGCATCTCGCGCGAATTGATCAAGCCGTGCACCGCCAGCACGCCGGGCGCCGGCGTTGCCGCCGTGGCGTTGCGCGGCACGTAAAGCAGGGCGCTCATCTGCAGGCCGCCGGTGCCGGTGAAGCGGATGTCCTCGACGCGAATGCCGCCCGCGGTCTGAATCGCGCTCGCGAGATAGGAGCCGGCCAGGATCAGAACCGCGCCCAGGACGCACAGCATCCACTTCATGATTTTCCCCCGAACGCTTGGCCCTGTACCCATTTTGTATACCCCGCCGCTGAATTTACAACGTGACGCCAGCGTCACCAACCACTAGCGTGCTCGCCAATAGCGGGCGGGAGGAATGCATGCGGTACCTGAAATATGGCGCGATCGCGCTGGTTGCGATCGTCGTTCTGGGACTTGGCTTCGTCATCGTCTCCGACCGGCTGGCGCGGCCTGCGCCGCCCGACCTCGCCGCGTTCATCGCCAGGGCCGCGCGCTACGATGTCCACATCCGCCGCGACAGCTGGGGCGTGCCGCATATCTGGGGTAAGCGGGATGCCGATGTCGCCTTCGGCATCGGTTTCGCGCATTCCGAAGACGATTTTGCGACCATTCAGGACGTGGCGCTGGCCAGCCGCGGCACGCTCGCGGCCGCCAACGGCCTCAGCGGCGCGACCACCGACTTCCTGGTGCACCTCTTCCGCGTCTGGGAAAACGTCAATGCGCGCTACGAGAAGGACCTGCCGGCCGATGTGCGCGGTGTGGCCGAAGCCTATGCCGATGGCGTCAACTATTATGCCGCTCTGCATCCCGAAAAGGTGAAGGGCGAGCTGCTGCCGCTGACCGGCAAGGATGTCGTGGCCGGTTTCGTCTTCAAGACGCCGTTCTTCTACGGCCTCGATGGCATGCTGCGCAGACTCAACGTCGAGACCGGCGGCAAGCCGCTGCCGGAGATCGGCTCGAACGGCCTCGCGGTCGGGCCGCATCGCTCCGCCGACGGCGCGACGCGCCTGCTCGTCAATTCGCATCAGCCTTATGCGGGGCCCGTCGCCTGGTACGAGGCTGTGATGCAGTCCGGCGAAGGCTGGCATGTCGCCGGCGGGCTGTTCCCCGGTTCGCCCTTCATGCTGCACGGCCATAACGAGCATCTGGGTTGGGCCAACACCGTCAACAACCCCGATCTGGCCGACATCTACAAACTGACCATCAATCCGGCGAACGACAATCAATATAAGCTCGACGGCACGTGGCGCGATTTCGAAAAAAGCGACGCCGCCATCCGCGTCAAGCTGTTCGGCCCGTTGTACTGGACCTTTCATCGCGACGTTCTGTGGTCGGCGCAGGGACCGGTGTTCAAGACCGATCACGGCGTCTTCGCCATCCGCTATGCCGGCATGAACGAGATCCGCCAGGTGCTGCAATACTATCGCCTCAACAAGGCGCGCGATCTGGACGAATGGAAGGCCGCCATGCGGCTGCAGGCGCTGCCGAGCATCAACTACATCTACGCCGACGAGCACGGCACGATCGGCTATGTCTATAACGGCCAGTTCCCGGTGCGGAAGGAGGGCTTCAACTGGCGCGGCTTCCTGCCGGGCGACCGCTCCGACCTGATCTGGCACGCCTATCTGCCGTTCGACAAGATTCCGCAGCTGTGGAATCCGAAATCGGATTTCGTCTTCAATTCCAACAACACGCCGTTCCAGGCGACGGCGCCGGAAGACGACCTGAAGCCGTCCGACTTTTCGCCGACGCTCGGCATCCAGACCAACATGACCAACCGCGCCTGGCGCGCGCTCGAGACCTTCGGCGCCGACACGTCGATCACGGCGGACGAATTCCGCGCCTACAAGTTCGACCTGAGCTACAGCGCGCATGCCGACATCGCACGGCTCATCGCCGAGGTGATCGCGGTCAATCCCGGCGCCGATGCCGATCTCAAACAGGCGCAGGCGATCCTGAAGAACTGGAATCGGCGGACGGACATGCACAACCGCGGGGCGGCGCTGGGGGTTCTGATGGGCGTGCGGGCCGCGCCGCAGGAGCCCGGCGGGGCGTGGAAAGAGCCGCCGCTGGATGCGCTGAAGGAAGCGATAACGATTCTGAAAACCCATTTCGGCCGCCTCGATCCGGAGTGGGGCGAGGTCAACCGTTTTCGGCGCGGCAAGCTCGACGTGCCGGTCGACGGCGGGCCGGACGTCTATCGCGCCGTTTACGGCAAACAGCAGGACGACGGCACGCTCACGGCCGTCGATGGCGATACGCTCATTATGTTCGTCACCTGGGACAAGAACGGCAAGCTGTCGTCCCAGAGCATCCATCAGTTCGGCTCGGCGACGCTCGACGAAACTTCGCCGCACTACGCCGACCAGTCGCCGCTGTTCGTGAAGATGCAGATGAAACCGGTCTGGTTCACCGAAGACGAACTCAGAGGCCATGTCGAAGCCGACTACCGGCCGGGACACAGATAAACAAGACGGGCCGGCGCATGCGCACCAGCCCGCTGTTTTCGATTATTGTGTCGGCGCGGGCATTGCAGGCGCCGCCGGGGTCGCTGTGACTGGCTTGGCTGGCACATCGCCGCTCGACGGTGTTGCATCGGGCGCCGCGCTGGTGTCGGGCGTGACAGTCGATGGCGTCACTTCGGTGGTGGTGGAGACGGCGGCCGTCGGCTGATTGGGTTTGGTGCCCATCTGCGCATTGGCCAATGCTTGTGCGTTCAGCGCATCGGTCTGCTGGATTTCTTCCGGCGTCGCCGGTTGGCTGGTGTGCGCGTAGACTGGCGCCGCGCTCAAAAGTCCGGCGAGTGCGACCGCGCCGCCCAATGCGAATCTTCTGATGGTCATGGGAACTCCTTTGACGGTTTGGGAACCGGCAAGCTGCGCTCGTCGGACACCTATTCAACGACTCCGCCGCATGCCGCGTTCCTGCCGAAACCAAGGCCATATTGCGGCGCGGTTCCCGGAACTCGCATCCCGCCATCACGTTTTCAAGAAAACGGAGGTCGAAAATGTCTCGCGGCGACAAGTCCAGCTACACCGGCAAGCAAAAACGCCAGGCCGAGCACATCGAAGAAGGCAACGAAAAGCGTGGCACGGTGAAGAAAGAAGCGGAGCGCCGCGCTTGGGCCACCGTTAACGCGGAAACCCATGGCGGCAAGAAAAGCGGCTCGGGCCGCGGCACCAAGGAAAATCACGCGCCGTCGCGCAAGGGCGGCCGGCTCGGCGGTGCGGCCGCCGCGCGGCGCCCCGCGGCGGCGCGTTCGGCCTCTGCGAAGAAGGCCGCCGCCACGCGCAAGCGCCACTAGCGGGAACAAGGAACTTCGCCGCATCCGGCGTGTTCCCATTCCAGCGACCAATCGAGGATATTTCGATGCTTGGCACGATTTTGATCATTGTTCTTCTGCTGCTGCTGTTCGGCGCCTGGCCGTCCTGGCCGCATAGCCGTAGCTGGGGCTACTACCCGAGCAGTGGTCTTGGCCTGATCCTGGTCGTCGTCCTGGTCCTGGTGCTCGTCGGCCGGTTCTGAACGTGGAGCAACGTTCGATGACCAAGAAAAAACTCCTGGAAGACATCGTCCAGGATCCGTCGCGCTTTCATCGCGCGCCGCTGGATGTGATCCGCGACCGGCGCTTCAGCGATTCGGAGCGGCTACAGATTCTGAGCGCGTGGGAGCGCGAAATCCGCGCCGCCGACGGCGGGGGCGAGCCGCAAAGGCTGCAGCTGGTCAGCGACGCAAGGCACGAAATGGAACGTCGCGGCCAGCCGCGCGGCGCAACATTGTAAGCGATACTCGGCCTCGCCACAGGAGCATGGACATGGCTTATCCCGGCGTCGAAGAGCATACCCAGCCGCAGGTCGTCACCACGCAGCAGTCGCGCCAGGGGGAGGCGACCGGCCATGTGCGCTATGTGCTGGCGAGCAGCCTGGTGCTGGCCGCCGTCGCCGGCGTCGTTCTCTATATATATTTCGCCATGTAAGGCGCGCGGGCGCCCCATGCCTTGACGCCGTGCGGGGCTGTTGCCACCAAGGCGGCGCAAGGAGATTTGCGTGCCCGCCGCTTCGGCTTCCCCCATCGAACTGTCCATCGTCCTGCCCACCTTCAAGGAGCGGGACAATGTGGCCGAACTCGTGCGCCGGCTCGATGTCGCGCTGGCGGGCGTCGCCTGGGAAGCGATCTTTGTCGACGACAATTCGCCCGACGGCACGGCGGAGGCCGCCAAGGCGATCGCGGCGCGCGATCCGCGCGTCCGCTGTCTGCGCCGGGTCGGCCGCCGCGGCCTCGCCGGCGCCTGCATCGAGGGTATCCTATCGTCCGCGGCGCCGTTCGTCGCGATCATGGACGCGGATCTGCAGCACGACGAAACCGCGCTGTTGCCGATGCTGGCCAAACTTCGCAGCGGCGACGCCGATCTCGTCGCCGCCAGCCGCTATGTCGAGGGCGGCAGCGCGGAAGGCCTGAGCAACAAGACGCGCGGCAGGCTGTCGAGCCTGGCGACGACCATCACGGCCAAGGTCTTGTCGGTACCGCTCAGCGATCCGATGAGCGGCTTCTTCATGCTGAGGCGCGACAAATTCGACGCCATCGCCGGCCGCTTGTCGCCGGCGGGCTTCAAGATCCTGCTCGACATCGTGGCGACCGCCGGCCCCTCGCTGCGCGTCGCCGAGCAGTCCTTCGTTTTCGGCAAGCGCGAACAGGGCGAAAGCAAGTTCAACATCCAGATCGGCATCGAATTCCTGGGGCTCCTGCTGGCCAAGCTCACCGGCGATCTCGTCGATCCGCGCTTCATCTTCTTCGCCCTGGTCGGCGCCATCGGCCTCGCGGTTCACCTGGTCGCGCTCAAGCTGGCCCTGCTGGCCGCCGCGCCGACCTTCGCGATCGCGCAGACCATCGCCACCTTCGTCGCGCTGTGCAGCAATTTCCTGCTTAACAACGAGCTGACCTATCGCGACCGTCGCTTGAAGGGTTGGTCGATGCTATGGGGCTTTATCGGCTTTTGCGCCATCGGCTCGGTCGGCGCGCTGACCAATGTCGGCGTCGCGTCCTGGCTCTATTCGGAAGATCCGGTGTGGTGGGTCGCCGGCGCCGCCGGCGCGGTCATGGGCGCGCTGTGGAACTACGCCATGTCCAGCCTTTTCGTCTGGCGCACGCGATGACGCGCCGCTTTCTCGTTGCGATCGCCGCCTTGACCGTGCTGCGTTTCGCGGCCGCCGCGCTCCTGCCGCTGTCGGCGGATGAAGCCTATTATTGGCTGTGGTCGCGCCATCTGGCCGCCGGCTATTACGATCACCCGCCCGCCATCGCCTATGCCATCCGCGCCGGCACGCTGCTGTTCGGCGCCACGCCGCTGGGCGTGCGGTTCGGGCCGCTGCTGCTGTCGGTATTGGCCAGCGCTCTCGTCTGGCGCGGCGGGGCGATCCTTTTGCAGGATGAAGCCGCCGGCGCCCGCGCCTGCCTGTTTTTCAATCTCACGCTGATGGTCTCGGTCGAGACTCTCGCCGCCACGCCCGATGCGCCGGCGGTCGCCGCCGCCGCCGCCGTGCTCTATGCGCTGGCGAAAGTGGATCGGACGGGCAAGGGCGCCTGGTGGCTCGCCGTCGGCCTGGCCGCGGGTCTGGGACTGCTTTCCAAATACACCGGGTTTTTCCTCGGCGCGGGAATTTTCGTCTGGCTGCTGTTGTCGCCGAAGGCGAGGGCATGGCTGTTCACGGCCTGGCCTTATCTCGGCGGCGCGCTGGCGCTGTTCGTGTTCCTGCCGAACCTGATGTGGAACGCATCGCATGGCTGGCTGACCTTCGCCTTCCAGTTCGGCCGCATCGCCGAAGGCCATTTCACGCTGCGCTTCCTGTTTGAATTTCTCGGCGCGCAGATCCTGCTCGCGACGCCGTTCATTTTCCTGTTGGCCGCGCTGGCGCTCGCCTTCCGGGCCCGCGACCGCGACAGCACGACGTTTCTGCTGGCCGCGCTGGTCTTTCCGTCGGCGCTTTATTTCCTCATCCACTCGCTGCACGACCGCATCCAGGGCAACTGGCCGTCCTTCCTCTATCCGGCGCTTGCCATCGCCGCGGCACAAGCCTGGTCGTTGCAGGAGTGGCATGGCTGGACCGCGCCGGTATGGCGATTTTCACGGCGTGCGGCGACGCCGGTCGCGGCCGTCCTATTGCTGGCCGTCTATGCGCAAGCGTTGTTCGGCGTCATCCCGTTTGGCCGCGGCGATCCTTTGGCGCGGTTGCTGGGCGTGGGCTTCGACGGCGTCGCCCAGACGGTCGCGCAGGCCCGCGCGGACAATCGCGCCGCCGCCATTGTGACCACCGACTACGCCTCGACGGCCTGGTTCTCGTTCTATCTGCCGGGGCCGGTGATTCAGTTGAACGAGCCGCAGCGCTATCCGGATGCCGCGATTCCGCAACCAGCGCTGCTGTCGCAACCGTTGCTCTATGTCGTCGAGCAGCGGCTGGCCAAACCCGATGTGCTGGCGCCGCATTTCGCTTCGGTCCGGGAAGTCGGCGGCTTTGATCGGCTACGCCGTGGCGTGCCGATCGCGCACTACCTGATCTATCGCGTTGCCGGCTGGCATGGTCCGGCTTTGGGCCGGATGCCGTAACGCTCTGTTTTTTTGGGGGAAAGGCTGAGCGGACACCCAATGCGGGCTGTCGAAGGGGCTGGGGCGTTCCGGATCGGACGTCCGCTCGCAGGTAATAACGCGGCATCCCAAAGTGGGTTGCACGTCCATTAAATTATTTTATCCGGCCGCCCGGGCCGCGCAATTTCCGGCCGGACAGGCGAAAACGGGTTGATTCTGTTGAGGTTTCGAGGCTGCGCCGTCCGACACGCCGACCAGCAGCGACAACAGCAGGGCCGCGGCGATGAGACTCTCGAGGGGTGCTCGCGCAAAGGGCTTGGGGCGTGCATCGCTAGACCGGTGGTCTGCCGCGCAAGGCGCCGGAAAAGGCGCTGACGATCAGCAGGATGACGAAAACGATCAACAGGATCTTGGCGATGGTTGCCGCCAGGCCGGCCAGTCCGAAGAAACCGAGATAGCCGGCGACCACGGCCAGCAGCAAAAACATCAGGGCGTAACCAAGCATGAGGCGATTCCTTTCCCGCTTGAGAAAGAAACGCGACTGTAAAAGCCGGGTTCCGCCGCCCTCTTACTTCCGCTTGCCGCGTGCCAAAAACATCTCAAGCCCCGCCATCAGGCCGGCCCCGACGATGGCGATCCAGGGTGTTTCCTTGGCGATCGCCGCGAACAGCGCCAACCAGAGCCCGTTGGGCGCCGCGGCGGACTTGGCCGGCGGCGCGCGCCGCAGCAGCAGGAGGATGATCGCCCACAGGAACACCGGTCCGACGAAAATGCCGCCGGTGATCGCGGCCCCGCCGGCGGCGCCGAGCGCGGGCGTCAACGCCGCGTCCAGCGCCATCGCCAGATAACCGACACCGAAAATGATCAGCAGCATGCCGATCAGGGCCAGCACCGCCGTCGCTGCAATCCGAGCCCCCATGACGGGTCAGCGCTTCAGCAGAAGCGCCAGGAAGGCACCCGCGCCGACGGCGATCGCCAGCGCGGTCAGCGGCGTTTCGCGCACGGTGGCGCGCAGCGTCTCGGCGTTTTCCTCCGCCCATTCCTCGATGTCTTCGGCGGCTTCGAACGCGGTCTTGCTCGCCTGGGCGGCGGCTTCCTCGGCCAGTTCGTAAGCCCGCTCGGCCACGCCTTCGGCTTTCTTGAGCGCGTCCTTGGCTTGCGCCGAGGCGACGCCGCCGACGTCGCCGGCCAGCGCGCGCAAATCCTTTTGCAGCGTGTCCAGATCGGTACGCAATGCCGACAACCTGGTGTCGATGTCGTTCGTGGCGCTCTTGGCGGCCATGGCTATCCTCCGTGTGACCCAAAGCTCTTGGGGGCAATGGGGGAACGTCCCACAATGCCTCAAAGTTTCGGGTAAGGGAACTTTCGTTTGAGCGCAATCGGGTGAAGCGTACTTCTGCTTCACCCGTAAATTGCGCGCCAATCAAAGGATCTAGAGCACGATCCGTTTCAACGTCGTGTGATCATGCTCCAGGCGGCGTTTACGCGGCTTTTTTCGCCGTCGAATGGAAGAACAGCGCCTGCCCGACCGTCGCCTGCACCGTCTCGGGAAGGAACGGCTTGGCGATCAGATAGGTCGGCTCGGGCCGCTCGCCGGTGAGCAGCTTTTCCGGATAGGCGGTAATGAAGATCACCGGAATGTCGAAGCTGTTCAGGATTTCGGAAACCGCGTCGATGCCCGAGCCGCCTTCGCCCAGATTGATGTCGGCCAGCACCAGGCCCGGACGCTCCGAATGCGCCTTGGCGACCGCTTCCGCCGCCGTCGCCGCCGTCGCAACGACCTTGTGGCCGAGCTCGGTGACGAGATTTTCCAGGTCGAGCGCGATGATCGGCTCGTCCTCGATGATCAGCACGCGCGACGCCAGATTGCGGTCGATCGTCTGCTGCGCGTCGACAATGGAGCGTTCCACCTCTTCGGAGGTTTCGTCGAGGATGAAGGCGGCTTCCTCGAGGCTGAAGGCCTCCACCGCCGTCAGCAGCAGGGCGGCGCGCTTGTTGGAGTCCAGCGCGTTCAGCCGCGATTCCGGCGTCGGCTTGGCGTCGATGCTGCGCAGCGTGTTTTCGTCGACCCGCACCGAGGCCGAAGACCAGATGGCGTGAAAGACGCGATAGAGCCCCACCCGCGGCGCAACGCCCTCGACCAGCGTCTGATCGCCAGCCAGGAGCGCGGACAGCGCCGCGCGGACATAGGTGTCGCCGCTGGACTGTGAACCGCACAACGCCCTGGCATAGCGGCGCAGATAGGGCAGATGCGGGGCAAGCGTCTGAGACATGCTCATGAAAGGCGCGCTCCTTCGACGGGGCTATAATGGCGTCTACCACGATGTAATGCTCGGCCCCGGCGAAAAGTTCCCGTTTCGAGGAACCATTGCCACGGCGAGACGTTGGCACAATGTAAGGGAACAGACGGGCGCGGGAGTCGTTGTAAGGGGTTGAAGAGGCTAGGTTTTTTGGCCCAACCGGAGAATGGCTTTGTCAGGCGCACCGCAACAGCGGGACAGGAACGTGTCCAAGGATCAGAACCCAAACCGTGACAAGGCGCGCGCCATACGGGCGCGCCAGCGCGTCATCGGCCGCGAGCTTCGCCGCATCTATGACGGCGTTGCCCAGGAGCCGGTGCCGGACGAGTTTCTCGACCTGCTGCGCAAGATCGACGCCAAGGACGAACCTGGGAAGAAGTCGTCATGACCGTCCCGCACGCCGCCCACGCGCAAAATCATCAATCGTCGCAGGACACCGGCGACTTCAAGACCGATCTGCTCGGTCTGGTGCCATTCCTGCGCGCCTTCGCCCGCTCGCTTTGCGGCAGCCATGAAGGCGCCGACGATCTGGCGCAGGAAGCGCTGGTCAAGGCCTGGCAGTCGCGCGATTCGTTCCTGCCCGGCACCAATCTCAAGGCCTGGCTGTTCACGATATTGCGCAACCAGTTTTATTCCGACCGCCGGCGCGCCTGGCGCCAGGCGCCCTGGGATCAGGACGCGGCCGAGAAGATTCCCGGCGGCGGCCAGGATCAGGGCTGGTCGGCCGAGTTGTCCGACACGGCGCGGGCGCTGCGCGCGCTGACCGACGAACAGCGTGAAGCGCTGATCCTGGTCGGCGCCGGCGGATTCTCTTATGAGGATGCCGCGGAAATCTGCAATTGTGCCGTCGGCACGGTGAAGAGCAGGGTGGCGCGCGCGCGAAAGGCGCTGATCGCCATCCTCGACGGCGACGAAGCATTGCCGCCATCCGACCGCCCGCCCGAAGGAGAAGCCGCCCGTGAGATCATGGCGCAACTGGATCGGCTGGCGCCCCAGGACGGCCCCGACGCAGCCCGCCGCAGACGAAAAGAATCCAGCGGCTGAACGCGGCTGGCCGCTGCGGCTCACGCTGCTTGCCGCGGTAACCGTCGCCCTGCTTCCCATCGCCGTCGTCAGCATTCTGCAGGGCATCGAACGCGCCCGCATCGACGTCGCCGAAGTGCATGACCGCCTGCGGCAATCGGCGATTTCCGCGGCGGGCGACGAAGAAACCCTGCTTGCGTCGGCCGAACAGATCGCGCGGGCGCTCGCCAACATTTCCGATGTGCGCAAGATGACGCCCGCCTGCGACGCCGTCCTCAGCGACGCGCTGATCGGCGTGAAATATTTCAGCAGCCTGACGCGCATCGATCGGACCGGCCGCGTCGTCTGTTCCGCGCTGCCGTTGGCCAAGGGCATGAACGCCAGCGGCCGGCCGATCTATCAGCGCGCCCGCCATGCCGGCGGATTTGTCGTCAGCGGCCAGATGCAGAGCGCCGTGCTCAAAAGCCCGGTTATCGCCGGCATGCTGCCGCTGAAGGATGCCAGGAACAATTTCGACGGCGTCGTTTCCATCGCGCTGGAATTGCACTGGCTGGACTTTCTCGTCCGCGCCCGCAACCTGCCGCCGGGCGCCGTCGTGTTCGTCTACGACCGGGAGCGAAACGTCCTGGCGACGAACAACGCCGGTGTGGCGTCGGCCCTGATCGAATCCACGATGGGGGAAGCGACCGCGGAGACGCTGCGCTCGGCGCGAGACGGCGGCGGCGTGACTTGGAGCTATGCTTCGGCGCCCTTGCGCGGCGGCGCCATCGATGTCGCCTTTGCCATGCGCGAGGCCAGCCTGTTTCAGCCGACCTATCTGCATGTCGGCGCCAATTTTCTCATGCCGATCCTGATGATCGGCCTGGCCTGGGCCGGCATCTGGTTCGCGACCGAGCGCCAAGTGACGCAATGGATCGCTTATTTGCGGCGTATCTCGGCGGCCTATCGCAGCGGCCACTACACGATCCGGCCCCAGCTCGACGACGCGCCGCGGGAATTCCGCGCGCTGGGCGACGACCTGTCCGACATGGCGGCCTCGATCCAGGACCGTGACCGCAAGCTGCGCGACGCGCTGAATCAGAAATCGCTGCTGATCCGCGAGATCCATCACCGGGTAAAGAACAATCTGCAGATCGTCATGAGCCTGCTCAGCCTGCAGGCCGGTCAGCTCAAGGATCCGGCCGCGCGCGAGGCGCTGATGCAGGCTCAGGTGCGCATTAACGCCTTGGCGCTGGTGCACCGCATCCTGCACGAGATCGAGGACCAGACGACGATCGATCTGGGCCGCCTGCTGCACGAACTGGCGCATCAGATCACCGAAGGTATGCGCGGCGAGAAAACGGCCGTGCGCATCGAGGAGACGTTCGTGCAGCGCGAAGTCCCCGGCGAGGTCGCGGTGCCCGTGGCCCTGTTCGCGGCCGAAGCGCTGACCAACATATTCAAATACGCCTTTCCGCCGGGGCGCGAAGGCGTCATCTCGCTCGAGCTTGCCGCCGTCGCGGATGGCAAGCTGCGGCTCGTCATCTCCGACAACGGCATCGGTTTCGACGAGTCGGCACAGAAGACCGGCATCGGCTCGCGGCTGATCAAGAATTTCGGCACCCAGATCGGCGGCGTCTCGTCGCTTCAGTCGGTGCCCGGCACGGGCACCACGGTCGCGGTGGAGTTCCGCGATCCGGAAGCTGAGCCGGCGCCGGACGAAACCTGACTTATGGCGCCTGATACGGCGAGATTGTCTCCGGCAGCGGGCTGGCGCATAACGCGTTCCATCGATTTTCGGGAACACGATTCATGGCGGATTCATTCGATGCGGTCGTCATCGGCGGCGGGCCGGGCGGCTATAATGCCGCGATCCGGCTGGGCCAGCTGGGCCTGAAAACGGCCTGCATCGACCAGCGCGGCGTCTTCGGCGGCACCTGCCTGAATGTCGGCTGCATTCCCTCCAAGGCGTTGCTCCACGCATCGCAATTGTTCGAGGAGGCGGGCGGTCACTTCGCCAAGCTCGGCATCAAGGCTGAGGTCAGCCTCGATCTGCCCACCATGATGGCGCACAAGGACAAGGTGGTCGGCGAGCTGACCAAGGGCGTCGAATTCCTGCTCAAGAAAGCCAAATCCGAGGCCATCGTCGGCGCGGCGCGCATTGCCGCGCTCGGCAAGATCGACGTGAAAGGCAAGGACGGCGCGGTCCGCGTCATCGAAGCCAGGAACATCATCATCGCCACCGGCTCGGATGTCTCAGCCCTGCCCGGCGTGACCATCGATGAAAAACAGATCGTCTCCTCCACCGGCGCGCTGGCGCTGACCCAGGTGCCCAAGCGATTGCTGGTGGTCGGCGGCGGCTATATCGGCCTCGAGCTCGGCTCGGTCTGGCGGCGTCTGGGCAGCGAAGTGACGGTGGTGGAATTCCTCGACCGCATCACGCCGGGCCTGGACGGCGAGATCGGCAAGCAGTTCCAGCGCATCCTGACCAGGCAGGGCATGAAGTTTCAGCTCTCCACCAAGGTGGTCGGCGTGGAGAAGAGGGGCGACGCGCTGCTCGTCACCGTCGAACCGGCGGCCGGCGGCGAGCAGAAAACCATCGAGACCGACATCCTTCTGGTCTCCATCGGCCGGCGTTCCTTCGTCGACAATCTGGGCCTCGACACGGCCGGCGTGACGCTCGATGCCAGGGGCCGCGTCGTCACCGATGCGCGTTTCGCCACCAATGTCGCCGGCATCTGGAGCATCGGCGATTGCCGCGAAGGCCCGATGCTGGCGCACAAGGCCGAAGACGAAGCGGTGGCCTGCGCCGAGAACATCGCCGGCAAGGCCGGCCATGTGAACTACGACGCCATTCCCGCCGTCGTCTACACCGCGCCGGAAGTCGCTTCGGTCGGCAAGACCGAGGAGGAGTTGAAGGCCGCCGGCATCGCCTACAAGATCGGCAAATTCCCCTTCACCGCCAACGCCCGCGCCAAGACCATCGCCGCGACCGACGGCTTCGCCAAGGTCCTCGCCGACGCCAAAACCGATCGCGTGCTCGGTGTGCACATCCTGGGCGCCGAGGCCGGCAACCTGATCGCCGAAGCCGCGCTCGCCATCGAATTCGGCGCCTCGTCGGAGGACATCGCCCGCACCAGCCACGCCCACCCCACCCTCAGCGAGGCCGTCCGCCAGGCCGCGATGGGCGTCGAGGGCTGGACCATGCAGATGTAGGTGACCGTGACGCGGCCGGCCTGTTCCACGTTCAGCCTGATCATCCGCACCGCGCGCACGGCGGCGGAGATCGAGGACGCCGCCGCGCTTTATGTCCGCAGCGGCCGGGCCGCTTTCACCTGGCGGCCGGAAGAACATTTTCGCGTCGAAGACTTTCGTCTCTTCGCACAGGACGAGGAAGTCTGGCTGGCGCTGCTGGGCGAGGCGCTGGTCGGCACGCTGTCGATCTTCCGCCCGGAGAATTTCATACATTGCCTCTACGTCGATCCGGACGCGCAGCATCTGGGCGTCGGGCGCGCGCTGGTGGCGCATGTCCGCCGCGTGGCGGACGCGCCGCTGACCTTGAAGCTCGACGTCCCCAACCGCCGCGCCATCGCCTTCTACGAAGCCACCGGTTGGCAGCGCATGACCGGGCTCGACGACCTCGGCACCGACGATTTCGGCATCAACTGGGCGCGCTATCGCTTAGGCTGATCGCCTTGCTGCGCACATGCTCCGGGCGCACGCCGATGCCGATGAAGCGCGCCGGCCATTGTCTGAGCCATTTCCAGCGATCGAGCAGGTAAAGCGGCAGCGGCGGCTTCGGCGTCACCTGGCTGCGGATGGTCGGCGCCAGCACCGCGTTCTGCGCCAGCACCTGGAAGCGCTGCACCACCCTGGTGGGAAATTCGCGCCGCTTCTGCACGCGCTTCAATTCGTCCAGCGAGGGCGGACGCCGCGCCAGGATAGGGCTCAGGATATTCGCCGTCGCGACGGCATCCTGGATGGCGAGGTTGATGCCGATGCCGCCGACCGGCGACATGGCATGCGCCGCATCGCCGATGCAGAGCAATCCCGGCCGCGCCCAGCGCGTCAGCCGGTCGACCATGACGGTCAGCAATTTGACGTCGTCGAAACTCTTGATGGTCTCCACCCGGTCGCGCGCGAAGCCGGCCGCCGTGCGCAGCCGGGCGAGGAATCCGGAGAGCCCTTCGGCTTTCAGCGTCGCGAAGGCGCCCTTGGGAATCAGCAGCGCGCATTGCCAGTAATCGCCGCGGTAGAGCATCACGAACAGGCTGCCGCCGACGAAGCGGCCCACCGGCTGCTTGGGATCGTCCGGCGCGCTGGGCAGGCGCAGCCACAGGACGTCGAACGGCGCGCCGAAATCCTTGACCTTCAACTTCGCCTTGGCGCGCACCAGCGAGCCGCGGCCATCGGCGCCGATCACCAGCCGCGCCAGCAGGTCGCCGGTGCCGTCCGGCGTCTTGACCCTGACGCCGACGATGCGCTTGCCCTTGGCCAGGAGCTCGGTGACCTCGGTTTCCATCGCCAGGTGAAAGGTCGGATAGCGCTTCGCCTCGGCGGCGATGAAGTCGAGAAAGTCCCATTGCGGCATCAGCGCGACGAATTTGGCGCGCGTCGGCAGGCGCGACATGTCGGCGACCTTGAACTTCTCCTTGCCGAACTCGGCCGAAATCTCGTGCACTTCGACGTGCGGCAGCTGCAGGAACTTGTCCAGCAAGCCGAGTTCGTCCATCACCTGCAGCGTCGAGGGATGCACCGTGTCGCCGCGAAAATCGCGCAGGAAATCCTTGTGCTTTTCCAGCACCCAGACGTCGACGCCGGCGCGGGCGAGAAGAAAGCCGCACATCAAGCCGGCGGGTCCGCCGCCGGCGATCACGCAATGAGTCGAAAGATTTTCCACGCAGCGACGCTAGGCGCGCGGCGCGCCCGGCTCAAGTCGCCAAGGCGGAAATGCTGCGCTATGGTTCCACATCGATCCATCGAGGGCATCTGCATATGCGCGCCAATCGTCTGCGCCAGGCTTGGGCTCAGGGCCGCGCGGTCACCAATTGCTGGCTGACTCTGCCCGGCTCGTTGGCGACCGAGATCCTCAGCCATCAGGGCTGGGACAGCCTGACCATCGACCTGCAGCACGGCCAGGCCGACTACGCCCAGATGTGCGCCATGCTGACGGCGATCTCGACCACCGATGCGGTGCCCTTGGTGCGCGTGCCGTGGAACGATCCGGGCGACATCATGCGGGCGCTCGACGCCGGCGCCTATGGCATCATCTGCCCGAACGTCGACACGGCCGAGGAATGCGAGCGCTTCGTCTCCGCCTGCCACTACGCGCCGCAAGGCACGCGCAGCGTCGGTCCCAAGCGCGCCATGCTCTATGGCGGCGCGGATTATCTCAGCAAGGCCAACGAAACGCTGCTCACCATCGCGCAGGTGGAATCGGCCAAGGCGCTGGCGAACGTGCAGGCAATCGCCGCGGTGAAAGGGTTGGATGTGATCTTCATCGGCCCGACCGATCTTGGCCTGTCGCTGGGGCGCGAGCCCAAGGCCGACCAGACCGATCCGGTCGTGGTTGCGGCCATCGATGAGATCCTCGCCGCGGCGAAATCCGCCGGCAAGCGCGCCGCGATCTATTGCAAATCGGTCGCCTATGCCAAGGCCATGATCGCCAAGGGCTTCGACTTCGTCGTCGTCACCTCCGACGAGGCGCTGCTGTCGTCCGGCGCGGCGGTGGCGGCGCAGTTCCGCTAAAGCTCCGTCACGCGGTAGCCCGCGCGCCGCAACAGCGCCGGCACGCCGCCTTCTCCGACCAGATGGCCGGCGCCGACCGTGATCAGAAACGTGCCGCTCTGCGTATCCAGGACGTCTTTCAGCGTCGTCGCCCAGGCGCGGTTGCGATCGTCGAACATCGCTTTGCGCAAGGCCGGGTGCTGCGCGTAGTCCTTCATTAGCATGGCCTCTAATTTCTTCTGGTCGCCCGCCGCCCAGGCGTTCATCATCGGTGCGATGTCGGCGGTCTCGCCCTTGAAGTCCTGGAGAAAGCTCTCGAAGTTCTCCAGCTCCAGCTTGGGATCGTCCAGGGCAAACAGCGCCAGTTGCTGTTCGGGGGTTTCGAAATAGCGCAGCGGTTTGCCGCGCGCGTTGGCCTCGGCCATGAGCGCGACATCGACGCCTGTGGACGAAAGTCCCGCCTGCCGAAACTGCAGCCCCAGCATCAGGACCATCGCCAGCCATGGCCGGCGCCCGTCGACATTCGCTTCGGGAATGGCGAGCGAAGCGAGGTCTTCATCGAGTTCGCGCTGAAAATCCGGTGGCAGCGAGGCGCGCAGCGATTGGCCCGGCGGCAGCGATCCCTCGGCCGCGATGAAGCGCTTGGTAGCATCCATTTCCAGCGGCGCTTCGAAATAGAACGTGTCGGCCGCGTCGATCGCGCTGTCGATCCGCGCGTCGCGCCACGCCGCGTTCGCCGACAGAAGATGCACCGACCCCAGGAGGTACAGCGTGCTGTTCCTGCCTTGAACCTTCCAGATCGCGGGATGCGGCGGCTTGGCCTGTTCCGCGCCGCTCGCGCCGGCGGCGCCCAGGATCAGCAGAAAAGCAACGAGAATTGGTTTCATGCCGCTCCCACGGACAAGCCCGGCGGAAGGCTGACGCGTCGATGTGTTCGCCGCAATAGCCTCACTTCGCCGTGGTCGGCGGCAGCGGCGGGCGCGGCGCGGAATCGTCGACGCCGCGCAGCACTTTGAGGCCCCGGACCATGGCGGCGCCGGCCGCGTAGGAATTGTCCGGCGGCTGCGGATTGAGGACATGGAGAGTGAGGAAGCGAAACCCATCGCGCAGGCGCGCCGGAATCGTCCGCCCCAGATGGTCGGCGCCGTGCACCAGCCGGTACTCATGCGCGATGCCGTGATCCCACAACACGCGGTGCAGGAACTCGTTGCCCTCGTCGAGATGGAACATGTCGGCATCGCCGACTTCGAGATAGATCTGCAAGCCCGACTTCAGAATCGCATCGCGCCGCGCGATGGCGATGTTCGCCGGATTGAAGCCCTGCCAATAGGCCTTGTCGACGGGATCGCCGAAGCGCTCGCTGAAGAATGACGGGCTGCGCTGAAACGAATTGCGCACCTTGATCGCGTCGAACGACAGCGCCGGCTCGATCCCGGCCTCCAGTGCCGCCAGTCCGCCGAAGATTTCCGGATGATCGAAGCCCAGCCGCAGGCTGCCGAGGCCGCCCATGGAGATTCCCGACACCACCGTCCTGGCGCGGTCCGGCGATACGGGGTAGGCGCTTCGGATGTGACTGAGGAATTCGCCGACGATGAAGGTCTCCCATTTCTGCGAGCCGTCGCGATAATCCATGTAGAGCGAGCGCTGCGCGTCCGGCGTAACCACGATCAGCGGCGGCAGGTCGCCGGCCGCCCAGGCCGCGTCGATGGTCGGCTTCATTTTGCTCAAAAAACCGTTGTCGCCGTCGCCGCCATGCAGCAGCAAAAGCAGCGGGTAGGGCGGGCCCTTGGCGTCGTAGCCGGGCGGCAGGAGCACCGTGTATTTTACCGGCCCCGGCACCAGCCTGGTGGCGAGTTCGCCTGTCTCCAGCCGGCTCTCGGCGCCCGCCGGCGCCACCGCCATGCCGAGTGTTAACGCGCCGAGCGTCAGCATCAAACGAATCGAATCGTGCCACGGCATCTTATTGTCCTCGCTTCGCCTGCCGGATATTAACGAGCCGGCTGCCACTTTCCGCCGGATTGTTGCAAGCGGGCCTCTTACAAAGTCCGCCGAATTCCCCTATATCTGCGGTGCAACAATTCTAGAAAAGGAGGTGATCCGGTGTCTCATTGTCATTACCTGCGGACGTCGAAGGCCGCGCACTGGATCCTCGCCTCTGGTGAGGTCCGCGCCGCGTAAGCGACGCCTCGCGGCCCGTCACGGACCGCAGTAAGACAATGGAAGGGCTGCCCTAACACGGCAGCCCTTCTTTGTTTTTGGCCTCGCGCGGACGTGAAGTCGGCCCGGCGCGCCTGTTCGCCGATTGTGCTAGGACGGGGCCGAAATCCGCGGACAACAGCGGACAACAGGGGAGACATCCATGTCCGTCCGTGCCCTTCTCTTTGCGTTTCCGCTCGCCTGCGCGGCCGCCGCGCTCGCCGCCGAGCCTGTCGTCGAGCATGGCGTGAAGCGCGCCAACATGGACATCTCCGTGCGGCCCGGCGACGACTTCAATCTTTTCGTCAATGGCGGCTGGCTGAAGACCGCCGTCATTCCGCCCGACCAGGCGGCCTGGGGCTCGTTCTCGACGCTGCGCGACAAGGCCTCCAAGCGCACCGCCGACCTGATCGAGGATCTGGCCAAGACGCCCGCGACGCCCGGCTCCAACGAACAGAAGATCGGTGATTTCTACGCCGGCTTCATGGACGAGGCCGGCATCGAAGCCAAAGGGCTTGAACCCCTGAAGGCGGAACTGGGCGCCATCGCCGCCATCGCCGACAAACAGGACTTGGCCCGCGCGCTGGGCAAGAGCGTGCGCGCCGATGTCGACGCCCTCAACAACACAAATTTTTACACCGAGAACGTCTTCGGCCTCTGGGTCGCGCCGGGCTTCAACGATCCCAGGCACTACGCGGCCTATCTGCTTCAGGGCGGCCTCGGCCTGCCGGATCGCGCCTACTATATCGGCGGCGACGACAAGAACCTTGCGATCCTCAATGCCTACACGGTGCATGTGTCTAAGGTTCTGACGCTCGCCGGCATCGCCGATGCGGACAACAAGGCCGCCGCCATCGTGGCGTTGGAGACCCGCATCGCCCGGGCACACGGCGATCGCGCCGACAGCGAGGACGTGCTCAAAGCCAACAACCATTGGACGCGCGCCGATTTCCTGGCCAAGGCGCCGGGTCTGGAGTGGAACGCCTTTTTCGACGGCGCCGCGCTTTCGGACGAGGCGAACATCACGGTCTGGCAGCAAGGCGCCGTTCCGGGCATTGCCGCCGCGGTCGCCGCGACGCCGCTGGAGGTGTGGAAGGACTATCTGACCTTCCATCTCCTCAACCATTATTCGGGCCTCTTGCCCAAGGCCTTCGCCGACGAACGCTTCGCGTTTTACGGCCAGACGCTGTCGGGCACGCCGCAGCAGCAGCCGCGCTGGAAACGCGCCGTCGCCGCGACCAATGCGGCATTGGGCTGGGCCGTCGGCAAGCTCTACGTCGCGCGCTATTTCCCGCCGGCCTACAGAATCGCGGCGCAGACGATGGTCGACAACATCAAGGCCGCCTTCGCTCGCCGCATCGACGCGCTCGACTGGATGAGCGCCGCCACCAAGGCCAAGGCGAAAGCCAAGCTCGTCTCGCTCTATGTCGGCATCGGCTATCCCGATGTCTGGCTCGATTACGGCGCGCTGAACGTGGTACGCGGCGACGCGCTCGGCAATTTCAAACGCTCCGAACAATTCGAATATGCCCGCAACGTCGCGCTCCTGGGCAAAGTCGTTGACGACAGCACGTGGTGCATGACGCCGCAAACGGTCAACGCGGTGAACCTGCCGCTGCAGAACGCGCTCAACTTCCCGGCCGCGATCCTCGATGCGCCCTTCTTCGACGCCAAGGCCGACTCCGCCTTCAACTACGGCGCCATGGGTTCGGTGATCGGCCATGAGATCAGTCACAGCTTCGACGATCAGGGCAGCCAGTTCGACGCCGACGGACGTCTGATCGACTGGTGGACGCCGGCGGACTTCGCCCATTTCCGCGATTCGGCGACGCGGCTGGCGCGGCAATATTCGCTCTACAGCCCGTTCCCCGATCTGTTCGTGGACGGCCAGCAGACCTTGAGCGAGAACATTGCCGACGTGGCGGGATTGTCGGCGTCCTTCGACGGCTGGCGCGCCTCGCTGGGCGCCAGGCCGGCGCCGGTGGTCGACGGCCTCAGCGGCGCGCAGCGTTTCTTCATCGCCTACGGCCAGACGCGGCAGCAGGCGACGCGCGAGGCGACGCTGCGCCAGCAGATCATGACCGACGGCCACGCGCCCGCGATGTACCGCGCCCAGGCCGTGCGCAACATCGACGGCTGGTACGAAGCCTTCCACGTCACGCCGGACGAGAAGCTGTATCTGGCGCCCGAGGCGCGCGTCCGCGTCTGGTGAGCGGCTTGAAACGGCGGGCTTACCCGTCTAAATGAGGCGTTCTCGAATCTTGAGGAGTGGCCGCAATGCAGAAGACAGCACGCATCCCGATCGCTGGTCTTCTCCTTTTGCAGGTGCTCCATGCCGCTCTCGCTCATCACGCTCGACAACATATCGGCCCGCAAGCCTGACGGCGGCGCACTTTTCGAAAATCTCAATCTCAGTTTCGGCCGCGAACGCACCGCGCTCGTCGGACGCAACGGCGCCGGCAAGACCACCTTGCTCAAGATCATCGCCGCCGTGCGGCCGCCGTCCGAAGGCGCGGTGACGCGCCACGGCAGCGTCGGTCTGCTGCGGCAACACCTCGAAGCCGGCGCCGGCGACACGGTCGCGCAATGTCTGGGCGCATCGGAGCAATTGGCGATTCAAGCGCGCGTCCTGGCCGGCAGCGGCACAGACGGTGATCTGGCGCGCGCCGACTGGACGCTGGAAACGCGCCTCGCCGAAGCGCTCGGCGATGTCGGCCTCGGCGGGCTCGATCTGCCGCGCGGCGTGCTCAGCCTCAGCGGCGGCGAACGCACGCGCCTGGCGCTGGCGCGCCTGCTGCTGGCGGCGCCGGATGTCCTGTTGCTCGATGAGCCGACCAACAATCTCGATGCGGCGGGCCGGGCCGCCGTCATCGCCGTGCTGGAACGCTGGAAGGGCGGCGCGATCGTCGCCAGCCACGACCGCGCCCTGCTGCGCCGCATGGATCGCGTCATCGAACTCTCAGCGCTCGGCGCCAAACTCTATGGCGGCAATTACGATCTCTATGCCGAGCGCAAGACGGCCGAGCGCGCCGGCGCGGCGCGCGAGCTGGATTCAGCGGAGCGCGAATCCGATCGCGTCCATCGCGCCCTGCAGAAGGAGAAGGAGAAAAAAGCGAGGCGCGACAGCGAAGGCAAGAAATCCCGCGCCAAGGGCGATGCGCCGAAGCTGGCGATGGATTTCAAGGCCGAGCGCGCCGAGGGCAGCGCCGGCCGCCAGTCTCATCTCGCCTCGCGCCTGAAAGTGGAAGCGGCGGAAGCGCTCGAGGCGGCGCGCGAAAAGGTCGAACGCGTGCGGATGCTCGCGCTCGATCTGCCCTCGACCGGCCTGTCCTCGCGCAAGCTGGTCCTGAAACTGGACAATGCCGCGTGGACCGCGCCCGCTGGCCGCGCCATCGTCGCGCCGCTATCGCTTTCGATCGTGGGACCCGAACGCATCGCGGTCACCGGGCCCAACGGCGCCGGCAAGACGACGTTGCTGCGGCTGATGGCCGGCGAGATTGCGCCGTCCTTGGGTTCGGTCCTGCGTCCCGCCAAGTCGGCCCTGCTCGACCAGCATGCCGCGATCTTCCTTCCCTGCGAGACGCTGCTGGATGCGTTCCTGCGCTTCAATCCGGCCAGCACGCTGAACGCCGCCCATGCCGCGCTTGCCACATTCCTGTTCCGCAACGAGGCGGCGCATCGCGATCCGCAAAGCCTGAGCGGCGGCGAGAAGCTGCGCGCGGCGCTCGCGGTCGTCCTGGGTGGCAGCGATCCGCCGCAACTTCTGTTGCTGGACGAGCCGACCAATCATCTCGATCTGGATTCCATCGCCGCGATCGAAGGCGCACTCAAAGGCTATGACGGCGCGCTCGTCGTCGTCAGCCATGACGAGGACTTTCTCGCCGCAATTGGCATCGAGCGGAGGATCAATCTTTCTTCGTCCGGTAGTCGCTGAACGCCGCGTCGCGGGCGTCCAACCCCTTGGTCACGCCGCCCTGGAATTTGGCGAAGGTCTCGCGCGAGGATTGCGTCGTCAGCGCCAGCGCCTGGATTTCGGTACCGGCGCGGATCGCGGCGCGCAGGCCCATGATTTCCATCGCGCGATGCACGCTGCGTTTGTTCATCTGCTGCACGTCGCTGGGAATCTTGGCGATGCGCGCCGCGATGGCGAGGGTTTCGGCCTCCAGTTTCTCCAACGGAAAGGCGCGATTGGCGAAGCCGACACGCACCGCCTCGCTGCCGCTGATCGCGTCGCCCGTCAGCATCATCTCCATCGCGGGCCTGAGGCCGCATAGCCAGGCGTGGAACTGGTTGTCGGGCGGGCTCATCATGCGCACCGGCGGATAGCCGATCTGGGCGTCTTCCGCGACGTAGACCAGATCGCACGCCGTCGCCAGCTCCGAGCCGCCCGCCAGGCACCAGCCATGGACCTGCGCGATCACCGGCTTGGCGAGGTCCCAGATGCGAAAGCAGCCCTCCACCACATGGCGCGCCCACTGCCCGGCGCCGGCGGCGGTCTGGTAGGGCAGCTCCTGCATCGCGCCCTCGCGCGACAGGTCATAGCCGGCGGAGAAGCACGATCCCGCGCCGCGCAGGATCGTGACGCGGACATCGGCGTCGCGGTCGGCCGCCTCCAGCCCCGCGAACAACTCGCCGCGCAGCGCATTGGACAGTGCGTTGCGCTTGTCGGGGCGGTTCAGCGTCAGCCGCCGCACCAGCGGCGCCGGCGTGTCGATCACAATCAGGGGCTCGGTCATGGGGCCTGCCTTTCATGGACCCGATGTTAGGCGCGGGACCCGCGCCTCGCCATGGTCTTGCCGGGATTTGTTGGCTAACCTGCCGCGCGGGCAAATCAGGGGGCGCCAATGCCGAACGTCTACACCACATCCTCGACGCAGGGTTTCTTCTCGCGGATCATGAGTTCCTTTGTCGGAATTCTCTTGGGTCCGGTCCTGGTGGTCGGCGCCATCGTGCTGCTGTCCTGGAACGAGGGCCGCGCGGTGCAGGCGATAAGGGGCCTGGGCGAAGCCGCTGGCGCGGTCGTCGAAGCTCCCGCCGACGCCGTCAACGCCGGCAATGAAGGCAAGCTCGTGCATGTCGTCGGCAAGGCCGAAGCCGCCGGTCCGATCGAGGATTCCGATCTCACCTTGAGCTTTGCCGATCAGGTCGCGGTGAACCGCACCGCCGAGATGTATCTGTGGAAGGAAAAGAAGGAAGAGAAAACGCAGGACAACACCGGCGGCAGCCAGACCACGACGACGACCTACACCTACAGCCAGGCCTGGTCGGACGAGCCCATCGATTCCTCGAGCTTCGCCCATCCCGAGGGCCACGAGAATCCGCAGATGCCGTTCACCTCGCACAAATTTGCCGCCAGCGACGCCAAGCTTGGCGGCTTCGCGCTGGACGAGACCACGCTCGGCATGATCGACGCCTCCAACCCCTTAAAGCCCGATGCGCCGGACGGCTGGACCCAGAGCGGCGGCAATCTCTACAAGGGCGAAAATCCCGCGACGCCGGCCATCGGCGACATGCGCGTGCATTACACCAGCCTGCCGTCGGGCACCGAAGTGTCGGTGCTGGCGGGACAAAGCCATGACGGCTTTGCGCCCTACACCACCTCGAACGGCTATCAGATCCATCTCGCCCGTAGCGGCAATGCGCCCGCCGCGCTGATGATCTCCGATCAGCAGAAGGCCGAGGCGATGATGACCTGGATCCTGCGTGCCGTCGGCGCGGTCGTGATGTTCATCGGCTTCACCATGTTCTTCGGGCCGATCGCGACGCTGGCGTCCGTCCTGCCGTTCCTGGGGTCGCTGGTGCGCGGCGCCACGGCGTTCTTCGCCTTCGTGCTGACGATCCCGGTGACGCTGGTCACCATCGCCATCGCCTGGCTCGCCTTCCGGCCGCTGGTCGGCGGCGGTATCCTGCTGCTGGCGGCGGGCTTCGGCTACCTCTTGTGGCGCTGGCATCACAGCCGCAGCGCCGCCCATGTCGCGGCGGTCGCCGCCGCGACACCCGCGGCGCACTGATCGGGCGCTGAAAATGGAACAGCGGCGCGGTCGGAAGATCGCGCCGTTTTTCGTTCCAGGTTTCCGCAATGGCGCTCTTCGATCCGCAACGTCATGAAGCCCTGACCGCCACGCAGTGGAGCGAGGAGCGGGCCCGCGCCGCGCTGGCGCGCATCGTGGCCGACACCGATGCGGCGTTCAGCCCGGACGGCCTGTGGCCGATCCATCCGTTCGACGTTTCGCCGGAGCGGCCGCCCGATTGCCTCAAGATGCTCTACAATGGCGCCGCCGGCGTGATCTGGGCGCTGCACCGCTTGCATGAACTGGGCTTCGCGCCGCTGCCGCGCGACTTTGGGCCCACGGCGCGCGATCTGGCCAAACGCCATCGCGCGGACGTCGCGAAGCATGCCGGCGTCCGCGACTATATCGGCCAGGACCAGGGCGCCTATCTGTTCGGCGAGACGGGTCTGAACCTGCTCGAATGGAAACTGTCGCCGTCGGCGCAAATCGAAGACCGGCTCCACGCCGCCATCGAAGCCAGGATCGGCGACGTGCGCGGCCTGGTCTGGGGCGGCGCCGGCGCGATGCTCGCCGCCCTGTTCTTGCATGAACGCACGCAAGGCGAGCGCTGGCGCGATCTCTATCTTCGCCATGCCGATGCGCTGTGGGATCGCTGGCTGTTCGGGCCCGGGCTTCATTGCCATCTGTGGACCAGCGATCTCTATCGCCTGGTGGAACAGCGGCTCGGCGCCTTGCACGGCTTTCTCGCCAATGTCGCGCCGCTGCTGCGCGGCCGGCACCTGTTGCCGCCGGACCGCCGGCTGGAATTGCAGCGCCGGATATCGCAGACGCTGCGCGCCACCGCGATCGGCGAAGGCGATTTTCGCAATTGGCCGAACAATGCCGAGTCCTTGAAGCCGGCCGATCCGCCGCGCCTCTTCGTCCAGCACTGCAACGGCCCCGCGGGTGTCATCAATGTTCTCGGCGATTATCCGAAGGATGTGGCGCCGTCCATCGACGACCTGCTGTTGCAAAGCGGCGAACTCATCTGGCAGGCCGGTCCGCTGACGAAGATGCCCGTCCTCTGCCACGGCACCCCCGGCAACGGCTTGGCGTTCTTGAAGCTCCACGCCCGCAGCGGCGACGCCAAGTGGCTCGCCCGCGCCCGCCGCTTCGCGATGCATGCGATCGAGCAAAGCGACGCCGCACGCGCGCAATACGGCCAACGCAAATTCTCGCTGTGGACGGGCGACCTCGGTCTGGCTCTCTATCTCACAGCCTGCATCGATGGCGGAGCGCAATTTCCGACGCTGGATTGCTTTTGAGTGCTCGCAGCTGCGCCCAGCCGTCTACAGCCCTCCTACGCTAAGGCTTCGGAGGGCACCCTTCGCTGAATTCAAATAGGGTGGCCTGCCACCCGAAGCTGCGAAGCAGCGAAGGGTGGTGGCCCCGGACCGAGTCGAACGGTCACGTCCCTTTCGGAACTACGGATTTTAAGTCCTGATTTATTTATACTAAGTTATTGTATTTATTAGATATATTTTTATGATTTTGTTCTTTGTGCTAGCATCTGTGCTAATTCGCGACTTTTCGACCCGCGAGCGGCACCGGATAAAAACCGCACCTGCTACGGACGACCTATCTGGAATACTTACTCATAAGTACATGACACATCTAGCGAATTCTGAACGGAAGTCACGGTGCGCTAATTAGGTGCTGAATTTCATGCTAGCTGCACGCAAATACGGTTCCAAAGCACTCGCCGAAACGCCGAAAGCGCTAGCCTATCGGGGTAAGCGAAGAGATTCGGCCCATGGAGCGTGGTCGCTTTTGGATCAACGGATCGCAGAATTTCGACGCGGCTTGGTCGGTCATGCTTGAACGCGCGAGGACGGGGAGGGCGTGGAGTTGGCGAGAGATCGCCAACGCAAGCGGCGTACGGCACAGGGCTATGCAGAGCCTGCTATCGCGATTGCAGGAAGCGGATATGGTTCATCTCGTCCGGCCACACGACTCCACGCTCTCTGTGCCCGCCCTTTACCAGCTAAATACGAAGGGACTGGCGGTTACTGACCCTTGTACTGAAATTCAAGAAGTGCTCGAGACGGATGCCGCAGCGAACGGCAGACGCGTGTACCTGTACCTATGACTTGAAAACCTCGACGAGGTTGGTTTTCGGCGCACCGGAAACCAGAACTAGCCCTGCGGCAATGAGCGGGGTTAAGCGGTCACAGACCGGAGCGCGTGAATCTGGTGCGGGCCGGAGCGAAGCGACTACCCGGTCACGCGATGCGCTCGTCTTGGTCTTGATGGCAAAGGGGCGTCGCCCCTCCGAGAGTTGAGCGATTTGACTGTGAAAATCTTTGATTCGTTGCTGACCAGCCGAGGTATCGGGCCGGTACTGTCTGAAGACGACTCAGGTACGCGACCGTTGGTGTAGCTGCCCGCATCTCCTTGCACGCGCGAGGGATGAGCCCTCAGTACGTTCAAACTTCCAACTAAATCATTGAATCCTATACGCTTCGAAGACCTTCCATCCAGGTCGGCCACCTTCGCCGGAACACCCATCTCAATTTCGGTTTGGCAGCAGCTGGCGAAGTTCTGTTAGCAGTTCAAATCCTGGTTGTATCCGGCCAGAATCGTACTAATGCTGGAAATGCCGCGTACACGGATTAACAGGCGGCGTAGGAGCGCCGGTGTCGGGTACTGACACAATAGACCCAGCTACCGCGGCGGCGGAGGACAAGAACAAATTGTCCTCGCTCGACCTTGACGCTGCCCTGAAAAATGCTCTGCGCGGTGAAACCACCAAAATCAACACGCATCTCGTCGAGCTTCAGAAGGACATCATCGTAGGCGCTACAAAGACTCGCCTGCATTGTTACTTCCTGCCGCTAGATGCGAATGGCCGGGTCCGGGTAAAGCCGCTGGCTGAATTTCTCAGAGATCAAGTCATCGACTACGCCATCCCCCGCAAAACGATCCAAGAGGCGCAGGAGCAAGCGTCTCGCTCAGGATCGATGGCACCGATTTCCAAGCTGCACGAACGCGCCAAAGGACTCTTCACGCATCTGGCGAAGTCGGGAGAGGGTGGCGAACTTCTGCTGTTCGCAATGGCAGAGGCGATTTTCGGCCTGACACAGATCATCTGTAAGATGACACTCAAGACATCAACGGCCGTTCACTATCACGGCTCCGACGGTGTCTATGCACAAGCACGAACAGACGGCGGGCTCGATCTGTATTGGGGTGAATCAAAAGTCCACGGCGACGTGAAGCAGGCGATACGGGAATGCTTGACATCATTGGCACCCTACCTGATTGATCCTGACGCCGCTGACTCGGCGCGCCATCAGGATATTCTACTCATAAATGAGTTTGCGAATTTTGGGGACGAGCGGATTGTCGATGGATTGAAGCGGTATCTCGATCTGGATGATCCGGCGTCGCTTAAGACGCGACATTGCGGCGTCGCCTTGATCGGATTCGACTGCGACGCATATCCCAAGGACGATCCCAAGAACACCGCTGAACAAATCGCGCAAGCAATCAAGAGCCAGCTAGCCAGCTGGACAGAAACCGTGGGCACTCGCGTTGCGCACGAAAAATTGGAACAAATCGACATTCACTTTATTTGCGTGCCGTTGCGCTCCGCTAGCGAGTTCAGAAAGTATTTCTTGGGCCTCATGGGTGTGACCGATGAAGCTTGAGCAGCTGCAGGATTGGATCGTTTCCGAGCAAGGCATGAAGGCCGAAGTGGAGCTGATTTCGCGATACTCAGCGGCTCAAAGCCTCGGATTGGTGCAAACGCCCCTCGACCTGAGCGGTTACAAGCCCGACTGGCCAAGGCTGATCTTCGCTGCCAGCGTTTTGTCCAAAAGCTCAGTGCCGCGACACGCCGAAGCGGCCCTGATGGTTGCCCATGCCGGCGTCTTGTATTCGAAGAACGAACGAATTCAGGACGCCAGTGCCGTTCTGCTTCTACAGCTCGCTAACCAAAGGGCGGTCGATCTGGCGCTACTTCGTGGCCTCATTCGGCAGGGGTTGGACGAACGGCTTGGGGCGACCGAAGGAATCCTTGCCGCGCGACGGGAGCTCGCACAGTCGGTGTTTTTGGCTCGCGGCAGCACAATTCAAACCAACGCATTCCAACGCCAGTTTTGGGACGAATTGGAAAATGCGTCGTGGATCTCGGCGTCTGCGCCGACGGCATCCGGGAAGACCTATCTTGTGTTGCGATGGCTGCTCAATGAGTTCGTCAGCCAACGGTGCAAGCTGGCAGTGTTTCTTGCGCCGACACGAGCCTTAGTCGGTGAGATAGAGCGCCAGCTGCTCGATCTGGCCGTCGAACATCAAATCGAAGGGTTGCGCGTGGCATCGCTGCCTCTCTCCGACCTTGGTGATCGTTCGCGCCCAACGATCTTGGTATTTACCCAGGAACGGCTGCACGTCTTCCTCAATACGCTGGAGACGGCTCCGATTATCGATATTGCGATAGTTGATGAGGTCCAAAAGCTCGGAGACGGATTGCGCGGCGTTATCCTGCAAGACGCCGTGGAGAGGATCGCGCGCTCCAACAAAGCGGCACGGTTTGTTTTTCTCAGTCCGCTCACACAAAATCCAGAAACTGTTCTGTTGGATGCTCCGAAGGAAACCCGGACGGCTGTCGTCCCGAACGAAACGCCGACCGTGACCCAAAATCTGATCATTGCACAACAGGGCGCGGGCAACGCCCAACGATGGAGCCTTTGCCTTCGTCGGGATGGACAGTCGTTGCTTGTCGGTGACATCGATCTGCACGCCCGCCCGGATAGCCAAACCAAGCGTCTCTCCTACATTGCGTTTGCATTGGGACGGGCACAATCCGGCACATTGATTTATGCAAACGGGCCAGCCGAAGCGGAGAAAATCGCCTGGCAGGTGTTCAATGCACTAGACGATGACTACCCGGAAGGGATCGCGCTCGACAGCGAACTGAGAGAGCTGTCCGAATTCGCCCGCGATACGATCCACCCCGAGTTTCAGTTGGTCGAACTCGTGAAGCGCGGTGTCGCATTTCACTACGGCAACATGCCGACATTGCTGCGCGGAGAGATCGAACGACTTTTCCGCGAGGGCAAGTTGCGATTCCTCGTCTGCACTTCCACACTCGTTGAGGGGGTCAATCTCGCATGCCGAACCATCCTCGTGCGCGGACCGCGCAAGGGTAACAACCAGCCGATGGGACCGCATGACTTTTGGAATCTTGCGGGACGGGCAGGGCGTTGGGGCCAAGATTTTCATGGAAATATTGTTTGCATCGACGTCAACCGCCTCGATCTTTGGCCCGGCGGCACGCCGGAACGGTCGCGCTATCCCATCACTCGCGAAACGGACACGGTACTACGCCGTGAATCGGATATGCTTCAGTACCTTGACGGTCGCCAGAGCCTTGAGACCGGTGCGGTTGATCCCCAGCTAGAACAGGTAGCGGCGTACCTTCTCTCGTGGAGGGCGCGGACCGGGTCATTCCTGCTGTCTCCTGCTGCTTCGCGCCTGACGCCTGACTATGCGCAGGCGCTTGAGGACCGCCTTACCCTTCTGCTCGACAAGGTTGAATTGCCTTCAGACATAATCAGCCGTCATCCGGGAGTCAGCGCCGTCGCGCTACAATCTCTGCTGAATTACTTTGTCACCCGGAGAAAGCCGATTGAAGAACTGGTGCCGTCTGCTCCCGAGAGCGACGATGCCCACAGCCGCCTGATCGCAGTGTTCAAGCGAATCAACAGTAATCTTTTCCCGGCGTTCTTTCCCAAGCTAATTCCCGTCTACGCGCTGGTTACACTCGAATGGATGCGAGGAAAGCCTTTGGGCCAGATTATCCGCGCGCGTATTGCCTATCTGGTGCGCACAAAGCGCCCATATAAACTGCCGACCGTGATCCGCGAGACGATGAAGGATGTGGAGGAAATCGCGCGATTCAGAGCGCCGAAGTATCTTGCGGCATATCTGGATGTCCTCAAGTTTCATTTGGATCGGATCGGGAAGGCTAACTTGTTTCCATCAAATTTGCGATTTGATCTCTATCTGGAATTTGGGGTGGCGACGCCGACACTCCTGTCGCTGATCGGACTTGGATTGTCGAGAACGAGCGCAGTAGCCCTCAACGAATTCCTCGCAAACGACGCGTTAACTGAGCAGCAGTTGTTGACTCAGCTTTCAACTGGACGGTGGAGAAATTTCGACCTCCCTGCGGTGGTGAAGCGGGAAGTCGGTCAAGTCATTGAACGTCGGGCGCTGTTGGCTGCCTGACCACAGCGAAATGGCTGCGCATAAACGGGGTGGGTTACCGCTTGTGCAAACCAAGCCGCGCCAGGACAATATCGAAATCCTTGGTCATCGGATCGATCGCGTCTGCATGCGTGCGCGCCCATCTCACGAATTTTCGTACCCTGCGCTCCTGATCCGGCCGCAGCGGAGTGCGGGTGGCGATGATGTCGATAAAGCGCCGAAGTCGCTGCGCTTGTTCGGCTGCTGCGATCATGTCGTTCATGGCATTCCAGCGACTGTCTTCGACCCGCCGCGACCGCAAGCGCTCTGTCGCCCGCTTTGCGCGCAAACGTTCCTCTTCTCTTCGGCGTTGCCGCTCGGCAGCTCCATATGCGCCCATTTGCTCAAAGCGCGCCAAAATATCCGAAGCGACTAAGGGAAAGCGCGGCTTCTCTTCGATTCTCTGCTGCGATTGATAGTCGCCGCTCACGAGCAGCACCAGCCAGCCGCTTGGTACAAGAACGCGCTTCCACCCTCTTTCAGCAATGTGTGAGAACAGCCAGTCTTTCTTTTCCTTCTTTGTCAGCGGCACCTTTCGCTGGGCGGAGCGCTCGTAGACGAGCCATTCAACGTCGGCTCCCTGAATCACGAATTTCCAGTGCCCCGGATGCATGCGACCGTGGCCGATGGCATAGCCCCGTTCGCGGGCTGCATCGAGCAGGGCAGACACCAGCTGCTTGGCACGTTCCTCGGCGGCGGAAGATGTCGGCTGCGTAAGGGCAGGTAGCTGCGCTGTATCCGTCATGGGCGTATCGAAGCAAATCGGGCAACGGCCGCAAGCAAAACAGAATATTTTTCCACCGAAAATTGCGATGACCCAAGGCCAATACTCAAAGCGACGGCATCTGGATTCCGCGAATGGTGTCCGGCTTAGAGGGGCCGTTCAGCGGGCGCATATGCGCCGACTAGAATTATTCCCGATCGGGAATAATTCGACTGCGATAAAGCTCGAACCGGATCGATATTCCCGCTCGGGAAGATGAACGCCCGTAAGTCGCATACCCAGAACAGCACCCAATTCGACCCAATCGCGGCGTCTGATCGATGGATTCCTTTCTATCGATCATAAAACGTGATTTTTCTGATTAATAGAAACACTTCTATTGATCATGACGTGGAACTGGCAGCGGCCGGAGTGGCCAACTTCCCATGGAATCCTGATCTTCGTAGGCGGTCTGAGGAGCAGGTTCCCGCTGGGCGCTGGGTATTCGCAGCACTTACATCCCTCAGCGTCTTGAGCGAGGATTGCGCTTGGCGCCTTCCGGCCCTGCGACAGCCGGCTGCGACGTACGCATGCGCTTGGCGATCTCCTCCTGGGAGATATCGGCCTTCGTCTGTGCCTCGATCCGCGCTGCCGCCAGTGTGAACTCCTCGTCCAGCGCGGCATAAGCTGCGCGATAGGCGGGGTCTTTCCGCCATTTCGCAAAGCTCTTTTCAACTGGAATAGGCTTATGTTTCATACGATCTCCTTCGCTCGTTACCGGCGATCGCCCGCGATTGGAGTGCGAGCTATAAGAAATTTCTTATGGCAATCGCGCTTCACAATCAGAAAAATCTTATCGCCGACAGCGGGTGGGATACTTAGCCGCCGGAGAGTGCGGTCCTTAACTTGGCAACCAACGCAGCCCGCTGTTCCGTGTTGCGGGTGTTGAGGTGTTTCTGCCGCCAAAGCACGGCGGGCAATTGCGCAATGTGCGGCAGATCCAGTAACTCCCAATTCGGCTCGCCGAGCTCAAACCCGATAAGGAATTGGCGGTGGCCGTCCGGCATTTGCAGCACTGCGGCTTTCAACAATGCAGCGCGCGCGTCGGTCAACTGATCGACGGTGACCGGTGCATCGGTCATACCTTCAAACTCATTGGCAAAGACCGCGCTGATATTCTTGAGCGTCGGTGCCAGCACCTCATGCATCGGGCGGCCATGGCTGATGAGATAGACGAGGAATGCCTTGCGAAGTTCGTCTGTCATACCCTCATTGGCGAGCAATTCGCGCACGTCAAATAGATCGCGGGGGTGCTGCCGATCGAGCGCCGCTACGATCTTGCCACCGTAGAGGTCCGCGAAGGAGACAAGGTTCGCCTCGGCAAAGCCGAACTGCTCCTCGACAGCGGTATTTACCGACTGCATCTTCGGCTCGTAAACGCAGCCGCGCAGCACGGGTGTTACCTCAATTTTGATCTGCGCGATGTTGTTGTTGACGATGATCCGCGTGACGGCATTCTCGGTGCGTTTTGCTAAACTGGCCTTAGCGTTCGGAATCGACTTTGCAATGCTCGCGGCGATTCGCTTCATGCCGGCATCGATTGCGGCGAGTGATTGTTCCCACGAGCTGACCGGGGTGTAGGTCAAATCGATGTCAACCGACAGTCTCAGCATGTCCCGCACGAAGAGATTGATGGCAGTGCCGCCCTTGAGTGCGAACTCCCTCTCCACTGTAAGCAGCGGCAGGGTGCGTACCAGCAGCGTGACCTGCTGCCGGTATTTCTCAAGAAGCGGCATACAACTCCTCGGGTACGGTGATTTGATAGGTCTTATCCAGCCGCCCGTTCGTGGCAAGCATGCGTTTGCCCTTGCCTAGATCGATTGCGTCCATCTTCAGATGTTTCAGCCATGCATGCTCGTGACGGTCGGCGAAGAAGAAGAAAAGGCGTTTGACTTTCACGCTCTTGCAATCGACCAGGAGCTTTTGCAGCCGCCTTGGGCTCAAGCTGGTAAGGCCTTCCATAAGCTTGTCCGCAAGATCGAAGCTAACTCGCTTCGGCACTTCGTCCAGCAATTCGAGATAGGCCCGTTCGACCGTGGAAAGGGTGAGGGGCCAGTCCCACTGCCCCCACGGCACGGTATTGAAGGAGTTGCCGTGGATCGGATCAGTGTTCATCGCAGCGCCGCTTTTGAGGTTGAGGCTGAGATTGGTCAGCGCCCGATGGATCGGCTCATTGCGAAAGAGCCGCTTGTCCTCATGCCGTACGAAACGAACGGCCAAGTCGAGTTTGCCGACCCATTTGGGGAGGTCCTTTGCGCTGTAGAGATGCACCTCCCGCAGATTGAAGGAGAGGTAATGGGCATAGCCCTGCATCTCCAAGGCAGTTTGTCCGCCCACCGCGACGGGAAGCTGCAAGAGGGTTTGGAGCGAGATAACGACCTGCTGCCAGGTCAGCGCACCGCGTGGTCGGCGGTAGACGCCGCGCGCGGGTTGTTCAAGCCAGCCCGTATTCACATAGTGATTCAGCAACTGACGCGAAAAGCCCTGCTTGCCGAACCAAGCGGTATCGGCGAGCAACCCCTCGGGAAACTCCCGCTCAAGACGGTTTATAAGACTGCTATTTTGTCCAGCCATATTTGACATTATGGCATGGTTTCAAACCAAATTCAAGTTTATAAATTGGCCCATTTGTAAAGCCCTGTTTGACTGATTTCTGAACTACTAAACCATCCTTTTGTCTCGTGCCGCCCTTAGGGCTCGGCTAAGGCGGTGGCACGTCGCCTCGGACAAGTCCCACCAGCGGCACGAGACCGTCGCCAAAAGGCTGCCAGGAGACTCGGCGTCAGCGCGTGTCGGGACGCGCTGATGGATGCACGATCAGTGCAAGTGGCACGGCGAAGGGACGAGAAAAGCCGCTGACGTTGCGACAGATGGCCGATCACCAATTCAGGCGATGCTCGCGCCGCTCATAGGCGTGACGCGGCGGCGCTGATTGCAGCGAGGATGTCAGCGAAGGCGGGCTGCTCACGATAATAAAGTGTGCGCGTTTCCAAATAGGCGGCTTCGTAGGCCCTGCGCGTCTCGGCATTGCTTAGCAGGAATGCGTCATTTTCGGCGATAACGGGATTGTCACCTGAGCGAAACCGCTTTTTCTTATGCGCCTGATACGCCTCCGTGCCGATGAAGGCTTGAACTTCTGGCCGCTTCAACAGGCAATAAACATCGTAGTAGTGGCGCATGAAATTGGCGGGAAATGCGCCGTCCGTTTGTTGCTTACGAAATTTCGTCGAGATGGTCTGCAACTTCTCGACCAGCGTATAGCCGGGGTCGTAGCAGGCCACGGCCATCGCGCGATTGTCGATGATTTCGACGGTGGGCGCTGCATAGTCATACGCCCAGGAGCTGATGTCTCGCGATTGGTTCGGCGTTACGTCGTCGAATCCGACTTCCAGCAAGACGCCATCCTTGAGGCCCGCGAGCGAGCCCAGGGCGTTGCGGTAATTGAGGCGGATACCGCCACTGCGGTATTTTTCATCATCGAAGGCAGTATCACGCACGACGGAATCGATGCCATCGATGTGGATGGTGTCGGCCAGCCAGTTGTAGAAGGCCTTGCGGCTTGCCACCTGCGCCGGACTGCTCTGATTAGCTCCGGCGGCCACGTCGCGGCCCTCGGGAGGCTCGATACGAATATCGATGTCTTCGGAGAAGCGGTTGATGATTCCGAAGCCTTTGGAGAGGGACGTTCCACCCTTCAACTCGAAGCGCATCTTCAACTGCTGCAAGCCGTAGAGGCAGTGCATGATCCAGTAGTCTTTTTCCACGAGGACCGGATCGATCGGCTTGCTGCCCGTAACGACCGGGCCGGCCGCAACGATGCGTATCAAGTCGGCAAAGTCCGCGCGATTATGGAGATAATCACGCGGCATGATGTGCCGTTGTGTCTGCGAGCAGGTGCGCGAAGAACTTCTTGGCCCGCACGGTCCCGTAATCCCGCGCAACCCGCTGCAAGTGGGGGCCGTCGTAGGAGGCGGCTTTTGCCTTCACGCGCTCCAGCACCTGGTCCTGGTTCTCGGCGAGCCGGTCCAGATTGTTCACGAGATCGACCAGTAGAAACTCGGGGCTCAGTGTCTTGGGAAAGTCCGGCTTCACCCGAAATTCGAACGTGCGCCCGCCAAGTGCGAAGCGGCCATGCCGCTTGCGATTGTAGACCACGGTTTCGTTGTAGAGTTGGGTCGTACCCACCCCCAGGGCGTTGTACGCATTGGGCGAGGCCACCAAGAAGCGGTGGTCCTTCAGGAAGGTCTCGACCAGCTTGTTGTCCTCGGCGGGGGCATCACCAAAGACGGTCTTCTTGGGATAATAGTAGACCCCGCCCGACAGCTTGGTGAGCGTTCCATCTGCGAGCAACTGCTTGAGGTGCCGGTCAACGGCGTTCGACCATTTGGCCAAATCCTCGCGCCGATAGACCTGCCCAGGCCGCAGTTGCTTCTTGAGTTCCTCTAGCTTGCTCATGCTTGCAACATAGGGGAACCTTGCCAAAATTGCAAGCATTTTACTTGAAAATTCATGCAAGCACGAAGCCTGAGACTACCTCGGTCTGTCAACCGCATTTCCAAATTGTGGAAATTCCTCGATCAGCCCGATGACTGACACCCAATAAGTCACCCAATTAAACCAATTCACCGCACGGGGCGCGGGCGCGTCGGGGGTGCGCAAAACCCCTGACCTGGGTTACGGGACCGGTCCCGTCCGTCGAAGCGCGAGCGCAGACGGAGTGCCGCAAGGAATGGCGGTGACGGTCGGCCCGGTATCGGTTCGGTGGCACGTCGTGCCGATACCGGGTCCGGCCAAGAAGCTGCTACCGATCTTTTGACCAGAGGCTGCCAGGAGCCCGCGCGCCAGCGCGGGCGGGACGCGCCGGGTCGCCAGCCAGCCAGCCGTTAGGCGCACGAAGTGGCGCATCCGCAGGAGCCGCGTAGCGGCGGGACCGAGTGCGCCTGGCTGGCTTCGCCATCCTCGAAGTCGGCCGGTCTCGGGTGGCCTGAACCTGAGCGCAGGGTGCGGGGCGGCGTTGCCCCGCTCCGTCGAGGGCGGGAGACGGAAACAGACTGTTGCCGACACGGCCTCCGATCGACGCGGCGACGTGTGCAATAATCGGCAATCGCGCCACCGATGTGGATCGCCAATCTGGTTGAGCAGGTTCGATGCCTGCACAACCGGACACCTGCTAAAGCCATATAATCTTTGAGTTTCTGTGCACAAACTGGTACAGTTTGTATAAGTGCACATCCCACTCTCAAGATGGGTTTTAAGCAGGCCACCGGAACGAACTCCGAGGTGGTCTTATGGCGATTTATCATTTACGGGCGAAAGTCATTCAGCGCTCCGCAGGACAGTCAGCCGTCAAATCCGCGAGCTATCGCCATGGCGAGCGGCTCCGAGATGACCGGCTAGGCAAAACATTCTCCTATCGCAAACCGGAGGTCGTCTATTCCGAGATCGTCGCGCCGACAGGTGCGCCGGAATGGGTGGCTTCCCGCTACGAACTATGGAATCGGGCCGAGGCGGCCGAGACCAGGTCGAACGCCCAGGTAGGGCGTGAGATCGAGGTCTCGCTCCCCAAGGAGCTCTCGCCGCAACAGCGGATAGAGCTCGTCCGTGAATTCGTAACAACGGAATTCGTAGCGCGGGGCATGGTGGTGGATATCGCCATCCATGTGCCTCTGGACGTGAACTCCGAGCCCCAGCCGCACGCGCATATCATGCTTACGATGCGGCGGCTGGATGCCTCCACCGCGACGGGCTTCGCCAAGACCAAGGCCCGGGATTGGAACGAAGATCCCGCCGTCGAAGATGCCCTACGCACGGCGAAGGACGAATTCCGCAAGGCGGAAACGCCGGACCTGGCCGCCCGGATCGCCGACCTTGATGCGCTACGCAACATCAATGTCTGGCGCGCGGCTTGGGCGGAACACGCCAACCGCGCGCTCACCGCCGCCGACGCGGCGGCTCGCATCGACCACCGGACATTGGAGGCGCAGGGCATCCGGCGCGAGGCCCAGCCGCACCTGGGCCTCGCCCGCCATATCACGCCCCATATCGAGCGAGCCTATTCGGCACTCAAGGAGCGTGTTTCAAACTGGCTAAGTGTCTTGAAACGCAATGAGCTTTACCGGGCGTTCGAGCCTTACGAATGGCGCGACGCCAGCAAATTCACCCGCGACATTGCCGCCATCCACGCCTTCACCGAAGGCGTGCTCGATCACTGGCGACAACGCCCACGTCCCACCCCTGCCACCGGCCCTGAGGTAGACCATGAGCAATGAATTCGACGATATTTTCCAGCGATCAAGCGCCTGGACACAGCGCGTCAACGACGTGCGCCCCAACGCGCCGGACGGCGAGCAGATCGTCGGCAGCGGCCCGTACAAGCCGTATGGCTACACGCCAGCCGACGACCTGGACACCTGCGATATTACTTGGTGGCTGGTCGGCGACGTGCCGCAAGGCCAGCAGATTGCGTACCGGTTTCTCATTCGCGCCTCCTACATCGGAGACGATCAGCTGCATTTGATACTGAGCGATTGCATCCTAGCCATCGAGGGAAAGCACCTTCACGATCTGCGCAAGCGCGTCATGCGTGGTCGCGTAACCTTCATCCAAGCCTTCAATCCGCGCGTCTGGCCGAAGCCGCCGGACGGCGAACCGATTGTCACCAAGATTAGGCTCCTTTATCCGGGCGAAACGCCCGACTCCGGTCGCCAATGACCCCGACGCAGAAGCCGCCTCCGATCAGACAATAGGCCAGCCAAATGTGAGGGTTAGTCACTTTTCTCTGGCTTCCAAAATGGGTGGAGGACCAACCCAATCTTCTCGCAAGTGTAACATTCAGCACCAGAATTCGAGTTAGAATGGAGGTGACAATTAGTTCAATGACTTGTGCCAGAACAGTTTCGCTTTTCGATGTCGGCAGTCGTATTTCCGAGAGGGAGTGCGCAAGCCCCGGCATTCAGCGTTTGCAGTCCCTTCTTCGTACTCGGGCAATAACCGGCAAGCCTGGGGACCTTTCTATTCGGTCGAATTTTGCCATTATCTCCTTGTCACCAAGGGTAATGCTCATGACCACACAGGCACACGATGATTTTCGCGTACTTATGACCGGGTCTTCGGGAAGTGGAAAAACCACTTTCCTTGCCGCGATGTATGAATACCTATCAACTATTAGGCCTGAAACAGGCTTCTTTCTGACTGAAAGTGGCGAGCACACTCCGCTATTGGTTCGAGAGTTCAATAAATTGAGAAATGGCACCTTTCCGCCGCCAACCGAACACGAACAGTGGGCGGAGATGGTCTTCACAACAAAAGTGATCGGAGGAGGCCGCACCTATGATGCCTGTAGATTCACCTATTATGACTATGCCGGCGGCCAATTTACCGGCGACAAACCCAATGAGACTGCTCGTGCTGAACAAGCACATCGTGCTTTGCTTGACAGCATCGGCCACGCACATTCAATCCTGGGCATGATTGACGGACAAAAACTCCTCTACGCCATCTCGCCTCCAACTATTGTAGGACCGGATGCGATTCGCAAAGGCGTCAGTGAACTTCTTTACACCGACCTGCCTCTTATCGTGGAGGCAATCCAGCGGAATGAAGGTCAACCAATCATCCATTTTGTCATCAGCAAATGGGATATTTTGGAAACTGCGGGAGTCACGCTATCGCAAGTAAAAAAGTTGCTGCTTTCAGTTGAGAAATTCCGCTCATGCCTTGAATTGCATCCAGCGGGGGCGACGGCACGACTTATTCCGGTGTCGGCGGTCGGGAAAGGATTCGCAAAAATCCGGCAGGGGAATGACCCGATGAAGTTTGAGATGGTGATCGAGCCTTCCGCTCAACCCAAGCCGTTCCAGGTGGAAATGCCGCTTGCATGTGTACTTCCTGACTATATTTCGGTGCTCAAACGTGAAGTCGATGCCGAACTCGCCGAAGCACAGAAGGTAAACACGGAAGTTCGAGTCAAGTCTGGTTTTTTATGGTGGAGAAAGGTGCTGGATTTCGCTGGCAGGGCCGGGCGTACGCTGCTTCCACCCCGGATCGCCGAAGGTCCAAGAGCTCAGAAGTTGCTTGAGCTACTTGCGCGTCCGGCCGCGAAGAGTCGAGAAGAAGCGGCAGCGCAAATGGCTGAACTGGAGCGCGAAAAAAACAGCATTGTGTCGGGCATCCAGGGGCGTGACGATGCGTTTCATGTTGCGGCGCTTGCATTCAAGCGATTGGCGACGCAATTGAATGACCGCTTCCCGGATTCTGAGATTTCTTTCTCCAGGGTTAGCTAGCATGGAAACGCTTCGCTTATACCCCTTCGGAGTGGCGCGAACTGTTCACCATGACCACTCAACGTTCGTAATGCCCGCACGCGATCTATTCAAAGGTGGCGTTAGCGCTAGCGTTGATTTGTCAAACGATGAGAACATCGGAAAAATATTTCGAGAGGAAGTATTCCATCCGGAGGATGGCGCCTACACCATCATATTTCGAGCAATCCCGGCCAAAGATAGTCAGGGTAACCTCATGAAGGATCGTTTCGGGCGAGATATTCTGCTGCACGAAGGGTTCGCCATAAGGAAACCGTTCGCTAACACCTCCGTGCGGGTAGAGCATCTCGATGCTGTACATCGGTTTGTGGAGCCCTATTTTCATCGTCATCTCGACATCGATCGAGATGATTCGCAGGCGGACAAATCTGCTTTTCGCTACACCGAAGATCAAGCCATTGAATATCACCATCAGCCTGAGGCGTTGGATGTCATTGGCCATGAGGCGATCCAAGTTGGCCGATACAACAACCCGACAGCATTTACTGACAATCCAGTAGTGGACTGGAAGGAGGCTATAAAGCGTCCTAATGCCGGAACAACACCAGAATCGGCTCAAAAAAAAACATCTCTACTCAAGATAGAATTCGAGAAATTGACAGGCGAAGGGAGCTGGCGAACTCACCTTCGTTCGCTAGTAGAATGCCGGACCCCTTTGGTATTATTGATTGGTGGTTCGGTCCTGATAGGGGCGGTAGTGGTGATAAACGAAATCAACAAGAGGAAAGGGAAAGAAACCGGCCGTCCGATACAACATCCGGCAGGTCTGATCCCCGCAAATGACTTGTTGCCCTCGGAGGAAGTCCGAAGTCGCTGAGGACGAAATTTATCGATTAAGATAAGACTAAGTCAGCCATCGCTAGCGGTCGATGTCTGGCGGCTCGTCCTGAATCAAGTCATTGGGATGCCCATATCGCTCCCACAAGCTTTCGTAGTGGTTAGGAGTGTCGCTACGTGTGGGTCTTCCGAACCACGCTTCGTCAATTAGCTTGTGGCGGGCATCGACGATCACGTCGCCAATGAGGTTTGCGAGCGTGTCGGATAGGTTTGGGTGGCGCTTCGTATTCATGTTGGCTGCCCGTTTGCGTCTACCTATAGATCGGCGAGAAACGGCGAAGTGACGATTGCCGGCTATTGCGCAGCAATGACCGGCAATGGCGAAGTCGCCTCAATCGAACAAAGTAAGGGGCATGAACTTCCTTGCACCCTTTCGAGCCGCGCCCACTGCGCGGGCCAGTTCTCCGGTCGGCTTTTACGCCCATCCCGACCTGGAAATGGTTCAACTGAACCACTATGGGGATGCCTTGCGCGTCCGCGATCTGTATGAGGGCGTGCAGATCTTCGGGGCGACCGGCTCGGGCAAGAGCAGCGGATCGGCAAAGGAAATAGCGCTGGCGATGCTTAGCGCGGGATGGGGCGGTCTCGTCCTTTGCGCCAAACCGGACGAGGCGGATCGCTGGGAAAAATATGCTCGGGCAACCGGTCGTACCGCCCATATCGTTCGGATGACGCCACAGGGACCGTTCAATTTCAATTTCGTTGATTACGAGATTCATCGGCCCGACGGCGGCGGAGGTCAAACATACAACCTCGTCGTGCTGATGGAACTGGTCATGGACGCGCTGGCGCGGACGCTCGGGACCTCCGGCAACAGCGAAAGCTCGCCCTTCTGGCCGCTGTCCAAGCGGGAGAAGCTGACCAACGTAATAGAGCCGCTGGTCGCTGCAACCGGGCAGTTTCGCTTGGCAGATGCGATGCGGATGGTGATTTCTGCGCCCAAATCGCGCGAGGAGGCGTTTAGCGACGCCTGGAAGGCCAATTCCTATTGCTATCACATTCTGCGCAAGGCCTACGACAATCCGGCGGGCGCGCCGTTGCCCATCCATGCGCACCAAGCGAGCGCCGACTATTGGTTCGGTACATTCGCGGGCTTGGATTCGCGAACGCGTTCGAACATCGTGGCGACGCTAACCAGCGCCATCAGCCCATTTCTGCGCGGTATATTGCATGACCGCTTCTGCACCAACACGAACGTTATTCCTGAGATGTCGCAGCAAGGCGTGGTGTTCCTGCTCGATTTCCCCGTCAAGGTCTGGGGAGCGCTGGCGGTCGTTGCCGCGCATATCTTCAAGTACGAGTGGCAGCGCGCCATGGAGCGCCGGCGCGTGGGGCCGTACACACGCCCTACATTCCTGTTCGCGGACGAGTGCCAGTTCTACCTTTCGGAATATGACGCCGAGTTTCAGAGCACGGCTCGCAGCTCATGCACGGCAACGGTTTATATCACGCAGAACCTTCCGACCTACTATGCGCAATTGCCGGGCAGGGACCCGAGAGCGACCGCCGACAGCCTACTGGGCAATTTCCAGACAAAGATTTATCACGCCAACACAGACCCGACGACGAACCAGCACGCGGCGGACGCGATTGGCAAAAGCATCCAGAGGCGACGTAGCGGCAATTGGTCGAGCAGTAACACGGCGCAAAGCTCTGAGACGAATAGCAGCAATTGGGGTCGTCAGCGGGGCCGTTCAACCGGAGAGAGTTGGGGGCGGAATTCGAGTATCGGGAGTTCGGCGGACAACCAGGGTCACTTCTCGGTCAATGGCAGTCACGGCCGCAACTCGGGCGGCCAAGAAGGGCAAAACTGGTCGCGCTCGGACGGTGGCGGCTATTCCTACGGGGATAGCGTCAGCCTCGGGCAGACGGCAGGGGGCGGCTGGACAGAACAGGTCGATTACACCGTCCAGCCGGCAGAGTTCGCCGCTTGCCTGCGCAAAGGCGGTGCCGCCGATGGCGGTTTGGTGGATGGGATCATCGTTCAGGGTGGCCGCCGTTTCGCGGCGACCAAGGCGCATTGGCTTCCATGCACGTTTCGACAATAGGAGTATTTGGCATGCCTCGAATTTTCAGTATGCGTGGGCTTGTTTTATGGTCGATGGCACTCGCTGGGCTGTTCGCCTTGGCCAGCCGGCCAGGGACAGCGGCCATCTTCTTCATCGTATCGGTCTGCTTCTGGATCGTGGGAGGCTTTCAGAAGGTATTCCAGCGACCGGTAAAGGTGCAGAAGCCTCGCGTCGCCGAGATCGCCGTCCAGCCAATCGACGGGCAGCACGACCGCGATATTGCGGACTGCGTCGGTCGCCTTGACCCCGCATGGCAGGTTTGGCTGCACCGGGAGGCCAAAGGCTAGACAAGTCGAGCCGTTAATTCAGGGACCTCGACCATCAACACCATTCTTGCCTATGCTGTGCGGCAGAACAGGCATTTGCAGGGATGTCATGATTGCCAGCCAAATGCGCATCCCTGATCTATGGCTAAAGCGGGCATTGGCCCTGTCGATATTGCCGGAAGGCAGCCGGATCGATTGGATCACCAATCAGGCGCTCGGCGAATGCATCTCCGGCAGCACAGCCACGGCGTTCAAGTTCAACAAGCAGATTGCCGGGGATAACCACATCCGAACGGCGGACGAGTTGTTCTACCTCGGCGCCACGCTTGAATACCTGGCGCTCAACGGTCCGTCGGAGGATTTTCGGCGGCTTGGCCGCGAAAGCGTGAGCAGGTACATCGAGGCGCGGGCGAGAAAACTGGAGTTATGGCCGGACGCCCTGGCTGGGACGTTTTCTGATTTCGCCAATGCGCTGGTCAGTTTCGTGCGGCAGCGCGCCGACTTTGGCGACAAGGGAGAAGCCTATTTCCGAAAGCTGATGGCGAAGCGGCTGCATCAAGAATTGGCGGAAGCATTGCCGGAAGACCGGGCGTTGCCGATCAAGATCGTGCCTGGCCGCGGACTTCCCGGCGAGGACCGGATCGCGCGCGAGCCGTCGCGCGAGCAGATGCCGTTTCGACCGAAGGACACAATTCAATTCCTGATCCCTCCCGCCGAGAAGGACCAGCAACTGATGGGATTCGAGTTGCGTACCGACGATAGCGTGGTGAGCAAGCCATGGCCCGAGGCCGGAAACTGGCACGGGCCGAAGCATCAAATGGCGGGGAAAGCGGGGCACTTGCTCGACCATGACGCGGACGTGGCCAGCGAGACAGGCACCTTCTGGGTGCAGGCTGTCGGCGTCGATGCCGGCGCGCTGGCGAACAAAGACCAATTGCCGGAGCCTATGCGGAAACTCATCAAGGACGCCCCCGCCGACTGGCCGCCCGGTTACGCCAAGACCATGGCGCTCGTCACCTATGTCAGGCGCGCTGCTGAAAGCGCAGTCGAGGCGAAAAGTAAAGCGGCACGGCTCGGAGAAGCCATTCCCGCCGACGCCGATGCGCCGCTTCGGCTTTATCGAGGCAGCTATGCGGTGGTCAACAAGCCTTGAGCGACGATGCTGTCCTGCATCGTCTCGCGGCAGATCTCATCGACGAGGGACTTCATCTCAACGAGGTGCGCTGGAAACAACACCTTCTCACCGGTGTGTTTCTGCTCTGTCGTGAGCATCGTTGGTACTATCTATCGCTGCTGTGCGTCTCGGGTTTGAGCGAACTTGGGCCGGATCGGCTCGATGCCGTTTTTGGCGGCGACTTGGACAAATTCCTCGAACGGTCGCTGGTGCTCAATCACCGGATCAACCACGCGCTGGCGCTGTCGCTTTATTCCAAAACAGTAAGTTCTGCAAAAGCGGGCGAACTTGACGCCGACGAGTCGCTCAAGGCCAGCACCGTGCAGCTACTTGGTACTGGCCTCAGGTTGCCAGCGAGACGATGGAACCTGCCCTGGACGGATCGTTGGTATAGCGCCGCGACGCTCGTTTCCGAGCTCGATGCAATTCGCGCGGCTGCCCTTCGGACACGCGATCAGGTTCGTAAGGCATGGTCGGCGCGCCAGTTGCGCAACCGGCTCGGCCGATTGGATGCACGGCTAAAGGACGGCGCGCTCATGCGTCTGCAGCGCCATGCCATCGCGATCAGCGAGCCGTATTGGAAGCGCATAGCCGGGGCATCGTCGCAGGAGGCGGTCCATATCCGCATTCATTACAGCACCGCGATTCTGGAAGTTTCGTCGCTCTATAAAGGCAGGCGAAAGAAGATACGTCGTGTCTATCTCTGGGGGCTGGAAAAGCAGTTGGGCGATGAGGCTCGCAGGGAGATCGATAGCCATTTCGGCCCGCGAATGCTGGCTCTCAAGGTGTATGAGTTGATGCGCTGTCTTCATCGGCACGAACCGTGTCCCGAAGCGGATTCCCAACTGAAAGAATTTTACGACCTGCTGCTTAGAGATATTCTGGACCGGACGGATTTGCCCAGCGAGGCACGGCCTACATTGGTAATCGCCACGCATGGCGTGTTGGCCCAGCTTCCGTTCTCCGCGCTGTTTGACGGCTCCCGCTATTTGATCGAGCGGTTCAATGTCACGCAAGCAGCCATTCTTCGGGGCGACAATACCGATGATTATGTGGATGCCGACGCGCTCACCGGCGGCGATCTGATCGACGACCGGCAGGTGCGCGTGCTGATCAATACGAACCTCAAGCAATCGACGCTCGAGCGCGGCTTCTATCGAAACCTAGGCGCGCTCGTCACCGACCTGAGCGACGAGACAACGTGGGATGCCGAGTTGTTCGGAAGGCTTGTGTCGAGCCCCGGGATTGCCGTGCTCTCCACGCATACTTGGCCCGACCCGAGCGGCGCGGCGCGAACGTTGCTTGAAGCCAGCAACGGGGAGCTCATTCCCTTCGCGAAGGTATTAGATTCACTGATTGGAGCCGACCTGCTAACGCTTGCGAGTTGTGCCAGCGTGGCGAGCATGGACTGGTTTTCCGACGACGAGACAAATCTTGTCAGCCTGTGTCTCGCCGGTGGCGCACGCGCAGTTGCTGCAACCTTATGGCCTATCAACGATCTGGTCGGGCGGCTTTATACCGAGTCGCTCGTGAGGGGGCTTTTAGCCGGTAATTCGCGGGTGCAGGCGCATGCAGATGCGCAGCGCGCGATCATGGCTAGTGAACTCTCGGCGGAACAGGTCCACTATGGGGTTCGGCTCGCCGGACACAGCGGGCGGGAAAATCGACCGCCAGCCGCGCCGGAGCCAACGAAGTTGGCCCATCCGCACTATTGGGCCCCGTTCATTCTCTCCGGCGCGTGGCGATAACAGCGCATTAGCGGCCGAGGCGGAGGTTTTCGTTTGAGGTGTGAGCCCGCCAGGCCCCGTAGGCCGGAGCGAATAGCCAGCCGATGACCTCGCCAAGCCCGAACGGCATGACCATGGTCAGCGCAATGAAGCAGCCCATGCAAATGAAAAAGTCTTTCGCGCTCTTGAAATAGATGGCGACGCCGAGGGCGCCGAGGCAGATGCCAAGGAGGAAGGCGACAAAAGGGTTCTTCTCCTCGGGCAACGGAGCAAGAGAACGCACACCTTCGGCGATTCCCTTGACGGCATGGTGGGTGAGATGTTCGCTCATTGAGGTCTCCAGCTTGCTATGGGGTGACTGACGGCGCGGTTCCGCGCGGTTACGGGACGCACCATTGCCTTGGCCCAGCCCTGAGGCGATTGCCGGGTATTGCCGGCTTAAGGCGACAAGCTGGCCCGCCACTTGCGCCACAAGCGTTGCGCAAACGCGTTTTCTTCTTCCCCCACCGCCTGCTGGTAGATGGCCGTGGTCGCGATGTCGGCGTGACCGACCCAATCGCGGGTGGTAGGCATGGGAACACCCGCTTCCGCATTGGCGGCACAAAATCCGTGGCGCAGCCCCTTCGGCGCGGCTTGCGGTCCTTCGATCTTGGCAACCGCCATCACTTCTTTGATGCGCCGCCAAGCTGTTTGCCGAGACCACGGCCAGATGCGGGTCTCCGCCGAAGTATCGGCCGCGAGCCGGATGAGGGCAGTCATCAGCCAGGGCGGGATGGGCACCGCACGATACATCAATGATCGCCGTTTCAGCGTGCGAAAAATGACGCGGCCTATTTCGGCGTCGAGATGTGAGGGCGTGACCGCCAATGCTTCGCTAATGCGGCAGCCGGTGAAGGCAAGCACGTAGCAGAAGAGTTGGGTTGCGGTATCGCGCTGTGCTGCCGCCTTAAGGAAGCGCGGCGTCTCGCTGGCGCAGAGGTATTTGCGCTTGCCTGCGGGGTTGAACAACGTCCACTGCGTCGCGCTTTTCATCAGCGCCGCAACTCGGTGTGTGAAACACTATGGGGAATAGTGTTGCAAGGCTGGTGCGCGAAATGCAGCGCCGCCGCGACGTTCGGACTCATTTCAAAATCTGCACCAGCAATAAGCATGCGAACACGCTTGATCTACCAAGGCCCGCGCCGCAACGGAATTCCCCATAGTGTTACAAAAACCTTAGCCCGCATCATTGGACCGAGGAAAAGATGCAACTGCGAAAGGTCATTCTTCTCGGCTTGGTTGCCCTGACACTAACCGCAGCCGATTCGGCATTAGCCAATAGCACCGACGATGCAGTCGCCCGCGCCAATGCGATGGCCTACGAGGCGAGCATGAAATGCTTCGTGGCGAATGGTCACGCAATTGGCCTTCGCAAGCGGGCGGGCGACGAAGCCAAGGCCGCGCTTTCCGAGGCAAAGGCGCGGCAGTCGTTCGACACCGCGCAAAAGCTCGGTCGGCTGCTGGGCTTCTCTGATGACCGTATCAACCAGGACTTTGCGTTGGCACAGACTCGGGAACTGCCTCCCATGGTGACGGACGACAGCTATTTCCTGAAAGCTGTGGCCACCTGTAAGGCGCTTGGACTTATGTAGGTATACGCAAGTTGTCCGGTCCGCGAGCGGCGCTGCGATGGCTCACACCATGTCCGTTGCCTTCCGACACGACAACGCCTGCATTTCGTAAGCCGGCGATAGCGCTCTCGGCACTCGCTTGGTCGGGTTTCACTTCGTCCATGGCGGACAGGATATCAACTGGCTTCGCTGTGGGTGAAGGTGTTTGTGCTGGCTGGCGTTCCACAAGTGCCGAAAGCTTTGCTTCGGAACCGGTCAGGCTGCTTAGGTTTCGTTGATAGGCCGGACTGGCCTCGGCCCCATGGGCACCCGCGTCCTTCAACTGGTCAATCGCAAGGCGGTTCGCCCGCAAATTTCCCTCTGGCGTGTTCTCCGCCAGCGCCTTTTCGATAGCAAGGTGGCGCTGTTCCTCACGGCGGCGATATTCTTCTTCATCCTCGGCGGATGCAAACTGAAGATAGGGATCGAAAATCCGCTTCTCGTAATAATCGCCGGCGAAGCCAGCGGTCGCCGTACGCGCTGCGACGCTGGCCTGCCGCAAGGCAGCCTGGGTATTCGCCGCACCTTGTGACTCAGTCGCTGCACCACGCGCTTCGGATGTATAAGCGTGTGTGGCCGCGATAGCGGCCGAGATGTCGGCGCGGAGGGCTTCTACGCCCTTCGCGCCGCCGACCAATTGGTCGCGCAATGCGCTCAGCATCGACAGTCGGGACTCGCCCCGGTCGAGCGCTGCTCTCATTTCTGGCGATGTGGAACGACGCAAAGCGTCTAGCTGCGTCGATAATTCGTTGCTGGCGGTCTCAAGCTGGCGCAGGAGGTCTGCTTTGATAGCAGCTTCGCTATCGGGTGCTTCGGACTTTTTGGAAGCTCTGTTCTCGTTAGGAATGATAAAGACCTCTTCGACGTGATGCTGTTAATATATCAAAATTGACGCAATTCGGACAGCGAAATTCGCGCGTCGGTTGTGACGACGCTTATTGTCGAAACTCAATCGCTTAGATGAGAAGAAGGGCGGCCGAGGCCGCCCCTTTGCTCGTCAGCGGCTCCATACGAGGACGTGGCTGCCATCGTCGCGTCCGATAAGGCGGGCGAATATGGCGGTGGCGAAGCTCGGATCGTCGAGCTTGATGGAGAGGTATGGCTTGTTCGCCTCGCTGACCTTGCTCCACGCTGCACCGATCTCGGCACCGGAAGCATAGATGCGATAGTCGGGCGCGTGTTCTGCCGTCTTGTTGTTGGGCTTGATCGCTGCCTTGGCCTTGAGGGCCAGCGTCATGATGGTGCCGGTGAAGGTGTCGCCTTCGCGAGTGAATGTGCCGATGGTCGTCATTGTAGTCTCCTTGCGGTTTAAGGAAGCCGCCTTATGCGGCCTCGCATGCGCACCAAAAGGAGCCGCTGGCGCGGCAGGATCATTCCGCAGGATGTACGAGAATCTTGAAGCGCAGCGTTCGCGAGGAATGGCCACAGGCCAGGGGATGATTGTCGTTGAACCTGACGCGCAAGGCTCCAGGTTGCGCAAATGGTACGAGGACGCTGTGCGGCGACCTACCGCCAGGAGCGTGACGGCCACCTGAGGCAATCGAGCGGTTAGGGCAGAGTCGAGCCGGTACTGTTGGCTGGTCTCATCGGCCAGCGGTCCAAGCCTTCAAGACGTTTCAGCGCCCATCGCAGCCATTGCTTGATGAGAGGCACCTTCGGCGGCTGGGGCAGCAAGCGGCAAGCCGCTCCTCCTCTGCGTTTCGGTCGTACTGATGCAGTCGCCTTCTTCGGCGCAAGGCTCTTCGCACGGCCGCGATGATGCGGCTGAAACGGAGGAGTACTTATGGAACCACTGACGACAATCGACCTAGAAGGCTGCACATGGCTCGGGGTCATGATCCTGCTCAGCGCAATCGCCGCTGATTTCCTGTCTGAGCTGCTGGGGTCTGACCGACTTCGCACCGGCTTTGCCGACCGCGAACGCGCCCGCCGGGCACAACGCCCCTCTCGCACTCGTTGAGCGGGGGCATCATGCGACCGCTCACGACATGCGAACTGACGCGCTATACATGGGTCCAGCTTGTGACCCTGCTGCGCGCCATCGAAAACGAAGTGCCGCATTTGGCGGAAGGGTCCGATGAGCGCCGCAATGCGCTCATCAACCTCTACACGATCCGGCGGCTGCTAGGGCAACGGCAGTTCTATGTGCGCGAGTAGGAATCGATTGCGCAGGAATCATATTGAGCCGAGAGTCAGCTTCTTGGCCAAATCGCGCTCAATATTGTAGACTAAGAGTCGTATTTGTGATTTTCGACTGGTGAGAGAGTAATGCTGAGTGACGTTGGTATTCGCGCGAAATTCTAGCTTGGAGTGATCGTTGCCGACAGGACCCGATTTTAGGCAGACGTGGTTGTGGCGGCATTCATTTGTCAATCCGCGCTCCGACGCGACCACCGAGGAACAGGAGTTCTTTCGCGGTCGATATTTATCGATGCGAGACAAAGTAGAGCAGCTTGTATCACGAATTGCCGTCGATATGCCCGGCATGACGGTTCACGACCTGACACATCTGGACGCATTGTGGGAGACTGCCTCATTGGTTGCGGAGGGTGCGATCAACGTAAACCCAGCCGAGGCATTTGTTTTGGGTGCAAGCATATTACTTCACGACTCTGCTATGAGTTTGGCGGCTTATCCAGGCGGGTTAGAAGATATAAAAAAGACCATCCAGTGGAAAGACGCTGTCGCGCGCGTGGCCCTTTCCCGACAGGAAAGTGGAGCAGAAGGTTTTGACGTCGCAAATGTTCCAGAGGCGATTGTCAGAACCATCGTACCGGAGGTGTTACGTCGGTTGCACGCGAAACAGGCGGCCGTTCTCGCCGAACAGGGATGGAAGGCTGCAAACGGCGAAAATCTATTTCTAATTGATGATTCCGATGTGCGGTTCTTCTATGGAACCTCGATTGGCCAAATTGCGCATAGCCACTGGTGGACAGTTCACCGCCTTGAGGAGGAGCTGGCTCAAGACCTTGGCGCACTTCCCCAGCATACTCGTAATATCATTGATCGAATAAAATTGGCCTGTCTTCTGCGTGTGGCAGATGCATTGCATTTGGATCAACGTCGTGCGCCACGGTTTCTGAGAGCGATTACCAATCCCGAAGGCCTTTCGGCTCTACACTGGTCATTTCAAGAAAGACTTGCGCGCCCACATGTGGAATTAGACGCTATCGTCTTTACATCCGGCCAACCGTTCGGGCGCGCTGAAGCAGAAGCATGGTGGCTTGCGTACGATACGCTCAACGCCGTTGATCGCGAACTACGAGACGTTGACTTGTTGTTGCAGGGTCGTGGTCGTGAAGTCCTCAAAGCACGTCGAGTAAAAGGGGCGGGCTCACCTGAGGCTTTAGCAAAGACCGTTCAAACAAGGGACTGGCGCCCCGTCGACGCGAGGTTGCAAGTTTCTGACGTTCCTCGAATTGTTGAAAGCTTAGGTGGTTCAAAGCTTTATGGTGATGATCCGACAGTTGCTCTTCGCGAATTGATTCAGAATGCCGCCGACGCCGTTCAGGCGCGAAGAAGATTCGAGCGTAGATCGGACGATTGGGGCCAGATTCACGTCTCGATTGATAAGCGGGGCGACGACGACTGGCTTGTTGTTGAAGACACAGGTATCGGCATGTCAGAGCAGGTCCTAACAGGGCCTCTACTTGATTTCGGTACGTCATTTTGGCGCTCCGCCTTGGCCACAGAAGAGTTCCCTGGCCTTATTGCTTCCGGGATGCGCGCAATTGGTCGTTTCGGCATCGGCTTTTTTTCGGTGTTCATGCTCGGAAGGGTTGTTCGGGTAATTTCCCGGCGCTGTGATCGGGGGCAAGAAACCGCTCGATGCCTTGAGTTCCGGGGCGGCACGGCGACGCGACCTATCTTGTCGCCAACTCTCCCCGGCGAGGCACCCATCGATGGCGGCACCAAAGTTGAAGTGTGCTTGACGAGAGACCCTCGCGGACCAAGTGGTCTGCTCTGGCGAGGCGGATATTCCAAGTTGGCACTTCCTCTAGCTCGCGTAGTGGCGGCAGTCGCACCGAATTTGGAAACTGCAATATCAGTCAACGAAAATGGTACGTCGCAACAGGTAGTCCAACCACGAGATTGGCTCGCAATGCCTGATATTGCGCTTCTTCATCGGCTCAACCCGTCGCTCGATGATGCTACAGGCACTGCTGGAGGACAAGCGGCACGAGCGATGATGCGTCCGATCTATGGAAGCGATGGCGAGCTTTATGGTCGGGCATTTATCAAGCCGCAGCGATATTCATTCGAAAACGGGGGCGGATACGTGACCGTATCGGGCCTGCGCGCAAATAGGTTGTCAAATGTCGAAGGCGTGCTGATGGGCGAAGCTGTTACCGCTGCACGAGACACTGCCCGACCTTTTGCTACGAAGGAAGCACTGTCTGCCTGGGCGAGTGAGCAAGCCTCGCTGATAGCAACAGAGGTTGCGGATGAAGAGCAGCAGGCACGATCTGCCGAGGTCGTACTTGAATGCGGTGGGGACATTGGAGATCTAGCCATTGTTAAATGGCGTGGGGAATGGCTCTCCAGCGAACAACTTCGAGCGCGTCTTCCAGCCTTGGACGAACTGCTGATTAGTTTTGATGGTGATTTTCGATATGACGAAGACACAGACTCTGTTCATCCACGCGAATTCAAAGAAAGTTTTGAGTTAAGTGATGACGTTGCGATTGTCGAGAAACATGATGGTTCAATCATACAATCAAGAACAGCCTCTTGGCCTCGTTCGGTGACGGGTGAAGCGCGTGAGGGTGAGTCGAATGTTGCTACGAGAGTCAGAAAGTTGATCTTGGAAACGTGGGACGAAGTTTCGGAGGAAGACGAAACCAGAGTGGTCGGCAGTGTCGATGGCACAGACATTGAGCGCGACGTAACTGTGTTCAAAAAAGTTTCGGCCGAAGACGAGGAAATCTGACACGTGCCGCAGGGCCGCGCGGCAATGTCGTGCGATTTGGCTAGGCTACGCTGAGACTCAAATCCAATATCTCGGTGCACAGGCGTTCAAGACTGGGGGAACGCTTTCCAGCATTCCATGCTAGTGCCATGACGGCCCCGATATGCAGAACGTTTTTTTGAAGACCTCCCACGTGGCCGTATTGCTTATCGGCTTCACCGCTATATGTAGCCCAATCGGCTGCACCGATTTCGGCCTGAACTATCGATCCGATGTCCGAGTGCCACATGACAAAGCCGGTGCCCCAGAGCGTCGCTGCGGGCATCGGATTCTCGCCGGCCTTTCCGACCAGAGATAGGAGTGCCTTGTTGTCCTTCTCATGTTTCACTCGGCTGCCATTCTTGTCCGGCTTGTCCGCGTCAGAATCGAAGACGATATAGGTGGGAATTCCAATCTTCTTTGCAATTGCCAGAGGTTGAATCAACTCGCTCTTACCGTTGACGGGAACGAGATGGCAGCCTGCACGGCGGTATTCGTCCCACTTACCCATAAGGTGAAGATAGGCGGACATGTACGCTGTATCTTCAAGGCCCTCGACCAGAACCAACCGTGTTGAGAAAAACATCTCGTTCAGCGACGGTTGGAGAGCTTGATGAATTTTCGCTAGAACACCTTCAGGTTTCTTCGCTTGCTCGCCTGTAGCCGCTGAAACGGCCGCAGCTATATCTGCATAGGACATATGTGCAACGGTGGAACACTTGTCGGCGACGCTTTTGCGCACCATTCGCACGTCCTCGAATCCTTCTCCCGAAACAAACAATGGGCTGTGTGTCGAAACAACGATTTGGGAATTTCCGCTGCTGAGCTTTTGAAGCACAGTGGCTAGGTGGCGTGCCTGCGGCGGGTGCTGATAAAGCTCGGGCTCTTCGCATCCGAGAATTAAGCGCGGCGCTGCGACATCATCGATCGTGGCCAGTTCATGAAGCAGGGCCAGAAGGTAAGAGCGCTGAAGTCCGTGACCAAACCTGGTTAAATCACCTTCGAACGCTCCTTCACCCGCGATGATGCGCGCGAATGGTTCCTCGACACGAACGGACTTGTCGGGGTCCTGTCGCCATTCAAGTTTGATAGTAGCTTCAGGATGCGCCCACTCCACTAGACGGGCTTTAAGTGAATCAGAGAGGCTTTGCAGCACGTGCTGGTGCTCGTCAAGCAATGCTTGGTACTGCGTTTGCATGTTTGTTCGAAGCGCTTTGACGCTATCATCAAAAGTTGTCTTGGCTCTCACGGTTCGCGCCAGCAATTTCCCCAACGCGGTATTGCGAGCTTCAAATTGTTCTGTCGTCGCATCCTTTACAGCGGGAACGTAAATCCACTGGATGTGGTTGGCGAGTCTGTTCGCACCTCGCGATACGCCATAGAATTGGTCCTCGCTTAGCTGCAATTCGCATTGTTCGGGATGCTGCGACTCGTAGGCGCGCAAAGCTTCTATCATTGCATCCTTTGAACCGGGGGCAGGGAGCTCGATTATCTTTCGTAGCCCAGCATATAGCTCTTTTAATTCGGGAACTTTTTTGCCATCACCCTCGGCTTTGAAGAAATCTTTGAACGCTGACATTCCAAGGCGCTGGCCATACTGTTTGACTGCCGCCTTACCCGAAGCTTTATCGAAAGCGGCGATGGCGGAGACAATCAGCTTGCCGTGTCGAAAGTAGTTGGCGAAGTCCTCCTGGGCTTGTTGATTTAGATCGCCAAAGACTACGGTTATCTCAATTGGATTGTCAGTTTGTTTCTGGTGAAAATCTTCGGGATCGAGCTGATCCAGATTTGTGGTGACGTTGGCTGTTTCTCTGAAAAATATGTTCAAAGCACAAAGAATTGTCGATTTTCCGGAGCCGTTTGGTCCAACGAGACATGTGTAGTCGTTGAATGTAATTGTCTCGTCGGCAAACGATCTTAGGTTTCGTATGCGGACAGATTCAATTTTCATTTGGTTCCCCTCCCGGCTTTCGATTTTCCAGCGTTGGTAAACAATCGAACTGGTGCGGGCGGCCGGACTCGAACCGGCACAGGCCTTTCGGCCCTACGGATTTTCGTACCACTTCGGCTTTCGCCGCTTTTCGGAGCGCTGGTTGCTTGCGCCCGAAAATTCGTGGTCTGGACTATCCCTTCACCGTAGCGTTAGCCGTAGGTGCTGCCCGTCTAGTCTCTACACCTTCCCCTTGCGGGGCTTGGCTCGGGATTGCCATTTGAAAGGTTTCCCCGAATTTGAGCAGTTCTGCATCGGCGGTTTCCCGCTGAGCACTCAAGGTCGAATTAAGTCCGGTGCGTCTACCAATTCCGCCACGCCCGCTAGTGGTCCAAGTCTATAACGGCAGGCCAATGAGTCGCCAAGAACAAACTGAAAACAGGGACTAGGGCCGGGCCTCGTCGCTCTCGCTCTTAGCCTTGCGCTTCGATGATTTAGGCTTGGACCGCTCGACGTTGATAGCCGCCGTATCGAGCTGGTTCTTGATGTGCGAGGCATAATATTTCTCGATCATCTCGACGCTGGTGCGGCAGTTCTTGGCTATCTGGTAGATGTCGGCGCCCTCGCTCAGGCGCATGCTGATATAGGTATGGCGAAGGCTGTAGCTCGTGCGGGGATTGCCCTCCCGGTCCTCGTCCAGCTTTAGGCCGATGAGGATGTCCCTCAACAGGTCGCGATGTGTCTTCGGAAAGATGAGGTCGGTTGGCTGCGGAGTGGTTAGAACGGGTCCCTTCGGCGCATTCGCTTTGTCGGCGGACTTCTCCTTCGACAATTCAGGGACCCGCGTCGGACGCCGGCGCTTCTCCAAGCGCCTAAAGGGCTCTACTGCATTCGGTCTGCTCTTGCAGTAGCCGACGCCACGCTTGCCGCGAACCGTAATGACGAGAATGGTCTTCTTCGTCGCCTCGTCCTTCTCGACCTCCACATCGCGAAACTGAAGCCGGAGCGCTTCGTCGGGCCGAAGGCCGGTATTGGCCATGAAGAGCACGAAGTCGTGCAGTTGCTCATAGGCCCAGCGCAGCCGCTCGCTCGGCGGCTCGTCGGCCAGCTTGCCGGTCTTGGTGTAGAGCGTTTTGTACTCTTCCGGCGAAAACCACGCGCGATGCGAGATTTTCGACGAAGCCGAGTAGGGGGAGGACATATTGGGCAGGTGTTCGAGCCAGCCGTGCCGGTTGGCGAATTTGAGCACCTGACGAAGGCAAACGATTTCCTGGTGCAAGGCGCTGCGCGACGGTGGCTTATGGTCTTCCTTCAGAGGCTCGATGACCGGCGGCCTTTCCCCTCGCTTCTTTGCGTCTTCGACTGCTTTCGCTTTAGCCTTCTCCCAACTCGCCCGCTTAAATTGATCGATGCGGGACAGGCCGGTCTTTGTCCGGTGAATGCGATAGTCCTGCACCCGTCCGGCGGTGACCTCCGAGAGGACCATCTCGCTGAAGAACGGTTTGAGGTGGTTCTTGAGGCGGTCGCGGTGCGCCTTGATGTAAATGGCGCTGCGTTGATCGCGATTGAGAGTTTCGTACTCGTCCATAAAGCGGTCGGCGGCCTCATAGAATGTCTTGCCGTCTCGCAAGCCGCCAGCCTGATATTTGCCAAGCAGGGTTAGATACCAATCGCGCGCGACATCTTTTGCGCGCGCCAAACTCTCTTCCTTGGTCGTGGAACGGCGCTGCTTTCCACCGATAGAGCAAGCGCACTGCCAGTGCGGCGTGCCCGGCCGCATATAGAGTTGAACCTTGTTGTCCAGCAATGAGTGACGTGTCGATTCCATGGGGTCCGTCTGCGCTAAAAAGGTCGCTTGTGCTAGGGATGCGCTAGACAGTATCAGAGTTACTTCGTTGTTTCAATTGATATTTTTGTTATATCTATCAATTTTAAGTCCGGTGCGTCTACCAGTTCCGCCACGGGGCCGCGTGTGATGGTGGCGAAACTGCGAGGTGCTTGTGCGCCCGTCAAGGCGAGCATCTTGCCGCGCGGCGGCGCCTGGCGTTAGGTTTGCGCGGGTCCGCCGGGAGACTGCGTGCCATGCACGGCCATTCCATGGGCAGCGCCGTCGCGATTGCCGGCCTTGTGGTCGGCCTGCTCGCCTTGCTCTTCCAAATCCTCTCCTACCGGCGCGGAAAATAGCACAACCGGATTCAATTGCAGGTTGAGTCGGTCGCGAAAAGACAAGCCTTTCCAAGGCTTAAGGCCGTGCCACGACTGGTTGACAGGCGCAAGTCCCTGACTATAGTGCGCCGCCTTCGCGGACCCCCTCATGGGGCAAGCCCGCCAACCCTCGCGGGGATGTCTCCGCCAAGCCTGGACGAAGCATGAGCAAGCGCGCCGAAAGCAAGTACAAGATCGACCGCCGAATGGGCGAGAGCATCTGGGGCCGTCCCAAGAGCCCGGTCAACAAGCGCTCCTACGGCCCCGGCCAGCACGGCCAGCGCCGCGCCAAAAAGCTCTCCGACTATGGCACGCAGCTGCAGGCCAAGCAGAAGCTCAAGGGCTATTACGGCAACATCACCGAGCGCCAGTTCCGCAAATATTACACCGAGGCCTCGCGCCGCCCCGGCGACACCGGCGAGAACATGATCGGCCTGCTCGAGGGCCGCCTCGACGCCGTCGTCTATCGCGCCAAATTCGTGCCGACGCCGTTCGCCGCGCGCCAGCTGGTCAGCCACGGCCACGTCAAGGTCAACGGCCGCCGTGTCACCATCGCTTCGTATCAGGTGAGCGAGAAGGATTCGATCGAACTGTCGGCCAAGGCCAAGCAGATGGCGCTGGTCCTTGAAGCGACAAAGAGCGCCGAGCGCGACACGCCCGACTACGTCAATGTCGACCACGACAAGATGACCGCCAAGCTCCTGCGCACGCCCAAACTCTCCGACGTCCCCTACGCCAGCCAGATGCAACCGCATCTGATCGTGGAGTTTTATTCAAGGTAGGTTTGGCGCAGCACCGAGTTCAAAAGGCCGCGGAGCAATCCGCGGCCTTTTTGTTTTGCGCAGGCCCAGGCGTTGCCCTGCTGTGTCTACTCAGCGGGCTTGAAAAGGCGCTGACATTCCAGACAATGGATCAAGAGGACGGCTCTTGGACATAGAGGCTTTGTCTTGAAGGTGCACTGGCTAAAGCATCCGCTATTGCTTGCAATACTAGGAGGCATCGTCGCAGGAGTCTTCATCTTGCTGGCGGCCGAACTGCAAGCTCAAGCCACGAGGGACGCTGCGGTCCTTGCGGCTAAGCAGCAGGCACAACTGTCGCGACCGGCTCCTCAAGTGCCATCAGCGCCGATCGTCGCTCGGCCAGAAAATCCAACGCACAAGCTGACTATAAAGTACGAAGGCTCTCATGCAGTCGAGATTGCTAGCGCCTTTCAGGATGGCGGTGACTACGATGTGCGGTATGAAGGTTGCTACTCGCAAGCTGATTGGGCTATCTGCGCGTTTACGGTGAGACCCAAACGAACAATAACCGTGACCAACTTAGAAAATCGGTCCCATGCGACACGAGTAGACGGTACTGCTGTCACCACGTGCTGCATGTACGCCAATGACGGCGGTGAGGGGAATCCCATACTGACAAGCCGAGATGCCGACGACAACGACGTCATGAGGCACACATTTTCCCCACCTGATTCCCAAACCTTCCTGCTCTACATTCCTGACTATAAGAAGGGTAAGCCACTAGACTCTGTGTTGTTTTCGCGGGGCCAAGGTGATGTCGGCGTGGAATTTCCCGTCATGCTCAAGCCGCTGCCGGAAAGCGTGCGTTAGACGGTGACAGCATATTTGGCGGATGGCAGAGCGGACCATGGCTTCGGGACTCCAAACTGCGGGCGCTGTTCCCGTTAGGTGGAACTGACGGACCCATCGGCGCAGGTCTGCCTTGCTACCTTTTCAATTGAAATCGCCGCGCGGCACCCTAGGTTTGACCGGACCTTTGGCACAGATGGCGTCATGACCTACACGATCTTCGGCGACAAGGGTTCGGGCGCGTTTTCGGCGGAGGCGGTGCTGGCGGAGGCCGGGGCGCCGTATGAATTTCATTCCGTCTCGCTGGAGAAGAACGAGCAGAAGAAGCCCGAATTCCTCGCCATCAATCCATCCGGCAAGATCCCGGCGCTGCGCCTGCCCGAAGGCGAGGTCATCACCGAGTCTTCGGCCATCCTTCTGACCATCGCCGATCATTTCCCCAACGCGCGGCTGTTGCCGCCGCAAGGCGGCTTCGCGCGGGCGCAGGCCTTCCGCTGGCTCGCCTACATGGCGTCGGAAATCTATCCGATGGTGGAGATCGTCGATTATCCCGAGCGTTTTGCGCCGCGGGGCGGGCAGGCCGAGGCCTTGCGCTCGAAAGCCCGCGACCGGGTGCGCGAGCGCATGGCGCTGATCGAACGCTCGATCGCCGGCCCCTTCCTGCTCGCCGGCGGCTTTTCGATTTGCGACATCTATGCCGCCATGTTCAGCCGCTGGTCGGTCGGCAAGGAATGGCGCGAGGAGCACCTCAAGAAAGTCACCGCGCTCGCCGCCGCGGTGTCCGAACGCCCGAAAATCGCGCCCGTCTGGGCTCGTCACTTTGGCAGCTGACGGATCGTCGCTATATACGGCGCTGGCCAAACGGGGAGACCGTCATGGTTTCGCGGCGGATGATGATTGCGGGCGGCGCGGGCGCGGCCGTCGTGGCGGGCCTGGGCTATCGCGTCTGGGATCGCGGCGTGTTCTCAGGGCCGGGCGGCCCCGCCTATGCGCCCTGGGCCGATTGGCGCGGCTCCATCGCCGACGGCATCTCGCAGCCGCTGCACGCGGCCATCCTCGCCGCCAATCCGCACGACACCCAGCCCTGGTTGTTCGAAGTGCGCAACGAGTCCATCACCGTCCATGCCGACCGCGCCCGCAATCTCGGCGCCTTCGATCCCTTCCGGCGCGAGATGCATCTGGGCCTCGGCGCGGCGATCGAGAACCTGGTGCGCGCCGCCGGCGTCTGCGGCTACACCGCCTATGTCCGACCCACGGCCGGCCGGCTGACCAATTCGCCGGACCCTGAACCCGTCATCGCCGCCCACATCACGATGGACCCCGGCGCGCCGGGCCGCGATCTGCTGTACGAGGCCATCCCCGACCGCCACACAAATCGCGGCGTCTATCTCGACAAGCCGGTCTCGTCCGCCGCCCTGCGCGGCCTCGCCGATCTGGTGTCGTCCGACACCGTGCGCATCGCCTTTCTCGTCGATCCGGCGGCGCGGCGCGACATGGCCGCGCTGATCGTCGCGGCGACGCAGCGCATCGTCGACGATCCGCAGATGTCCGCCGCCAGCGCGCACTGGATCCGCACCGGCCGGCGCGACATCCTCGAACATCGTGACGGCATCAGCATCGACGCGGCCGGCCTGTCGCCCGCAACGGTGATGTTCGGCAAGCTGATGCCCGATCTCGGCGCAGCGACGCAGGACAGCTATTGGCTCGCCAACACCAGGGACATCCAGGTGCATGCGCCCGTGCTCGGCGTGATCCTGGTCAAGGACCGTCTGGACATGGCGCAGGCGATCGCCGCGGGGCGCGCCTGGCAGCGTCTGCATCTGGCGGCGACGCATCTGGGCATCGCGGCGCAACCGCTCAACCAGCCGGTGGAGTGCGTCGACCGCGACGCTGAGCTCGGCCGGCCCGACACCTACCAGGCGGCGCTGGTCAAGGCCGCCGAAGCGCCTGGCTGGCAGCCGACCTTCACCTTCCGCCTGGGCTACGCGGAAAAGCCGGCGCAACTCTCGCCGCGCCGGCCTTTGGAATCGGTGATCAAGAGTTCGGGGTTGGCTTAGAGCGCGTCATGCCCGAAGCATGCCTCAAGCATTCTCCAGCGCGATGCCCTTATCGGCGAAATAGGCGCCCAGTTCCTCGTTCTCGAACATCTCGCGCACGATGTCGGCGCCGCCGACGAACTCGCCCTTGACGTACAGCTGCGGAATCGTCGGCCACTGCGAATAATCCTTGATGCCGGAACGGATCTCGGGGTCTTTCAGCACGTCGATGGCTTTGAACTTGACGCCCAGCTGCGACAGGATCTGCACCACGGCGGCCGAGAACCCGCATTGCGGAAAAACCGGCGTGCCCTTCATGAACAGCACCACGGGATTGCCCTTCACTTCGTCGTCGATGCGCTGGTGAACGTCGGTCATGGGACCTCGCGATGTTTGGCTCATGTCGATGTATGTCCGATGCTGCAGCGCGTCAAGGTTTGGCCTTGCGCGCGGCGCCTCAACTGCCCAGAAAAGCGCATGAATCCTGCTCTTCCGCCGCGCCTCAAATCCGCCGCCGACGCCCTGCTCGAAGGCGTTTCGCGCAAGGATCTGGGCGTGCGCGCCGCGGCCATGTCCGGCCGCTACCGCGCCGGAGAAAGTTCCGCGCGCGCCATCGCGTCAAGCCAGGACGCGCTCGCCTATCTCGTCGCGCGGCTGCCCGCGACCTACGCGGTCACGGCCGCCGCGCTTGCCGCCGTCGCCGCCGCGGCGCCTGACTTTCGTCCCGCGACGCTGCTCGATGCCGGCGCCGGCCCCGGCACCGCGAGTTGGGCCGCGCTCGAGACCTGGCCGGAGCTGGCGCAGCTCACGCTGAGCGATTCCAATCCGTCCTTCCTCGATCTGGCGCGAGCGCTGGCGTCGGCGCACGAAATCCTCGCCCGTGCCGAGTTCGTTGCGAGCGATATTGGTCACGCCGGCGAGTTGCCGCGCGCCGATCTGGTGATCGCGAGCTTCGTCCTCGCCGAGATCGGCGCGCAGCAGCGCACCATCGACAAGCTCTTCACCGCCGCCAGCGACGTTCTGGTCCTGATCGAACCGGGCACGCCCGCCGGCTTCGAACGCATCCGCGCGGCGCGGGCGCAGCTGATCGGGCAGGGCGCGCACGTGTTGGCGCCATGCACGCACAGCAATGCGTGCCCTATCACCTCGCCCGACTGGTGCCACTTCTCGCAACGCCTGCCGCGCAGCCGAGACCACATGAAAGCGAAGGGTGCGTCCGTGCCCTACGAGGACGAGCGCTACGCCTGGCTCGCCGTCAGCCGCGCGCGGCAATCGGCGAATGCCGGCCGCGCCCGCATCCTCGCGCCGCCGAAGGATTCCAAGCCCGGCATCACGTTGAAACTCTGCACGCCGCAGGGCCTGGAAAATCGCATCGTCGCGCGCCGCGACAAACAAACATTTGCTCGCCTGCGCCGCATCGCATGGGGCGATCTCGTCTAAGCGCAATCCGGCGAAGTGTGAGCGGTTCGCCGTCAGATTGCGCGACAATTCAAAGACCTAGAGCCGCATTCCGATTCAAATAATGTGAATGCGGCTCTAAGCGCTCAGGATTTGCACCCCGACTTGGGCGGCAGCTTCTCCGGCTTGCCCCAGTCGTTTTGCGGGATAGCGCCGAACGATTTGGCAAAGGTCTGCTTCGTCGAGGTGAACCCGGTCGGGATCGGCGATCCCACGTTGCCGTAGGTCACGATCCAGAAATAGTCGTAATTGTCGCCCTTCCAGGTGTCGGGCGGCGGCGTCGAGAGCTGGTCGAGGTTGAGCAGCTGGCGCAGCGTGACTTTCACGCCCGGATAGGCCGCTTCCAGCTTCTTGTTGGCGATGTGCTTGTGCTCCCACACCACCACCACGACTTTGCCGTTGTAAAGCGGATTGGTCAGGATATCGGCCGCGGCTTGCTGTGTGCGGACGTTCAGCACGGCCGTGGAGTCGTTGTAGGTGCTGTTGTTGCCGGTCGGCACCGCGGAAAAAAGCGTCTGCGGCATGTCCCAGCTCTGCGCCGCCGGGCTCGCCAGTTCCAGCGTGTGCAGCGTGATGGAGAAGAACGCCGCCGGCGGTTCGCTCGGCGGGAAAAAGGGGTCTTGGCTATTCTGGCCGAGATACTGCCCGGCCAGCGCCAGCGAACGCGCGACGCCGACGGAGCAGAGCGCGTAGCCGTTCTGCTTCTCGCCATGGCGCAGGATGATGATCTTCGCCGGCACCGCGAGCGCCGGCGAACTAAGACCGAATATGAGAGAAATGGCCAAAGCCAGACGCGTGCGCATGTCGCGACCTCCTGACAAGGCCGGCAACTCCGCCGGGTGATTCGTTCCGTTATTTTACCTGAGTCGTGAGCTGAAGGGCATGCAGCACGCCGCCCATGTTCCCTTTCAGCGCGGCACAAGCCATCTGGCACCGCTCAGCCCTTGCAATCCGCCGGCAGTGTCGCGGCCTTGCCCCATCTATTGGCCGGGACATTCTTGAACGGGGCGTCGAATTCCTGCTTGCGACGGCGAAACCTCGTCGGCCTTTTGGGATATCTTTTGTTGGCATAGTCCACGATCCAAAAAAAGTCATAGTTCTCCTCCTTCCACATCGTGGGTACTTTGAGACCGCGTCTATTGAGGTTCAACAATTTGCGAAGCGTCGGCGTCCGTGTCCTGCTCGCGATGCGCTTGTGCTCCCACACCATCACGATCGTCTTGTCGTCCCACGCTGGATTGTAGAGCGCGTCTGCCGCCGCTTCCAGCGTGCGCTGGTCGAGTTCGGCGCCATGCGCATCGTCATTGGGTTCGGGCAAGGCCGCGTACATCCGCACCGGCAGGTTCCATGTTGCCGCAATGGGTCCGATAAGCTCTAGCGTATGCAGCGTGATGGCGAAGAAGGCCGCAGGTGGGCCGTCCATGAACAGGGACTCTCTCGCGCCTTTGCCGAGATATTTGGTCACCAGCGCCAGGGAGCGAAGCGCGCCCGTCGAGCAGAGCCGATAGGCATCGTGCTTCTCACCGTGGCGAAGAATGATGATGCGTCTGGGCATGCGCCGTCTCCTTCAAGAGGTCGAACGCAACACACCGGATCCGCGACTGTTCAGTCTTTCGCCTGCGTCGTCAATTGCAGCGCATGCAGCACGCCGCCCATGTTCCCTTTCAGCGCGGCATAGACCATCTGATGTTGTTGCACGCGCGACTTGCCCTTGAAGGCCACCGACGCGACGACCGCGGCCCAGTGATTGTCGTCGCCGGCAAGGTCCGTCATCGTCACGTCCGCGTCCGGGAACGCGTCCTTGATAAACTTCTCGATCTCGGCGGCTTTCATGGCCATGGCGCGATCCTAGTCCTTTTCGCCGCTCATATAGCGCGGAAACCAGCTTTCATGCGCGGATTTTAGCTCCGCCACCGCGATCTCGCCGACGCCCTTGAGCAGAAGCTTGTCCGGCGCGGTGCAGCCGATCAGGACATGCGGCACGCCATGATTGCGCGCCGTTTCCGACACGCGCATCGTCATCGCGGAGGGAAAGGCCACGACATAGCGCGCCTGGTCCTCGCCGAACAGGAAGGGGATCGCATCGCTCCCCGCCGGCAGCGCGATGTTCGCGCCCATGCCGCCCGCCATACACATCTCGGCCAGGGCGACGAGCAATCCGCCGTCGGAAATATCGTGCACCGTGTCGATGCCGCCGGCCTCGATCAGCAGGCGCACGAAATCGCCGTTGCGCTTCTCAGCTGGCAGGTGCACGCGCGGCGCGGCGCCGTCTTCCTTGCCCTCGATCTCGCGCAGGTAGATCGACTGGCCCAGATGCCCTTTGGTCTCGCCGACCAGCATGATCACGTCGACGTTGCGCTTGAACGCGACCGTCGCCATTTTCGCGACGTCCTTCATCAATCCCACGCCGCCGATCGCCGGCGTCGGCAAGATGCCTTCGCCATTGGTCTCGTTGTACAGCGAGCAATTGCCGCCGATCACCGGGAAGTCGAGCGCGCGGCAGGCCTCGCCGATGCCGTCGATCCCGGCCACGATCTCGCCCATAATTTCTGGCTTCTGCGGATTGCCGAAATTGAGATTGTCGGTCACCGCCAGCGGCCGCGCGCCGACCGCGGTGAGGTTGCGCCAGGCCTCGGCCACCGCCTGCTTGGCGCCCTCGAACGGGTCGGCCTTGCAATAGCGCGGCGTGACGTCGGTGGTGATCGCGAGCCCCTTCTTGGTGCCGTGCACGCGCACCACGGCGGCGTCGCCGCCCGGCACCTGCACCGTGTCCATCATCACCGTGTGGTCGTATTGCTCCCACACCCAGCGCCGCGAGCACATGTCGGGCGAGGCCAGGATCGTCTTCAGCGACGCCATCACCGGCCGCGCCGCATCGAACCCAGGCGTGCCCGTCGCGGCGGGACGGATTTCGTAAGGCCGTTCATAGCGCGGCGCCTCGTCCGACAGTGCCGTCACCGGCATGTCGGCGACGACGGCGCCTTTATGCTTGACGACCAGACGGCCCGTATCGGTCGTGATGCCGATGACCGCGAAGTCCAGCTCCCATTTCTTGAAGATCGCCTGCGCCTGCGCCTCGCGCCCGGGCTTGAGCACCGCCAGCATGCGCTCCTGGCTCTCCGACAGCATCATGTCGTAGGCGGTCATGTTCGCCTCGCGCTGCGGCACCTTGTCGAGATCAAGCTCGATGCCGCTGCCACCCTTGTCCGCCATCTCCGCCGACGAAGACGTCAGCCCCGCCGCGCCCATGTCCTGGATGGCGACGATGGCATCGGTCGCCATCAATTCCAGGCAGGCTTCCAGCAGCAGCTTCTCGGTGAAGGGATCGCCGACCTGCACCGTCGGGCGCTTCTCCTCCGACGCGTCGTCGAATTCGGCGCTCGCCATGGTCGCGCCATGGATGCCGTCGCGCCCGGTCTTGGAGCCGATATAGACCACCGGGTTGCCCGCGCCCTTGGCCGCCGACAAAAATATCTTGTCGGTGCGCGCCAGGCCGACGCACATCGCGTTGACCAGGATGTTGCCGTTATAGCTCTTGTGGAAATTGACCTCGCCGCCGACCGTCGGCACGCCCATGCAATTGCCATAGCCTCCAATGCCCGAGACGACTCCTGAAACCAAATGCCGCGTCTTGGGATGCGACGGCTCGCCGAAGCGCAGCGCGTTCATCATCGCGATCGGTCGCGCCCCCATGGTGAAGACGTCGCGCATGATGCCGCCGACGCCCGTCGCCGCGCCCTGATAGGGCTCGATGAAGCTGGGATGGTTATGGCTCTCCATCTTGAAGATGCAGGCGTCGCCGTCGCCGATGTCGATCACGCCGGCATTCTCGCCCGGCCCCTGGATCACCCACGACGCTTTGGTGGGTAAGCGGGCAAGATGAATGCGCGTGGATTTGTACGAACAATGCTCCGACCACATCACGCTGAAGATGCCCAGCTCCACAAAGCTCGGCTCGCGATTCAGCAACCGCTTGATGTTGGCGTATTCGTCGTCCGTGAGACCGTGTTCTTTGATGAGGGGGGATGTAATCTTTGTCATTCTAGCGCCAGAGTAATTTTGTGGCCATCAGCCTTCAGGTCAGTGACCAACTGGGAAAAACGATCAACGACACCGCGAGCATCGACTGACATCTGGTCTGCGCCGAAGATCGTAATTGCAAGCGGCTGACGAACTTCGTTGAAGTCATCGCTAGCGAGGGTTTCCTCCAAAGCGTCAAGATTGCGGCCGTGGAAGGGTGGCGCACCCAGTGCCGGCAACAGCGCGTTGTAGAAATCATCTTTCGAGATCCATGAAGCGCCGTTAAGGGCAATTTTGTTTACAGCAGTCTTCACGACAGCGTCTCGATCAAGCTCTCGAACAGCGCCCGCCCGTCCGTTCCGCCGAGCAGCGGATCGACCACGCGTTCGGGGTGCGGCATCAGGCCCAGCACGTTGCGTTTCTCGCTCAATATGCCCGCGATGTTGCGCGCCGAGCCGTTGGGGTTGTCCCCCGTCTGGTAGCGGAACACGACGCGGCCCTCGCCCTCCAGCCGATCCAGCGTCTCCTCGTCCGCGAAATAATTGCCTTCACCATGCGCCACCGGAAAGCTCAGCCGTTGGCCTTTCTCGTATTTCCGGGTGAAGGCCGATTGCGTCTCGTCCACCTCCAGCCCCACCGGGCGGCAGACGAATTTCAGGTCGGCATTGCGCATCAACGCGCCCGGTAACAGATGCGTCTCGGTCAGGACCTGAAAACCGTTGCAGATGCCCAGCACCGCGCCGCCCTTGTCGGCATGCGCCTTGACGGCGCGCATCACGGCCGACTGGCCCGCCATCGCGCCGCATCTGAGATAATCGCCATAGGAAAAGCCGCCGGGCAGCACCACCAGGTCGACGTCGGGCAGGTCGCTGTCCTGATGCCACACCATATGCGTCTTGCTGCCGGTCATCTGCTCCAGCGCGACGGCCGCGTCGCGATCGCAATTGGAGGCGGGAAAGACGATGACGGCGGATTTCAAGTCTTCACTCCGTCCTTCTTGAATTTCGCGATCACATGCTCGACCGCGGCCCTTCCCGCGCGTTCGCCCCAGGCGCGCCCGACCGCCATGCTCTCCTGGACGATCGGGTTGTTTTCCGCGAGCACTTTCTGCCCCAGCGGCGATTTGTAGAACAGGGCCAGCTGGTTCAATTCGTCCGGCGTGAAGTGCTGCGTGTAGATGCAGGCCTCGACGTTGACGAGTTCGGGAATGCTCTTGATGAATTCGTCGCGCAGCGCGGCCTTGTAGGCGGCGACGGCCTCGTCGGTCAGGCCGGGGGAGGCCTTCTGCACCAGATCCAGCATGGTGGGCATCATGGCGTCGATCACCATCATGACGCGGTCGGTGGCCTTGGTCGCGATCAGGATGTCGCGGGCGACCTGTTGATCGGCGTCCGAAACCGGCGCGCCGTTCTTCATGCAGACCGGAGCGGGCGTTGTGTCGGCAGCCGGCTCCTCGGCGCGCGCCGGCCAGCTCATGAGCAGAGTCGCGGCCAGCGCGATAACGGTCCGATGCAGCATGTCCGCTCCTATGACGCTCTGATCTCGATCTCGTATTTTTCGATCACGGTGTTGGCGAGCAGCTTCTCGCACATCTCCTTGAGCGCGGCGCGCGCCTTGGTTTCGTCGCTTTCCGACAATTCCAGGTCGATGACCTTGCCCTGCCGCACCTCGCCCACCGCGGCGAAGCCCAGCCCGTTCAGCGCATGTCCGATCGCCTTGCCTTGCGGATCCAGAACGCCGTTTTTCAAAGTGACGAATACGCGGGCTCTCATCGGACCAGCTGCGGCCCTTTGCTCTCGCCCTGGATCGATTCCGGCATGATGCCCAGGCGCTTGGCGACTTCCGAATAGGCCTCGACCACGCCGCCGAGATCGCGGCGGAAGCGGTCCTTGTCCATCTTGTCGTTGGTCGTCACGTCCCACAGCCGGCACGAATCCGGGCTGATCTCGTCGGCCAGCACGATGCGCATATAGTCGTTCTCCCACAGCCGCCCGAACTCGACCTTGAAGTCGACCAGCTTGATGCCGACGCCGAGGAACAGGCCGGAGAGGAAATCGTTGATCCGGATGGTGAGGTTGACGATGTCGTCGAGATCCTGCGGGGAGGCCCAGCCGAACGCCGTGATGTGCTCTTCGCTGACCAAGGGATCGTGCAGCGCGTCGTTCTTGTAGCAATACTCGATGATCGAGCGCGGCAGCACGGTGCCTTCCTCGATCCCCAGCCGCTTGGACATCGAGCCCGCCGCGATGTTGCGCACGATGACCTCGAGCGGGATGATCTCGACTTCCTTGATCAGCTGCTCGCGCATGTTGAGGCGCTTGAGGAAATGCGTCGGCACGCCGATCGCGTTCAGCTGCGTCATCAGATATTCGCTGATGCGGTTGTTGAGCACGCCCTTGCCGTCCAGCACCGCCTTCTTGGTGGCGTCGAAGGCGGTGGTGTCGTCCTTGAAATACTGGATCAGCGTGCCGGGCTCCGGCCCCTCATAGAGGATCTTGGCCTTGCCCTCATAGATCATGCGCCGGCGCTTCATCTGTGTGTCCTTGTTGACGCCTAAGCGAAGCGGCAAAATAGCGTTGCGTCCATCATGCTACAACGTTGCGAAAGGGCGCATACGCCCCTATCTCTGTGCTGTCCACAAGCCTCGCGCTGGCGTGGGCCAGGCGCGCCGCGGAATGGCGGTTAAATTGTTCACTATCAAGGGGTTATACATGAGCGGCTCATTCGACGATCGGCGCAAGGGGTTCGAATCCAAATGGGCGCATGACGCCGAGATGCAGTTCAAGATCATGGCCCGCCGCAACAAGCTGCTCGGCCTGTGGGCGGCCGGCGAAATGGGCAAGTCGGGCGACGCCGCCGCGGCCTATGCCAGGCAAGTCGTCGCCGCCGACATGGAAGAGCCCGGCGAGGAAGATGTCTTCCGCAAGGTGCGCAAGGATCTCGACGCCGCCAAGATCACCGACCACACCATCCGCCACCACATGGCCGAACTCCTGGACGTCGCCGCCGAACAGGTCCAGGGCGAAGTGAAGAAGTAACGGCGAAATTTTTGCCCGCTATCCAAAATCAAAAAATCGGCTGTCATCCCCGGCGAGCGGAGCGCAGCGTAGCGAGGGAAGGGGACCCAGGATTCCAAGAGCCTGAGGCGCTGCTAATCCTGGGTCCCCTTCCCCTCGCATTGCTGACGCAATGCTCGGCCGGGGATGACAAGCGGTGGATTGGCCCGACTTGAATGCAAAAAATCTACCCCGCTCTCAACTTCGCCAGCGCTTCCGGAAACCGCCGCGACAACGGCACGGACAACTCGCCGAGTTCGACCGTGTAGTCGCCCGAACCTTCCGGTTTCAGTCCCGTCATCTGCATCGCGTTCACCAGCCAGGAGCGGTGCACGCGCACGAAGCCTTGGCTGCCCAGCTCCGCTTCCAGCGCGCTGAGCGGCGTGCGCATCAGGGGCCGGCGCCCGTCGCGCAGCACGAACTCGACGTAATTGCCGGCCGAGGCGACGGCGAGGATGTCGACCATCGCGACGCGCGTGATCCGCGCCCCGTCGCGGATCGTGTACAGCGAAGGCTTGCCCGGCGCGGCGCGGCCGGACAGCGCCAGCAGGTGCTCGTTGAGGGCAAAGCCGCCGATCATCAGCCCATAGCCGAAGGCGTCCTTGCCGAACTCGTAGGCGAAATGCGGCCAGAACGGGCCGAAGTCGTACACCGCACCGGCCAGCCCATAGACGAGCTTGCGCAGGAGGACGAAGCCCGTGACATGCGCCAGCGAAAACAGCGCCGCGCCGGCCGGATGGACGGCCAGCAGCCGCCAGCGCGGCTTGCCGCGCGGCGGCGCCAGCCGGAACGCGGCCCAGGCGATCCCCATGGAGGCCAGCCAGGTCAGCCAGCTCGATCCTTCCCAGATGATGGGCGCCGCCAGCGGGTATTCGGGATGCTCGTGATGGATCGTCATCACGTCGACGATGTTGACCGTGCCGACCACCACCGCCGCCAGCGCCAGCGAATAGAGGAAATTGCGCCAGCCCGTGCCGCTCGTCCCGGCACAGCCGCCGCTCATCCCAAGCCTTTGCCAGACGTCACCCAGCCGGCGCGCACCGCCCCTCTCGGCTTTCGCTTGCGGCGCCGATCTGGAAGACTTTTCGTGTTCGACGGTCGCGGACAGGCTGGTTCTCTTGGCGAAGACGCCAGCCCAATATAGGTGCAGCGGCCACAAGGGAGAAGGTGCGCATGGACAGGCGAGGATTGCTCAAGACTGCCGCTGCGGTGGCCCTGCTGGCGCCGGCTTGGCCCGGTTTCTCGCAGGCCGCGTCGGGCGCCGCGCGGCGGGTGCGCCCCACCGACATAAGCTGGCCCCCGCCTGCGGCATGGGCGAAGCTGAAAGACGCCGTCGGCGGCAATCTGGTCGAGGTCCATTCGCTGTTCGGCCCCTGCGGCAGCGAACCGAACGGCGCCGAATGCCGCGACACGACGCAGAACATCCACAACCCCTTCTTCATCGGCGACCAGCCCGGCGGCACCCAGGTCTCCGGCTGGCTCGATGCCTGGACAGCGGCGCCCAGCGCCTACGCCGTCGCCGCGCACGGCACCGCCGATGTCGCGGCCGCGGTCGATTTCGCGCGGACCAACAATCTGCGGCTCGTCGTCAAAGGCGCCGGCCACAGCTATCAGGGCACGTCCAACGCGCCCGACTCGCTGCTCATCTGGCTGCGGCCGATGAACAAGGTGACGTTGCACGACGCCTTCGTGCCGCAAGGCTGCGCCGGCACGGCCCCCGTACCCGCCATCACCGCCGAGGCCGGCGCGGTGTGGATCGATCTCTATCAGGCGGTGACGATCGAAGGCGGCCGCTACGTCCAGGGCGGCGGCTGCACCGATGTCGGCGTCGCCGGCCTGGTGCAAAGCGGCGGCTTCGGCAGTTTCTCCAAAGGCTTCGGCTCGGCCGCGTCGCATCTGCTCGAGGCCGAGATCGTCACCGCCGACGGCCAGGTGCGCATCGCCAATGCCTGCAGCAACAAGGATCTGTTCTGGGCGCTCAAGGGCGGCGGCGGCGGCAGCTGGGGCGTCGTCACCAGACTCACCCTGCGCACGCACGACCTGCCGCAGAATTTCGGCGCTGCCTGGGGCGAGCTCAAGGCCGACACCGACGACGCCTTCCGCGCCCTGCTGGCGCGCTTCTTCGACTTCTATGCGCACAATCTGTTCAACGCGCATTGGGGTGAGCAGGTTTCCATCGGCCCCGGCAACACGCTGAAATTCTCGCTGGTGTGCCAGGGCCTCGACAACGATTCTGCCCATGCGGCGTGGAAGCCGTTCGCCGATTGGGTCGCGACCGCGCCGCCCGGCATCGTGGTCGGCAAGCCGCTGGGCACCATTGCCGTCCCCGCGCGCATCTGGTGGTCGGTGGGGGTCAATCCCTCGCTGGTTCGCGACACGCGTGCCGGCGCGCCGGCCCATCATGCCTGGTGGGACGGCGATTCCGGCCAGGTCGGCGCCTATCTCTACGGCTACGATTCGCTCTGGCTGCCGGCGTCGTTGCTCGAGCCCGCGCGCCGCAAGACGTTGACCGACGCGCTGTTCGCCGCCAGCCGCTACAAGCAGGTCGGGCTGCATCTCAACAAAGGCATCGCGGGGGCGCCGGCCGCCGCCGTCGCGGCGACGAGAGACACCGCGACGAACCCGGCGGTCGCCGAGGCTTTCGCGCTGGTCATCATCGCCGACGGCGAAGGCGCCGCCTATCCGGGCGAGGCGCGCCCGGCGCTCGATCTCGCCACCGCGCGCAAAGAGGCAAAGGCGATCGATCTGGCGGCGGCGGAGCTGCGCAAAATCGTTCCCCATGCCGGCTCCTATGTCTCGGAGAGCAACTATTTCAACGCCGATTGGCGCCAGGCGTTCTGGGGCGCGAACTATGCGAAGCTGCGCGCGGTAAAAGACAAGTACGATCCGGCCGGCCTGTTCTTCGGCCATCACGGCGTCGGCAGCGAAGACTGGAGCGCCGACGGTTTCACGCGGCTGGCGAAGCGGTCATGATACGCGAACAGGGCCGAACATCGCTGTTTGCCGCGATACTGCTTCTCATCGCCACGAAGTGTTTCGCCGCCGATCCGCAGCCGGGCTGGCCGGCCTATGGCGGCGACCAGGGCGGTCAGCGCTACTCCGCCGCCCGTCAGATCACGACTGCCAATGTGACGAACCTGGCCGTCGCCTGGAGCTATTCGACCGGCGAATTGTCGGATCCGGCAATCAAACAGGCCGCCTTCGAGAACACGCCGATCCTTGCCGAGGGTCGGCTCTACGTCTGCTCGTCCTTCGACAATGTCATCGCGCTCGATCCGGGCACCGGCAAGCAGCTGTGGCGCTACGATCCCAAGGTCAGCCGCGATCTCGATCTGGCGAATTCCTACAATTGCCGCGGCGTGGCCTACACGCAGCTGCCGAACGCGACGGGCGCCTGCGCCTCGCGCATCTTCTTAGGCACGGTCGATTTCCGCCTCATCGCGCTCGACGCCGGGACGGGAAAGCCTTGCGCGAATTTCGGCAAAAGCGGCACCATCGCCATCGATCCCGGCGGCAAGCTCGAACATCCCGGCCAGATCGGCATTACCTCGCCGCCGGTCGTCGCCCGCGGCGTGGTCGTCGTCGGCTCCTCGATGGACGACAATCAGCGGGTCCACGAACTGCCCGGCACGGTGCATGCCTTCGACGCGGCGACCGGCAAGCCGCGCTGGAGCTTCGATCCTCTGGCCGGCGCGAAATTCCGCGCCGGTTCGGCGAACGTCTGGGCCCCGATGTCGATCGACGAGCAGCGCGGCCTCGTCTTCCTGCCAACTTCCAGCCCGTCGCCGGATTTCTACGGCGCATTGCGCAACGGCGACGATCACAATGCCGGCGCCGTGGTCGCGATCCACATCGAGACCGGCCAGCTCGCCTGGTCGTTCCAGACCGTGCATCACAATGTCTGGGACTACGACATCCCGGCGCAGCCGACGCTCGCAACGGTCACCTGGCATGGCCACACCGGCCCCGTCGTGATCCAGGGCACCAAGCAGGGCCTGATCTTCACGCTCGCCCGCGACAGCGGCGTGCCCTTCATCCCGGTGATCGAGCGCAAGGTGCCGCAGGACGGCGCCACCGGCGAAAAACTTTCGCCGACCCAGCCCTTTCCACTCGCGCCCGCGCCGCTCAGCCCCCACAGCATCGGGCCCGGCGATGCCTATGGCGTGACCTTCTGGGATCGCGGCAAGTGCCGGGATGTCATCGCCGCCGCGCACAATGAAGGCTGGTACACCCCGCCCTCGACGCGCGGCACCATCCTCTATCCCTTCACCGGCGGCGGCATGAACTGGGGCGGCCTTTCGTTCGATGCGGCGCGCGACGTCGTCTACGTCAACACCTCCAACGCCGTGCACATGATCACGCTGATTCCGGCCAAGGACTTCCATAGCTACCGCGCCGCCAATCCGCATCACGAGATTTCGCCCCAGGCCGGCGCGCCCTTCGCCATGCGGCGCGACGTGCTGCTGTCGCCGCTCGGCCTGCCCTGCAATCCGCCGCCCTGGGGCCTGCTGCACGCCATCGACATGCATGACGGCCATCAGCTCTGGGCCGTGCCGCTCGGCACGACGGAGGATCTGGTGCCGTTCAGCCAATATCTGCTCGGCACCGTCGGCGTGCCCAATTTCGGCGGACCGATCTCGACCGCTGGCGGTCTCGTCTTCATCGGCGCCGCGCTGGACAATTACCTGCGCGCCTTCGACGCCAAAACCGGGGCCGAATTGTGGAAAGGCCGCCTGCCCGCCGGCGGCCAGGCGACGCCGATGACCTACATCTGGAAGGGCCGGCAGTATGTCGTCATCGCCGCCGGCGGCCACGAGAAATCCGGCACCAAGCACGGCGACACCGTGATGGCGTTTGCGCTGCCAGCGCTTTAAGGTGGAATCTCAGGACTATTGAGCCACCGGACTGTCGAATGACGTTAGAAAATGAAGAGCTAGAATTACTTTTTTCCGACATGGAGTCCGATCGTGTCGAGCGCAAAGAGAGTGCGGCAAACGATGATCGAATAAGGGAAGCAATCTGTGCGTTCGCTAACGATTTGCCCAATCACCAGCGTCCGGGGGTGATTTTTGTTGGGCAACGCAACGATGGGAGCTGCGCGAATTTCCCGATCGACGACAGGCTATTGTTGCGGCTTGGGGGGTGGCGCTCGGACGGGAAAATTCTTCCATTTCCCGTTATGCGAGTTGATCGGAAGACGATAAGCGGATGTATCGTTGCTGCTATTATAGTTGAGCCAACGGACAATCCGCCAACGAAGATCGATGGCCGAATCTGGATTCGGGTTGGTCCGCGACGCGGAATAGCAACAGCCGAGGAAGAGAGGCGCCTTTTGGAGAAAAGGCGGTGGGGCAACCTTTCTTTCGACGCGCAGGGAGTTATTGGAAGTAGTTTAGCTGACTTAGATATGGACTACTTCGAGAAGGTCTATCTGCCCGCTGCAATCCCTGCTGAAATTCTTCAAGAAAATGGGCGCTCGCGCGAGCAGCAGCTACAGGCTCTACGGCTGGTTCAGCAAAACAATATCCCGACAACCACCGCGATTCTGTTGCTTGGCAAAAATCCCAGAGCATGGATACCGGGTGCCTATATTCAATTTCTGAGGATCGAAGGTACCGAACTTATCAACCCCATCAAAAATCAAAGGTTAATCGATGGGCCCATCGCCGATCAGATTAAGTCCCTCGACGAACTAATTGATCTCAATGTGGAGCGTGGAACAACTGTCGGTGGGGTCGTTAGACAAGATTCGGAAGATTATCCACCAGTCGCGCTCCGTCAATTGGTTCGTAATGCGGTGTTGCATCGATCCTACGAGGGAACAAATGCGCCAATAAGAATTACGTGGTACTCAGATAGAGTGGAAATTCAGAGCCCGGGTGGTCCATACGGTCAGGTAACCAAGGCCAATTTTGGTCAGACCGGCGTCACGGACTATAGGAATCCCACGATCGCCGAAGCGCTAAGGAATCTTAGCTACGTTGAGAGGTTTGGTGTTGGCATTGCCATAGCGCGGGACGCCTTGGCAAAGAACGGAAACCCCCCGCCCGAGTTTGTTATTGAAGACCAACACGTACATGTAACGGTAAGACGCAAGACATGAAAACAATCGCTTTTTTTAACAATAAAGGCGGGGTTGGTAAGACCTCCCTGCTCTATCACCTCGGCTTCATGTTCGCCGAAATGGGAAAGCGCATCGTTTTTGCTGATTTCGATCCTCAGGCGAACTTATCAAGCATGTGTCTTAGAGATGAGCGGCTAGAGACGCTCTGGGAAATGAATCCACGGCAGACCGTCTATGGCGCGATTGATCGACTTAAACGTGGCGTAGCCGATGTCGCGGAGATTACTGCCGAACCGGTATCAAGTAGGGTGGTTTTGATTACTGGTGATCTGCAGCTTTCAGAATTCGAAGACGATCTTTCGCAGCAATGGCCAAAATGTTTGGACCGCGACGAACGAGCATTTCGCGTTACAACAGCGCTTCAGCGAGTTGTTACCAATGCTGCAACGAAACATGGTTCGGATATCGCTCTTATTGATGTTGGTCCAAATTTCGGTGCAATCAATCGGGCCGCGCTACTAAGTGCAGATATTGTAATAGTTCCAGTTACTCCAGATTTGTTTTCGATGCAGGGCCTTGAGAACGTGGGGCCGAAGTTGAGAGATTGGAGTGAGGGTTGGAGGGAGCGCAGGGAACGTGCGCCAAGCTTAGATTTTCGGCTCCCCCGTGGCGAAATGCGCGCTATTGGATATGTAGTATCCCGACATTCGGTTCTTTCTGGAGGTGCGGTTAAAGCATTTCAACGATGGATTGATCGCATGCCTGCTGTCTATCGTAGTTCATTTTCGGAGCCTGCCCCAAGCCCGAACCTTGACGTCACTAACGACCCGTTTTGTCTGGCACAATTGAAGGACTATCGGTCGCTGATGCCTATGGCGCAGGAAGCCAAGAAGCCGATGTTCTCGTTGCGCCCTGCTGATGGTGCTATCGGAGGCCATCAGGGTGCTGTGAGGCAAGCATATGAAGACTTTCGCTCTCTAGCGACAAAAATATTGACTCATGTGAACTCTGAATCTTCTCCGCGACGTTGATGGGCGATCGAAACGTTTCGAATTGACTTCGGGCGCGGAAATCGGCGCGCTCCGAGCACGATCTTACCGTCATGTGGCGCCCCCGCGCCAAGCTTTTCAAAAACCGTCATGGATAGCGCGGGGCATTTTCCGCGCAAACCAAGGCGTTCGCCTATTCCTTATCCAAGCGTCCAAAACCGGGCGCATAATGCACGCCCCAAAAAAAGGAGGTAACCGTGAGTACAGATGACCAATTGCAAAAATTGCGGGAGGACCTGGTCGCGCAGATAAAGGCGAAGCCGGACATGACCGCCGATGCACCGCCACCGCCGCAGCCTGCGAAGTTTCCGCCGCACGCACCGCTGCCGGTCGGCACCCAGTCGCTGCTCGACGCGCAGCTGGGCGAAGCGCTGAAGATCATGCGCGACTACACCGACTGGGTGCATTCGCCCAGCGTACCCATGGAGGAATGCATGAACGCCGGAGATGCCATCGCCCGAATGATGACTGCGAGCGCGACGCTTGCCGCCGTTGCGGTGCGCTTTCAGAAGGGCGAGCCGGAATCGCGGCACCGCATGATCGTGGAATACGCCGAACCGAACGCACCGGAGGGGGAGGGGTCGGCGAAAAGTCGAAAACGAATAAACCACGGCAATGGCTGAAGAAACCGCCCCGCCCAAGCGCCGCCGTGGCGGACAACCCGGCAATCGTAACGCACGCAAGACCGGCCGCCACAGCGCCTTTATGCGCCAGATGCGGGCGCGCGTCTGGGTCTGGCGCAAGGAAAACGCCAAGGTCCTGGCGCTGGCGCGGCTGGAACTTCGATTGCGCGCCGCGCTCGCCGCAATCGCGCGCGGCGCGGCGTTGCCGTCCTGCCGCGTCCCGCAAGCGCCCGCCGCCGCGGCGACGCACAGGATGACAAAAATCCCGCGCGGACTATTATCGCGCGGCAATTTGCGGTGCCGCCATGAGAAAGGTCCTTGCCGCGTTCTTCGCTTGCGTCGTGCTCGGCGGCGCGCCGTCCGCTTCGGCGTGGCCGATCGCCGACACCTCCGAGGCGCCCGACGACAATGCCAGCCTGCCCAACGCCTGGAGCGTGCACGACCGCGAGCACACAGCGCTGGGCCAGATCGCCGAGCGCTTGCGCCAGGGCGACACGAACTACGCCGCGATCGCGCAGCATCTGCGCGTCGTTGTGGAAGACACGGCGTTCTCGACGCTGATCCCGGCCGAGCAGCATTACGCCTGGCTCGCCTATGCCGGCGCGCTCTTCAACAGCGGCCAGTTCGCGCTGGCGCGGCCGGCGATCCGGCGCGCCAGCGAAATGCCGCAGGCCGGTCCGGCCGACTGGGAGTTTCGCCTCAACGATTCCTTCGCGCTGCAGGACTACGCCGACGCGGCGCGGGCCGCGAGCCGCCTGGCGCGGAACTGGCCGGGCAAGCTCGCCCACCATGACGACCGCGTCTTCGCAAGCCTCATCGCCGAGACCCGGAAGAATCCGGACACCGCCGACCTCGCCACCGAGTTGCTCGCCGCGCTCGCCGCCGCCCATTGGCGCACGAGTGAAGGTTCCTGAAGGCCGGCGAATTGACTTCCGTCGCGGAACTTGGCGCACTCAAGCGCGCCGATTTCCGTGAGGACTTGCATGGCCACCGCTCTCGACAATGCGCTCGTCTCCAACGCCACCTATGGTGACGACGTTCAGATCCACGGCCTGCTCGCGGGCCTTCGCAAGGACGATCCGGTGCACTGGACCGCGCCGGAGGGGTTTCGTCCCTTCTGGTCGATCGCCAAGCACGCCGACATCCTGAAGCTCGAGATGCTCAACGACCAGTTCCACAACGAGCCGCGCTCGGTGCTGATGAACCAGGAGGCCGAGGCGCATTTCGCCGCCATGTGGGGCGGGCCGGACCCCAAGACCGGCCGCGTCTCGCCGCTGCGCACCCTGATCGACATGGACGGCGAGGATCATCGCGCCTATCGCGGCCTGACCCAGTCCTGGTTCATGCCCGTGAATTTGCGCAAGAGTCTGGAAGCGCGCACCGTCGAGCTGGCGAGGCGCTATGTCGACAAGATGGTGGCGATCGGCCCCGAATGCGATTTCACCAAGGACATCGCGGTCTACTATCCGCTGCACGTCATCATGTCGATCATGGGCGTGCCGGAATCGGACGAGCCCAAGATGCTGCAGCTGACGCAGGAATTGTTCGGCGGCGGCGATCCCGACATGCAGCGCAAGGAGCGCGACCCGAACACCAACGTCATCGCCGATTTCTTCATGTATTTTAACGCGATGACGCAGGCGCGCCGCGCCCATCCCGGCGAGGATCTCGCAACCGTCATCGCCAACGGCCAGGTGGGCGGCTGCCCGCTCGGCCCGATCGAGACCGCGTCCTATTACATCATCGTCGCGACCGCCGGCCACGATACGACCAGCTCCTGCATCGCCGGCGGCCTGCGCGCGCTGATGGAGAATCCCGACCAGCTCAAAAAGCTGCAGGCCAATCCCGATCTGTTGAACAGCGCGGTGGATGAGATCATCCGCTGGGTGACGCCGGTGCAGCATTTCATGCGCACCAATGTCGGCGACGATTACGTGCTGCGCGGCAAGACCATCAGACACGGCGACGCGGTCCAGCTGCTCTACATCTCCGGCAACCGCGACGAAGAGGTCTGGCCCGACGCGAACGCATTCCGCGTCGACCGCGAGAACAACCGCCACGTCGCCTTCGGCTATGGCGCCCATCTGTGCCTCGGCCAGCACCTCGCCAAGATGGAAATCCGCGCCTTTTTCAAGGAACTCCTCGGTCGCCTCGACTCCATCGAAATGACCGGCCCGTCGAAGCGCGTGCAGTCGACCTTCGTCAGCGGCCTGAAAACGTTGCCGGTAAAGTATAAGATTAGAGCGGCGTAAAAACACCGTTGTCATCCCCGGCCGAGCATCGCGAAGCGATGCGAGGGGAAGGGGACCCAGGCGGTGACACAGACCAGGTGACGAAGGTAGAAAAGAACGCATGGGGCACATCGTGGAAATCGGCTTGTCGTCACCGCCTGGGTCCCCTTCCCTCGCGTCGCGCGAAGGGCGCGCCGCTCGCCGGGGATGACAGCGGTGTTTTGAAAGAAGCCCTAATGCCCATCACCCTCATCGGCCTCGCCGCCGCGTTCTGCACGACGATCGCGTTCCTGCCGCAGGTCGTTCAGACCTGGCGCACGCGCTCGACCAAGGACATCTCGCTGTGGATGTTCCTCGTCTTCACGACCGGAATATTTCTCTGGCTGGTCTATGGCGTGGTCATCGCCGACGTGCCGCTGATCGCGGCCAACGGCGTCACCTTCGTGCTATCCGGCACGATCCTCTACTTCAAGCTGCGTTACGGCTGATCCATTGCCGGGCAGCGACTGGCGGATGGCGGCGATCAGGAACACGAGCCAGGACAGCGTCACCGCGCCGGAAATATACGCGCCGAACAGATGCGGATTGGCGATGCCCAGCACCGTTCCGAGGAACCCGAGCGCGCACAGCGCCGCCGCCGGATAATTCAGACGCCCCGACCGAATCAGGATCGTGCCGCCGACCGCGCCGGCCAAGCCCAGCGCCAGCCACTTCACGCCCGTTGCGAAAGGCAGCACTGCCAGCGAGAAGCCGGCCGCGTCCGGCGCCGCGGTCAGCTGGAACAGGCAGACATTCTCCAGATAGTCGGCGACGACCGCCAGGCCCGACAGGATGAAGCCGAGCAGCGCCGAACGGTCGTCGCGCGGCGCCATGCCGACGAAGAAGAACAGCAGGAACACGCCATAGGCCGGAATGAAGATCAGGCAATCGGCCCAGGTGATGAAGTTGAGCTTCGCCGCCAGCGCGCTGCGGCAAATGCTGGGCACCGCGCCGAAGATCGCCTGCAGATCGCTCGTGCCCCGCGCCAGTTCCTCCGCGATCACCGGCGCATAGCCCGGCGCCGGCACGCCGCACGCCGTCAGCGGCGGCTGGAACAGGCTGTAAAGCGTCAGCAGCAACACGACCACCGCGCCGCCCAGACTGATGCGATAAGCCAGCTTCGCCGAGATCATGCGGCACCGAACACGCGCTGGAAGATCGTATCGATCTGCGCGGTGTGATAGTCGTTGTCGAACATCGCCTCCAGCGCCTTGGCCGGCACCGCCTTCGACACATCCGGATCGGCCTTGAGCAGGTCGAGCAGCGTGCCCTCGCCGGCCCAGGCGCGCATTGCGTTGCCCTGCACCAGCTTGTACGCCGCCTCGCGCTCGATGCCGGCTTGCGTCAGCGCCAGCAGCGCGCGCTGCGAATGGATGACGCCCTGCGTCGAGTCGAGGTTCTGCTTCATGCGGTCGGCGCGGATTAGAAGCTTGTCGATCACGCCCGCCATGCGCGCCAGCGCGAAGTCGAGCGTGATCGTCGCGTCCGGCGCGATGAAGCGCTCGACCGAGGAATGCGACATGTCGCGCTCGTGCCACAACGCGACGTTCTCCAGCGCCGGCATCGCATAGGATCGCACCATGCGGGCGAGCCCGACGATGTTCTCGCTGAGGATCGGATTGCGCTTGTGCGGCATCGCCGACGAGCCCTTCTGCCCCTCGGCGAAGAACTCCTGCGCTTCCAGGACTTCGGTGCGCTGCAGATGGCGCACTTCCGTCGCCAGCCGCTCCAGCGAGCTCGCCACCACCGCAAGCGCGGTGAAATACGCCGCATGGCGGTCGCGCGGGATGACCTGCGTCGACACAGTCTCGATCCTGAGCCCCAGCTTCGCCGCGACATGCGCTTCGACGCGCGGGTCGATATTCGCGAACGTCCCCATCGCGCCCGAGATCGCACAGGTCGCGATCTCCTCGCGCGCCGTCTTCAGCCGCTCCTTGTTGCGGGCGAACTCGGCATGGAAGCCGGCAAGCTTCAGCCCGAACGTGGTGGGTTCGCCATGGATGCCGTGGCTGCGCCCGATGGTGATCGTGTATTTGTGCTCCAGCGCGCGGCGCTTCAAGGCGGCCAGCAGCAGATCGACGTCGGCGATCAGGATGTCGGTCGCCCGCGCCAGCTGCACCGACGTCGTCGTGTCGAGCACGTCGGACGACGTCAGGCCCTGGTGCACGAAGCGCGCCTCGGGTCCGATCAGCTCCGCCAGATGGGTCGTGAAGGCGATGGTCTCATGCCGCGTCTCCTTCTCGATCTCGACGATGCGGTCCGGATCGATCTTGGCGGCGTTGCCCTTGCGCCAGATCTCGGCGGCGGCGTCCTTGGGAATGACGCCTAGCTCCGCCAGCGCGTCGGCGGCATGCGCCTCGATCTCGAAATGGATGCGGTATTTGGTCTCGTCCGACCAGAGTAAAACCATCTCAGGCCTGGCGTAGCGGGGAATCATCGGATGCGACCGGTGCGTTACGGCGCTTTATAGGTCCAAAGACCGGTCAAATCCATGGATTCGCGCGATTGGTCACAGGCTCGCGGGCAGCGACGCCTCGATCATCTTGCGGGTTTCCTCGTCCTTGGGATTGCGCAGGATGTCGCGCAACGGCCCGCGCTCGACCACTTTGCGGTCCTTGAAGAACATCGCGTCCTCGGCCAGCACCTGGGCGACGCCGACATCGGCGGTGATGACCAGGAACGCCGGGCCTTCCTGGCGGCGGAAATCCTCCAGCAGCTCGGTCATGATCGACTGCGCGAAGGCGTCCAGCCCGCGCAGCGGCTCGTCGATCACGGCCAGGAACGGCGCGCTGACGATGGCGCGCGCCACCTGCAGCCGCCGCTTGTCGAACGGCGACAGCGTGGCGACGGCGCGCCGCCCGTCATGCGACGCCAGCCCGACGCGCTTGAGCGCGGTCTCGCGATGGCCCGCCACCATCTCGCGCGGCAGCCGCAGATGCGCCCGCAAGGGCTCGTCCACCACGTCCCACAGCGTCATGCGCGGATCGAGCGCGTCGTCGGCGCCGGTGATGAAGGCGATGCGGCGGCGAAGGCGCGAGGTCATCGCCGCCGACAGGATGCCCATGTCCACCTGGTCGAGCACCACGCGTCCGCCGGCGACGCGTTCAAGTCCCAGCAGCGCGCGCACCAGCGCGCGGCGTCCCGATCCCTCCTCGCCGATCAGCGCCAGCGCGGCGCCGCGGCGCAGCTCGAAGGAAATCCCGTCGCGCGTGCGCGGGCCCCCATCCTTCGCACTACGTATGTCCTTGGGACTGCGCAGATCCAGCGCCTGCACCTGCAGCAGCGGCTCGCCGCGCGTCGCGCTACGCGCCGGCGCCGCCTCGGCCGGCCTCGGCAGCGCCTTGAACAGGGTGCGCGTATAGGCGTGGCTCTGCCCGCTCGCCAGCTTGTCGAACGTGCCTTCCTCGACGACGCGGCCCTGGCGCAGCACGATCATGCGGCCCTTCAGATGCGCCGCGGTCTTGAGGCCGCGCGCCGCATAGATCAGCGCGAAACCAAGCCGCTTCTGCTCTTGCATCAGGGCTGCGACGATCGTCCGGATCGAAGTCGGCGTCAGATCGGCGAAGGCATGATCGGCGATCAGCAGATCCGGCGCTTGCGCCATGGCGGCCGCCAGCAGCGCCCAGGTCAGGTCCATGGCGTCCAGTTCGCCCGGCTTGCCGCTCAGCGCGGCGAAAGCCGGCGCGGCCGGAAAACGCTCCAGCGCGATGCGCAATTCCGCCAGTGCGCTGGCGCGCGGGCTGCCGTGCCGGCGCGCCAGCACCCGCGCCAGCTGCGACGCCACGCTTGTGTAAGGATTGAGCGGCGCATCGGCCGCGCCGGCGAGATAAACCACGCGGATGCCCGGCTTGCCGCGCTTGGCGGCCGGCAGCGCTGGACCGTCGCCGTACTGGATCGTCCCGGACATCTCGTCGCTGCGCCTTGTCGTGCCGTCGAGCACGCGCAGCAGGGCATCCTTGCCGCTCGCCGCATCGCCCAGCACGATCAGCGCCTCGCCCGCGGCAAGCTTGAACGACAGGTTGTCGAGCTCGCTGACGCCGCTCGACGCGACGCCGAGTTCGCTGACCTCGACGATCTGGCGCGCCTCGCTCATGCTCGTTCGCCCTCGTCGAGGCCCGCCGCCAGCCGCGCGAACAGGATCAGGATCGTCAGCGCGGCGGCCGGAAACGCCGCTGTCCACCAGGCGTGCAGGAAGTAGAGTTTGGAGGCTGCGATCATCAGCCCCAGATCGCGATGTGGCGGCACCGCGCCGAAGCCGAGGAAGCTCACCGTCGACAGCACGATCGACACCGCTGCCAGCGCGCGCGCCGCGGCGGACAGGATCGTATCGCTGAATTCATAGACCAGGTCGCGGCGCAGCAGCGTGGCGCCGGAAATGCCAGTGGCGCGGGCATATTCCGAATGCGTCGCGCGCTCCTGCAGCCTTGCGCGCTCGAAGGCGCGCACGAAGGCGAAGGGCGCCGCCGACAATCCGGCCGCCACGGCGGCCCAGCCGCGCGCGCTCAGCCCGATCACCAGCACCGCCAGCAGCAGCGCCGGCAGCGACGCCAGGATGCCGATGAAACCGCGCAAGGACAGCGCCAGGGCGCGCGGCAGCCGTGCCGCGACAAATCCGAACAGCGCGCCGGCGACCAGGGTGACCAGCGTTGCCGGAAGCGCGCTGCGCACCGTGGCGCTGAGGCCGTGCAGCGTCTCGCTCAGCATGTCGCGGCCCAGGATATCGCTGCCGAAGTGCAGAAGCGTCGATGGCGGCGCCAGCAGCGGCCCGATGCCGGTCGCATCCGCCGGCGCGCTGGCGAGAAAATCCGAGAGGCTCACGGCGACCGCGATCAGGCCGAGCCCGATCCAGCCTGCGACCTGCAGCATGGCGTGCAGCGATTGCGTGCTGGAGCGCGTCATGGCGGCGTTCCCGGATCGGCCAGCGGGCGCGCGGCGCAGCGGCCGATGAAATCGGCGATCAGCGTCAGGCCGGCGAAGCTCAAAAGCACCGGCGCGACGATGGCCCAGTCGCGCAGGGCGACCGACTTCACGAACAGGTCCGCCGCGCCGGCATAGCTGAACACCCACTCCGCCACCGCCGCCGCCGACAGCAGCGCCAGCATGACTTCGCCCAGGCTCGCGAGCAGGCCGGCGAGAATCTGCGGCACGCCATAGACGCCCTCGACTTCCCAGGCCGACAAACCCATGCGGCGCAATTGCGCGCGCCAGGGTTCGCGCGCGCCGTCCGAACCGGCGCGGCGCAGCGCCATTTGCGTGGCGGCGGCGCCGGCCAGGCCCACGGTCAGAACCGGCAGCAACAGCGTCTCAAACTCCGCCGCGCTGTGCGGCCACAGGCTCAGTCCGGTCTTGATCCCATTGTCCGTCGGCACCGGCCAATGCAGCAGGTTCGCCGCCGCATAGGCGAGCGCTAGGCCGGCGCAGAAGATCGGCGCCGCCGAGACGATCTGGATCAGCGGCGCGGCGGCGCGCCGCGCCGGCCCCGCGCCGAACAGAAAGCCGACCGGAATGCCGACGATCAGCGCCACCGCGAAACCCTCGGCCACCAGCCCCATGGTCAGCGGCAGGTGCGCCGCCAGTTCGTCCAGCGCCGCGCCGCCGCTGATCGAGCTATGACCGAAATTCAGGTGCCCGAATGCGTCCAGCGTCCGCCCCCAGGCGATCAAGAACGCGATCAGCCCGTCGCCGGCATGCGGCAAAGCGAGCGCCGAAATCGCCGCCGCCAGCAAGCCAGAGCCCAGCAGCCCCAGCGCCAGTCTCCCAGCCTCGCGCGACACAAAACGCAGCATGAAATCCCCGATTTGCGCCGGACTATATCAGCGTTGGCGGGGCAAGGTGCAGGCGAAAGCCTAAAGCAGCCCTAACGAGGATTGGCGGGTCCGATAGGCCTTTCCGCCAAAATCGTGAATTGAATTCGCTGTCGAATTTCCCCATATTCGATATATGGCCGTCTCAACTAAATCCCGCCCAAAAGCTGCCAGAGGTAAAGCGACCTACCGTGGTGTGACCCTTCTGCGTCCCTTTGCGAAGTCGCGTTTCACGGATGCCCAGATAAAAAGGGCGATCAAGCATGCCATCGCCAAGAATGCCGAAGCGATCTCGAAGATTCGATAGACCGAAGATTTGGGCGCGTTCCGTTTTCATCAACTGCCCTTTTGACGAACCCTATAAGCCTTTGTTGCGCGCCATATGCTTTACCGCATTGGCTTGCGGCTACAAACCCCGGTGCGCGCTCGATTTCAGCGATAGCGGGAGCATTCGTTTCCAGAAGATAGTTTCGCTCATCACGCAATGCGGCCTGTCTATTCATGACATATCGCGCGTGGAACTGGACGCAGAATCCAGGCTTCCCCGCTTCAATATGCCTCTCGAACTTGGCGCGGATCTGGGTTTGAGACTGGCCGGACCCGTTGAGCAACGTAGACGCAAAACCCTGATTCTGGATGCCGAAAAACACCGGTACGGCGCAATGCTCTCCGACATCTCAGGTATGGATATCGAGGCGCATGCCAACGATGCGAAATCGGTTATGGCGCACGTACGAAATTGGCTGAACGCCAATCGCAGGAGTGGGCCGGTTCTACCCGGCGCCGCCGCGATAGCGCTGGATCATGTTGCATATCTGAAAATCGCTCCGGACATCATCAAGGCTTTTCGGCTTGATCCGCACGGCCGTCTGACCCATGGCGACTATCTTAACGTGGTTGAGGAAGCGCTGCCCATGATCGAGCGCGCGCGTGCAAGGCCCGCGCGTCTCTAAAGCAATCCCAGCGCCTTGAAGCTGGCATGTCCGCTGCGCCCGACCACCAGATGGTCATGCACCGCGATCTTCAGCGCCTTGGCGGCGGCGCTGACTTCGCGGGTCATCTCGATGTCGGCTCTGGACGGCGTCGGATCGCCGCTGGGATGATTGTGCACCAGGATGATGGCGCTGGCGCCGAGCTCCAGCGCCCGCTTGACGATCTCGCGCGGATAGACCGGCGCATGGTCGACGGTGCCGCGGGTCTGCACCTCGTCGGCGATCAGGATGTTCTTGCGGTCCAGGAACAGGACGCGGAATTCCTCGTGGCTGCTGCGCGCCATCGCCGCAACGCAATAGTCGATCAGCGCCGCCCAGGAACTCAGCGCCGGCTTGTTCAGCATCTGCGAACGCGCCAGCCTCAGCGCCGCGGCTTCGACGATCTTCAACTGCGCGACGACCGCCTCGCCGATGCCGTCCACTTCCAGCAGGCGCGCGCGCGGCGCGGCGATGGCTTCCGCGAAACCGCCAAAATGCGCGATCAGCGCCTTGGCCAGAGGTTTCACGTCGCGGCGCGGGATGGCGGCGAACAGCACCAGCTCCATCAGCTCATAGTCGGGCATCGCCGCGGCGCCGCCTTCGACGAAACGCTCGCGCAGACGTTCGCGATGGCCGAGTTGATGCTCCGGCGTCGGCGCCGGCGTGAACAGACGCCCCATGTCGGCCAGCGCGGCGGCCGGCTCAGATGTAGGGAGGCTTGTCCCAGCCCTTGGGCGAGCGGGTGAAGATTTCGACGCCATCTTCGGTCACACCAACGGAATGTTCGAATTGGGCGGAAAGCGAACGGTCGCGAGTCACGGCCGTCCAACCGTCATTGAGGACTTTTACGCCATAGCCGCCGAGATTGATCATCGGTTCGACGGTGAAGAACATGCCGGGCTTCAGGCCGATGCCGTGACCCGGCTTGCCATAATGCACGATGTTGGGAAGCGCATGGAAGATGCGGCCCAGCCCATGGCCGCAGAAATCGCGCACCACGGCGCAGCGTTCCTGGCCTTCGGCGAAGCTCTGGATGGCGTGGCCGATGTCGCCGGTGGTGTTGCCGGGCTTGACGATCGCGATGCCGCGCATCATCGACTCATAGGTGATGTCGACCAGCCGCTTGGCCTTCAGCTTGACGTCGCCGACCAGGTACATGCGGCTGGTGTCGCCGTGCCAGCCGTCCACGATCACGGTCACGTCGATGTTGACGATGTCGCCGTCCCGCAGCGGCTTGTCGTTCGGAATGCCGTGGCAGACGACGTGGTTGATCGAGGTGCAGGTGGTGTGGCGATAGCCGCGATAGCCCAGGCAGGCCGGCACGGCGCCATGGCTGACGACATAGTCATAGGCGAGCTTGTCGAGATATTCGGTGGTGACGCCCGGCTTCACCTCGGGCACCAGCAGGTCGAGAACCTCCGCCGCCAGCCGCCCGGCGCGGCGCATGCCCTCGAAGTCGCCGGGATTGTGCAGCGTGACCGCAAAATGGGCGCGGCGCGTAGCTTCGAAGGCTTCGGTGTCGGGCATGAAGGACATCATGGGCAATCCGTGATTTCGGCGGCTTGATGTAGGGGCAAACCCCGTGTTTTGTAGGGTCTGGGAACTCAATTATGTCTTACACCGGCCCGACCCAATGAGCCAGACCGAGCGCGTCACCGCCGCCATCCTCGTCATCGGGGACGAAATCCTGTCGGGCCGCACCCAGGACACCAATACCGGCTATATCGCCAAATTCCTGGGCGCGTTGGGCATCGATCTGTGCGAGGCGCGCGTGGTGCCGGACATCCAGGGCGAGATCGTGGCGGCGCTGAACGCGCTGCGGGTCCGCTACACCTATGTCTTCACGACCGGGGGCATCGGGCCGACCCATGACGACATCACCTTCGAAGCGGTCGCCGCCGCCTTCGGGGTCGGCGTCTACTATCATCCGCAAGCCATGGCCGCGATGGCGGCGCGCTACAAGCCGGGCGAGTTCAACGAGGCGCGCAAGCGCATGGCGCTGATCCCGGTGGGCGCGGAACTCGTGCGCAACTCCGTCTCCACGGCGCCGGGCGTCCATATCGGCAATGTCTTCGTCATGGCCGGCGTGCCGATGATCATGCGCGCCATGATGGATGCGATCGAACCGCGCCTGAAACGCGGCGCCGTCGTTCATGTCGCGACCGTGCAGGCCAAAGTTCCCGAAGGGCGAATCGCGGAAGGGCTCGGGAAAATACAGAGCGACCATAAAGACGTCGCAATCGGCAGTTATCCATACTATCGAGAAGACGGTGCCGGCGTTCAGCTGGTCGCGCGCGGGCGTGACGCAGAAGAGGTCGAAACCGCGGCCCGAAAGATCGAGGCCCTGCTTCGCGATCTGGGCGCAGAAGGCACCCGGGTAACCGTCTAATCTATTTTTAAGATTGGGCCCGGTTTACCAGACATTAAGCATGACAAGGCAGCTCGCCTTGTGTAGCGTTTTGCCTCGGAAAGAGGCGTGCCGCATGTACGGCATGCCCCGATGGGGCGGAAAACTGCGATGAGATGGGGCCACTAGGCTCCGATGAAAGGACTGGGCCCGCGCGAGGGCTCGTGACGCCGTTTTGGACCTGGGAGAAGAACAAAAATGACCATGAAGCGCGTTCTGGGGGCAGCGGTCGGCGGCGTGATGGTGGCGGTGGCCGGCGTGGCATTGGCGGCGAATTTCACCTCCTCCAAACAGGCCGATTTCTTCGCCGCCGGGCGGCATCAATTCTATGTCTGGTGCGCGGGCGGCTCGGACTTCATGGCCATGCAGAACGGCGCCAGCGCGGCGGACGCGCAGATGAAGCTCTACAATGACGAAAAACGCGCCGGAAAGACCAATTGCTGGCCGGTCTGGCAGGGCCGGGTTTCCAGCTGAAATCGCCCCGATGGGGTCTGAAACGGCGGCCGAAAGGCTGCCGTTTTCATTTGTGACGCACCCCGGCTTGACTTGGCCCGGCTCGCGGTAAGTATGCGCGTCAGCCCTGACATGGAGACTCGCAGGTGAAATACGGAATCGACTATCGCTTTTTGCCCAAGGGCGGCGCCACGCCGGTGGACAATACCCAGCCGGTGGATGTCGAGGTCGATCACGATCAGTTCGCCCTGATTCCCAATGTCGGCGACTATGTCGACATCCCGGGCGACGATCCGGGCATGCGCAACGTGCCGCTCAAGGGCCGCGTGCGCTCGCGCCTGTTCAAATATGTGATGAACTATTGCTACATCACCATCGTCGTCGAAGAGAACGACGAGGACTGGGCCAAGATCCGCCCCAAGCACGCGAACAATTGACACGCGCAACGCGCGTGTCATCCCGGGCGAGCGCAGCGAGACCCGGGATCCATTGCAGTGCGCCTTGCGTCTAAAGGCCTAGTTCCCGCTGTTCGGCATCGAGCGCGTCGAGCAGATCGGTGCGCCCGGCCGCCGCCTTGCGGGCGTCGCTGAGCGCGGCGTGCGCCTTGTCCTTGTCGCCGAGCACGGCATAGGCGCGGATCAGGCGCTGCCAGCCCGGCGCATTGTCGGGGTCGGCCTTCAGCTTCGCCGCCAGGCCGGCCACCATCGCGCCGACGTTCGGCGCCGCGCCGCCGCCGCGGGCCGTCAGTGCCGCGATGCGGTCGACCAGATCGGCATGCACTGCTGAATTGGCCGGCACGTCGGCCATCAGGCTGTTCCAGTAGAGCAGCGCCTGGCCGTTATTGCCCCGTGCCGCCGCCGCCAGCCCCAGGAAATAGCGCGACGCCTTGTCCTTCGGATCGATGGCCAGCGCCTGGGTGAAGGCGGCCTCGGCCTCCGGCGTCACAGCCCCGGCTGCCGCCTGGGCCAGCGACTCGCCATAGGCCGAATAGAGGAAGGAAAGGTTCAACCCTTGCGCCTGCGCCGTCTCGATCGCCCGGGCAAAGGCCTTGGCGGCATCCTCGGGGTCGTGGGCGGTGGAGTAGGCCTGGCCGAGCAGGGCCCAGCCGCGCGGATCGTCGGGATGGGCCCGTACCGCGGTATTCAGACGCCCGATCAGCGCATTCAGGTCGCGCGCCTGCGATCCTTCGAGCGTCCGCACCGCGAGCGCCGGATGGCCGAACTCGACATACAGGCCGCCGCCGATGCCCAGCACGAAGAGCGCTGCCGCCGCACCGAGCAGCAAGCGGCCGCGCTCGCGGCGCTGGGCCAGAATCGGCCAGGCGACGAAGGCGCAGGCAAGGGCCGCCACGGCGGCAAGAATGATGTAGGCCAGAACGCTCAAGCGCCTCCCCCCGGCTTGCGCCTGAACTTGCCCTTGGCCAGCGCCACGATCATGCCGCGGATCGTGCGCACTTCCTGGTCGGTCAGGTCGGCGCGGTTGAGCAACGCCCGCATGTGCCGGATCATCGGCGTTTCCTTGCTCGGCGGATAGAGGAAGCCGCTCGCCAGCAATTCGTTCTCCAGATGCTCGAAGAGCTGGAACATCTCTTCGCGCGTTGCCTTCTGCGCCACCGGTCCGTGATCGATGCGCGTGGCCGGGCTTTGGTCGGCGATCTGGAACCACTCATAGCAGAGCAGCATCACCGACTGCGCCAGATTGAGCGACGAGAACTCCGCTGTCGGAATGGTCACGACACAGGTCGCCAGCGAGACCTCGTCATTGTCGAGCCCGGAGCGCTCGTTGCCGAACAGGATGCCGCAGCGGATGCCCTTCGAAACAGCGACACGAAGCTGCCGCGCGGCTTCGGGCGGCGTGACCACCGGCTTGGCGACGCCGCGCTCGCGTGCCGTGGCGGCGAAGACCAGCTGCAGGTCGCCCAGCGCGGTGCGCGCGTCGTCAAACAGGCGCACGCTTGCCAGCAGGTCGGCCGCGCCCGCCGCCATGTGGACGGCCTTCTCGTTGGGCCAGCCGTCGCGTGGCGCCGCGAGGCGCAGATCCGACAGCCCGAAATTCTTCATCGCCCGCGCCGCCGCGCCGATATTCTCGCCCAATTGGGGCCGGGAAAGGATGATGCTGGGGGCGGTCATTTGTGGCTTTGACGGGTTTGCGAAGCCTCGCTATAGCCTGCCCCAGCCTGCATTCGAAGAGCCATTTTCCAGGGACCAGACATGGACAAGATCAAGGTAGCTAACCCCGTCGTCGAGCTCGACGGCGACGAGATGACCCGCATCATCTGGGATCTCATCAAGAAGAAGCTGATCCTGCCCTATCTGGACGTCAAACTGGAATATTACGACCTCGGCATCGAGCATCGCGACGCCACCGAAGACCAGGTCACGGTCGACGCCGCGCACGCCATCGCCAGGCACGGCGTCGGTGTCAAATGCGCCACCATCACGCCCGACGAAGAGCGGGTGAAGGAATTCAAGCTCAAGAAGATGTGGAAGTCGCCCAACGGCACAATTCGAAATATTCTCGGCGGTGTCATCTTCCGCGAACCGATCATCTGCAAGAACGTGCCGCGCCTGGTGCCGGGCTGGACCCAGCCCATCGTCGTCGGCCGCCACGCCTTCGGCGATCAGTACAAGGCGACCGATTTCAAGTTTCCCGGCAAGGGCACGCTGTCGATCAAGTTCGTCGGCGGCGACGGCAAGGTGATCGAGCATGAGGTGTTCCAGGCGCCCGGCGCCGGCGTCGCCATGGCGATGTACAATCTCGATGACTCGATCCGCGATTTCGCGCGCGCCTCGATGAATTACGGCCTGAACCGCAAATACCCGGTCTATCTCTCCACCAAGAACACCATCCTCAAAGCCTATGACGGCCGCTTCAAGGACATCTTCCAGGAAGTGTTCGACGAGGAGTTCGCAGCATCGTTCAAGTCCGCCGGCATCACCTACGAACACCGCCTGATCGACGACATGGTGGCGAGCGCCTTGAAATGGTCGGGCGGCTATGTCTGGGCCTGCAAGAATTACGACGGCGACGTGCAATCCGACACCGTCGCGCAGGGCTTCGGCAGCCTCGGCCTGATGACCTCCGTGTTGCTGTCGCCCGACGGCAAGACGGTGGAGGCCGAGGCCGCGCACGGCACGGTGACGCGCCATTATCGTGAGCACCAGAAGGGCAAGCAGACCTCGACCAATTCGATCGCCTCGATCTTCGCCTGGACGCGCGGCCTGTCGCATCGCGCCAAGCTCGACGGCAATGCCGCGCTCGACAAATTCGCGCACACGCTGGAGAAGGTCTGCGTCGACACGGTCGAGCAGGGCTTCATGACAAAAGACCTCGCGCTTCTGGTCGGCCCCGAGCAGAAATGGCTGACCACCGAAGGTTTTCTCGATAAGGTCGATGAGAATTTGAAGAAAGCGATGGCGTAAATGCCGTGCGCAAGCCGACCAAACGCATGACGCTCGGGCTCAGCCCACGCTGGGCATACGCAATGATGCGTATTTCCCTGCACAGCGTTTAGGCATCTTGTTGACCGGCTATCGATCCCAGACAGTCGCGATGTCCGTGACTATGCTGAGATTGCCTGTCTGGAATGCCGGTACGTCGTATGGCGGATGCTCAAAAAAACGAGATCGATTTCCGCGATCTGTTCGAGAAGGCGCCTGGGCGCTATCTCGTCGTCGATCCCGAATTCACGATTCTCGCGGCGACTGATACCTATTGCCGGCTGACCTCTACGAGCCGCGAGGCGATTGTCGGTCGCAATATCTTCGACGTCTTTCCCGACAATCCCGACGATCCAGATGCCAATGGCGTCGCCAATCTGAGTGCCTCGCTCCAGCGCGTGCTGATGTTGCGCCGCCGCGATGCGATGCCGGTACAACGCTACGATGTGCGCTGTAGCAATGGGGTCTTCGAGGAGAAGTATTGGAGCCCAATGAACGTGCCAGTGCTGCGCGCCGACGGCAGCGTGCGCTGGATCATCCATCGCGTGCACGACGTCACGGATGCGGTTCTCGAGGGCCCGTCCGTCAAATCGCAGGCGCGCCTGCAACACGCCGAGCGTACCGTCGTCGAAGCCTTGCGGGACGCAAATCGCGAGCTGGCAGGTCTGGAAAAGTTGCCCGAGCAGTTGATTCAGCTGTCGCGCCTGAATTCGATCGCGCTGATGAGCGCGACCATCGCGCATGACATGCGCCAACCGCTGACCGCGGCCAAAAACTACGCGGCAGCGCTGCGCCGCATGCTCGTGGCGGCGCAACCGACCGGTTCGGTGCGGGCGGACGAAACGTTGGTCAAGATTGAACAGCAGATCGATCGCGCGATCATGATCGTCTCCAGCTTGCGCGGCTTCCTGACGGGCACGCGCACACAGCCCTGTCCCGACGATCTTCAGGAGATCGCGCGCGAAGCGGTCGTCTTGTCGGAATTCGCGATCCGCGAACGCGGCGTCAAAATCCTGGGTATCGCCAGTGGCAGCGCGTTGCCGCCTGTGCTGGCCGAGCGGGCTCAGATACAGCAGGTGCTGGTCAATCTGATCATCAATGCCGCCGAAGCGATGGAACAGGGTGGCGCGCGTGAGGTGCGCATCTCGGCGGTCTTCCTCGAGGCGGAGAACATGCTCCGCATCGACGTCGCCGACAGCGGTTCTGGTCTCGCGCCGGCGGTTGCCGCCAATCTCTTTCAGCCGTTCACTTCGTCGAAATCGTCGGGCATGGGGCTGGGGCTTTCGATCTGCCGCGAGATCGTGACAGCGCATGGCGGACAGATTTGGGCCGCGCCAAATCTGCCCGGCGGAACGATCTTCTCCTTTACGCTGCCGATCGCGTGTCCACGCGCTCCAGCTGTTGGCCAGACGGTGTCCTCGGCCATGCGACCGGCAAGTTGAGGCCGAGTCCTGTCAGCAACCCGCATGCACCCGCTGCACAGCCCGTCCGCAAAAGTGTTCTTGATATGTTCTCAAGGACAGGGTATGGTTCCGGCCAAATACGGAGAGGGATCATGATCGGCTATGTCACCATCGGCGCCAAGGACAGCGAAGCGTCGGGCAAGTTCTACGATGCGGTGCTGGGCGCCTGCGGCAATGAACGCAAATTCGCCGATGGTGGCTGGATCGGTTACGGGCCCAAGGGCAAGGAGGAGCACAGCGTCTATGTCTGCCCGCCCTTCGACAAGAATCCCGCCACCTCCGGCAACGGCATGATGATCGCCTTCAAGACGGCTTCGCCGGACGCGGTCAAGGCAGCCTATGCGGCGGGGCTCGCAAATGGCGGCAGCGACGAAGGCGCCCCCGGATACCGTCCGCCGGAGAAGCAAAGCTGGTACGGCGCCTATCTGCGCGATCCCACCGGCAACAAGATCGCGGTGTTCTTCACGCCTTAAGCGGAGGGCGTTGGCGCGCCGAGCCGTTTCTCGATGGCGGCCAAGGCGTCCGCCGCTTTGGCGCCGTCTGGGCCGCCGGCCTGCGCCATGTCGGGACGTCCGCCGCCGCCCTTGCCGCCCAGCGCCTCGGCGCCGAGCTTCACCAGATCGACCGCGCTGATCCGCGCCGTCAGATCGCCGGTCACGCCGACGACGAGAGAGGCCTTGCCGTCCGCCACCGCCACGAAGGCGACGACGCCGGATCCGATTTTGGCCTTGGCATCGTCGGCGAGACCCTTGAGGTCCTTCGCGCTGACGCCCTCGACCAGGCGCAGGATTGCTTTGACACCGGCGATCTCCCTGGCCCCGTCGCCTTCGCCCGAGCGCGCCGGCCCTGCGAGTGCCAGCGCCTTCTTGGCGTCCGCGAGTTCGCGTTCCAGCCGGCGCCGTTCCTCGGAAAGCTGCGCCACGCGCGCCGGCAGTTCGGCCGCGCTGGTCTTCAGTGCGGCGGCGGCCTCGCGGGCGATTTCCGCCTGGCCGGACAGGTAGCGCCGCGCGCCTTCCGACGTCAGCGCATCGATGCGCCGCACGCCCGCCGCGACGGCGCTCTCCGACAGGATCGTAAACAGGCCGATGTCGCCCAGGCGGTGCACATGCGTGCCGCCGCAGAGTTCGACCGAATAGGCTTTCTCGGCATCGCTGCCCATGGTGAGCACGCGCACCTCATCGCCATATTTCTCGCCGAACAGCGCCTCGGCGCCCTCGGCCACGGCCTGATCGGTCGCCATCAGTCGCGTCGAAACATCCGAGTTCTGCCGGATGACGTCGTTGACCATCTGCTCGATGCGTTCGAGTTCTTCCGCAGTCACCGGCTTGGGATGGCTGAAATCGAAGCGCAGGCGGTCGGGCGCGACCAGCGAGCCCTTCTGCTGCACATGCTCGCCCAGCACGCGCTTGAGCACGGCATGCAGCAGATGCGTCGCCGAATGGTTGGCGCGCGTGGCGCGGCGGCGTTCGCCGTCGACTTTGAGGTCCACTGCGTCGCCTATCTTGAACACGCCCTTCGTCACCTTGACGACATGGACGTGCAGGCTGCCGAGTTTCTTCTCGGTGTCCTCGACGATGCCTTCGCCTTTCGGCGCCGCGATCGTGCCCCGGTCGCCGACCTGGCCGCCCGACTCTGCGTAGAACGGCGTCTGGTTGGTGAGCAGCAGGACGGTATCGCCTTCGGAGGCCGACGCCACGCGAGCGCCGCCCTTGAACATCGCAAGGACTTTGCCTTCCGCCTCTTCGGTGTCGTAGCCGAAGAATTCGGTCGAGCCGAATTCGTCGCGCACCGCGAACCATTGCGTATCGGCCGCCGCTTCGCCGGAGCCGGCCCAGGCCTTGCGCGCCTCGGCGCGTTGCTTTTGCATGGCGGCGTCGAAGCCGTCCGTGTCGACACCGATGCCCTTGGCTTTGAGCGCGTCCTGCGTCAGATCGAGCGGAAAGCCGAACGTGTCGTAGAGCTTGAAGGCGACCTCGCCGGCCAGATTGTCGCCCTTGCGCAAATCGCTACTGGCCTCGTCGAGCAGTTTGAGGCCGCGCGCCAGCGTATCGCGGAAGCGGAATTCCTCCAGCTTCAGCGTCTCGCCGATCAGGGTCTCGGCGCGCTTCAGTTCGGGGTAGGCACCGCCCATCTCGGCCACCAGCGACGGCACCAGCCGGTGCATCAAGGGATCCTTGGCGCCGATCAGATGCGCGTGGCGCATGGCGCGGCGCATGATCCGGCGCAGCACATAGCCGCGGCCCTCGTTCGACGGCAGAACGCCGTCGGCGATGAGGAACGAGGTCGAGCGCAGATGATCGGCGATGATGCGGTGGCTGAACACCGCATCGCCTTCGGATTTCGCGCCCGACAGGTCGACCGACGCCGCGATGAGATGCCGAAACAGGTCGATGTCGAAAACGTTGTGCACGCCTTGCAGAACGGTCGTGAAGCGTTCCAATCCCATGCCGGTGTCGATCGACGGTCTGGGCAGCGGCACGCGCGTGTCGGCGTCGATCTGATCGAACTGCATGAAGACGAGGTTCCAGACCTCGACGAAACGGTCGCCGTCCTCGTCGGGCGAACCCGGCGGCCCGCCGGCCACGTGCGGGCCGTGATCGTAGAAGATCTCCGAACAGGGGCCGCAGGGACCGGTGTCGCCCATCGACCAGAAATTCGCCGAGGTCGGAATGCGGATGATCCGCTCGTCCGGCAGGCCGGCGATCTTCTTCCACAAGGCGGCGGCTTCGGTGTCCTCGGAATAGACCGTGACGAGGAGCCGGTCCTTGGGCAGGCCGAAATCCCTGGTGACCAACTCCCAGGCGTCGCGGATCGCGCCTTCCTTGAAGTAATCGCCGAAGGAGAAATTGCCGAGCATTTCGAAGAAGGTCAGGTGCCGCGCGGTGTAGCCGACATTGTCCAGGTCGTTTTGCTTGCCACCGGCGCGAACGCATTTCTGCACCGAGGTGGCGCGCTTGTAGGCGCGTTTCTCGGCGCCGGTGAAGACGTTCTTGAACTGCACCATGCCGGCATTGGTGAAGAGCAGTGTGGGATCGTTGCGCGGCACGAGCGGCGAGGACGGCACCACCGAGTGCTGCCGGTCGCGGAAGAAATCCAGGAATGAGGTGCGGACGTCGGAAAGGCTTGCCATGGTCCGCTTTTAGCCTTCGCCGGGCGGCGTTGTCATCCCACGGCGGGGAATGGCGGCCCCGCGAGGCGGGCAGGAAAACGAAGGGGCGCCCCGTGGCGGGGGCGCCCCTTCGCCGGAGTCGTTCCCTCATGCCAATAAAGGAACGAACGCTGTTTCAAAAGGACGATCATTCCTCTTCTTCGGCCTCGTCCTTGGCCTCGCCGCCGAGCGCCAGATTGGCGGCTAGGAGGCCGGCATTGCCGCGGATCGAAGCCTCGATCTTGTCGGCGATCTCCGGATGGGCCTTGAGGAAGGTCTTGGCGGCCTCGCGGCCCTGACCGATGCGGTCGCCGTCATGGGAGAACCAGGAGCCGGATTTCTCCACCACCCCGGCCTTGACGCCCAGATCGAGCAGTTCGCCGGTCTTGGAAATGCCAAAGCCGTACATGATGTCGAATTCGACCTGCTTGAAGGGCGGCGCGACCTTGTTCTTGACCACCTTGACGCGGGTCTGGTTGCCGATCACCTCGTCATGATCCTTGATCGCGCCGATGCGGCGGATGTCGAGCCGCACGCTGGCATAGAATTTCAGCGCGTTGCCGCCGGTGGTGGTCTCCGGATTGCCGAACATGACGCCGATCTTCATGCGAATCTGGTTGATGAACAGCACGATGGTGTTGGACTTGGCGATCGAGGCGGTGAGCTTGCGCAAGGCCTGGCTCATCAGCCGCGCCTGCAGGCCGGGCAACGAATCGCCCATCTCGCCTTCCAGTTCGGCCTTGGGCGTCAGCGCCGCGACCGAGTCGATCACCACGATGTCGACGCCGCCCGAGCGCACCAGCGTGTCGCAGATTTCCAGCGCCTGCTCGCCCGTGTCGGGCTGGGAGATCAGCATCTCGTCGATGTCGACGCCCAGCTTCTTGGCGTAGCCCGGGTCCATTGCATGTTCGGCGTCGATGTAGGCGGCGATGCCCTTCTTCTTCTGGATCTCGGCGACGACGTGCAGCGCCAGCGTCGTTTTGCCCGACGATTCGGGGCCATAGACCTCGATGACGCGGCCGCGCGGCAGCCCGCCGATGCCCAGCGCGATGTCGAGGCCCAGAGAGCCGGTCGAGACCGCGTCGGTCGCCAGGCCCAAATCGCGGGCCCCCATCTTCATGACCGAGCCCTTGCCGAAGGCCCGGTCGATCTGGACCAGGGCCGCTTCCAGCGCCCGCTTCTTCTCGCTGTTGTCTTTTTCGTCCTTGGCCACTACCCGCAATGCCGCCTGTGACATGAGAACCGCCTCCTTATTTCAGAGCGGCACGGAAAACCCAAGCCGCCGCCACGAGACGCATAAAGTACACGATTTGTTCTCACTGGCAAGACACTGGTTAATGTATTGAAAAAGATGACATATACCAGATATCGTTCTCATACCGTTCCAGCAATGAGAACAAAGCTCCCCGCCGATCGAATCCGGGCGAATTCGGCAGGGCGATTCTCCCTCTCAGAATTGCGGTCTTGCCATGTCTTCCGGGCGGCAGCGAGGTCGTCAGGCCGGCGCGCGGTGCTCCAGCAGGTCGCCCGGCTGGCATTCGAGCACGGCGCAGATCTTGTCGAGCGTCTCGAAGCGCACGCCTTTGAGCTTGCCGGACTTGAACAGCGACAGGTTGGTCTCGCTGGTCCCGATCCGCGCCGCCAGTTCCTTGGAACGCATCTTCCGCCTGGCCAGCATGACGTCGAGATTGATCACGATCATCAGAAGAAACCCGCATTCTCGTTTCCCATGCGGCGCGCTTCGGCCATCACATAGGCGGCGACATAGGTAACGGCTCCGAAAATGAGCCAGGAAAATTTGAGACCGCCATGAGCGTAAGGCGGTTGCGCGCCGGCCGCGAGGTCGAGCAGGTTTTCACCCACCGTCGTGGCGAGCGCGGCGAGCATCAGCCACAAGGCCGCCGCGCGGATGCAGGCAATCGTTTCTTCGGCGAACACCTCACCGACGCTGAACTTCCCGAACACGCGCCGGGCGTTATGCAGGACGAAGAGCAGCGGAACGGCGAACAGGACCACCGCCACCGCGATCAGCGCGCGACGGCCCAGCGCTCCTTGCGCGACATGAACCGCAACGCCGTTGAGCGTGAATGTCAGCGCCTGCGGCAGCAACAGGACGGCCGGCGCGGCAAGAAGCAGGAGCGCTGTAAGCCAGAATGCAACCGTCAAGATCACCGACAGCAGCCGGCTCAGGCGGCGCGCCCGTTCGAAGCCCGGTGACAGGACGGGGCTGGGGGATGTCTGGCCGCTCATCGGGCACCTCGCCTGAATTTCCTGTTGGGTCTCATGAAAGATGGCTCCTCTTCACCGATACGACACCGCCGCCTATTTGGCTGGCGACGCCAACTTTGGTGCTGGCGGGCTCAAGCGAAAAATCAGAGCTTTAATGACGGCGGCTTCGGCTTTCTTCGCTCCCATATCGTCCGCGGCATTGGCCGTCACCAGCAAGCCGGATCTGGTATTGGGAAACAGGAAGGCTTGCGCCAGCCAGTTGCCGTCGGAGCCGGCATGGATCAGCGCTGGACCCCGCAGCGGTCCAAAGCTCGGCTGCACCGCCCATCCCAATCCGTAGGCTCCATCCGGCTGAGCGGTCTGCATCAGCGCGTAGCTCTTGGCCGTCAGGAGTCTGCCGCCGCCCAATTGGTCGAGGCAGAATAGCGCCCAATCGCGCAGCGGCATGTAGAGGTCGCCGGCCGGCGCGGTGAACGGCGGCAATTCATCCGTGGGCGTGACGGGACCACCCAGATGATGGCCGACATTCTGACCGCGATGGGTGAACCCGAAGCCGACATGGCTCATTCCCAATGGCGAGAACACCTCTTGGCGCATCAGCGCTTCATAGGATGTGCCCGTGGCGCGCTCGGCGATGACCGCAGCGACGATGTAGCCGATGTTGGAATAGTTGAAATCGGTCGTCGGTCCGACAGGCGCATCCTGCAGCTCCCCCTTGATATAGGCCAATCGGCGTTGCGACAGCGACAGCCCGCCCATATCGGAAATTTTCCAGGCGATCTTTCCATCGTCGAGACCGGCGGGCAGGCCCGAATGGTGCGACAGCAATTGCAGCAATGTCACTGGCCGGTATTGCGGCCGCATGAACGCAGCCAGCTCGGGCAGCATCTGCTCCAGCGGCGTGGTCCATGACAGAACCCCGCGCTCGACCAGGCGCGCGATCATCGCCGCGGTCATCGCCTTGGCGTCGGAGCCGATGTGCCAGACGTCGTTCCGTCTCACGGGATCGGTTCCGTCGTTGCGGCGAACGCCACGAACGGCCTCGCCCGCCACCTTTCCGTCGATCATCACCAGGACGCCCATCGCCGGCACATTTGTGCCCTGCATGGCCGAGGCGAGCACGGTGCCGAGGTCTGCGGCGGCCGCCGGCAAGGCGAGCAAGCACCACAGGACGATGGACAGGGCGCACCGCAGGCTGCTCGACGTGGCCGATTGCCGGTTCAGGCCCCGGGCTTGCGCGAAGCCGGGCGTCGGGTCGGTCAGATCAGTCATCCGAAACCTCGTCTGAAACATCAGCTTGGCATAAATTCGCGATTTATTTATATAGAACGATAATTTATTATTCAAGAGAGAAATTCCGCCATGCATTATCGCGGCCGCCGGCGGGCGCCCCATCGCATTTGCGGGCATCGCAATCGCGGTCAGGACGGCGCGGCAAAGCTGCGGCATTCTCAGGGCCAAGATGAGCGCGGCACAAAGACAAGCGGATAGAAACGGCTTCTGGGAGCGCATCGAGGCGCATATCGCGGCGCGGCTGTTCGAGCCGCTCAGCGTCGCCTCGCTCGCCGTCGCCGCCGGTCTCTCGCCCTATCATTTCTGCCGCGCCTTCACGGCGCGTTTTGGCGAAAGCCCGATGAGCTATGTCCGCAGCCTGCGTCTTGCCCATGCCGCCCAGCGGCTGGAGGCGCCCAATCCGCCAGCCCTCACCGAACTCGCCTTCGACAGCGGCTTCGAAAGCCAGGAGGCCTTCACCCGCGCCTTCCGCCGCGCCTATGGCGCGCCGCCCGGCCAGTTCAAGCGCGACGCGAAAACCATCCGCATCGAACGGGAGAGAGTGATGACCGCCGCCGCGAACGTGAAGCTCGATCTGGTGCAGCAGCCCGAACCTGTGAAGCGCGCCGCCTTCGCCGTCGCGGGAGCCTCGGCGCGCTTCAACGACGATACCAAGAATCAAATCCCCTTGCTGTGGCCCAAGCTGATCCGGCATCTGCCGCTCGCCGGCCAGCGCGGCTATCACACCTATGGCGTGAGCTGGGGCGGCCTCGCCAGCGACGGCAGCTTCCGCTACATGGCCGGCGTCGAAGTCGCGCCGGACGCAACGCTTCCCGAAGGGCTGGAGCTCTGGCCGGTGCCGGCGCAGACCTATCTCGTCTTCCGCCAGACGCTGGACGGCGGCGAAATTCACCCTCAGATGCGCGCCGCGACCGAAGCGATCTGGTCCAGGATTCTGCCGAACGCGCCGTACAAGCTCGCCAACGGCCCCGACTTCGAGGACTACGCCGAAGACTTCGCGCCGCTGAAGACGGGCGCGACGGTGGACTATTACGTGCCCATTCTCACCGGCTGACGGCGCGCGCGAAGGGGCCGGCGAGCACGGCATCTTCATACGCCGCGATGTCGCGCTCGAAATCCCATTGCAGCGCGGCCTTCTCGCTGCCGCCCAGCAGGTGGACGCAGGATGCGGTCCTGGGCGCCATGCCGGGGACATTGCCGGCGCAGGCGGGATTCAGCGTTCGATAATCGCCCTTCTGCCACAGGCTGGCGCCCGGCATGAAGCTGTATTCCAACCCGTTGCGCGCGATCTGTTTCAGGTCGGCATAGCCGAGCTTCTGCTCCAGCACGGCGCGCACATATTCGTGGCTGAGATCGATGCGGAAAACGCCTTCGTCGTCGGCCGACAGCGTTACCGGCACGCCGGCGGCGCGATAGAGCGCCAGCGGATGCTCCGCGCCTCTGATGCCGGGCGTGATGTCGTTGCTGGTCAGGTTGATCTCGACGGCGATCCGCTTGCGCGCCATTTCCGCCAACAGGGCCAGCGCATCGGTCTCGTAGGGAATGGAATAACCGTGTCCGATGCGGCGCGCGCCGGCGATCTCCACCGTGTCGCGGATGTGAAAGCCAAGCTCGGTCGGCGGCACCAGCCCCAGCGCCAACTCGCCGGCGTGCAGCGACAGCTTCACCTCCGGCTGGCGCGCGCTGAAGAAATGGAACATACGCATTTGCAGTTCGAAATCGCGCAAGCTGACCGGATCGTCCTCCGGCGCGACGAGATTGACGCCGACGAAACGCGGATCTGCCGCCACCAGCGCATAGCCGAGCGCGATCTGCGCGAAGATCTGGGCGGGCCGCAGCGTGCGCAGCACGAAGTACAGGTAGTGCACCTTGATGGCGCATGCCGCGACGATGCCATTGCAGTGAAGCTGCGCGCGCATCTTCGCCTCTGCCGCGTCGTATTCGGCGCGCGCTGCCGCGACCAGCGCCGGAAGTCTGGGCGCGATGGCGGCGTAGCTCCCCTCGAAATCGTTCGGCTCGCCGGCGAAGCCCATCACGTCGGGCGAGAATGCGGCGCCGGGATCGGTGATCTGCTCGATATAGGCGACGTTGTCGCCCGCCGCGATGCGCCGCGTCACGGCCAGCATGTCACCCAGATGCGCGGCGCCGACCGCGCCGAAACGGGAGAAGGTCGCGAATGTGTGGTCATGGCCGCTGACTTCGCCGGTGCCCAGGCCGGGCGCGAAATTGCGCATCGACAGCGCGTCGATCGTCTCCTGGTAGAATTTTGGATCGCGCGTGACGAGGTCGCGCGCCGGGACCTGCGTTGCGCTGCAGGGCGGCGGCGTCAGTGCGCGGCCGGCGCGCGCGACGCAGAAGCCGTCTTCATCGGCCCATTTCAGATAATCCTCGGCATAGACCGAGCCGTCGAGATGATTGTGCAGATCGCCGCCCTTTGGCATCGGCTGCAGCAGGATGCGCAACTGCGGCGGCGAAGCGGCATGGCGCGCGATGATCGCCGCGACCCGTGCCTCGCGCGACGGCGCGGCGTGCGCGGCCGTGGCGAACGCGAGCAGCGCGATGGCGAAGCTAAGGCGTCCCATAAGTCTGGCGCATCCTTTGTTCGGAGTGCAGTCCTGCGATGATGGGAGGATATTTCGCCGTTCCGCAACCCGGCAGGCAGGAGATTTCCGCGTCGGAGTTCGGGCCCGTGAAGAGCACGATGGAAAGGCGGCGCGTGCCGCTGCGCATGTCACGGGGCGGGTTGACCACGCGGTGAACATTCGAGATCCAACGATCGTTGGTCCAGCGCTGGATCAGATCTCCGGCGTTGACGACCAGCGTGCCGGGGATCGGACGCACATCGACCCAATTGTCTCCTGATTTCACCTGCAGCCCGCCCGGCGCTTCGTCCTGGCGCAGGATCGTGAAGCCGGAGAAATCGGTGTGCGGCCCATAGCGCATCTCGTTCTCGTTCGGCGCTGCCACCTGATCGGGATAGAGGACGCAGCGCAGGTTGAGCTCCATCCTGTCGAAGCAAGGCGCGAAGTGGTCTTGCGGAAGCGCGAGCGCCGCCGCGCTCAGGCGCATCAGCGTCAGGGCCAGCTGGCGGCCGGCGCGCATATAGTCGCGCACGCTCTCGCGAAAGCCCGGCATGTCGTCGGGCCACAGATTGGCGCGATACAGGCGCGCGTCCAGTTCGTTGTCCGGTCCGGCTGCATCGAAACGCAGATTCGCGAAGGTGAGCGACTCGCACAGATCGGGCTTGGCTTTCGCATCGCGTCCGATCCCGACCGTCTCGCTGCGCAGCGGCAGGTAGCCCTGGCCGCGGCCTTTGTCCGCGAATGTCAGTCTGGATTTCTCGTGCAATGGCCGCGCGAAAAACGTCTGCGCCTGATCATAGGTGCCGTTCAACAAGTCTTCGGAAATCCCGTGTCCCGCGACGACCGCAAATCCCGTCTGCCGCATCGCCGCGTCCCATTGCTGCGCGACGCGCGCCGAATCGGTCCCGGCAAGGAAGGGCGCGATGTCGAGGACAGGGATGCTCAAGGGTTCTCGCGCGTCGTCCGCAGCACCGGAAGCACCCAATCGGGATCGAGCGTCTTGGCCGGGTGATAGCCGCCGACCTGGCCCATGATGTCGCCGGGACGGCGCAGTTCGTAGCCGAGCAGCGCTTGCAGCGTGCGGCTCATGCTGGCGACGCGGTCCTTCGGCACGCCGAGGACAAAGTTCTCCTGTTGCCGCGCCCAGGGCTCGCAATAATGGTTGGTGTAAGCGAGGCGCGGCTTCTCGCTAAGGTTGGCGCCGGCGCCATGGACGAGCGTGCCCTGAAACAGACAGATCGCGCCCGCCGGCATGGTCAGGTGGTACACGCTTTTTGTGTCGGCGGTATTGGCGCCGCTCGACAGCGCCATGCGCAGCGCCTCGACGCGTTCGTTGTTCCACAGATGGCTACCGGGATACATCACGGTTCCACCGTTCTCCGCGGTGAAGGCATCTATGGCCCCGATCGTGCTCATGCTGATGGCGGGCCTTGGCCGTGCGAAGGGATAGAAACTGTCGTCCCAGTGGATGCTCTGCTGCTTCTCGCCCGGATAGATGCAGATCGCATGATTGGCGCTGAGCAGGTAATTGGGCAGCAGCCAGCGATCGAGCAAGGCGAGCAGGCGCGCATCCTCCGCGATCTCCTCGAACACCTCGCCGCGTCCTACCAGCGTGTAGACGCGCTCGGTGGTCAGGCCCTCGAAGGAATTGCGCCCCCGATAGGTCCCCAGATGCCCCTTGAGCCCCTCGCGGAAGCGCGCCAGCTGCTCGGCGGACATGTAGTTCTCGATGATGGTGTAGCCGAGCGTCTTAAGCCGCTCGGTATGCGTCTGCACATCGTAACCTGCCGGCAGCCTGCGCGTCGGGATCGGCCTTGCGTCCATCTCAGTTTCCTTCGTCGTCTACTCCGCCGCTTCGAGCGTCGGAATGCGCTTGATCTCCTCGGCCAAGGCGCGTTCGGCGATCTCCAGATCGTACGCCTGCTGCATGCGCAGCCAGATCTCGGGCCCGCCGCCGACGAGCTTGCCGATCCGCAATGCCAGATTGGCCGTGATCGGCTGCTTCTCGTTGAGCACATCGTAAAGCGTCTGACGCGACACGCCGAGCAGCCGCGCGATCTCCGCCTTCGGCTTGCCCAAGGCCGGCAAGATATCCTCGCGCAGATGTTCTCCGGGATGAATCGGTCTGAGACCTCTGAGAAGTGGATTGCCTGCCATCAGTGATAGTCCTCAAGATCGACATCGATTGCATCGTTGCCGCTCCACCCGAAAGTGATGCGATAATTACCGGTGGCCCAAACGGCCCAGCGTCCCTTGTCCTGTCCCTTTAGTGGGTGAAACCTCAGCCCGGATGCGTTCATCTCGTCCGGCAACCGCGCCTGATTCAAGCGCAAGAGAATACGCGCAACACGACTGCTGTTTTGCACGCTCAGCCTCGACGGATCGCCATTTTCAGCAAACCGCTTGAGCGCCTTGCTGCGAAAGGAGCGGATCATGTTCCGAAAGTGTAAGCCGGTGGTCTACGGATGTCAACCACTGGCTTACAGTTATTCCCCCACCACGCGCCTCGGCGCCGGCGCGCCGGAGAGGACTTCCTTCACCTTGGCGGCGAGCTGTTTGAGGCCGAACGGCTTGGGCAGGAAGTGCAGATCCTCGGCCTTCTCGTCGTTGCGGCGGAAGGCTTCCTCGGCATAGCCGGACATGAAGATCACGGCCATCTCCGGCTTGAGGCGCTTGACGGCGCGCACCAGCGTCGGACCGTCCATGTTGGGCATCACGACGTCGGTGATGAGAAGATGAATCGGCACCCTGGAATTCTTGACGATCTCCAGCGCCTCTTCGCCGCCGCTGGCTTCCAGCACGCTGTAGCCGCGCATCTTCAACGCCCGCGCCGCGAAACTGCGTACCGCTTCCTCGTCCTCGACCAGCAGGATCGTGTCCTGGCCGGTGACGTCGCGCAGGCCCGCGCGTTCCGGCTCGGCCACGACGGGCGCGTTCGCATCGATGCGGTGGCGCGGCAGATAGATGCGGAACGTCGTGCCCTTGCCGACTTCGCTGTCCACCATGATGAAGCCGCCGGTCTGCTTGACGATGCCGTAGACGGTGGCGAGGCCGAGCCCGGTGCCTTGCCCGATCGGCTTGGTGGTGAAGAAGGGATCGAAAATCTTGCCCAGATGCTCGCGCGCGATGCCGGTGCCGGTGTCGGCGACTTCGATCCGCACATAATCGCCGGCCGGCATCGTCGCGGTGCCGAAGGCCGAAGCGGTCGTGACGGTTTCGTTGGCGGTGCGGATCGTCACCGTGCCGCCCTTGGGCATGGCGTCGCGCGCGTTGACGACGAGGTTGATCAGCGCGTTGGAGAGCTGTGCTTCGTCGGCGTGGATCGGCCAGACGTCGGCGCCGTGCTCGAGCTTGAGCTCGACGCCTTCGCGCAGCAGCCGGCGCAACATCAAGGCCAGTTCGCCGACCACGTCGCGCACCGCCAGCACCTTGGGCTGCATGGTCTGCTTGCGCGAGAAGGCGAGCAATTGTCCCACCAGCGTGGCGGCGCGCAGCGCGTTCTGGTGAATCTCGTTGATCTCCTTGAACGAGGGATCGCCGGCCTGGTGCCGCATCAGGAGGAACTCGGAATTGCCGATGATGACGGTGAGCAGGTTGTTGAAGTCGTGCGCCACGCCGCCGGCCAGCTGGCCGACCGCCTGCATCTTTTGACTCTGGGCGAACTTCGTTTCGAGCGCCTTCTGTTCGGAGACGTCGACGAGATAGAGGATGGCGCGGCCGCCGCTGATCGGGCTGGCGAACAGTTCGGCCGTGCGTTCGTCGATGCCCGCGGCGCGCAGCTCGGCGCTGGCGACGCTGTGCGCGCCTTGCGCGGCCTGCGCGATCAGTTCGACGACGCGCATGCGGTCGGCGCTCTCGACCAGTTCGCCGACGCTGCGTCCCGCCAGGGCGCCGGACACGCCGAAGAATTTCGCGAAGGCCGGATTGGCGTCGACGATTTTGCCATCTCCCGACGCGAACGCCACGCCGACCGGCGCGTCGCGGAAGACATCGCCGATGGCGGCCGGCGCCCCGGGCACGGGCGCTGCGGTTGGCGCCTTGGCCACGTCCTTGGTCTGCGCGCCGGCGGCAAGGCGCGGCGTGAACCACCACGCGGTCTGCCCGCCCGACAGCGGCCGCACGGCGGCGACGATCTCGATGCCCGGACCGACGGTGAAGGATTCCTCGCGCGCCACGCCTTCCGCCGCGCCGCGCGTCAGGCGATAGAGAACGGCGGCCGAGGGCTCGCCGGCCAGCGCCAGTTCCGGCGGCGGCGCGGATTCGCCTTCGCCCGCGCCCGACATGCGCCGGTAGACGTCGTTGCAGTCCAGCACGGCGCCGTCGCCGCCGGTGATGGCCCAGGCGACATTGGCGCGCGCCGCCGCTTCGGCGACGCGGCGCGCATCGGCGGTGCTCAGTTTTTCCTTCGGCCAGACCGCGAACAGAAACAGGCTCGCCACCGCGCCGATGGCGGCCAGCAGCATGACGCCGGCCCAGCCGACCTTGTCGGCCGAGGTCACGGCGAGCCCGGCGGAGGCCAGCGCCAGGAACACGAATCCCAGCGCCGCCCAGCGCCAGGCGCCGGCCGGAATGCCAAGACTGGTACCGAGGGAGCGTGTCGCCATCATCTGATTCGCGAGTCTAACCGAGGCAAGTGGGTTTTGCTGTCCTTGCGGGCAAGAACTTGTTCGGAAATTGGCATGGCCGCGCCGCCGCCCGTTTGACGAATCGCAAGGCTCCGCTACACTTTATGATAGCGTTACCAATAGCAATGGACAGAACTCATGAGGCGGCTCGGGCTGGCGACGCTGGCTCTCTTTGCGATGGCTGGGGCCGGGGCGCAGGCGCTCACCATCATTGTGCCGCCACCCAACCCGCATTGGGTCGCAAGCTGGGCGACGCCGCAGCAGATTCCTGAAGCGAGGAACGCCTTGCCGCCCACGGCGCTGCACGACGCCACGCTGCGCCAGGTCGTGCACCTGTCGCTCGGCGGCGGGACGCTGCGCATCCACATCTCCAACGTCTTCGGCATTGCGCCGCTGCACCTCGCGGCGGCGCATATTGCAAGGCCCGGTGCGACGCCGGGCAGCATCGAGGTCGCGAGCGATCATGCGCTCAGCTTTTCCGGCCGCGCCGACGTGACCGTTCCGGCGGGCGCGGACTACATCTCCGATCCGGTCGAATTCCGGGCGCTGCCGCTCAGCGATCTGGCGATCACGCTGCACTACGACGAAGCCCCGGCACAGCAGACCAGCCATCCCGGCTCGCGCGCCACAAGTTTCTATGCGCCCGGCGATCATGTCGCCGACGCAGGTCTGGTGGGCGCGACCGCGGTCGACCACTGGTTTCAGATCGAAGGCGTGGATGTGATCGCCTTCAGCGATGCCGGCGCCGTGGTCGTGCTCGGCGACTCCATCACCGACGGCCATGGCGCGACCACCAATGGCAACGACCGCTGGACGGACGCGCTGGCGCGGCGCCTGCGGATGTCGCCGGACTGGGCAAGTGTCGGCGTGCTCAACAAGGGCATCGGCGGCGGCCGCCTTCTGCTCGACGGGCTCGGTCCCAGTGCGCTGGCGCGCTTCGACCGCGACGTGCTTGGCCCCGCAACCGTGAAATGGCTCATCGTGCTCGAAGGCATCAACGACCTGGACGTGCTCACCCGCGACGCGCCGGCGACACCGCAAGCCCACGCCGCCATGGTGGCTGCCGTCATCGCCGGCTACCAGCAGATCGTGACGCGCGCCCATGCCCACGGCATCAAGGTGTATGGCGCGACGCTGCTGCCGGATCTCGGCAGCACCTATTACCACCCGGACGCGCAGAACGAGGCCGATCGTCACGCGGTGAACGCCTGGATCCGCGCGCCGGGAAACTTCGATGCCGTGATCGACTTCGACTTGGCGTTGCGCGATCCCGTTTTCCCCGATGCCCTGCTGCCGCTTTACGACTCCGGCGATCACCTGCACCCCGGGCCTGTCGGCTATCAGGCGATGGCCGATTCCGTGCCGCTCGCGCTGTTCGCACCGCCCGTGACCGCCAGGCCGCGCAAGCCGAGGCACCGGTGAGACACGTGGTTCTCGCCACGGTGTTCTGCGCACTCGCCGCGCCGGCCGCGGCGCAACAGATCGCGCTGAGCTTCGACGATCTGCCGTCGCACAGCGCGCTGCCGGCGGGCGAAACGCGCGTCGATGTCGCCAAGCAGATCATCGCCGCGCTGAAAGATGCGAAAACCCCGCCGGTCTACGGCTTCGTCAACGGCATCCGGCTGCAAGACGATCCGGCGTCCGCCCCGGTGCTGCAGCTGTGGCGCGACGCGGGATTTCCGCTCGGCAACCACACCTGGTCACACATGAATCTCAACCAGCACACGGCGGAGGAATGGCAAGCCGACACGGCGAAAAACGAAGCCGTGCTGGCGCCGTTGAAGGGCGACTGGCATTGGCTGCGTTACCCCTATCTCGCCGAGGGCGACACGCCCGCCAAGCATGACGCGGCGCGGGCCTTTCTCGCGAGCCGTGGCTATCGTATCGCCGCCGTGACTCTGAGTTTCGACGATTATTTGTGGAACGAGCCATACGCGCGGTGCGTCGCCAAGGGCGACGCCAAGACGATCGCCGTGATGGAAAATGCCTGGCTCGCCGCCGCCGAAACGAGCCTCGCCTATTATGCGGCGCTTTCGCACGAGCTCTACGGCCGCGACATTTCCTATGTCCTGCTCATGCATCTGGGCGCCTTCGACGCGCGCATGCTGCCGCGCTTGCTGGCGCTCTATCGCGCCAAGGGTGTGACGCTCATTTCGCTGGAGCAGGCCGAAGCCGATCCGTTCTATGCGCCGGCCATGAACCCGGCCGCGCCGAACGCTCCCATGACGCTTGAACAGGCGATGGCCGCGCGCGGCGTCACCTTCGTGCCGCGCGTCGTACAGGTGCTGCCGTTCGACTCGCTCTGCCGTTGAGACGTGCTAAATTTTCGCCATGCCGGACCTCTACCCGAAAATCGAGCCCACCGAATACGGCATGCTCGATGTCGGCGGCGGCCATCGCCTCTATTGGGAAGTCTGCGGCAACCCGCGTGGCAAGCCGGCGGTCGTCCTGCATGGCGGCCCCGGCTCGGGCTGCACGGCGGACATGCGCCGCTTCTTCGATCCGGACAAATATCGTGTCGTCCTGTTCGATCAGCGCAATTGCGGACGCAGCACACCGCATGCCGGCGACGTCGCGACCGATCTTGCGGCGAACACCACGCGGCATCTGCTGTCCGACATCGAGGCCTTGCGCGCGCATCTGAAGATCGGACGCTGGCTTGTGCTCGGCGGCTCGTGGGGCGTCACGCTCGGCCTCGCCTATGCTGAGGCCAATCCCAGCCGCGTCTCGCAGATGGTGCTGTTCGCCGTCGGCACCCAGCGGCGCAGCGCCATCCGCTGGCTCTATCACGATGCCGGACAGTTCTTTCCGCAAGCCTGGTCGCGCTTCGCCGGCCATGCGGGCAACGCGCCCGATCTCGTCGAAGCCTATTGTCGCCTACTCAACGATCCCGATGCCGGCGTTCGCGAAGCCGCGGCGCGGGCGTGGTGCGACTGGGAGGATGCGGTGGTTTCCACCGCGCCGAACCGCAAGCCCGGCGCGCGCTACGCCGATCCGAAATTCCGCATGTGCTTTGCGCGGATCGTCACGCATTACTTCCGGCACGATGCCTGGCTCGAGGATGGCGTATTGCTGCGTGATGCGCACCGCCTGAAGGGCATTCCGGCTGTCCTGATCCATGGCCGCCTCGACATGGGCACGCCGCTCTCCGGCGCCGAAGAATTGTCGCGCGCCTGGCCGGGCAGCGAACTGATAGTCGTCGAAGAGGCGGGCCACGAAACGCGCACGCCGGGCATGCGCGAAAATATCGTCGCGGCGCTGGATCGGTATTCTAATTTGCCCTGATCTTGCCGCTCAGCCGCATGACGTAGCCGATGACCTGGGCCACGGCCTTGAAGTGCTCCTGCGGAATGACTTCGTCGACCTCGACGGTGGCGTGCAGGGCGCGGGCCAGGGGCGGGTTCTCGATGATCGGAACGTTATGTTCCTTGGCCACTTCGCGGATCTTGAGGGCCAGCGCGTCGACGCCTTTGGCGACGCAGATCGGCGCGGCCATCTTGCCGGATTCATATTTCAGCGCGATCGCATAATGCGTCGGGTTGGTGATGATCACGGTCGCCGTCGGTACCGCCGCGATCATGCGTTTCTTGGCCCGCTCCAGGCGGATCTGGCGGATCTTGGCCTTGATCTGCGGGTCGCCTTCGTTCTGGCGGTATTCTTCCTTGATCTCCTGCTTGGACATCTTGTTGCGTTGCAGGAAGCGATAGCGCTGCATCACATAGTCGGCCGCCGCGATGGCCGCGAGCGCCGCCAGCGCCGCGATCAGCACCTTGTAGAGCAGGTGGCCCATATCGCCGACCACGCCCATCGGCGACTGATCCATCACCGATTGCAGCATGGTTCGCTCGGGCCAGATCTGCGTCCACACGGCAAAGCCGACGACGCCGATCTTTGACAGGCCCTTGACCAGGTTCATCAGGCCTTCGAGGCCGAACATCCGCTTGAGGCCGGCGATCAGCGACAGCTTGGCGAAATCCGGCTTGATCTTCTCGAGCGTGAAGCTCGGCCGGGCCTGCAGGACGTGGCCGCCGATCGCCGCCACCATCATCACCGCGAACACCGGACCCAATATGCCGGCCAGCGTCATCGCCACATGCCAGGCCAGCGCCATGAGTTCGCCGCCACTGACGCCCATCTGTTCGGGCTGCTCGATGAAGATGCGCATGGCGTTGGTCAGGCCCTTCAACGTCGAGCCGCCGAACATCATGATCGCCATGGTGCCGCCGAGCAGCAGCACGAAGGTCGAAACTTCCGGGCTCTTGACGACGTCGCCATGCTCGCGCGCGTCGGCCAGCCTTTTGGGGGTAGGGGCCTCGGTCTGCTGTGAGGGATCGCGATCGTCAGCCATGGCCTACAAAAAGCTCGCCATCTGCGCCGAATAGAAATTCAGGAACAGCGTCATCATCGAGCCGAGCAAGAGCGCCATCAGCACGAAACCGAACATGATGTTGATCGGCATGGCGACGAAGAAGACCTGCAATTGCGGCATCAGCCGCGCCAGGATGCCGAGCGCGGCATAGAGCGCGAAGCCGAAGACCAGGAACGGCGCGGCCAATTGGAAACCGAGCACGAAGGCCGCGCTCACCAGCCTGATCGTCAGTTCGGCCATGTCGCCGGTGGGCAGCGCCGCGCCCGGCGGCAGCATCTTGTAGCTGCCGGCGATGGCGCCGATGGCGATATGATGCAGGTCGGTGGAGAAGATCAGCACCGCGCCGAGCAGCGCGAAGAAATTGCCGATGACGGCGCCCTGCTCATGCTGCGTCGGATCGACCGTCTGGGCATAGGCAAGGCCGGTCTGGGTGGCGATCAGATAGCCGGCGGTCTGCAGCGAGCTCATGATGATGCGCGACATGCCGCCGATCAGGATGCCGCTCGTGACTTCCTGGGCGATCAACAGGCCGAGCCGCATCGCGTCGGCCGGCGGCTGGGCGGGATAGGCGCTCTGCACCACCGGTGCCAGCGCCACCGAAACCGCCAGCGCCAGCACCAGCCGCACCCGTGCCGGAATGCCGCCTTCGCCGAGCGCCGGCAGCAACATCATCATCGACCCCGTCCGCGAGAACACCAGCAGATAGGTGAGGATGATGCCGGAGAGTTCGGGAAGGTGGATGTGCATTATTTTCCTCCCCCGTTGTTACGGGGGAGGTGGATTGCCCGCACTTCGCGGGCAAGACGGAGGGGGGACGCCCCGCACCGGCTCCCCTCTCGCCTTGCTGCGCTCGGCAGGGAATGACAGCTGTGGATAATTGTTGCCGTGGTAGCAACACAACAAGCGGCACTGTTGCTACCACGGCAACACTCTTACATTACCCCCCATGCGCTACGGCCCCAACCTTCTCGAAGAAATCCTCCGCCGGACGGACATCGTCCAGCTGGTCGGCCGGCGCGTGAAGCTGACCCGCAAGGGCAACACGCTGTGGGGCTGCTGCCCGTTCCACAACGAGAAATCCGCCAGCTTCAAGGTCGAGAACGAGCGCCGGCGCTACAAATGCTTCGGCTGCGGCGCCGGCGGCGACGCCTTCAAATGG